>Ga0335080_10001209_pt1 | contig 24998 bp, 21 predicted proteins | sample Lox_Sample_34_FD_206720 | JGI IMG/M metagenome (GOLD analysis project Ga0335080, IMG submission 206720) | Soil microbial communities from Loxahatchee National Wildlife Refuge, Florida, United States - Lox_Sample_3.4 | ecosystem: Environmental > Terrestrial > Soil > Wetlands | place: USA... | reverse complement strand
GAGAGTGTCCGGCTGACGGCGCTGCTGGAAAAGGTTTGCGGCGTGCATGGGAAGAACCATCCCGAACTGTTGCAGATCCGCAGAGTGTTCGCCGGGCTGGCGCAGGAATTGGCGATGCATATGATGAAGGAGGAGCGGATCCTCTTTCCCTACATCGTGAGGATGGAAGAAGCGGTCATTCAGAAGGAACCGATTTTGCCGGCACCGTTCGGTACCGTAGAGAATCCGACAAGGATGATGGAGCACGAGCATGACGCAGCGGGAGAGGCACTGCGCGCGATGCGCAAGGCTAGCAACGACTACAAGGCTCCCGAAGATGCGTGCGTGAGCTACAAGACGCTTTACCAAGCGTTACAGGAGTTTGAAGCCGATCTGCACCAGCACATTCATCTGGAGAACAACATCCTGCATCCCCGGGCGATTGCTATGGAGAAGGCAAGCTAACGGTTACGGAATCGCTGAAGGGATGCCCTGATACAAACCGAGGCGTTTCAGCAGTCCGAGCGCGTTCCATCCCTGGGACGCGCTCTTTTGTGCGCGAAACTCTTTGAAGCTTCCCCGCAGGTTCAATACAATCGTAAGTTTCATTCCTAATCATCAAGGAGTCATACATGGCGAAGAAGCGCATAGGCATACTTACAGGCGGAGGGGACGTTCCCGGCCTCAACTCTGTCATTAAGTCGGTCGTTTACCGCGGAGCGGAGCTTGGATGTGAAGTGATTGGAATCCGCCGGGGCTGGGAAGGATTGACGCACGTCAATCTGAATGACGCAGCCAGCAAGACGCGGTACATCCTGCCGTTGAATCGCGAAAATACGCGGACGATCGACCGGACGGGCGGGACGTTCCTGCACAGTTCACGAACGAATCCGACGAAGATGAAGAAGGTACCTCCGGCGTTAGAGGGACAGAAGTTCGAGGCCAAGGAGTCGACGAAAAAGGGCGTGACCAGTACGGTCTTTGATGTCACACCAGCCGTGCTGAAGAATATCGAGACGCTGGGCCTGGATTACCTGATTGCGATTGGCGGCGACGATACGTTGAGTTATGCCTCGGAACTCGACCGCAAGGGGATGAAAGTCATTGCGGTGCCGAAGACGATGGACAATGACGTCCGGAATACCGAGTACTGCATTGGCTTCTCGACCGCGATTACCCGCGCCATGGATGCGATCGACCGGCAGAGGACGACCGTCGGATCGCACGAGCGCATCGGTATCTTCCGTGTGTTCGGGCGCGACGCGGGATACACAGCTCTCTACACCGCGTATGTGACTGCGGTGCGGTGCTGCATTCCCGAATACAAAGTTGATCTCAAGCACATGATCGAGTTGCTGATCAATGACAAGAAGAACAATCCGAGCAACTATTCTTTGGTGATCCTCTCGGAGGGCGCGGAGTGGCAGGGATACGCCGTGAAGGAATATGGCGACGCCGATGCGTTCGGGCATCGGAAGAAGATGAGCGTTGCCGAAGATTTAAGTGATGAGATCAAGCGGACGACCGGTGAAGAGACGGTCGTGAGCGACCTGACCTACGATCTGCGCTCGGGCAGCCCGGACTTCGTCGACCGCATGGTGGCATTCACGTTTGCGGGAATGGCGATGGATGCGCTCGAAGAGGGAAAGTCGGGTGTGATGACGGCGATCAATGAAGGGCGCTATGCGATCGTGCCGATACCCGACCCGAAACTGGGTCCGCGCAAAGTCGATATCGACTCGATGTACAACACGGAACGGTATCGTCCGAAATACGACAAGAAACTTGGGCTGCCGATTTTCCTGACGCGGCCGTAGAGCAAGTTGGAAATTGGTCCGGGTGCGGTTCGGCAATGTTCAGAGCGCCGTCCACCCGGATCAAGTTTTGTCGGGTCCATTTTCTCAGAACAACACCGAATCCCCGGGAGAAGAATCAATGACCTGTTCACTCACATCCGCCGTTCGTCGCGTGTCTGGCGTCAGACATTCCCTTCCTGTCGGCATCGCACTAATGTTCATCGTGAGCGCCACGCCGTTGCCGCTGGCGCAGACTGTGCAACTGTCAGTGGACGCGTCAAAGACTGGGGCGAAGATCGACCGGAACCTGTTCGGACAATTCGCGGAGCATCTTGGCCACGGAATCTATGAGGGGATATGGGTCGGCCCGGATTCGAAGATTCCGAATACACGAGGCATCCGCAACGATGTTGTCGCGGCGCTGAAGGCGATCCGCGTGCCGAATGTCCGGTGGCCGGGTGGTTGCTTTGCTGATGAATATCACTGGCGGAATGGAATCGGAACACGGAACGTAACGCTAAATCCGAATTGGGGCGGCGTGATTGAGCCCAACACATTCGGCACGCACGAGTATATGGATTTCCTCGAGCAGATCGGCGCGGACGCATACGTCTCGGTCAACATAGGATCCGGAACCCCACGAGAGGCGTCGGAGTGGCTGGAATATTTGACCACGGCCCAACCGACAACGCTGGCCAAGGAGCGCGGCGCCAACGGCCATGCAGCTCCTTATAAGGTGGCGTATCTGGGGATGGGGAATGAAAGCTGGGACTGCGGCGGCAATATGACGCCGGAGTACTACCTGGACCAGATGAAGATCTACAGCCGCTTCGTCCGCAACTTCAATCCAGAGCAGCAGGGCAAAAACAAGATGCTGAAGATCGCCGTTGGCCCTGGAGGCGGCGAGCCGCGTTGGACCGAGTGGACGGAAGCCATCATGAAGGCTTACCAGCAACACACGTGGAGCTGGGAGATGGACGGGCTGTCCATGCACTCCTACACGGTCGTGAAGTGGCCGCCAGCATACAAATCGACTGGATTCGGGGAGACAGAATACGCACAGATTCTGAAATCCACGCTCGATATGGAAGACCTGATCAAGAAGCATTCCGCCATCATGGACAAGTACGATCCGCAAAAGAAGGTTGCGCTAGTAGTGGACGAATGGGGCGCATGGTACGCGCCCTTGCCGGGGAGCCATGAGGGATTTCTGGTGCAACAGAACAGCATGCGGGATGCAATTCTGGCGGCCTTGAATCTGAACATGTTCGCTCATCATGCCGACCGCGTGCGCATGGCGAATATCGCGCAGATGATCAATGTGCTGCAGGCGATGATCATGACCGACCAGGAAAAGATGGTCCTGACGCCGACATACTACGTTTACAAACTGTATGTTCCGTTCCAGGACGCAATTTTTGTGCCGGTGACATTCGATGCGGGAACGTACACGCATGACAACATCACTCTGCCGCGCGTCGATGCGATTGCCGCGAAGGCTGCTGATGGGAAGTTGTGGCTCGAGGTGACGAACGTGGACCCACAGCAGCCCGTCCAGATCGAGTTGAGTGTGGCCGGCATCAGTGCGAAGTCGGCCTCAGGAGAGACATTGACTGCGCTTGCGGTGGACAGCGTGAACACCTTCGACGCGCCGAAGACGGTCGTACCGAAGCCCATCTCGGCAAAAGCACAGGGCGGGAAGTTGTCACTGAAACTCGAGCCGAAGTCCGTGACGGTGGTTTCGATTGAATAACTCACTTGAACAATTCACGGCGCTACGCCGATGCGTCGGATGAGATCCTGGAAGCGCGGATTCGAACGCAGGCCATCGAAGCCAGGGCGCAACAAAATCGATGGGTTGAACCGTTCCGCGTACGCTTTCTCCAGCCAGCGTAGCGCTTCCTCGTTGTTGCCGATGCCGACGTAGATCAGAGCGACTTCAGGAGCGTAGGAAGCCCCCACAGATTTCTTTGTCAGCAAATCAAGGATTTTAAGCGCGTCGTCACGGCGGCCCGATACTGCATAGGCATAGGCAAGATTTGAGCTGCAGATCGGGCTGCCACCCGAGAGCTTCACCGCGGTTTCAAGTTCGGCGATACCTTCCTGATACTTCCCTTCTTGCACCAGGGCCTGTCCTAGATCGTAATGCGCGACGGGGAAATTTGGATCCATGTCGATCGTCTTACGGCTCTGAGTGATGGAATCGTCGAACCGACGAGCAATCAGGAGTTCTTCCGCCAGGTCAGCATTGATGATGAGCGAGAGCGGGTCGAGGACCAAAGCCTTTCGCATTTCGGCAATCGCCTCGTCGTTTCGACCGAGCACGGCGAGATGCCACGAATACCAGTGGTGTGCCGTCGCATAACTCGGGTTCAGATCGATCGCCCGCAGGAATTCCTTTTCAGCAGCGGGCCAATCCCAGTCGAAAAGATCGATCGCGAATGCAAGTGACGCCCGCGCTTCCCCGAGACTGTCATCAAGCTGCAACGCCTTGGCTGCCGCCGCCTTCGCTTTGGGAAGAGCATCTTTAGGAGCCATCAACGAATACTGCCAGTCTCCCGCCAGGGCATAAGAATCGGAGAGGCCGGCATAGGCTTCGGCGTAGTTGGGATCCTTGTCGATTGCCTGGTCGAAATAGTCGATTGCCTTGTTCAAGGAATCGGCAGTGCGCTTGTTCCAGAAGAATCTGCCTTTGAGGTAAGCCTCGTAAGCCACCGGATCTACAATCTTTGTGTTCTTGAGCGCAGCCTGTTCGCGGGGCGTCAATTCGATTCGGATTTGCTCCGCAATGGCACGTGCCACTTTCTTTTGCAGAGCCAACGTGTCGCGCAGGTCGCCGTCATAGCTATCGGCCCAAATGTGCTCGTCGGCAGGAGCACGAATCAATTGAGCCGTAATTCGCACCTGTTCTCCCGAGCGAAGCACCGTTCCTTCGACAACGGCATCCACATTCAGTTCCTGCGCGATTTGGGGGAGCGGCTTGCGGCTGTTCTTGTACTGCATCACCGAGGTTCGCGAGACTACACGCAGAGCGCTAATCTGTGCGAGATCGGTGATCAGTTCGTCGGTCATGCCGTCGGCGAAGTAGTTCTGCGAGTCGTCTCCGGAGAGGTTGTCGATCGGCAATACAGCCAAGGACCGCACCTGATGCGACCCGCGGGCGCGAGAGTTGACCAGCCAGAAGGCGAGTGCCCCCAGGACACAGATGGCAAGGGCGGAAGAGACCCAGTAAAGCCACGAACGGTGGCGCGGAGGTGCTGCCACAGGTTCGGCACGCTCAATAAGAGCGTGGCTATCCGGACCAGCGGCTTGCATTGGACCGGATCTTGACGCGGGGACGCTGTCGTTATTCGCGACGGATACTGCGGCGATAAACCGATAGCCGCGCTTAGGGATGGTTTCGATATATCGCGGATTGTCCGCCGAATCTCCCAGTGCGCTTCGCAGCTTCGCGATGGCGACGTTTACAGCCTGGTCAAAATCTCCGAAACTCGCTTCGAGCCAGATGCGTCGCCGCAAGTCCTCCCTGGTGACAACTTCGCCGGGGCGCTCAAGCAGGATCTCGAGCAGTTTCATGGGCTGCTGTTGGACTTTAATGCGCACACCCGCCTTGCGCAGTTCCTGCGAGTCGAAGGAAACCTCAAACAGTCCAAACTTCAGAATGGGCATGCGCTCTTGTGGATCATCCCCGGGAAGGCGTTGGTGTTGAGTCTAGCATCCTTTCCGGAATCGGGCTGGAAAGGTCTGGCTCTAAGCGTCCCTGATTCAGTCACTTAATGAGTGACCCTCGGTTAATGCTAAGAAAACTGGGCGTGAATTGACGTCCGCGAATTTGACGCGTCAGATAGCACAAACGGTGGGGCTGTTTTTGGGGACTCGAGTACTAAGCGCAGTGGAGAAGCATTGGCGAGATGTGGCTATTTGGATTGAATTTGGGGGAGCCGACCGATCCGGAGGTCTCAGCAGCGGACGACATTTTGCCTCTGGCGGAATTTGGGCCACTGGCGATTCCGCTCTTTGATTCTCTGTATAACTTCGCACATTGGCTCACACGGAATCGAGAGGATGCCGAGGATCTGGTTCAGGAAACCTACCTGAAGGCACTGCGTGGCTTCGCGTCATTTCAGCCAGGCACCAACTTCAAAGCCTGGATCTTCAAGATATTAAGAAACACTTGTTACACCGCGGCCGGGAAGCAGCGCAGCAGAATGACGGTCGCCATTGAATCCGAAGAGGACATTCCTGCGCCACTCCGGAATGTCATCAATCCTGAATCCTTGCTAATCACGGCTGGGGAAATCGAACAACTCCGACTCGCCATCGATCAACTACCACCGAGCTTTCGAGAAGTTCTGCTGTTGCGCGAGACCGAAAATGCCTCGTACCAGGAAATAGCCGAAATTCTGTCGATTCCAAAGGGAACGGTGATGTCGAGGTTGCAAAGAGCGCGGAGCATGATTCGTAATTCCCTGCTCAAATCTGGTGGCAGATCGCCAGTCGAGGTACGTGAGGAGTCAAAAGAGTGCAGCGCCGCAAATAGCGGATAGCCGTTTGTCTACTTCGAGGGGGATTGAGCTACTCCGATGTGTAGTTGATCTCCATGCGGCGCACCTGCACACTGGAAATAAATAACGCAATCAATGCGACCGTGAGGATTCCAATAATCGCGAGCGGAGGAGAGATTGGATCTGCGTTGGAAATCAGGAGCGCAAACAGACCGGGAGTGCCGGGAGATACAGGGATCTCTACGGGGCACAGGGACTTCAAGTAATAGATCACACTGAACTGCTTCAAGATCGACGGGAGGAAGGGATTGATGCCCTCCCAGATCAACGCCGCCGCAGCAGGAACGATGGGGTTGCGGAAAAGCATTCCCGCAACCAGGAAGAATGCGCCGTATCCGACGCAGGCGAGGATCGTTACACCGACATAGATGGCCGCATGTTCGAGGCCATGATGCTGGTAGATGTAAAGATTTAATGCGCGATCGTTGAAGTGCCACATGAAGGCAGCGGTCTGCAACAGTTCGCTGGTCACGAAGATGGTGCAGGTGGCCAGCAGTCCGGCGAGGAATTTCCCGGCCATCAGGACGTCCCGGCGAATGGGGGACAAGAAGTAGAAGTGCAGGCTCTTGTCGAGGACTTCGCCGCGGAACAGGTTCATGAAGATGCCGAGACATCCGAAGAAGATGGCGAGGCGCAGGAAGAAGAACTGGAAGACGCCGGCAAACATGATGGCGTCCTGGCCGAGGTTGTAAGCTTCTTCAATTCGGATATTTTGCACTTCCCCGTTGCTCAATGCGACGTATAGATCATTCTGCCCATCGGAGTAACGGTATTCCTCGTGCTGAATTTTCTCCGTCGCGCCGGAGTCGGTGGGCCGATCTTCCGTCCAATGGAAGTTCAGCGGCGGCTTGCCAAGCATGTCGGTCACTTGCTGACGGGTCATCCCGGGCTTGACCGCGAGCAGATCCTGGTACGTCAGAGGCTTGTCACCCTGCCGTGCGATGTTCGCGGTTCGATGGTGCTGGTTCGCCATGACCAGGGCATAAACGACAAACAGAGCAACGGGCAGCGCGGCGACGACGTAAATCCAAAGGCCGCGTTTCGCGAAGAAAGTCTTTCTCAGTTCGAGCCGAATCACGGCCTTGACTTGAGTCCACCAGAGCCGGTTCATCGGACCACCTCTTCGTTGCCGATCAGGTATTCGTAGACCGAAAGGACATCATCGTCTGCGGGAGCGATGGACTCGATCTGAATTCCGTCGAGCGCGAGTTCATTCATCGCGAGGTAGAAGCGGTCTGCGTCGCGAGTTTTCAGCAAGACACCTCGGCCGTCCTTGTGAATCGACGCTTCAATCATGTATTCCGACTGGAACAGCCGGGCGGCAAGATCGCGAGGGCGATCACAGCGAACGAGGATCTGCGTGGGATGTTCCTGGATTTCGTTGCGCACGGTTTGAATTTGGCCTTCGGCAACGACGTATCCGTTGCTCAACAGGATGACCTGATCGGAGATGACGTCGACTTCGTGCAAGATGTGGCTGGAGATGATGACGTAGCAGCCTTCGGCGGCAGAGGCGCGGAAGAGAGCAATCATCTCGGCGCGAGCCAGTGGATCGAGCCCGTTGAGCGGTTCATCGAGCACGAGAACCTTTGGGTTGTGAGCGAGCGCTTGCGCCAGACGAATCCTCTGCCGCATGCCTTTGCTGTAAGCCGCGACTTTGCGGGACGCTGCATCGACAAGGTTGACGCGCTCAATCGCTTGCCATGCCGTGCGCTCAGCTTCCGGGGCGGGCATGCCGGCGATGCAAAGATACGAGTAGATAAATTGGAATCCCGTCAGGCCCTTGGGGAAAGCATCGAACTGGGTTGAATAACCAACCAATCTGAACATCTTCTCGGGGTCATCGGTTGCGATGCCGAGAACTTCGATTCTTCCGCGCGAGGGTTTGACCAAGCCGGTCATCAGGTTCATGAGCGTGGTCTTGCCGGATCCATTCGGCCCGACGAGGCTGGTGATACCGGGAGGAATCGACAGATTGACCTTATTCACCCCGAGGATTTCGCCATAAAACTTTGACACGTCCTCAAAGACGATGCGATCGCTCACTGAATCACCTCGTAGGCGCGCACTTTGCGCATCAGGAGCCAGAGGCAGACAGCGGAGTACACGAGTAGGGCCATCCAGGCTTGGCTTGCAGAGATGACGCGCTCGGCATCAACCTTGAAGAGGCCCATCCAGACGGAGGCTACGAGATATCCGACATCGAAGAAGTGGCCCGCATCGACTCTCAGGACTGCGTTGATGGCCTGCGCGAATCCGGCGCCAAAGAACATGACTGCCAGCAGTAACGCTCCGGCGACGACTCTCCATTTCACCCAGGCGGAGAGGGCCATGGCCAGCATCGACAGAATCGCAATCCAGATCAGAGAACCGAGGATGAGGCTGCCGGCGATCCAGAGGTTTTCCCAGGTCCAACTCGCACCCGCGAAGCTGGCTTGAATCAGAAAGAGAATGACTCCCGGAACCCATGTGATCTCGGAAAGCAGAATTGCGAGCACGGAAGATTTGCCCAACACGTATTCCGCGCGTGAGAACGGGCGGCAGAAGTAGAGCGGCAAGGCGCCATTGGCCAGATCGGGAGAGATCAGGCCAGGACCCGCGAATGCCGTCATCAGAAAGGCAAGCACGCCCTGCACGCTCATGAAGCGGAAGAAAAACATGTTGTCGATGGAGATGAGCGACGGCGGTATGCCGATTTTGGCAAGGAAGCCGATGCTGTGCGCGAGGTAGATCATCACCAGGCAGGCGATGGGATAGAAGAAGCAGGCAACGAAGAATCCGGTCTGCAGCTTGGAACGGAACAAAGTCCGTCGCGAATAGCGGAAGAGCACGAGAAAACGGGACCAGGGAGCGGTCAGCGTTCCGGAGTACGGTTTGTAACTGCGGCGGTAAACGGCCATCTGCTTGTCGCTCTCAGCTCTCCATTGCCTTCAGGAAAATGTCTTCCAGTGTGTCGCGACGGAAATTCATGCGCCGGATGCGGACTTGCTGTTCGGCTGCGATCCGGAAAATATCGCGAGTCTCGACGCCATCCGCTAGAACCATCTTCATGCGGTTGGCCGTTACGGCACACTCGCAGCCTAATTTCTCGATGGCGGCAGTAAAGTCTCCGTTGGCGTTGTAGGTTTCGAGTTCAAGGAATCGCTTGTTGGCGCGGCGTTCTTCGTCGAGGTCAGAATAGTGCGCAATCTGTCCCTGTTTCAGAATAAGGACTTCGTCGCAAGTATCCTCTACATCGCGCAGCAAGTGCGAGCACAGCACGATTCGCATTTCCTGACCGTCGCGAATTTCACGAATCATGCGGATCATGCGCTGACGCGCGGACGGATCGAGGCCATTTGTCGGCTCGTCGAGGATCAGCAACTTTGGACCGTGAACGATCGCTTGCGCCAGCTTCGCCAATTGCTTCATGCCCAGCGAATACGTTCCCAGCTGCCGGTAGCGCGCCTCCGCGAGCCCAACGTAGAAAAGGGCTTCGTGCGCGCGCTCCAGGGCCACTCCGGACGGCAGTCCTGAAAGTTCGCCCATCATCTGCACGAACGACACGGCGCTCATCTTTGAGATGAAGGCGTCGTTTTCCGGCATGTAGCCCACGAGGCTCCGAATCGTTCTGAGTTCCCTGTGGATGTCGCGGCCGAATACTCTGGCGGAGCCCGAGATGGGCTGATAGAAGCCGAGGAGAGTGTTGATCAGCGTGGATTTGCCAGCGCCGTTGGGGCCGAGCAATCCGATGGCCCGGCCGTGAAGCGCGGCGGTGAGATTGCGCAGAATGTCGCGATTGCCGAACCGGACGGTGAGACCGTTGAGTTCGATGAGTGCAACAGACGGAGCACCAGCCGGCTTGCTTTCATTGTTGCCGGCTGGTGCCCCGAGTTGGATGGTCGTACTCACCGAGTTTCAGGCGCCGAATGCGCAGCGTTTACGGTGTCTCCCAGAAACATCTGCGGGAAGAAAGGCCCATTATGGCCCATCGTGAGCAGCGTTCCCAGATCAAATCCCATGAAGCCCGTGTTGCTGGCAACAGTGATCCGGCTGGGCTCGCCGTAGGCATAAATCATGCCGGGGGCGGAGTTCGCAGTCAGAGCATCGATCGACCGGCGCTGCTGAGGAGTGAGAGCTCCACTCGCCTTCAACTTGTCGGCCAGCGGGCCAACGACTGGCCCGATGTTGTGATAAAAGATCGCCGAGAAGTTGGTGTAACCGTCCGTCGGCAACAAGGCCTGGAACGTTGACGAGTGGGTCAGCGTGTATCCCGCTTCGCGCGACTGGATGGCACGCGAGATGGTTCCCATATCCGGCGCGGCGATCAGATAGCTGTCGACAAAGGTATAGTCGATCTCGAAATTCGCCTGGTTGGCGCTGCTCAGAGTGAAGTACGTGCGTGAACCAACTTCCTTCTTCGAGATTTGCAGCGAGTGATTTTTCTGGGTCGCTTCCCGGTTGAAACTGTCTACGAGTTTTTCGATGGTCGATTGCAGAGTGGTGGGATCGTAGACCTCGAAAATCAGCTTCCAGCGAGGAGTGGGGATCATCGGGCCGTCAAATGCCATCGTCACTTCACCGCCTAGCGGCGCGGCGATGTCATTCAGAACGTTGACGCCGGACTTCGACTCGAATTCGGCAAGGTGCTGCGAGAATTCCGGATCGCCGCTGCCTGCCATTTTGAAGATCTCTTCCATGATGCTTCTCGGATTCTTGATCACCGCTGATGTCACCATGCTGGCATCGGGCGAAACGAAGTCAAGAGAACCCATCGACGCCGGTGCTGCCAGCCACGACGGGACGCCTTGTCGTTCGGAAGCGAAGCTGAGATCTGCATGACTTTCGCTCTTCCCTGCCAGGTCCCGATAGCCCATCATCAGGTACTTCACGTCTCCGATGCCGGGAGGGAGGTCGTGATGGCTGCTATCAGCTTGTACGTTGGAGGCGACAATTTGTTCCATGTCGGCGCAGAAAAGCCATTCGGCCCCCTGCTGATAGGTATCGGCAATCTGCTGGTAGAACGGAGATCCGGCAAACTGGCTCGGACTGTTTTGTTTTGCGCGGCTTGCGGCCAACCGCAATTGGCCCAGGTCTTCGCTGGCAATCATGAGGTTGGGGCTCAGGTAGACCATGAGCGGATGAGCCGTCGCGGGAGCCGCCGTCAACGGGTCGCGCACGATCTGGATACCGGCTTGCGAAGATGGATTCTTGAGGCGTTCGGCTTCGATCTGCGCCTGCACGAAGGCGTCCAGCCCTGGTTGGCGCACTTTCGCAATGATTATTGGCGCGCTGTAAGCCGTTCCTTCCTTGTCGATAGCGATAACGACCTCGTCGCCCAAGTAGCTGCTGAAGTTTTTTACCTTGTCTAGAACCTCGTCCAGTTTCGGGCCGTTGCCTTTCTGTTGCTGCTTCCACCAGTCTCGAAGCGCGGGGCTCTGCTGCAGGCGGTCCTGAAAGAGGCGATTCGCCTCACCAATAGTATTCGAGAGATTCGGTATCGCAGCATAGACCACCGTGTGGTCCGGAACGAGCGGCAGAAGATCAGAACTGTAACGCAATCCCGGGCCGGGAATGGCAGCAATCTGTTTCTGCAGGATTGCGAAGTCGCCGAGGAGCGCAAGATACTTTGCAGAGTTGCGGCTCCAGGCGACCTCATTCTGCACCGGCACCTTCGAAACTGCTGCGCTGGATGTGGCCTGCTGGCCGGCAGTCAAGTCGGTGCTGTCATTTCCAAACTCGGTGTGAACGACTCCTTCAATTACCGCGACGCGAGACCCCTTGATGCCGCGATTGACCGAAAAGATAGTTCCCTTCACCGAGACGAGTCCGTCATCGGTCGCCACGTACAGCCTGCGTCCAGCATGTTGCTTGGCGGCTTGCACGATCACCTGACCGCCCTGCAGATGGATCGTCGTACCGCGCCACTGGCGGGAAACCGAGAGCTCGGCGCGCGGACCCATCTCGACCACAGAACCATCGAGGAGGCGAACCACAGCGGTAGAGTTCTTGGCGGTGCGAACCTCGTCGCCGTTGCGGATCTGGTATCCCGCGGGAACGAGATGCACATCCTCGCCATTCACGGCGTAGAGTGGACCGTCGGCGGCCTGAACCTCGGCGCGAACGGTGTGCTGGCCGGGAAGCATTCCGTTGGAGAATGCGAATCCGACCACAGCGATCGCTGCAACGGCGGCCGCGGCCATGGCCCAATTCCAGACAGAAGACCGCGTGCGCTTCGGCTGGAGTTTCCAGACCTGCTGACGCTCGCCGTCCCGGGCGCGCTCCAGCGCGTGGCGGCAGGCAACACAAGCATGCACATGATCTTCGAACAACAGGGCTCGGGCCGGCGTCAGTCGCTTGGCGAGATAGTCCGGCACCAAGGACTGGAAGTCGCCGCAAGTGCGGAGAATGTGCGGAGTCGCAGCGGTTTCTGACGCCGATTCAGTCATCGATTTCCAGACTCGATCGCGGGCCTGGGCGACAACCTTCTCGTCCACGTTTTCATTCCGGATTGTCGACAGCAGGCGATCCAATTTCTCGTTGCTCATGACCTGTCTCCTAAATAAGTTGCCAGCTCTTTGCGGAGTTGCTTTCGGCTGCGGAAGACCGTTACGGCCACCGATACCTGGGAAATGTCCAGCATGCGGGCGATCTCGAGATTGCTCAGCCCTTCGATAAATCGCAGGGCGAAAATTTCAGCGGCACGCGGTTGGAGTTTACTCAGAGCACGTCCGAGAGCATCCCGAAGTTCGGTGACATCGTCTTGGACGCTGTCGTCGGGCGTTTCCACAAGTTCGACCGTCGGGTTCGATTGCCGGGAGCGGATCACATCAAGGGAGGCGTTGATCGCGGACCGGCGAAGATAACTTTCTTCCTTTTCCATTACGTCGGACTCGGGCGATCTTCGAAGCAAGCGCAAGAAAACCGTTTGCAGCACATCTTCCGCATCGGCCGCGTTGCCGGTAATGCGATATGCCGTCCGGAAGACCAACCCGTGGTGCGACCGAAAGGTACGCTCAAGCTCGCTGGGAATGGCGATTGGCGGATCCTCTATTAATACGCTTCGCAGGGTACTCCTCCGTGTAGCTGACTTTCACCACTAAAGACGGCGGGAGAAGCGCGATTATTACGGACCCGAGAGATTTTTTGTTTATTGCTGAAACGAAAGGCGTTACGGGGCAGACGGAGGAGTCAAGATCCGCACTTAATCTCGATCCGGAGGTCCGAACTCGACAAAGGCGCTTCAAGGACTTCAATGGAATGCATCGGCTCCGGCTTCATCCAGCGGACCTCCCAACGCCCAGGATGACTTGGGTTCTCGCTGCTGGGTATGTCCTTCACGGTGCCGTCGCCGGCATGATAGCGCACATGTGGCGAGTTGCCTCCCGTATCCCAACTCACCACGAGGCTTGGCCAGCGATGATGATGCATGGGCACGGTCTGTCCCGCAACCACTGAGACTTCCAGTACGCGAACAAATGCGTTCTCGAACACGACTCGATGACTCTTCGGTGCGGCTTGCACGGCGTCGAATCCATCGGGAAAGTCGGCCCTGCTCTGGCCAAAGACAAAGTGGACCGCCAAGAGTGCGCACAATGCAGCTCCAGTGACGGTAATGGTTGCTCCGTAGCGTCGAGAAATACTAATGCATTTCTTCATCGCATCTATCCTTTACTTGGCGTTGTCCGCCGCTCTCGTAGCATGAATGGTCATGACCCGCTTCGGCGATCCACCCGGCTCACTGACATCCCCAGTTTGAGTAAAGGAATTCGGCGTGATGTCAGTCCAGACCTCATGCCACAGGGTCTTCTTGCCATTGTGGGTTTCGATTTCGTCGATCGCGAATTGCTTGCCGTCCCACGACATGGTGATGTCGTTGAGCCCTCCCTTGAGGTCGCACACATACGGCAGCTGGTTATTGCACTCCATGCCGTGGAGGCTGTTCGTTTTAGAGTCCCACCAAATGATGCCGAGAAGAAACATGTCTCCGGCTGGAGAAGGCATTCGTTCTTCCTCCAGCAAGGTGATGCCGCCAGCAGCGGTGCGCCAGTTTGCCGCTCCCGTCCCCGAGAAACCATTCGGCATATCAGGGCTGGGTTCGAATTTCACACTGGTCGCCCAGTTTCCGGAGAGACTCTGGGTAAGACTTGGCAATGTGGTTTTGGGCTGTGAGCTCGGATTTTGCGATTTTGCGCCCGAATCTTCCGGGTGCTGTTGAACCGAGGGCGATTGACTTGCGTCCTGGCAAAGCGCAGCGCAAGCGCACAAAAGCATCATGCACATCAGCGGCAAAGTTAAGAGCCTCATTTTTAATCCTCCAATCGTTTTAACGTCTGTCCATCCAGTGCCTGCCGGCTATGCATTGGCACCCAGCGTTACTGGCAGATGATCTTCCCGTGAGTCAGTCCATCGATCGTTTTTTCGGAGAGGCCGGGCTGATAGCGTTCATAAGCGACGGAGGATGCTCCAGTGTTTTCGCCCGGTGCGCCTCGCTGTCCGGTGAGGAAAATCACAATAGTTCCGTCGGAGTTGTAGAAGGCAATTTGCGAGCGGCCAGATTCATAGCCTTGGACCTTCGTGTACCCGGAAAGATGCGACGCATACCATGCTGCCGCGGCATCCATTTTGATCGCGTTCGCCGGATTCATGACGGTCGAGAGAGAATAGAACTCGCCCTGCATCTTGCTCTTACAAACTTGACCATCCGGCATTTTGTCAGGCTCATTGCCTACATTCTTGAATAGGACGGTGGCGGGAATCAGCGGGAGGCCCGTCAGCGGATCGTTCGTAAGCACCTTTGCCTGGCCGGCGGCATTCGCCAACAAGACTGCCATGACCACAGCGCATAAGATCGCCTTCATTTTGAGAATTCTCCTTCCTTGCATAGTTGAGCCTGCGACACGCTGCTTGAATGTTTTCCACGCCTATTTACAGCTTGGATTCGAAGGATCGAACGCGTCTTCCTGGTGCGTGGTGAGATTCGAAGACAACTTGATGTATGCCACGTTGAAAACTCCTTTGCCATCGGGATTCCCGGTAATGCTGACGCCTTTGGAGCCGTCGGGACTGTAAAACATCTCTTGCGGGCGGTTGCTCCAAACTTTGTGAACGTAATGAAAGTTTTTCAATTGCTGACTGTGCCAGGCGATGTAGTCCTCAAGGCTTGCATCCGGGGGAACATCGTAGAGGTTGATGTTTGCCTTCTTGCCACAAACCGGAGAGTCCACTTCTTGTTGAAACGTCAAGCCGGGATGGAGAGGCAAGCCGGTCAATTTCTCCGTGGAATCCGACGCAAAGACCATGGATGAGCCGACCACACCTATAGCGAGCAATGCTGCGAATGCCAGATTTCCGATACGCATAATCAATCTCCTTTTTAGTCTGTTATTTGGTTGCGTTTTTATGACCTGTTCTCCGGGTCGTCAGTCGAGGCTGAGTTCCACCCGGCGGTTTCGCGCACGTCCTTCAAGTGTGTCGTTAGTATCGATGGGATCTGAATCTCCATCACCGCCGGTGGAGAGACGATTCGGGTCGACGCGATACCGCTCCACGAGCGCTTTCTTCACCGCCGCGGAGCGTCGCTGGGAAAGATCAAGGTTGTATTTGTGCCCGCCGATGCTGTCGGTGTGGCCAGTGACGGTCAGCTTCCAATCGGGACGGTCCGCCATGGCCTGCGCGATCTCTTTGAGAACTGGCTCCGAGACCGGCCGGATCGTGTCGCTGTTGAAATCGAAATTGATTCCCCACGTGATTGCTTTGCGGTTCTTCGCGAGTTGCTGTTCAATGGTCGGCTTGTCGCGGGGGTAAGTGACGCGAATGACCTGGACCTTAAATGCATCGTCCTGGTGCATGTCTATTCCCATCATCCACGACAGCATGACCGGCGTATTGGGATCATCCAGAATGTAAGCATCAGCAGGTTGATCGCGTGGCCCAAATCGGCCTGCGGTCTCGATGACTTTCATGCTGGCATGAATGTGGATTGCCGATACATTTACACGCTCGTCGTTAATGATCAGCGGAAACTGAACGTCGTCTGGCTCAACACGGCTGAACGTGCCTTTCCACGCAAGCAATTCCCACTCGGTGAGTGCATCCATGTAGTCGTAATAGGCAAAGACCATCCTTGTCGAGCCGGAGGACTTCAACTCATTGAATTTCTGCGCCGGAACGAGAAGGCGCGAGATGCCTGGATACAATCCGGGGGAAACCGGCGGATGATCCTTGCTCATCTTGAAGGTCCACCCTGTGGAATAGGCTTCGCCTTCAGCGATGTCCTTCGCACAAACTGTATTGTTCAAGTCGACGTGGGCCTTAAAGGCCATATCCAGGCCTAGTGCTGCGATGCCGCTGTACTGAAAAATTACAGAGGTAGGGGAGACAGATCGGATAATCTCATCACCTTCGGCATCGGCCAGGGGCAGGGACCACGAGGTGGTCAGATCGGTTCCGGGCTTAAATAGAATTCGCCCACTTGCCAACCTGTCAGGATCGATCTGTACACCCGTCGGACACGGCAGCGGGTTGGTGAGGGTGGCCCAGGGCATATTGCGAACCAGATCCGGTGGCATGTCCGGGTTCTTCGCTCCAAGATCCTCAAGAATGCTCTTGGCCATGTTGCCCATGGGAGTTGTGTTGCCGGTGTCGTTGCCGCCACCGCCGCCCTGCAGCTTTCCGAGAACGGCCGCGAGCGGATTGTCGGCATCGCTTTCTGGCGAGCCGTCATCACTTTTCTTAGGGGTGGGTTTACCTGAATCGCCCGAGCCGGATTGCCCTGTGATATTGTGCGTGCTTGCTTGGCCTTCGAGATTGTCGAGAGCCGCGCTGGCCTTCTGCTTCACGCGATACCCCAAATAGGCGACACCCGCGACGGCTGCAATTGCTCCCACCAACAGCACAACGAACACACCAACAAGAAGCTTCTTGCCGGAGTTCTTCGCCGGAAGTGGCGATTGAGCCTTTAGCTCGACAAGTTTCTGCAGTGCCGCGTCGCTTCTTGATTGGGCATCGGTTGCGGCCGCGACCGTTGGATGAGTCGAAACGCTGAGTGCTGGCGCCTCGGAGTTTTCTCCAGCGAGCCGAGAGCCACAACCGGAACAGAAGGCCTGATCCTGCTGAATTTGCGTTCCGCAATTTGTGCAATAGCTCATTGGGGCGCCTTCGCCTCATCGGAACAACCGGGAGGAAGTTCTTCTTTAAGATTGGTAAGAACCACCTGCTCTTTCATTCGCACAATGTCTCCCGAAGACGGGATGGGCTTCACGTTGGCCAGACTCAGGAAAAAATTGACGACGTCTGCAACGACTTTGGGGATGCTCCAGCCAATGCCTGCGTAGACACCCATGTTGAACGTCCCTTGCGCGCACTGGGTAAGAGCGATGGAGGACTGGTCTAACGCCGTAAGCGTCGAAACCAAAGAAACATACGGGCCGGCAGAAAACCCGAATGCGCCCAGCCCTATCATCACGGTCTGGTTGACGCCAAAGACCAGCGAATTGATCCCTACAGAAACTCCGCTGATGGCGCCGGCCAGGCTGTGTTTCGGCTCCATCGTCATGCCGGACGCGCCCCACTTGTTGTTGATGTATCCCATGTTCAGCGTCCCACCGGCGGAATAATCTGCGTTGGCTTGCAGCACAGAGGTCTTGGCGCTGAATCCTGTGTCGAGTTTGAAGGTATTGAAGAGTTTCAGCGAAAGAGGCACGCCCAGGCCGACCACTGGAAAACTGATATCAAGAGGAACCTGTCCGAAGTTGTGCAAATTGGCCTGAAAAGCCTGCTCGGCTCCGGCCTTGAAGACGATGCTGAAGCCCGCCGCGCCGCTGAGTTCGATGGCCGCAGTCTTTACATACCCGGGACTCACGTCAATGTTGAATTTCAGGCTCGGGGCGTTCATGTAAAGAGTCGCCCAAAGTTCGACTTTGGTGCCTCCTTTCTCTGTGTATAGGTAAAGGCCGAGACCCGACGGCCCGCCGCAATCGACGAAGCAGGGCCGCATCTTCAAGTTCGGCAGATTGACCTGCGGAACTCCGCCCTCCATCGGAAGAGGGGCTTGCGGGACTTTCGGCCAGTTTGGAAAGTAGCCTCCTACTTGCAGGAATGGTCGCTTTCCGCCGGGTATCTTTGGCAAACGCAGGGAGGCAGGCATCGGGATCGATCGGCCGAATTGTGGCGGGTGCCACGACGCTTGAACGAGATGCGCCGCTCCTCCGGCGTAGGAAACCGTCGTCATCGGCTTCCATTCGCCCGATGAGGTGACGATCGAATATTCGACATGCGGACGCTCACGCAGGCTCGACGTCTGCTTCGACGCGTTCATTTTCTGGGCGGCATCAGAATCAGGAGCGCCCGGGTAATCCGGAGCCGAAACTGCAACGAAATTGTTGAGATCAATCGGCTGGTTGTAAACAAAGTGGCCTTGTTTGACCACATCCGTGATCTGCGCCGGCCCGAGGATTACTTTCAGTTCGTCCCCATTACGCTGGACGTCGAGAACCTTACCGACGCAGCGCTCGGTAGCAAAAAGCACCTTGTCTACCTGAATCTCATTGGCATGCGGGGCATTGGCATCGATAATCCATGTCAATCCGTCAGAGCTGGTTCCGCGGATCGCCTGATCGCCATGCTCCATCAGCACAATGCCATCCTGGTACGTCAGTCCTGGCGCGGGTTGAGGCGCTCGGCCGTAGAGAAGTTCTGTCTTGGTCAAGGAATGCGGGTCGCCGGCGTGTCCAACAATGCCACCTGCCATTGCTGCAGCTGAGAATGCTTCGCGAACAACTGGATCCGTGGATTCCACGGTCGGAGCAGCCACGTCTTCTTTGTGACATGCGGGCACGAGTGCCAGGATGCAGGTCAACGCCGCAATTCGAGTGGGGAAGCGCATTGTCTTCTCGCTTTCTTACAAAGCGTCTGCAATTTCCTTAGCCAACGGTTTCACCTGCTCTATGCCGCAGGGACAGACGAGGTACATGATCCGGACGAGGGTTTTTCCTTTTCGGACCAGGATCATGCCGTCCGCTGAGACAAAGGCCTGGTCGCCAATCCCAGGAAGTCCCTCCTGATTGCCCAGATTGCCGAGGATTTTCGCGTTAAGCCGCATCTGTTGTTCCGCGTTATGCTGATCGAGCGAGAAAACGAATACCGGCACTTCGCCGGGGGTGTCCTGAGCGGACGCAGGCTTCTCGGCCTGAAGGGCGTTGAACATCCCACCAGCGAATTTCTCCGCGATGTCCTGCGTCTTTTTGTCGACCCCCTTGTCCGCCATCATCGCTTTCACGTGTTTTGCAGTCATGTCCTGCTGCGTGCCCTTCGCCATGTATGAACAGCCGTTGTCTTTGGACTCGGTTCGAATAATCTCGACCCCTACGGCTTTGCTCACATCCTGCTTGCTCAGCAAGCGGCACACATCCCCGATGGTGCCGCTTTCTGAGCTCCCGGACTCCGTTTCCCCATAACCGGAGCCCTCCCCGTGGGAGGCCGCGTGTGAATCAGAACTTGAGCCGAGGAATCCGTCGGCGGTCTGGTGAATCTTCTGGCTGACGCGGTGCGCGACGTAGTACACGCCTACGGCTGCTGTGGCGCCACCAACAAAGATGATTGCGACGGCTGCGATGCCGAGTTTGGCGAGACCGCTCATCCCCTTCCGGGCAGGCACCTGCATTGGAGATGCAGCTGCCTGTGGTTGCATCTGCGGAACCGGCTGCGGCGGCAGTGGTTGCGACGACTGCGGCTGAGCAGGCGTGGCTACGTTGCGCATATCCGCTCCGCATTTTCCACAGAAAGCACCGCTGAGAGGCGCTCCACACTTCACACAAAACTTCGCCATAACTTTTCTCCTATCGAATCCGTTCCTAGGTGTTGACCAGCGTGGCGGACTACATGGGCGGCTGGACGTTGCTGTACTCGATCCGGGAAGAGTGATGTTCCTTTACCTTGTTGTCCGGGCTATCTACATCTAACTCGGCGCGCACGATCAATCCGCTGCTTCTGGACACCCACATCTGCCCGTCTTCCTTGATGTCTTCATAGTCGCGATGGAAGGAGTAGAGCATCGCGGTTTCGCCATTCACGGAGTCGGTTCGGAGGAACTGGCACGTTGATTTACCCTGGCGCTCTCGTTCTTTTTCCTCTTCAACCATGTCCTGCGAGCTCACTGGAATACGCATCCACTTGCCGCGCGCGCGAATGTATTTCTGTCCGTTGGCCACGATCGTCTCGGCCTCAGTTGCCTTGCCACCGTTGATGCCGGTACTGGTCGTGTAACTGTGGTTGGGAGTGGTTGCGGCCTTGATCAGAGCGTCAAAGACCGGCTGGCAGGAATCCGCCCCATGAGCCGATGCAGTCAGCCAAATCGGCAAGAGCGATACAGAAAGAGCAAGGGCGCACAAACCATTTCGCATCATCGCGGTTCTCCTTAATGTTTCCCGAGCAAACGTTTTGGGCCTATTGAGACCATTGCTTGTTTGCGCACTACTTTCGTTCCTGCCACTTCCAGACGTCGGAGTACTGGGCGCGAGGCTCGTTGTAGCGCTGTACTTGTTGAATTCTTTGCATAAGCAGTCCGGAGAAGTACATGGTGGCTACAAACGTTCCGACGGCAGCCATCAGGATCACTACCACGACTGCAATTGGGAAGATGAAATCCGTTGTGATCCCGCGCAGATTTCGCCTTCCGTATCGTTTCGGCCTGTCGGGCCAAGTCACCGCGAGCCTGAGAGTCGCAATTGGCACATGCGTCATCGGACAACCACAGGCAACGTCAGACAATTCCCGCGACGATGAGCTCTGCATTGCTGCGAAAACACTTTTCTTCACGATCGTTGTCATGGCGACCTCGATTCAGGGCTCGACCTTATACAACGTGGCCATTCCAGAATCCATGTGATCGTCGATATGGCAATGGAACATCCAGATGCCGGGATTGTCGGGAACCATATCGGCGGTTTCCATCTGCGCCTGCATCAGAGGGATGACGTCGGTGCGCTTGCCGTCATGAAGCACGACGTTCCCATGCCAATGCGGAGTGTGCACGCTGAACTGCTCTCCGAGCGCAACCAGGTACCAACGCACTCGCTCACCTTTCTTCATAACCATTTCTGGACCGGTACCGTAGATGTAGCCGTTGATGGCGAACTTGGCGTTAGAGACGGTGAATCCGGAACCGACGCCGGAAAAGTTGCCCTCGTTGTCGACCGGAGCGAATTCGAGCTTGTTGACGCCCTTGGGATCGGAAGTAAAGGTCTGGATGTTGTGATCGAGATACCAGCTGACGTTTTCGTCAAACAACAGGTATAAGCAAACGAATTCGCGATCGACGTCTTTCGGCTTGCCGTTGGCGTCGGCCATGCCGCGGCGGGTGATGATCATCGCGCCGACGAGTCCGCTTTCGACGTCCTTCAGCTCGTTGGTATGGGAGTGGTAAAGCCACACGACAGAACTGGGATCGTTGGGTCCGGGGCCTGCACGCTCGGGAACTTCCCAGGTGTAGAGATGCGTCTTGCCAGGGGGAACTGCGTCATCTTCTTTATCGGCGCCTGAGGTTCCGTCGGCATACGGAGCGCCTTCAGAGTCTTTGGCATAGAAGACGCCGTGGGGATGCATGCTGTAGGGACGCGAAGCGTAGTTCTTAAAGAGGATTTTGATCGTGTCGCCGACTTCAGCGCGAAGGATCGGCCCCAGAATCCCGGTATGCTCCCATTTCGCCGGCTTGGGCTTGAGGTGTGTAAAAGTCTGATCTGTGTACTCGCGATACAGGGCTTTGCGATATACGGTGCCGATGCGGTGCGGACCTTTCTCGACGAAGGTCTTCGAATAGCCGTCGAACTTCATGCCCATCATCTTGTCAATTCCGCCCGGGGCGTAGTCCCAGTTCACTTCGTCGGCGGCGATGTAGTAGGTGCGCGTTCTACCCTGCGATTGTGCGAACAGAAGGGACGAGAACAGCATCAACACCGCGGTCAGTTTGGAAAAGTGAGTCAAATTTTTCCTCTTCTTAGCGCTGGAAGTGCGACATCAAAGCCTGACGCCAGCCTGCTCTGCCGCGAATTTACCTACAAGCGGCAGCCTGAAAAGTCTTTGCTGATAGGCCTGATACATCAGGAAGATCCAGATTCCGAAGCCCGCAACAACGAAAATCAACATCAACGGCAGAGCGATTAGGCCAAAAATCCCGGCCGTCAAAGGAGTCAACACAGCCGAGAGAATCATCCAGACAATCCAAAAGGCGATCCACGCCACATTAAAGAAGATGGACTGGAAGGCGTGAAAGCGAACGAAGGAGTTCGACTTGTAGGGATCCAGGACGAGAAACACGATCCCGGTTACGAAACCTGCCAGGTAGGTGAGAGCTCCCACTACATTGGTATCGATCGATTTGGAAGCGGCCTCTCCGGAGGTAGCCACCGAGGCAGGAACCGAGGCTTCCGTCGTCGAAGTAGGGGCCTGTGCCGTGAGTTCTGTCGCGGCCCCGCAAGATTGACAGAAGATACTCTCGGCGGCTAATGCGGCACCGCAAGATTGGCAAGCGCTCATGTCTCCCTCCCCAAAATGCTTAGTCAAACGGCCTGCAACGAGGGGACTTTGCTTCGGAGTCTAAAAAATCGCAAACCAACTGTGGGCAAATTGCGTGCTAACCGCTAATTCTTTCTTTTCTATTGGCTTACGCAGACTGATTAACTCGTCTTAGCTTGTGTTCCGTGCTACACTCGAACCCCAAAATCGTCGTCTGGCGAGAAAGCACCTGCTACAGACGATTCCCCGCTGCGGAAATGACGTACAGTTTCGGACTTTACGTGCTCGATCCGGATAACGGCACACTGACACGCGATTCTGTGCGCGTGCGCGTGCAAGAACAGCCTTTCCAGTTATTGCTGTTGCTTGTGGAGCGTGCCGGGCAGATCGTTTCCCGCGAAGAAATCCGGAACCGGCTTTGGCCGCAGAACACCTTCGTTGAATTCGATAAAAGTCTAGGCGTGGCAGTCCTGAAGGTCCGGGAAGCTCTGGCGGATGACGCCAGTAACCCCAGGTTCATTGAAACGGTTCCCCGCCGCGGCTACCGGTTCATTGCGCCTGTCCGGGTGGGGACGCCGCAAGCTGCGGCTTCTCCTGCTCCGACGGTTGCGCCACCGGTATCGTCCTCGCCGGGGTCCGCGTGGTACGCCGGCAAGCGCTGGTGGATGGCCGCCATGGCCGTACTGATCCTGGCTGGGGCAGCGCTGTACGTTGTACGACCAAAGCGGCAATCTTCGTTGGGCGCAACCCAGGCGGAGGCGTCGATCGCACCGATGCACGTTCGCCGTTCCGTCGCCGTACTCGGTTTCCGCAATTTGCCCGGACGGACGGAGGATAACTGGCTGTCTTCGGCGTTCTGCGAAATGCTGAATACGGAACTTGCTTCGGGCGGGGAACTTCGCATGGTTTCCGGCGAAGATGTGGCGCGAGCAAAAAGTGAATTACCGCTGCAAGACGAAGACTCGCTGAGCAAATCGACCTTGCAACATTTGCGGACCAATCCCGGCGCCGATGTGGTAGTCGTGGGCTCCTACACAATGCTGCCAAGTGATCCCAAGCGGAGAATCCGGCTGGACGTGCGCCTTCAAGACACGACTGGAGGAGAGACGATCGCAGAGGAAGCAGTATCGGGCGATGAGGATGACTTATTCAATCTGGTAGCGGATTTGGGTGAAAAATTGCGCCGGACTCTCGGTGCCCCTCCCGTGTCAGAAGATACCGCGATTGCTACGCGGGCGGCGCTCCCATCCAATGAAAAGGCAGCTCGACTCTACGCCGAAGGACGAGCCAAGATGTGGCAATTCGACTACGTCTCTGCCCTCGATCTGCTGAACAAAGCCATCGCAGCGGATCCGGATTACCCTCTTGCCCATTCGGCCTTATCCGAAGTGTTTTGGCACACCGGCAACGATGCGAAATGTAGCGCAGAAGCGAACCGGGCGGTACAACTATCGAATCATCTTTCGCAGGAACAGCGCCTTTTGGTCCAAGGACAATATCAAAAGGCGATGCAACAATGGGCCGAGGCCGTCGAGACGTATCGTGCTCTGTTTCGCCTCTTTCCGGACAGTCTGGATTACGGCATCCAGTTCGCTTCCGCACAGATGCACCTCAGCCCGACGGATTCTCTGCAGACCTTAGAAAGTTTGCGGCGCCTGCCACCGCCACTTGGCGACGATGCGCGAATTGACATGACAGAAGCTTCTGCATGGATCAACCGAGACTTCACCAAAGCTCGCGCTGCTGCGATGCTCGCGATCAAAAAAGCGACGGCGGAAGGCGCACCGATCATCGTCGGTCGAACGTACGGCATTCTTTGTCAGCAAGAACCCGCCATAGGCGCCTCCGAAGAAGCCATCGATCTCTGCCGAAAAGCACTTGCAGGATCAATTGCCGCGAAAGAGCTGAACGGCGAAGCCATGATGCGCACCGACCTGGCTGCGCTCTACTTTATGCGCGGTGATCTCGCCGAATGTGCACAGATGTTCCAGCTAGCAGTAAAGGAATTTCGCCAGGTTGGCAACCGGGACGGCGTTGCCACTGCGCTCAGTAACTTTGCGTCCACTCGCCTGTCTGAAGGCAATCTGATCGAAGCCAAGAAACTCTTAGAGGAGGCTATCCCGGAATACCAAGCTGTCGATGATAAGGAAGGCGTGGCCCTCAATCT
>Ga0335080_10001208_pt1 | contig 25000 bp, 15 predicted proteins | sample Lox_Sample_34_FD_206720 | JGI IMG/M metagenome (GOLD analysis project Ga0335080, IMG submission 206720) | Soil microbial communities from Loxahatchee National Wildlife Refuge, Florida, United States - Lox_Sample_3.4 | ecosystem: Environmental > Terrestrial > Soil > Wetlands | place: USA... | reverse complement strand
GGATGGAGCTGGTTGATGACCACCAGATTGGTTGAATTCGCAGAGATGACATTGCCGGGATCGACCAGGCGAAGGCCGATTTTGCCGCTGATGGGGGCCTTGATGTAGCACCAGTTGAGCTGCAGCTGGGCATTCTCAACCGCGGCGTTGTCTGACTGGATCGCGCCTTCAAACTGTCCAAGCTGCGCTTCGTTGGCATCGAGAGACTCTTTGGAGACCACTCCCGCTGCATAAAGCGCCTTGTAGCGGTTGTACTCGGCTTGCGCGTTCTTCAGAAGAGCCTGGTCGTGTGCCAGTGTTCCCTTGGCCTGGTCGAGGGATGCCTGGTACGGTTTGGGGTCGATAACCATGATGGTCTCGCCCTCTTTGACCTCCTGCCCCTCGGTGAATTTCACGGGAAGCAGTTCGCCACTGACACGGGCCTTGACGGTGACGGTGTAGTAAGGGGTCACCGTCCCCAGGCCGGTCAGGTAGATCGGCATTGGCTTCTGTTCGGCAGCAGCCACCTGCACCGGAACAGGCCGGGCGAGCAAGGCCGCAGCCTGGCTGGCGGTGTTGGCGGCGGTCTTCTGCTTGTTTTGATAGACGCGCCACACAATAAGGCCCACGGCCGCGGCCAGGACGAGGTAGACAATGACCCTGACCCATGGATTCTTGTGCCCGGGATTCTGCGTTTCGCCGGTCTTGGGCATATATGGCTCAGTGGCGTTTTGAATTGGCATGATGAGCTTCCAGTCGGTCGTCTTCTAATGATGAGTCCCAGCCGATCCAGTTAAAAAGACGGATCTTTGAGGCAAAATGCTACCCCGCGGGTACCCTATATACGGACGGATTTCCCGGAGGAAAGGTTTCCCGCATCGGTGAGCTGTTTTCTCCCTATGGACGTTGAAGCGGAGCGTCGCGATTCGCGCACCCTCGAAGGAATCTTGGCCGTGCCGGAAAGCCAGCCGGTAGGACTTGAAGCTACTCAAAATAGATCGTATGCCGGTATGCCGCTTCAATGGAATTTGAAGCCTCGGAGCGACGGAACACGTCCTATGAATAGCGCCCGTTGTGCACAATATGTGGCGCATTCGCTCGACCATGCGTCATCGACTAAGATTGAGTGTTCAAGTGTGACCCTTACCGGATTGGGCGGTACCAAGCCGTACAGCCCGGGATTTCCATAGAGCCGCCTTTTGCCTTGAACGGCTCGCCGCGGTTCGCGAGGCGTTCCTCTCCCAAAACGTCACTGGTTGACGGGCAAATCGCCTCATACAAAACCAGGGACCAATGTCCCCGGCAACGGCAGCAAAGTCGACGCGACCGGCAGGGAGCATCGACCTTGAATAGAATCAGGCAGAACTTGGTTTCCCTGGTTTTGTTGTAGGAGCGAGTACCACCCTATGTGGATTGTCCGGCTTGCGCTTCGGCGGCCGTATACGTTTGTCGTCTTCGCGCTCTTGATCCTGATTCTAGGCGTGTACAGCATCATGTCGATGCCAACGGATATTTTTCCGAACATCGACATTCCCGTGGTCACAGTCGTGTGGAACTACCAGGGCCTGTCTCCGGAGGAGATGGCGAACCGCATCGTCAGCAACAGCGAGCGCGGTATGACAACGACCGTCAGCGACATTGAACACATTGAGTCGCAGTCGCTCAATGGCGTCGCCGTCATCAAGATATTCTTCCAGCCGCATGTTAACGTCGCCAGCGCTGTAGCCGAGGTGACCTCGATCTCGCAGGTCCAGTTGCGCTCTCTTCCGCCGGGGTCGACCCCGCCGTTCATTATCCAGTACAACGCATCGAGCGTGCCGGTTCTGATGCTGGGTCTTTCCGGCGCCGGGCTCAGCGAACAGCAATTGTTCGACATGGGCCAGAACACGATTCGCACGCAACTGGCCACCGTGGAAGGAGCCCAGACCCCGTATCCCTACGGCGGAAAACAACGCCAGATCCAGGTGGATATTGATCCAAAGGCGCTGCAGGCCCATGGACTCTCACCAGCCGACGTGGTCAATGCTGTTTCCGCCCAGAACCTGATCGTGCCCTCCGGCACCATGAAGGTTGACCGCTTTGAGTACGCGGTCGAAACCAATTCGGCCCCGTCCATCGTGGACCAGCTGAACAACCTTCCGATTCGGTCGGTGAATGGCGCCATGATCTATGTGCGCGACGTTGCCCACGTACGCGACGGCAATCCCCCGCAGACCAACATCGTGCGCGTGAACGGCCAGCGCTCAGTGATGATGAGCATCATGAAGACGGGCTCAGCGTCGACGCTGAAGATCATCGAGGATGTGCGCAGCAAGATCGACTACGTCCGCGGCCAGTTGCCTCCGCAGGCGCACATCGATGCTCTTTCGGATCAGTCCATCTTCGTGCGCGGCGCGATTAACGGCGTGGTCCGTGAAGCGCTAATTGCTGCGTGCCTCACAGCGGTGATGATTCTGGTCTTTCTCGGCAGCTGGCGTTCGACAATCATTATTGCCGTTTCTATTCCGCTCTCGATCCTGTGTTCCCTGATCATTCTGTCGACTCTGGGCGAAACCATCAATATCATGACCCTCGGCGGCTTGGCCCTTGCTGTCGGCATTCTCGTTGACGATGCTACGGTTGCCATCGAGAACATCAACCGCTATCTCGAGCAGGGCAAGGAATTGGAGCAGTCGATTCTCGATGGTTCAGCCCAGATCGCTATTCCTGCTTTTGTTTCTACACTGGCCATTTGCATCGTGTTTGTGCCGATGTTCCTGCTGAGCGGAGTCGCACGGTATCTGTTCGTGCCCATGGCCGAAGCAGTCATCTTCGCCATGCTCGCCAGCTATTTCCTCTCACGGACACTCGTACCCACGATGGCGAAGTACATGCTGCATGAGCACGACGATGCCGAGATCGCACGCAAGCATGCCAGCCGCAATCCGTTCGTGAGGTTCCAGAGCGGTTTTGAAAAGGCCTTCGCGGGCTTTCGCAACAGCTATCTGCGACTGCTGACCTTGTGTGTCGATCGAGCCGTGGTGTTTCTGATCATCTTCATCGTCTTCGCGGTCGGATCTGTCGCTCTCCTTGTGCCTTGGCTCGGTCAGGACTTCTTCCCGGCTGTCGATGCAGGGCAATTCAAGATTCACGTACGTGCGCGCACGGGAACCCGCATTGAGGAGACGGCAGCGCTTTGCGACCATATTGATGCCACGATTCGTCAGCAGATTCCGGCGAACGAAGTGACCACGATCGTGGACAACGTCGGGCTGCCCTATTCCGGTCTCAATCTCTCCTATTCGACGTCGGCGCCGATTGGGCCCGCCGATGCCGATATCCAGGTGCAGTTGTCGGCGAAGCACCGGCCGACTGACGAATACGTCGAGGAACTGCGACAAGTGCTGGCGCGCGATTACCCAGGCGTGACGTTTTATGTTCTGCCGGTCGATATCGTCACGCAGATCCTGAACTTCGGCTTGTCGGCGCCGATCGATATTCAAATTGTCGGCCCGAACCTGTATGGCAACCGTGCGGTTGCAGAAAAAATGCTGAATGACGTCCGCTACGTTACCGGCGCAACGGATGCGCGTATTCAGCAGCCGTTTGACTACCCGAACTTCACCGTGAATGTGGATCGCACGCGAGCGCAGGCCATCGGTTTCACCCAGCGCGATGTGGCACAGAGCTTGCTGGTGGCATTGAGCGGAAGCTTTCAGACGACTCCGAGTTTCTACCTCGATCCGCGCAACGGCGTGAGCTACAACGTTGCGGTGCAGGCGCCCCAGTATCAGATCGATTCGTTATCGGCTCTGCAAAGCCTGCCGGTCACGCGATCAAGCAGCTCAGGAGGAAGCTCGACTGGAACGGCACCCGCAAATGCGGGATCGGGCCCCGCTCCGCTTGAGACGAACCCTCCTGGCGCTCCGCAGCCGGTGCAGATCCTCGGCAACATGGCTGCGTTCCAACCCGGAGCGGAATTGGGCACCGTGAGTCACTACGACGTGCAGCCGGTGCTGGACATCTATGCCAACGTGGTTGGTACAGATCTCGGAACAGTGACGCGTGAGATGCAGCGGATCGTCACGAAATACGAGAAGGAACTACCGCGCGGCTCGCACATCGTGCTGCGAGGCCAGAGCGAGACGATGCAGGCATCGTATATCGGACTGCTGACCGGATTGGTGTTTTCGGTCCTGCTGGTTTACCTGCTCATCGTGGTGAATTTCCAGTCGTGGCTTGACCCGTTCCTGATCATCTCGGCGCTTCCGGCGGCACTGGCGGGAATCGCATGGTTCCTCTTCATTACGGATACCCGGTTGAGCGTGCCTGCATTGACGGGGGCCATCATGTGCATGGGCGTGGCCACAGCGAATTCGATCCTGGTGGTGAGCTTTGCCCGTGAGCAACTGGAGGAATTGGTCGGCGATGCGCGACAGGCTGCCTTGAATGCCGGCTTCGTCCGGCTGCGCCCGGTGCTGATGACGGCTCTGGCGATGATCCTGGGCATGATGCCCATGGCATTGGGGCTTGGGGAAGGAGGCGAGCAGAATGCACCACTGGGACGTGCCGTGATCGGCGGCCTGCTGCTGGCGACATTCGCGACCCTCTTTTTTGTTCCGGCATTCTTCTCGATTGTGCACGGATGGCTGGAGAAGAAAACCAGATCGCGCCGGAGGGAGAAACACGCGGCGACATTTGATGAGTTCGAGTAGGCAACCGGAAGCAGAGGTTTCGGAGCAGGGATATGAACAACGAATCGACGTCCAATGCCGTCCAGGGATCCGCGGGCGACGGCGGGCACAAGATGCCTGGAGCAGGCAAACAGGTTCCACATGAGGGGCACGATACGCAACACGCTCCTCCGCAGCAGCCAATTGCGACGGGCATCGCTCTCACCGCGCTGATTGTTGTGCTGCTCGTTTTTGCGGTTTTGGCAACGGTCGGCATCCTGAGCCGGATCCATCACAGCGGTGTGCTCGCCAAGACAACGCAGGAAATGGCCGCGCCGGTGGTCATCGCCCTACAGCCGAAGCAGGGCGCTCCGGTTGATACATTTACGCTGCCCGGTAACGTCACCGCCTATACCGATTCGCCGATCTACGCGCGGACCTCCGGCTACCTGACGAAGTGGTACTACGATATCGGCTCCTACGTGAAGGAAGGCGCGCTGCTGGCGGAGATTTCGACGCCGGAACTCGATCAGCAGCTTATCCAGGCAGAAGCCGACCTGGGTACCGCTGAAGCGGATGCCAAGAATGCGAAGGCCCAGGCGCAGCGCTACCAGGGCCTCGTGAACACAAACGCGGTTTCGCAGCAGGATACGGAAACCTTCACCAACCAGGCGACAGCAACAGCCTCAGCCGTGAAGTCCGCACAAGCCAATGTGGAACGGTTAAAGCAACTGGTATCGTTCGAGAAAGTCTACGCTCCGTTTGATGGAGTGGTGACGGCTCGATCGATCGACATTGGACAATTGATCGACACCGGGGCGGCAAGAGAACTGTTCCACATGCAGGCGCTGAACACGTTGCGCGTTTACACAAATGTGCCGCAATTGTATTCGGCCAATCTAAAGCGCGGATCGAAGATCGACATTACGTTTCCCGAATATCCAGGAAGGACGTTTCAGGGAACACTGGTGAGGACTGCAGAGGCAATCGATCCGTCAAGCCGGACGCTGCTGGTGGAGATTGATGTCGATAATCACAGGGGGGAATTGATGCCGGGGGCACTGGCGCAGGTGCACTTCAAGGCGCCCGCGATGCAAACGTTCATTGTGCCGGTCTCCGCAATCATTTTCCGAAGACAGGGAACACAAGTTGGGACGTTAGGCGCAGATAACACGGCGCACCTGGTATCGGTGACGATCGGTCAGGATGACGGAAAGACCGTGCAGATCGCAAGTGGGTTAAAGGCAGAAGACTTCGTGATCCAGGATCCGCCGGATTCGCTGATCGAAGGCGAAAAGGTCAATCCGCACCAATCAAATGAGCGGCAGCATTACGGACCATCCAGCGTGGGGGGCAAGTAGTGACGGGGTTGCAGGCAAGACTGCGCGGCTGGAGTCTGACGGGATTCGTGTGTTTGATGGCCGGCTGCACGGTAGGACCGAACTATCATCGGCCTGCCCCTTCCGCACCACCGCCTCCAGCATATAAGGAAGGCGGATCGTCAGGCGCGATTGTTCCGCCCCCGAATCCTCAGGGAGGAACGTGGAAGGCTGCGACGCCATCGGACGGACTGCTGCGCGGCAAGTGGTGGGAGGTTTACAACGATCCGCAGCTGAATGCGCTGGAAGATCAGATCGCTTTGCAGAACCAGAGCCTCCGCGCCGCGATGGAGGCGTATCTCGCGGCCAGTGATCAGGCGCGCGTGGCGCGGGCCGACTATTATCCGACGCTTTCCGTAACGGCGGCTGTCGGCCGGGAGAAGGTCTCAGCGAACAGGCCCCTGGCTCAGCCGGGTGCGGCTGCCGAATACGGCGATTTCCAGCTTGGTGGCCAGGCGAGCTGGGAGCCGGACTTCTGGGGACGCGTGCGGCGCAGTGTCGAGGCGGCGCACGAGAATGCGCAGGCAATCGCCGCGGATATGGCGAATCTCGATCTGGTACTGCATGCCGAGCTGGCGCTGGATTACTTTGAATTGCGCGGGCTCGATTCTGACGCGAGGCTGCTGGAGCACACCGTCGCTGACTACGAGCACCAGCTAGATTTGAATCAGCAGCTGGTCAAGGGCGGCCTGGCGACCGAAGTCACAGTAGCGCAGGCACTCACGCAGCTCGAAACCACTCGGGCACAGCTTGTCGATCTCAACCAGGCGCGCAGCCAGTATGAACATGCAATCGCCACGCTCATAAACAAAGAGGCCACCGAGGTAACACTGGCGCCGACTCCGCTGAATCTTCAACTGCCTGGCGTTCCGGTTGGCGTTCCGTCGCAATTGATCGAGCGGCGGCCGGATGTCGCGGCTGCTGAGCGTCGCACCGCTGCGGCCAATGCCCAGATCGGGATCGCAATCAGCGCCTTCTATCCGAACGTCGTGCTGGGCGGCGGAGGCGGATTTGAGAGCACCAACATTGGTACGCTGATCCAGGGGCCGAGCGCGTTGTGGAGCCTTGGAGCGCAGGCGACAGAGCTGCTGTTCGATGCGGGCAAAAGACGCGCCATCACCGACCAGGCGCGGCATAACTACGAGGCACAGGCGGCGACGTATCGCTCGACCGTGCTGGGTGCGTTTAACGAGGTTGAAGACCGGCTATCCGACTTGCGCGTGCTGGAACAGGAGACAGGGACGGAGCATCGCGCGGTTGATGCGGCGCAGCACTCGCTGGACCTGTCGAACCAGCGCTACAAAGGCGGCGCGACGAGTTATCTCGAGGTCCTGGTTGCCGAGAGCACGCTTTTGACCAATCAGCGCACGCTCACTGACCTGAAGACCCGCCAGTTTGCTGCGAGTGTCGGGCTGGTCCGGGCATTGGGTGGCGGATGGGATGTGACGCAGATTCCCCACTAGGCGTTTCGGGATTCACGCGGGGATTGCCACGGCTGTTCGGTCGAGTTCGTCCCTGAGCAGCGTGCAACAATCGCGGCTGAAATCGTAAGCACCTGCCTTGGGGAGTTGAGCGGCGAGAGCGCTGCTCTTCTCCCAGGCTCGACGTGCATCGTCGAGATTGCCTTCAATCCAATGCAGCGCGCTCGCGGCTCTCCAGTAGTCGGCATTGAGATGCCGGGGTTTCTGCGCTTGCAGCCGATTCCACCAGAAACGCGCACCTTCAGGATCGTGGCGAACCAGCGCATTTCCGAAGACGAGAGTGGTCTGCAACTCGGCCGGAATGTTGGATGCCGATGCAAGACAGATGACTTCGGCATTTTCCAGAACCTTGCCGGCCTCCTCGCCATTGCCGGTGTCGAGCGAGTGGCAAAAGGCATGAAGCCAGAGCAGAAGCGCCTGGCGACCCTGGCCAATGCACCTCGCCGCGTGCTGAATGGTGTCGATGTCGTAGTCGCGTGGCCGAATCGACGAGACGAGGCTGGACCCGATGCGCGCGATGGACATATGAAAATCGGCGAAGGCTCCATCAGACAGAAGCTGCAGAACGACGGCGCCGTCGGAGTAGCCGCCGGCTGTGCGGAATGGCAACAGGTTCGAAGCTGCAAGACCAAGGCTCCATGCACCGATGAGAGCGATCAGCGCATTGACCTGGACAGGCAAGCCGCCCACGTGGCGAAGCGCGATGAAGCAAGCCACTCCACCAGCGAGAACGTTGATCGCCGGGCCGGCAGCCGTCATGGAGATGTACTGCCGACGGTCGAACCCTTTCTTGCCGGGCACCAGGGCAGTGATGCCGTCGACAAGCAACAGGCCTTTGGGCTTGAATTCGAATTCCCACTCTGCATCGCTTAAGCGCCACTGGAACGGTCCGATGAAGAAGGCGCGCAATTTCATGCCGGCCAGCATACCGACCACCGCATGACCGAACTCGTGAATCAACGTGATGGCGAGTAACACGAAGACCGATATTCCAAGCTGAATCAGAAATCCATTGAAGGCGACGATGTGCTCAGCACGCAGCCAGCTTTGCCACCAGAGCCATACGCCGAGACTTATGCAGAGGGTCAGACCTTGGGCAACACGATTGATCTGCCCGCTGGTGAAGTCGCCAGGAAGCGCGAGTGGCTCATGGATCTTCTTGGGCGCGAAAGCCTGTGGACGCAGGAATGCGGCCAGAATCCCACAAAACCCCAGGGCAAAAATTGGCAGGCTTGAAATTGCAAATTGGTGTGTGACGATGCCAGGAAGCAGCGTGGCCAAGATAATGATGGAACTTGCGGCGAGGCTCCATAGCCGCGAAGAGGATCTGCCGTTCAACGTGGTCCAAAAAGCAGCGAAGAAGACGGCCGCGAGTACGAGCATGGTGACTGCGGCAATGGCATGAAGCGGAAGCAGCCTGAGACGCTGCGGACTCCCGATGGCGAGAAGCAGGACAACGGCGAAACCGAGGCATACGAAAGCAGAGAGCCCGTAGACCCAGCAAAAATGTTTTCTGATCGCCAGCATCGTCTTGCTTCTTCCTGAGAAGATTCAGAGTAACGAGCAACCGGCGTTGAAAGAATGGCTCTTACGGCTATTCGGGAAACTTTTGGACCGTTACAAATGTAATGGTCGGGGCCTATTCACTTCCCGCGACGCGGTCGACGCGTGGATGGCTGAAGGCAGCAGGCGGAATATCCGTCAGCGGGATCGATGGACCCTCCCAAAGCACGCGCGGCGGCCCCTGGCTCGCAGTGTGCAGCTCTTCGATATGCAGTGTGTGCCATCCCGCGCGCAAGCCGATAGCGCCCAGATCGTAGCGCACCGCATTACCAGGTGCGCCGCAGACCTGCGCAAAAGGCGGTCCGGTCTTTGCGATCTCGATGCCGTCGATCACCAGCCGCGCCCCGTCACGCGACATCAAATGGAAGGTGTATCCGCCATCGGCGGGAATATCGACGAAACCATCCCAAGCCGCCGCGTAGCCCGTAAAACCGTGCGAGTCCACATGCAGACTGGGCGATTCTCCGCTGAAGATCGGAGACTCCTTACTGAGATCGGGCAACTCTGACCATGTGCCGGGATAAATGCGCCACGCAAGTCCCGGAACGGTTGAACCGGCGATCTGCACTTGGTCGTGCCACTTGGCAACGGCAACGACGCCCTGTGCGGCCCAGTCCTGGTGAAGTTGCTTGTCCTCGGCTTTCAGCAGCACCCGAAAACGGCCGGCCCCGTTGAGGCCATCGAAGTCCGTGCCAAAGGCATCAGGGAATTTGTGCTTCACGCGACGTCCGCGTGCAGTGGCGCCGTCCCCAAAGAGCCAGGTGAACGTAGTGTGCGGCGAAGCCTCGGCGGTGAAGGTGACTTTGCTTCCCGGACCGAATGTAGGCGGATCGACTGTGAAGTGCGCGATGGGGCCGCTCGGGGACGGATACTTCGGCGGCTGTGCGCCGCCGCTGGTGATGAGTTGCAGTTCCGCATCGTTCGTCACGCGGTTCTGGTCGTACTTCACGTTATCGAAGATCACCTCGGAGACGTTGCCGATGATCGTGCTGGTCACGAGGGGCGGCTGATCGAGTGCCCAGATGTTTTTGAAGGTGATGCCATGAACCACGGGCTCCTCGTGCTCGATCTGAACTAGGGAGTACCAGTTGTCGAGCCAGAGGTTCTGAAAGGTGTAGTTGGAGTGGTCGCCCTTGGAGCCGTTCGCGCCCCACATGCCGAGAATGCCGAACGTCTGTCCGCAGGCGCCGATGCCGCCGTGGAGAATGTCCGAGTTGCGCAGCGTAAAGTTGCGTGAGTTGAAAACCTTTTGCGGCCACACGGAGCGAACGATGTTTGAAATGCTCGTTGACAACTCGCTATCTTCCACGGTGATGTTCTGCACGTCGCGGCCGGGACGCACCATGTCAGCGTCGGAGTAGCCGTCCCAGTTGCCCATCAGGGCAATGTCGTCATCGGAGGCGCGGAAGAATGCATCCTTGACGAGTCCATCGGAGGAACCGATCCAGTCGATGCCATCCTGGTTGGCGTTGCCGGGATTGCCCCCCATCACGCGGAGATCCTTGAAGGTGAAACCTGTTGAGTCCTTTAACTGGATCGACCAGGTGCGCGCGCGGACTACGCAGGTCACACCATCGATCTCGACGTCATGCGACTCCATCGTGCCGATGCAGTGCCAGTCCGGCTTCTGCATCCAACCCTCATCGGAGTTAGGGTCCTGTGTGCCTTCGTAGACGATCGTCCCGCGGCCCAGAACCTTGACGCCACTCACCTTCCAGAGATTCAGACTGCCGTAAAAGTATGAACCGGGAGCAAGGTAGTAGATGTCGCCGCTCTTTGGATTGAGACTCTCGTGATAAACGCCTGCCGCGTAGACATGAACCTCCGGGCCTGCGGATGGCGGTGGCGCGGGAGGCGAACCGGCAAAGACGAACAGCATTGCCGCATGGTTGAGAAAATCGCGCGGACGCGAAATGGAAAGCTTTTGCGGTCCAGGGATCTTGAAGGTGATGGTCTGGCCATCGCGAACGGGACGAATACCGAGACGCCATGGTTCGACGTCGACGCCCCGATCCCAGAAGCCCGGCTCGGTTGCTGTGATGGAGATTGTGACAGGACCGTTGACATCGAAGTTGACGAAGTCGTAGCTCGCTGCTGCGTGGGCTACATCCACGGACTGGCCGTTGACGGTTACGGTAAATGCTGTCGAGAGCATTTCAGGCGGGACAGGAACTGGCTGTACGCGCGTGGCTGCGAAGGAGGCGCTCGAGAGCGCAATCAAAGCCGCCAAAAGCACACGAGGAGCACGCAAGAAGCAAAGACCTGAACACAAAGTGGATTCAAGTCCAATGTAGCATTGCAGAGGCGCCGCCGGGCGCGATCCGAAGTGCCGGCTCATTTCGAGCGAGGGGCCCGGCATCGCACAATTGTCTCAAGCGGATCGTTTTCCCGGACGTCCGGAGGAGACGCATGTCTTCGAGAATGTTCAACAAGCGTTCCCTGTTTTCCTTGATGAATGGTGGCATGGACCGGGTGGGAGGCCTACTTCCAGATCATGGAGCACGAGGGAGACCGATCAGTTGGCAGGTGGCGTCCAGAGACTGATGCTGTGGACGTGCGTTGAAAGGCAGGGACGCAATTCGTGCCCTGCCCTTCTGATCTCCTATTGTGTGACCGGAGCTGCCGGTGCCTTAGGCGCTTTCAGATGCGGAACGTTTTGCTCGTTCGGTCCTGCAACCGCCGGCGGAGCTGGCGGTGGAGGAAGAACCTCATCACCGCGCTTGATGTGAATATCGCCATTATCTGCCGTGAGCGTCACCTTCGGCCCACCCGCGCCAATCTTCCCGCTCACCGTCTTGCTTTCATCGCCGCTCACCGCGAGCGGGAAGTCCGTAACGATATCGCCGTTCCGGGTGTTGCCGCTCACCGTTGCCTGCGCATTCGGAGGCAGTGTCAGCTCTACGTCACCCTTCAGGTTCTTCGCTTCAACCGCGTAGTTTCCTGCCGAGTCTACGGCAATCCGTCCGTCGCGGTCCTCAACGTAGCTGTCGCCGTACACCTGGCTCAAGTCAACGTCCTTGGAGTGCGTGGTAACCCGAACCTGTCCCTTCGCTTGCGTCACGCGCAGATTGTCAGAATTCAGCGTAAGGTCACCCGGCAGCGATGCCACATCCATCTCAGTGATTGAGGTGTGCACGTGTAATGGCCCGTTCACGTTCTCCATGTGCACGTCGCCGAAGAGCTCTCCATTGACCGTGATCTTTCCCGTAACCTCCGAGAGTGTCACGTCGTTGCAGTTTCCGTCGGCCGTGATGTCGCCATCGATCTGGTGCGCTGAAAAATCGCCCTTCGCCGTCGAGAAGTGCACCTGCACAGATCCCTTGATTACGCTCAGATGTACATCTCCATGGCTTGAGTTGATAATGAGGCCGCCATTCAGATTTGCGGCAGTCACATCGCCGTGACCCGAGTGCACAGTGACATGCGCCGTCTTCGGGACCGTAATGGTGAGATTCAGCCGGCCGTTGTTGTTGGCATCTGACTTCACCAGCACTGCGCTTCCGCTCACTGTCACATGCGCCTGCTCTGCGTCAAAAATCTTCTTCGCATCTTCATCGGAGCTGGCATAAGCAATTGCATGAGCCTGCACGACGATGTTTGTCGAGTCGCCGGAACTTACGCTCACATCGCCCCGCGGGTCCTCGATCTGTACCGTCGCATCTGCGGGAATCGCCACGTTCAGCACCTGCTGATCCATGTCGTGCTGCGGCAGCCCAAACATGTTGAAGAAGTCGTCGTGGTCGCCCCAATCTCCTCTGTTCCACGGTCCCCAGTAGCCATGAGTCCATCCCGACGCCGCGAATCCCAGGACCGCCAGGAGGATCAGTACACCGACAAACCCGGTTCCGCGCCGCACCGGCGTATCACGCCGCAGATCCAGAGCCCACTCGGCCAGCATTGCCAGCCCCGCGGCAATCAGCATCATCGGCCACCAGCGTCCATACCACGTCCAGAACGAGGATGAACTGAGGCGTCCCGCGTAGATCAGCAGCCACACCACGCCGATTGCAACCAGGATCAGCGGCCCGACTACGGAGGGAACCCGTGGCCCGTAAACGTGCTGATACTTCGCTTTGTACGCGTACTGCTGTGCCTTCCACGCGTCGCGCTGTGCGCGCCACGCCGCTCGTTGCTGCTCGCGATAGACCCGCCACTGTGTCCGCGGATCGTAACCGCCCGGAGGAACATTTGGAGGCGCGCTGCTCATGACTGTCCTCCCTCAGAACCCTTGCCATAGTCCTGCGCCACGGCGGGAACAATGGATGTGCCGGGCTGCGGCTGCACGGCTCCGACGGGTGCACCGTACGAATACGGGGTACCCGGGTTTGTTGCCGCGTCTCCAGCCGCTGCGAGCGCTGCACGCTCAGCCAGTTTCAGAACCCCAATCAGAATCAGAAGGAGCGGGAAGAACAGGCTCCATCCGTCAACCAGGTCGGCCTCGTGCAGTAGCGCAACGATCCCCAGAAGAAGCAGAATGGCCGGCCCTCTCAAACGTCGAATCAAGATATAGCGGTTCATTGTGCGCCTCCCTGCATGCCGGGTCCCCCCTGAATCGGCGGCTGCCCGCTGGGCGGTGGACCCTGGGGCGGGCTGTCATTCAGCCGGCGAACCACAAGCCACGCGCCGATCGCGATGAAGATCAGCGGCCACAGAATGTGGATCACACGCTCTGCAAGGAATCCCAGCTGATTCATCAGCAATAGCAATCCAAAACCGATCAGTATCAGAGCCCCAATTGGCTCCTTGCGCCGCCAGAACACCGGCGGAATTGGGGGTGCGGGTGGCACACCCGGATCCACGAATCCGGGCGGTGGAGGCGGTGTGTATGGCGCCTGGTATGGTGCATACGGCGCCTGCTGAAACCCTCCCGCTGCTCCTGTCTGCGCGCCCGCCGCTCCGGGTTGCCCTGCCACGCCCGGCTGCCCCGGCCGATGCTGCGGTCCGCCCAGGTTCAGCCAGTTGCCCACTTCATTCAGACCAAGCGGATCAGGCAGCGGCTGGCCGTCACGGATCGCCTTCGCCGTGTGAAATGCCTCAAACGCTTGGTACAGAACCCATGCCGGAATAAACAGCCCAAATAACCCGTAGTGGGTCGTGATGCTGATAATCACAACGAAGATGACAACGTGAATCAGTCCTTTGAAATATTGCCCGTTGTACATGGCGCCCACGCCTGGGATGATGCCCAGCACGGCCGCAACCGAGGGATTAGGGCCGCTCGCAGCCGCGACAAACGGCTGCTGAACGTTTTGCCAGGCAACCAGGCATGGCTCGCACAGAATCTGGCCGTTCCCGGCATTGCGAACACATGTCGCACAAAGCGGTTTGCCGCAGTTCTGGCAATAGGCCGTTGCTGCTACTCCTTGATGATTTACGCAGTCCATACTGTGCTCCCTTCCCGTACTGCCATGTCGTAACCGGGTTGCGAAGAGCCGCCGGAATGCGCGGACTGAGATGCCAGACCACTTGTCTCAGTGGACGGGCCGACTTGCCGGTCGTGAAGCGTAACGGAAGTTTCCAGATAATCCGAGTCCTTTAACGCTGGCGCCCCGGATTGCTGAGGTGGATCAACGCGGGACCCGCCGTCTTTCCGATTCGGGCTTTGTTTTGACTCGCCAGGCGCTACCGGCTGAGTCTGCTGCTCTTGCTGCTGGATCTGGCTGTTGCGGCGCATCTCCTTCATCCGCGACTCAACCTCGTACACCAGCCGCAGGTGATCGTAGTAACGGATGATCGGCGTTGAGGCCATCATCAGCCGCCGCTCCATGAAAGAACGAACCGCGCTCGGCCTCAAATTCGATAACCGGAAGTCCGTCAGCCGCACTCCCGTCATGTTCAATGTCAGGGCGATCGAGAAGAACGCCATCGCCGCAGTCATCAGTAGACGGGGCTCGGCAAAGCGCCGAATCCGGCCCATCATGCCGGGCCGCTGCCATGCTGGAATGGCGATGGGAACCACATTGTCAGCCGTAGCCAGCTTGTACTCGGATTCGTGTCCCGGCCCGGTCTGCGCGAGGATCTTATCCAGCAGACCCTCCGGGACCTCTGGTTCCGGGCTTAGAAACTCCAGCCACTCCCGCCCTTGCCGGGCTTCCTCAAAGAGTGCGGTGCATGCCAGGCAGCCAGCCATGTGCGAGGAGAAGGTCGCCTCATCCTCCGGCCGCAATTGCCCGTCCAGCGCGTCGGCCAGGAGCGTTTCCCAAAGCCCGCAAGCTGGAGAGTTCGGAATGTTTCCGCGGTCTGCCATCTCACATCACCTCCCGCTTATTACGTTCCAGAAGCCTCGCAAGTTCCGCACGGCCCCGGCTGATGCGGGATTTAACCGTCCCTTCCGGTATGCCCAGCACCTGGGCGATCTCTTTGTAATCCATGTCTTGCAAATCCCTTAAAATCACAGCCTCACGCAGCTCCACCGATACTTTCGCCAATGCCCCCTGCACCATCTTGGCCAGCTCTTTCTGGGCCGCCTTTTCATGAGGGGAAGCCCCGCTCGCCTGCAGCCGGTCTACCGGCCTCAGTTCGTCGGTTTCATCCCACCCGGCATCCAGAGAATCGGTGGCACGCTGGTTGCGGGTACGGCGGAAGTTGTCCACCAGCAGGTTGCGGGTCATGGTGGTGATCCATACCTGCAGGCTGCCACGCGTGGTATCAAAGCTCGATAAGTTGGAATAAATTTTTAGGAAGACGTCCTGCGTAAGATCTTCAGCATCTGCCCCGTTTCCTGTAAAGCGATAACAGAGAGCATAAACACGCCGATGGTGGGTACGAACCAGCTCGGCCCAGGCCCCCGATTCCCCTGCCATGCACCGGCGGACCACTTCAGACCAGTCGATTTCCAGTGATCTTACTTCCGGCAACCGGTCATCCGGCATCATTCTCTTCGCTTCCTGACCGTGGCGGTGTACAGGCGTCCGTGGCGTTTCATCCAGCTTGCGCGGAGTCGAACCGGCTGTCCCCTGCATCAGGCGGTTCGTCGGCTGCTCTTTGCGCCGGGATGGTACCGTCGGCGCCGGGCCCCCTTGCAAGCGATTTTTGCTCGCAGGGCCGATCGCCACCATTCCTGCCACGCTCCAGCTTAATGTACCCGCGCATGCCATGGAGGCTTATACGCATGATTTTCTTGTGCAGTTCCCTCTCCGGCACTCAAATTGCAATCTGCACTATAACCGGTTCAACTTCGCCCTCTGCTCTGCCCGAAACGAGCCCCATCGGGAGCATTTCTCAAAATAGTTGCTAAAAGCAACTATTTCCGGTATTCTGACTCCGTGGTCACCACTCCTATCCCCGCCGAACAGGTCTCCGCCATCCGCGAGTTCAACCGCTTCTACACTGCTCGTCTGGGACTCCTCCGCAAACGTCACCTCGGCGGCGAATTCTCCCTCACGGAAGCCCGCATCATCTACGAGATCGGCGCACACCCGCAGGTCACCGCCTCGGAGCTCTGCGAAACGCTCGGCCTCGATCCCGGATACATCAGCCGACTCCTTACGACTCTGACCCGGCGGAAGCTGATACGGCAGGTCCCCTCGAAATCAGACGCCCGCGAAAAGCTACTCACTTTAACCGTCGCCGGAGAAGAATCCGTGGAACGTCTCAATACACAATCCGACACTCAGATCCACCGCATTCTCGATGGTCTCGGTTCCGCCGCTCGCGACAACCTCGTCGCTGCTCTTGGGCAGGCTCACCGGGTTCTGGCCACTCCCTCAAACGAGGTCCGCATCCTGCGTCTTACTCGCGCCTCCAGCGAGGCCCACGAGATTCTCGAGGAATACTATGAGGCTGTTCACGTCGTGCAGCGCGACAGCCCGGCTGCGCTGCAATCGCTGCTCGACGATCCTGTCTCCGGCATGTGGCTCGCAACCATCGACAATGAGGTCGCCGGTTGCGTGGTTCTGCGTTCGCTATCGGCGATTCCCCGCGCCGGCGAGTGCAAGCGCCTCTACGTCAGACCATCAGCCCGTGGCCAGCACATCGCGACTCTGCTCCTCAATGCGCTGGAGGAACACGCGAGAAATCACCAACTCGATTGGATCTACCTCGACACCTACGACGACCTCAAGCCCGCCATCACCCTCTACGAGCATCGCGGATACGATCGCTGTGAGCGATACAACGACAACCCGCAAGCCACGCTCTTCATGCGCAAGCGCCTTTGACTACCGAGAATCGGTCGTCGCGATCCGCATGGGTGCCTCTCCGGAAGGCACAAACCTGGGCGAGCCCACCCTGGTCTCCTGGTAGCTGACCCTGCACTAATTCATTCCCGCCATCACCAGCATGCGCAGCTCGGTCATCTCTTCAATGGCTGAGCGTATGCCTTCGCGTCCCAGCCCGGAGTCCTTAACGCCGCCATAGGGCATCGGGTCCAGCCGCCATGCCGGCGTATCGCCTACGATCAGGGCCCCGACTTCCAACTCTCGATACGCAGTGAGAATCCGGCCAGCATCGCGCGTCAGCAGTCCCGCCTGCAGTCCGAACCGCGAATGATTCACCTCAGCCAGCGCCTCTTCAAAGTCGACATAAGGCTCCACGACGACGACTGGACCGAATGCCTCTTCGTCGCGGATCTTCATGCCGGATTTGGTACCGGTAAGAATCGCGGGCGCAATCATCGATCCCTTGCGTTCGCCTCCTGCGATGAGTCGCGCCCCTGCCGCCACCGCCTCCTTGATCCAGGCTTCCACGCGCTGGGCCTCGCTCAGACTGATCAGCGGCCCAACTTCCGTTGCCTCGTTCGCTGGATCGCCCGACACGAGCTTGCCGGCAATCTCCACCAGTTTCCACAGAAACGTCTGGAAGATGCTCTTGTCCACAAAGACCCGCTGCACACTGATACACGATTGACCCGCATAGCCGAACGCTGCGTGTGCCGTGCGCTCGGCGGCGGAATCCAGATCGCGATAGTCGCCATGAATGACGAGAGCCGCATTTCCGCCAAGCTCGAGCAGCACGCGCTTGCGTCCCGAGTGCGCCTTCAGCTCCCAGCCCACCTTCGCCGAGCCGGTAAAGCTCACCAGCTTGATCCGGTCTTCCTTCTCCGCCAGCCAGGCCGTATCTGCGTTTGAGAGAGTCAGGACCGCCAGTGCCTCCTCCGGCCATCCAGATTTCAGGATCACCTCGCCCAGGGCCAGCGCAGTAAAAGAGGTTTGTGGCGATGGCTTGATGAGGATCGGGCACCCCGCCGCTATGGCCGGTGCCGCCTTGTGCGCCACCAGGTTCAGAGGGAAGTTGAAAGGGGTAATTGCGAGCACCGGCCCGACCGGAAAGCGCTGCACCAGCCCCCAGCGATTCTCATTCCCCTCGGTCAGGTCGAGAGGAATCGTCTCACCTCCCAGCCGTGCCGCTTCTTCGGCTGCGGTCTTAAAGGTCAGCACCGCGCGATCGACCTCGGCGCGTGCGAGACGCAGCGGTTTTCCCGCCTCCGCGACAATGAGCTTCGCAAACCTGTCCTTCTGCTCGATCAGGGCCGCGGCGATGTCTTCGAGAATCTCGCGACGCTTCCAGCGGGGTTTCGCACGTGTGCGGCGCAAACTTGCCACCGCGTGGTTCACTGCCTCGCGCGCATCGGCCCGCTTCGCTACCGTAACCTTGCCGATCAGCCCCTGGTCCCAAGGCGAGCGCACTTCCAGCGCCTCACCCTCGGTCCATTCCTTGCCGCACAAAAGAAATCCAGTTTGCGCACCCGGACGCATTTTCATAAAGCCGAAACTCCCAAACGTGATTGCACCTTGATGGTACAGAAACAGATCGAACCGGAACAGGGAATCTGGCGACGTCGCGCCCTGTAAACTGATCCCCATGATTCATGACGGAAAGAGCAGAAAACTCCCCTTCGATCCTGCTGAGGCCCTGGCGCACCTGCGCGCATCCGATCCCAGGCTCGGCGCTCTGATCGAAAAGGTCGGAGAATTTAATCTGCGCCTCGATGCGGGGCCATCTCCTTTTGAATCGCTGCTCGAATCGATTCTGTATCAGCAACTCCACGGCAAGGCCGCCGCTACCATCCACCGTCGTGTCCGCGAATTCTTCCATGGCGATCCCACGCCTCAGCAGCTGCTCGACACGCCTGACGGGCCCCTTCGCGCCGCCGGAGTCTCCGGGAACAAGATCAAGGCCCTGCGGGACCTCGCCGCCAAAACACTCGATGGAACGGTACCCACGCACAAAGCCATCATGAAAATGCCCGATGCCGACATCGTGGAACGCCTCACCGAGGTCCGCGGGATCGGCCCCTGGACCGTGGAGATGCTGCTCATCTTCCGCATGGGTCGCCCCGACGTCCTCCCCGTAACCGACTACGGCGTGCGCAAAGGCTTCGCTCTCACCTTCCAGCGCCAGCCAAAGAACCGCCCGATTGAGGCCTCCGATCTGCCCAAGCCGGATGTTGTCTTCAAACGCGGGCAGAAATGGCGTCCATTCCGTTCCGTGGCAAGCTGGTACCTCTGGCGCGCATGCGACCTCGCGAAAGGCACACCGTCCGCGGGCCGTGCGGTCGAGGAGTGCGGTTGATATCGTCGCACCTTGTAGATGCATTCGACGTACCTGAAAAGCAGCAGGTCTTCAGGCCGCGAAGCCTACAATGAACAAGCAGAGTTATTCCTTCGGCCGGCGTCAGGAAAGCATGTCAACCAACCGATATATATGCATTCACGGGCATTTCTACCAGCCGCCGCGCGAGAACCCGTGGCTCGAAACCGTGGAAACACAAGATACCGCGGCGCCCTATCACGACTGGAACGAGCGCATCTGCGCCGAGTGCTACGCCACCAACGGCGCTGCCCGCAGTGTGAACAACAAGAACCAGATCATCCGGATCGTGAACAACTACTCGCGCATGAGCTTCAACTTCGGCCCCACACTCATGAGCTGGCTCAAGGAGAATGCTCCGCGCACTTACCGCATGATCCTCGACGGCGAACGCCGCAGCCGCAAACGGTTCAAGGGCCACAGCTCGGCCATGGCGCAGGTCTACAACCACATCATCATGCCGCTGGCTAACCACCGCGACAAAATCACCCAGATCCGCTGGGGCATCGCCGACTACCAGAGCCATTACGGCGTCATGCCCGAAGGCATGTGGCTCTCAGAGACCGCCGTAGACACGGAAACCCTCGAGCTCCTCGCGCTGCACGGCATCAAGTTCACCGTACTCGCCCCCAGTCAGTGCAAGCGCGTTCGCCCGCTCAAGCAGGACGCGACGGAAACGGATCCTGCCTGGACCACGCCGCTCGCCAACTCCGTGGATACCACGCATCCTTACCTGATGCGTTTCGATACCGGCGTCTCCATCGCCATCTTCTTTTACGACGGCCCCACTTCGCGGGCCATCGCCTTTGAAGGCCTTCTGAATTCCGGAGAGTCTTTTGCGGCGCGTCTCAAAGCTGGTTTCAAAGACAGCGGACAGCCCGAGCTGGAAAGCGTCGCGACCGATGGAGAGTCGTACGGCCATCATCACCGGCATGGCGAAATGGCCCTTGCCTACGCGGTCAAGCTCCTCGAACAGGACAAGACGGTCAGACTGACCAACTACGGAAGCTTCCTCTCCCAGTTCCCGCCCGAGTGGGAGTGCGAGATCGTTGAAGACACCTCATGGAGTTGCTTTCATGGCGTGGAGCGCTGGCGATCCGATTGTGGCTGCAATGGTGGCAAGCCGGGTTGCCATCAGAAATGGCGCGCGCCCTTGCGCCGGGCCTTCGATGACCTGCGCGACGCCATCGTGCCCCTTACTGAAGAAGAGGGTGCGAAGCTCTTCACTGATGTTTGGGCGGCCCGCGACGCATACATCGAGGCGATTCTCAATCGGAACGAAGAAGTTGTCGGGCGGTTCCTGATTGACCACCAGGCACATCAACTCTCTGCCGATGAACGTGTGCGCGCACTGCAGTTGATGGAGATGCAGCGCCACGCACAACTGATGTACACAAGCTGCGGCTGGTTCTTTGACGATATCTCCGGTATCGAAAGCGTTCAGGTGATTGCCTACGCCGCCCGTGCATTGCAGCTGGCACAGGAGCTCTTCGGCGATCGCGGCGCCGGTTTGGAAACGACATTCCTTGGAACTCTTGCTGAAGCAAAGTCAAACGCGCCTGGCGCGGGAGACGGCGCACGAATCTACAAAGAGAAAGTTCTTCCGCTGCAGCTCGGACTCGAGCAGGTGGCCGCCCACTACGCCATCAGCAGCATCTTCTCGTCCTATGCGGAAGAGACTGAGCTATTCAGCTACAGCGTCCGCCGGATCTCCTACGAAGTGTTTACCTCAGGCCGCGGAAGGCTCGCGATCGGCCGCGCCCACATCACCAGCACCATCACCGAGAAGGCTCAGTCCTTCAGCTTTGCGGTTCTGCACTTTGGCGATCAAAACATCACCGCCGCTGTAAAACCCTGCAACGGCGCGGACTCGTCGGAACTTGACGCCTTTACCGAGCAGGCCTCAGAGCAGGTGCAGCGCGCGGACTTCCCCGGCGTGATCCGGCTGATCGACCGCTTCTACGGTCACGTCGACTACTCGCTCACCTCACTCTTCAGCGACGAACAGCGCCGCATCGTCCAGCTCATCCTCAATTCGACTCTGTGGGATATCGAGAGCTCGCTCACCAACATCTACGAGGACCACGCCAGCCTGTTGCACTTCCTCTCACAAGCGGGATTGCCGAAACCGCCGGCTCTTACACTGGCCGCCGAATTCGCCATCAACGCCGGCCTGCGTCGCGCGCTCGAAGGCGAGCCTGTTGATCAGGCGCTGCTCCGCTCCTTCCTGCAGTTGGCCAAGGCGGACAAGGTCCGCCTCGACACCACCACGCTCTCCTACATCGCCGACCAGCGCATGAAACGCGCCATGGTCGAGCTTCAGATGTCCTCGGGCTCATTGGAAATGCTGGAGCGCGCGCTGACTCTGGCGCGCACACTCACCGAGCTTCCCTTTGACCTGAACCTGTGGCAGGCGCAGAACATCTGGTACGAGATCCTGCGCTCCTCAAGTTACTCGCTCACCTCGCACCACACCGACGATCGCCCCCGCTGGGACAAAGACTTCAACGACCTCGGCAAATGCCTCTCCATCGAAACGACGGCGATGACTGCGCCGGATCAGCTGGTGGAAGCGACGGGAGATTGAAGGGAACTGCCAGGACCAGCTAGCTCTTCTGCGTCACCTTAATGTGTAACTCCCGCAACTGCTGATCGCCCACAGTCGTCGGCGCGTCCGCCATCAGGTCAATCGCCTTCGCCGTCTTCGGAAACGTGATGACCTCGCGCAGGCTCGGTGCTCCGGCCAGCAGCATCACAATGCGGTCGAGGCCCAGCGCGATTCCGCCATGCGGCGGTGTACCATACTCCAGCGCATCGAGAAAGAATCCAAACCGCTGCCGGGCCTCTTCATCCGAAATCCCCAGCGACGCAAAGATCTGCTGCTGCACATCCTTGCGATGGATTCGAATCGAACCCGAACCAAGCTCCAGCCCGTTCATCGCCAGGTCGTAGCAGTCCGCCCGCACCGACGCCGGATCGCTCTTCAGGTTCGCCATGTCGGCTTCGTATGGCGCAGTAAACGGATGATGCGCCGGCATCCACTGTCCGCTCGCCAGGTCGTACTCGAACATTGGGAAATCGACGATCCAGATGGGATGAAATGCCTTCGATCCATCCAGCATCTTCCCGCTGCGCGGATCAGCACTCACCACCAGTTCGTCTGTCACCTGGAACGCCTTGTGCCGGTCGGCATACTTCTTCGCCAGCTCGCTGCGAAAATTTCCGGCGGCGAAGTACACATTGATCTCGCGCTCGCTCAGCCGCCCCGGAAACTTCGTATCGCTCGCCTTGATGTGATGCGCCGGATCGCCCGCCACCACAATCAGGAAGTCGCCTTCTTCGGCCCCAGTCAGTTCGCGAATCTTCGTCACTGCATCAGGGAACGACTTCGCTAACCGTTTGAAGTCATCGATGAACTTTGCGCCCTTCTTCTGGTCGAACTGCGGATGATTCTCCTCGCGCTCCTTGCGGCTTAGCTCGCCGACACTCGGAATCCGAAACGCTACCACCGGCAGCGCCGGATCGATCTGCAGCGTCTCCAGCGCCGCGTCAGTAAACGCCGCGCGCACATCCGTCAGCCCCGGCAAACGTAGGTCCGGCTTGTCCGACCCATACTGCCGGATCGCTTCGTCATACGTGATCCGCGGAAACGGCGTCGGCAGCGAGATTCCCGCTGCTCCCCACGCCGCCGCGCAGAACTTCTCCACCACGCCGAACACATGTTCCCGCCGCGGAAAGCTCATCTCGAGATCGACCTGGGTGAACTCGAGCTGGCGGTCGGCCCTCTGGTCCTCATCCCGGAAGCACCGGGCGATCTGGAAATACCGGTCGAACCCCGAAATCATCAGCAGCTGCTTGAAGATCTGCGGCGACTGCGGCAGCGCATAGAACTCGCCCGGATGAATCCGGCTCGGTACCAGGAAATCGCGCGCGCCCTCCGGTGTCGACTTGCACAGGATCGGCGTCTCGATCTCCAGAAATCCCTGGTCGCTCAGACTGTCGCGAACCGCCCGCGTAATCTCGTGCCGCAGCCAGAAATTCCGCTGCATCTCCACCCTGCGCAAGTCGATGTACCTGTACTTGAGCCGCACCTCTTCATTCGCAATCGCCTCTTCGGCTGGAGAAAAGGGTGCCAGCTTCGTGTCGTTCAGGACCCGCAACTCCGTCGCCTCGATCTCCACCTCACCCGTCGGCATCTTGGGATTGATCGCGTCCTTGCCGCGCAGCCGCACCTTGCCCACCGCGGCAACCACGTACTCCGGCCGCACCTGCTCGCCCTTGGCGTGGCCATCGGGCACAAGTTCCTTGTCCAGCACCAACTGAGCAATTCCGCTGCGGTCGCGCACGTCGAGGAAGATGAGGTTGCCGTGGTCCCGGCGCCGGTTCACCCAGCCCATCAAAACCACCCGTTCACCTGCATTCGCGGCACGAAGATCGCCGCACATATGGGTGCGTTCAAGATTGCCTAAAAAGTCGAGCACAACAGATTTCCTCTATGCACCGGCGTCAGATGCCCGGATGTGGGGTGCCCCAACCAAGCCGTGCTTCTGCGGCTTGGGTGGGAAAGCACGAACTCAGCGAAGCGTCGTCACGGCTGGTGCCCCATCCATGCGCGTTTTCAGCGCATCGGTGAGAAAGCACAACACCTCATTGCTTGAGAACCCCCGCCAGCTCCGCGCGCGGAACCTTGGTCTGGATTCCGGTTGAAAAGTCCTTCACGGTTAGGATACCGGATGCCACTTCATCCTCTCCCATGATCACGATCCGCCGGGCCGTCTTATCCGCCGCCTCAAACGATTTCTTCAGCCGAAACGACCCATCCCCCAGCTCGACCGTCAGCCCGCCCCGGCGTAACTCCCGCGCCAGCGCCAGCGCCGCCGCATTCACCTCTTCGCCCAGAGGCGCAATATACGCATCCGCCTTTTCAGGTTGAGCAGCCTCCAACGCCTGCAGCGTCAGCACCAGCCGGTCCTCACCCATGGCAAACCCGATCCCCGGAGCCTTGGGCCCCCCGATCGCCTCGCTCAGCCCGTCGTAGCGCCCGCCACCGAGCAGCGCGTTCTGAGCGCCAAGTCCACCGTGGGTGAACTCAAATGTCGTCCGAGTGTAGTAATCGAGGCCCCTCACCAGCCTGTGATTCCGCGTGTACGGAACCCCTGCCACATCCAGCGCCGCCATCACAGCAGCAAAGTGCGCCTTCGAGGCTTCGTCCAACGAATCCGCGATCTTCGGCAGCGTGTCGATAATCGGCTGGTCTTCCGGAACCTTGCAGTCCAGCACCCGCAGCGGGTTCGTCACCGCCCGCCGCTGACAGTCCTCGCACATCTTCGGCGCCACCGGAATGAGCGCTTCTCGAAGGGTTTGGTTGTAACGTTCGCGATCCGCGGAGGATCCTACCGAATTCAGCTCCAGCGTC
>Ga0335080_10001204_pt1 | contig 25037 bp, 16 predicted proteins | sample Lox_Sample_34_FD_206720 | JGI IMG/M metagenome (GOLD analysis project Ga0335080, IMG submission 206720) | Soil microbial communities from Loxahatchee National Wildlife Refuge, Florida, United States - Lox_Sample_3.4 | ecosystem: Environmental > Terrestrial > Soil > Wetlands | place: USA... | reverse complement strand
GCGCCAATCCCCGGTAAGGCGGATCTGGCGGCCGGCGCCGATCTTGATCTCCGCTGCCGCTCCCGCAAAAGTGGCGAGCAGGAAAACGGGAAGGAATAATCGCATGCGCATAGAGTAACTCCGCGCATGGCGCGCTATCCGTGTGAAATGGCCGCGAGCGGGATGCGCCACAGCTGCACCCGGGGGGAGAACTTGGAGCTGTCCTGGATGAAGCAGCTATGCGTACACCAACAATTCGCCTGGGGAATGGACTGGACTTCGCGGCGCATCGGCTCGGAATCGAGCGCGCGCCGGAGGTCGAAATCGTAGTCATGCAGATCGCCCACGATGCCGCGGATCTCGCAGGCGCGGAAGCGTCCGTTGTGGTCGATCACGATCGAGGTCTCGCCGGCGGTGCAGGGCATCGGCCAGGCAGCCGGCCGGTCCAGGCACTGCTCGTGGAGATCGTAGTGGAAACGGAGATTGCCGAGATAATAGAGCTTCGCCAGGCGGCGGGCGGCGGAGGGCAGGTGCGCGAAGAGGCGTCCGGCGTAGTGCCGGTGCAGCGGCATCAGGCGGCGGTGAAGCTCGGCGACGGTTTCCCGGGTGAGAACCTTGAGCGACGGATCCGGCGCGGCGCCGCGTATCACCTCGAAGTAGTGGCCGTCGATCTCGGCACAGTCCCGGAGGTGATGGGCGAGGTCGAGGATCTCGCCCTGGTTTTCCCGCGTGATCACGGTGAGAACATTGCGGCGCAGGCGGCGCTGGCCCCGGTACCGTTCGGCCGCGTCGCGTATTGCGGTCATGGTGCGCGTGAAATTGCCGGGCACGCCGCGAATCGAGTCGTGCGTCGGGCCAAGCCCGTCGATGGAGAAATTCAGGTCGATGGCAGTGTCCGGACACGAGGCGAGCATGCGATCGAGAATCGGGAACATCTTTTCGGGCAGCAGTCCGTTGGTCGGCAAATTGACGTTGCGCACTCCGTTCCGGCGGGCGAACATGGCGACGATCTCATCCAGCCCGGCGCGCAGGAACGGCTCACCTCCGGAGATCCAGAGCTTGCGAAACGGCGGCGACGTTTCGGAGATGCGCGCGATCTCTTCCGTGCTCAGGTCGTCCTTGCTATTGAGCTTGTCGAAATAGAAGCAGGTGCGGCAAAGCGAATTGCAGCGCGAGGTGACGAACAAGAAGAGGGAATTGAACTGGCGGCCGCGGACCCGGTCCTTGAGAATCGGGAAGTAATCCCGCGACCCAGACATATTGTCATTGGAGCACATGCGGCCGGGCGCGACCGACCGGGAGGACTGACGGCAGAGGCGCGAGGAGGCCGCGCCTCTGCGTCAGAGGCTGCTGAGGTGGGCAAAGAGGCAGACGCCGGGCCACCAGCGCCGGGAGACGGCCCCTCCGTTTGCCGTCTTCCAGTTGAGAGTTTCGTCGATGTTGAGTTTTGCGGAAAGGACCAGCCGTACTGAACGGGTACCAGCGGGTCCGAAGCCTGAGTTTCCGGGTTTTCGACAACCGAGCGGGATAAGGCTAACGCGCCAGTACTACGAGCCAGGCGTATCGGGCAGCACAGGGGCGTGCGGCGCCGGTCTGATACGATGGCCGCGTGGAGGGCCGGGGATATCAGATCATCGTCGTGGAAGACAGTCGAGCCGACTTCCACATCATTCAAGAATCCCTCCGCCAGTCGGGCTTGAACTGCCAGATCACGGCGTTCTCCGACGGCGCGGCGGCGATCCTTCACGTAACTCGGGGGGATGGGCAGGTGCCGGACCTGGTGATCCTCGACCTGAACGTACCGGAAGCTGACGGAGCATCGGTCCTCAACGCGGTGCGCGGGAACACGCGCTGGGCGCATGTGCCGGTCTTCGTTTTTACGGCTTCGCTTTCGCCGGCCGACGTGGCGCGGGTCAAGATGCTGGGAGGCGACCGCTATCTCATCAAGCCGATGGACCTGGCGGGATTCGAGAAATTCGGCAGAGAGATCCGGGAATGGCTGGAACAGAATGCTCTTCGCACGCACGAAACCTCCGGGAGCTCGCCTCCCGGTACGTAGGTACACAAGCCCCGGCAGGGAACCCCGAAAATTGCGTCCGCGTTGCCGCGGAAACCTCTAGAATCGAAGTGTCCCATGCCGGGTTGCTCCGTGCCGCAGCGGCTGCTGTTGAGCCTGATACTGGTTTCTAGTGCAAATGCAGACGCTCCCCAGCAGCCGGCGCCCGCCGGCACGAGTGCCCAAGCCCTGAAAACACTGACGCTGGAAGAGCTGTCCCAGATCGAGGTAACGTCGCCCTCGAAAGCGCCGGTTCCGGCTTTTCGATCGCCTGTCGCGATCTACGTGATTACGGGCGACGACATCCGGCGTTCGGGAGCGACCACGATTCCGGAGGCGCTGCGGCTTGCCCCGGGAGTCGAGGTCGCCCGCATCGATGGGAGCAAGTGGTCGGTGGGAATCCGCGGTTTCGGCACACGGCTTTCGCGGTCGGCGCTGGTGCTGATCGACGGCCGCAGCGTCTACACGCCTCTGTTCGCGGGCACGTATTGGGAGGTGCAGGACACGCTGCTGGAGGATATCGACCGGATCGAAGTGATCCGCGGACCCGGCGGGACCATCTGGGGGCCGAACGCCGTCAACGGGGTAATCAACATCATCACGAAGAGCACGAAGGAAACGCGAGGCACGTATGCTTCGATGGGCGGCGGAAGCGAGGAGCAGGGCTTCGCCAGTTTTCGATACGGCGGCGGAAACGACAAGGGACTGACATACCGCGCGTACGCGAAGGCATTCACGCGCGGTCCCGAATACCACTTCGACGGCGACAACTTCGACGATTGGCGGGGCGCGCAGGGCGGATTCCGGATGGACTGGGGCGGAAGCGATCGCGACTCCTTCACGGTGCAGGGAGACATCTACCGGCAAGAGGACGGGGAGCGAGTCGCGCTGAGTACCTATACGCCACCCTTGAACACGGTGGTCGACGGCAATGCGGAGCTCTCCGGCGGCAATTTCCTGGCGCGGTGGACGAGGAAACTGAGCGGCACAAATGAATTCCAGGTGCAGACGTACTATGACCGGACAAACCGCAATGAGCCCAATCTCGGAGAGGTCCGGGACACCTTCGATATCGACTTTGTCGCGCGAACCAGGGTGACGTCCCGCCAGCAATGGATTTACGGACTGGGCGCCCGATTGAGCGACGGGCGATTCCAAGAGGTGGGATCCGGGCTCGTGTTCGCTCCGGCCAACCGCCTGGACTACCTGGTTTCCGGTTTTTTCCAGGACGACATCACGCTGATCGAGCGCAAACTCGTGGTGACCGCGGGTAGTAAGGTGCTGCGCACGAACTTTACGGGAGTGACGTTCCAGCCCAGCGTCCGGCTGCTGTGGACGCCCGCGGAGAGGCATACGTTTTGGGCGTCGTACACGCACGCGCTACGCACCCCGTCGCGCGCGGAGCACGATTTTTATCTTTCCAGCTATCTCGGTCCCGGGCCGGGCGGGCTGTCGTTGTTCGCGCGGTTCAACGCCAATCCGGATTTCGCGCCGGAGCAACTGAACGGGTTCGAGGCAGGATACCGGACCTTGATCGGAAAGAATTTTTTCATCGATTTTGCGGGTTTCTGGAACCACTACCACGATCTGTTCAGCCAGGACCTGGCGGGAGGCGTGGCCATAGAAACGACCCTGCCGTTTCCCGAAACGCCTCTCCCGCCGCCTCACTATATTCTTACCGCGCAATTTCGGAATGACCTTTACGGTTTCACCACCGGGGGGGAGATCGCTCCCGAATGGCGGCCGACCAGTCGCTGGCGGCTCCGGACCTCGTATTCGTTTCTGAATATGAATTTATCCAAGGCGCCGGGAACCGCGGTGGGGGGTACGCCGGCGGACGTCGTGGGATCGAGCCCGCGGCACGAAGCCGTGGTGCAATCGTCCTTCGACATCACCAGGAAGGTGCAGCTCGACTTGGTCTACCGGTATGTCAGCGCTCTGGGGGCGCAGAGCGCTGCCGCATACTCGACCGGCGATGTGCGCGGCGCGTGGCGTTTCCATCCGCATATGGAGTTCTCGATCGCCGGCCGCAACCTCTTCCAGCCGTATCACGTCGAGTATGCAGCAGACCCAGGCGGGCCGGTTGGAATCCGGCGCAGCGTCTACGCGAGCCTGGCGTGGAGGCCCTGAGGGTGGCGGCATACGGTTCCCGATACGGCCGCCTTGGCCGGAACGCCTGGTGCGTGGTATGGCACATATCGACGTCGATTGCGTTGCTGGCTTCGCCGCATTGCGCCGCCGCGGATGCAGCGCTCGAATCCGATGTGAAGGCGGCGTTTCTGTTGAACTTCACGAAGTTCATCGAATGGCCGCCGGCGGCGTTCACCGAGGCCAACTCGCCATTCACGATCTGCATCGTGGGGAGCGATCCGTTCGGGCGGGTACTGGATGACTTGCTGGCGGGAGAGTCGGCGGGCGGGCGGAGCCTCACCGTTCGCCGGATTGCCGGAGTTTCCGAGGCTCAAGGCTGCCAGATTGTCTATGCCGGCCCGGACACGAAGGAGCTCCCGAAGACTCTGCGGAGCCTGGGTCCTGGTGTTCTCACCGTCGGCGAAGGAGACGGATTTGTGCGTACGGGGGGCATAATCGGCTTTGTCATCGACAACCGCCGTGTGCGGTTTGACATCAACCAATCCGCGGCCGACAGCGCGGGCTTGAAGCTCAGCTCAAAGTTATTGAACGTAGCGAGAACTGTTAGAAAATGAAACTGGACGGTAGGAATGCGCCGCTTCCGCGATAGGCCGATCGGTCAAAAACTGGCGATCGTCACCATGATGACCACCGCGGCGGCTTTGATTCCGGCGGGTGTGGGCATCATGGCGGCCGATTCCTTGCTGTTTCGCGACTATCTGCGCCGGGATTTGACGGCGCTCGCGCGGATCATCGCTGAAAACAGCACGGCAGCGCTGGCGTTCAACGATCCCGACGCCGCGTCGCAGACGCTGGGAGCCTTGCGTGCAAGAGCCCACGTAGACGCGGCTTGCATCTATCAACCGGACGGGACGCTGCTGGCCCGCTACTTCCGGGACGGAATCACCCAATGTCCGCCCCTGGAGACGCGGGCGGCCATACAATTCGCCGGCCGGTATGTGACCGTGTCGCAGCCCGTCCTGCTGAACGGCCAGCGAATTGGGACCTTGATGCTGTTCTATAACCTCGGCGAGATGGAGGACCGGCTGCGGCTCTTCGGAAGCGCGGTGGCCGCGGTGCTGCTGATCGCGAGCCTGGTTGCCTATCTGCTGTCGTCACGGCTGAACTCAGTGATCGCGACGCCGATTTCGCGGCTGGTGAACGCCACGACCTCGGTTTCGAAAACCGGAGACTACGGCATTCGCGCGGAGAAGCTGTCCGGCGATGAACTAGGTGTCCTGGTGGACCGGTTCAACGAGATGCTCGCCGGTATCCAGTCGCGCGACCAGAACCTGAAAGAAGCGCTGATCGACCGGGAAGCCGCGCTTCATGAAGTCGAGCGGGAGCGCGAGCGCTTTGCCTTCATGGCGGAATCGATGCCGCAGAAGATTTTCGCCGCGGCGCCAAACGGCGAGTCGGTGTATCTCAACCGGCAATGGATGGAATACACGGGTCTGTCCTACGAGCAGATCATCAGCGGGCGCTGGGCACAATTCGTTCATCCCGACGATCTGGAGGAGAGCAGGAAGGCCTGGCGGGCGAGCATCGGCGGCGGAAATGCGCTTCAGTTGACGAACCGGCTGCGGCGCTTCGACGGCAGCTACCGGTGGCATCTCCACCGCGCGCGGGCCATGCGTAACGCCGATGGCAGGATCGCGCTGTGGATCGGCTCGTCGACCGATATCCATGAGCAAAAGGAGAAGGAAGAGGAGCTTCGGCGGGCGAACGAGGATCTCCAGCAGTTTGCCTACTCGGCCAGCCACGATTTGCAGGAGCCGATCCGCAACGTCGCGGTCTACAGCGAGGTCATTTCGAGACGGTATCACCACGTGCTGGACAGCGAAGGCCAGCTCTACCTGGGTTTTCTCAAGGAGGGAGGCCGGCGGCTGGCGACGCTGGTGAACGATCTGCTCGCCTACACAAGGGCGAGCCGCGCGGAACTCAGCGAAACCAGGGCCGATTCGTCGGCCGCTCTGCGGAACGCAATTGCGGCGCTGTCGGAGGCGATCCGGGAAAGCCACGCCAGCGTGACCTGGGAGCCGCTCCCGGAGGTGCATATGGGCGAGTCGCACCTGCAACAGATTTTTCAGAACCTTATCGGGAATGCCTTGAAATACAGGAGCGATGCGCCTCCTCAAGTCCACATCTCAGCGATCAGCCGGGGCGCCTTCTGGCGGTTTGCGGTTCAGGATAACGGGATCGGAATCGATCCCCTTTACAAGGAGAAGATCTTTGGTCTATTTAAGCGATTGCATCACGACCAGAAGTATGGCGGCACCGGCATCGGCCTGGCGATCTGCCAGCGGGTGGTGGAGCGGTACGGCGGCCGAATCTGGGTCGAATCCGAACCCGGCAGCGGATCCACCTTCTACTTCACTGTCCCGCAGCACGTCGAATCCGCGTGGGGCTCGACGCTTCAATCTGCTGCTAGCTGAGGACAACCTCCCGGACGCCCTGATCGTTCGCGAGGCGATTCGGATGGAAGACCTGCCGTTCGACGTCCATGTTGCCCCCGACGGTCAGGAGGCGATCGACTTCATCCAGAGAGCCGAGCGCGAACCCGATGCTCCCTGCCCGCATTTTCTCGTGCTGGATTTGAACCTGCCGAGGAAAGACGGCTTCGAGGTGCTTCGGCAGCTTCGGGCGAGCGAGAAATGCAAGGGCATTCCGGTGCTGATCGTCACCTCGTCGGATTCCCCCGGAGACCTGGCGCAGGCGAGGGCGCTCGGCGCCCGGTATTTTCGCAAGCCTCCCAGCTACGAAGAATTCATGAAGCTCGGCGGCGTGCTCCGCCGGCTGCTGGATGACAGTGGTGTACGCTAGACACCATGTCGAACTCGCGGAGGCTGTTTCTGAAAGGCGCCTCGATCGGGCTTGCGGCCGCGGCCGGGGCCTGCCGGAAGCCGGTCTCCAAATCGTCCGAACCGCCGGCGGGGGCGCCGCCCGCCTTCGGCACGGCTCCGGGAGCGGGGCCACCGGTATCCGCTTCGACCTTCGAAGAGGCTGAGAAGCTGGTGCAGTTCCCGCTCGCGCCAGCCGAGCGCACGACAGCGGCAGGCAACTGGCGCAACAGCATGGCGCCGGTATACGAGCGCCGCACCGGGCCGCGCAAACTGGCTCTCGATCCGTCGCTCGCGCCCGCGTCCCGCTGGGATCCAGTACTGCCGGGGCAACTTTCGCGGCCGGAGCGCGATGGCTTCGTGCGCGGGAAAGAGGATCCCGGATCGCTGCCGGACCGCGATGAGGACATCGCGTTCGCGCCGGTATGGCGGCTCGCGCGCTGGATCGAGGGACGAAAGCTGACATCGGAGCGCCTCACCACGGTGTACCTGGAGAGGCTGGAGCGCTTCGATCCGAAACTCCGCTGCGCGATTACGGTCACCCGCGAACTGGCACTGGCCCAGGCCAGGAAGGCCGACCAGGAGATCGCCGCGGGCAGGTATCGCGGTCCGCTGCACGGGATTCCATGGGGCGGCAAAGACCTGCTCGATACGGCCGGGATTCCGACCACGTATGGCGCGGAGCCATATCGCAAGCGCGTGCCCGATCGCGACGCGGCCGTGGTTGCGCGGCTGCGCGAAGCAGGGGCGGTGCTGATGGCCAAGCTGAGCCTGGGTGCTCTGGCGCTGAACGATATCTGGTTCGGCGGACAAACCATGAACCCGTGGCTGCTGGAGGAAGGCGCGTCGGGATCGAGCGCCGGGCCGGGAGCCGCTACGGCGGCCGCGCTGGTGGGCTTCTCAATCGGCAGCGAGACAGGCGGAAGCATCGTAAGTCCGAGCATGCGCTGCGGGGTCACGGGACTACGGCCGACCTACGGGCGCGTGCCGCGGACCGGAGCGATGACGCTGTGCTGGTCGCTCGACAAGCTCGGACCAATGACAAGAAGCGTGGAAGACGCGATGCTGGTGCTGCATGCGATCTCCGGGCCGGACTCCGGCGACGTGGCGAGCGTGCCCTGCCGGCTGGATTTCGACGCGGGAGCGCCGGTGCAAGGGTTGAAGGTCGGCTATTTTCCCGGTTGGATGAAGGAGCATCCCGCGACAGACGTGGACCGCGCCGCGCTCGAGACCGCGAAGAAGGCCGGGATGCTCCCGGTCGAGGTTTCGATTTCGGACTGGCCGTACGGATCGCTGATGCTGATCCTATTTGCCGAGGCCGCCGCGGCATTCGAGGATCTCACACTCTCCGGCGGGCTGAAGCAGCTCAAGGCGCAGGTGCCGGACGCGTGGCCCAACATCTTCCGGCAGGCGCGCTTTCTTTCCGCGGTGGACTTCGTGCAGGCCGACCGCCTGCGCCGCAGCTACGCGATGGAAATGGCGCGCATCTTCTCGCAGGTGGACCTGCTGCTCGTGCCCTCTCTGCGAGATGAAATGCTGACCATCAGCAACTTTACCGGCCACCCGTCGCTCACCTTGCGCGCGGGATTCGTGGAGGTGTCGGAGGCGCGCAGCGATTGGGCGCCCGACCCCGCGAATCCGCTCCCGAGATTCTCGCCGCCGCGCCGCGTGCCGCACGGGGTCACGTTGATAGGCCGTCTGTTCGACGAGGGCACACTGGGATCCGCCGGCCTGGCGCTGGAGCGCGCCTTCGGCGTGGCGGGCGAGCGGCCACAGGGGTTTGGCGCATGAGACAGCGAGGCGTGATATGCATCGGGTTGCTGGCGGCAGTATCCACGGCGGCTCAGACCGGACAGCCCGGCACAACCTGGACCGACGACCAATTGCGCGCGGCGGTAGCGCCGGTCCGCGCCGGCCGCAAGCTGACGCCGAAGTCGTGGCCCAACGGCGCGCGGGTGGCGGTCTGTTTGAGCTTCGACGACGATACCGAGGCGCCGCTTTTGCGCGATGGAAATACGTCGCCGACCACGCTCTCCGCCTCCGATTTCGGAGCCGAGACCGGCACGGCGCGCATTCTGGAGATGCTCGACCGCTACCAGGTGCCGGCCACGTTCTTCGTGACCGGCGTGGATGCGCTGCTGCATCCCCAAATGCTGGCGGCAATTCTGAAGAGCGGGCGGCACGAGATCGGCGTGCACGGCTGGATTCACGAATTCCCGCCGCGACTTGCCGACGGCGAGGAGGAGCGGCTGCTGGACAAAGCCATCGACTACCTGACGAAGGCTACCGGCAAACGGCCGGTGGGGTATCGCGCACCGTCGTGGGCGTTCAGTCCGAATACGCTCGACCTGATTCGCAAGAAGGGCTTCTTCTACGACAGCAGCCTTCAGGCCATGGACGAGCCGTACGAGATCGTCGCGAACGCCAAGCCCACGGGGATGGTGGAGCTGGCGATCGACTGGACGCTGACCGAGACGCCCTACCTCGGTCAGAACGGACACATGCCGTCGCCGGAACTGCTGTACCAGGTGTACAAGGATGAATTCGACGGAGCGTACCAGGAGCGCACGATGTTCGTGTTGACGCTGCATCCGTTCGTGAGCGGCCACCGCGCGCCGATGCGGCATCTGAACGAGCTGGTGGGGTATATGAAGTCGAAGCCGGGTGTGTGGTTCGCGACCTGCGAGCAGATCGCGCGGTATGTGAAGGGGCAGCCAGCGAACTAGAGGACTGGAACGTCGGTGTGGATGAAATCGTCGCCTTTGCAGAGCAGCGGCTCGCCTAAGGCCGACTCGATGGCCTCGAGAAAACAACGCCGTTCGGGCTCCCCCTGGAGGATGACGAGAAGCGAGGAGTCGATCACCTTGTATCATCCGCGCCGTTACGGCCGTCTCTACGGAGCCGATGCCGGTGGCACCCGCCGCCTGGTTGCCTGCTCGAACGAGAATGCCAGCTCGATCAGGCGCGGTTCGCTGCACGCCATGCCGGTGAACGCGACGCCGAACGGCGATGGTTTGGCCTCGAATCCCGCCGGGAGGGGTGGGGTGGGAGCATTGGGCACCAGGGCGAAGGGGACGATCACGGTCGGGTAACCGGGCTTGGCGGCGATCGCGGCGCCGCTCGCGCCGGGGAACAGCAAGGCGTCCAGATGGTTCGCCTTCATGACCTCGTCAATGCCGTGCGTGCCGGCGAGCGCGATGTCCTTGGCCCGGTCGGCCTGGTAGCGGTTGCGGTCGGCTTGCACGTCCATCTCGTCGGAGATATCGAGCTGCGACTGTCCGAAGCGAATCGCGCCGCCGGTAATGTGGGTGATGTTCCACGTCCGCAGCTCGGTCAGCGATTTTACCGGCGCGGAGGGACCCAGCGTGGCGAGCCAGGCATTGAAGTCCCGCTTCATGCCGTATTTGAGAACCACGGAGCAGTCGGCGTCCTGCCCCTTCACGTTGTTGATTCCGGAGCATTGGTTCCAACCGATGAAGCTGGCCGCCGGATCGGTAGCGAGCACGCTCGGAATGTCGGCCGGGTCTATGATCACGGCACCCTGCTGCCTGAGGATGTCGATGGCCTCGGTCATGACCCGCATCTGCTCGGGATTGAGCCCCTCGCCCCCGCGGCCGCCGCTCCGGCCCCCGGCGGGCACATTGGCAACACGCTCGTAGAAGAATGCACGCGGAATTCCGATGCGCGCTCCTTTCAGTCCGCCGGCCTTCAGGAAGGGCGTGTAGTCGCGGCCGGGCGGAGGAGTGCAGGTATTGGTTGCGGGATCGTTCGGGTCGGGCTTAGCGCTTTCGAGCACGCCCAGGAGGATGGCTGCGTCGGTCACCGATTTCGCCATGGGGCCGGCGGTGTCCTGGTCCGCAGTGATCGGAATCACGCCGTATCGGCTGATGCGGCCGACCGTCGGCTTGATGCCCACGAGCATGTTCTGATTGGACGGGCTCAGGATCGATCCGGAGGTTTCGGTGCCGACATTGGCGGCCCAGAAATTGGCAGCGGTGCCTGCTCCGGAGCTCGATCCGCCGGTCTGCAGGACGGGGCGGCCGTCGCTGGTGGCTTCACGGGGGTCGCGGCGCGGGTCATAGGGATTGTAGGCGAATCCGCGCACGGCGTTGTAGTTGCCTGGCATCGGAGTGGGCGCGCCGGCGACCCAATTGGCCAGCTCGGAGAGTGTGGTCTTCGCCAGAATCACGGCGCCTGCCTCGCGCAGGTTCTTCGCCAGAGTCGCGTCGTAAGGCGGCAGATAGCCCTCAAAAGCGAGAGCGCCACCCGTGGTCACGATGTCGTGGGTGAGGACGTTGTCCTTGAGCGCGAGCGGGATGCCGTGCAACGGGCCACGAATGCGTCCCTGGGCGAATTCGCGATCGCGTTCCTCGGCCTCCTCGATGGCATGCGGGTTCACGGTGATGAGCGCGTGCAGCTTGTTCTCGTAGAGCGCGATTCGCGTCAGGTATTGGATCACGAGGTCGCGCGAGGTGACGCGCTTCTGTTCCATGGCGGCGCGCATTTCAGGGATGGCGGCTTCCACCACGGTGAACGGCCGCCGGGCTTGCGAGTGAAGCGCGGCAGCCACGAGGCAAAGCAGGGTTGTGGTTCGCATCGATTCCGTCACAGGACGCGCAGGAAGTTTTCCAGATCCTGCTTCTCTCGCGCGGTGTAGCCAATGGCAAACCGCCGATCATAAAACTCGATGAGATCGGCGAGCGTGGGCGCCGAGCCGCTCGAGAAATAGGGCGCGCGCGCCGCGAGCCCGCGGATCTGGCCGAGCACGATGGACCCCACTTCGGCGCATTTTCCGGAGATGAGAGCGCGGCCGGGGTCATGCGTGTAGACGACTCGTCCGAACACAGGATGTGGTTGGGCGGAGGCGTCGCAGGTGATCCGGAAGACCGGCAGGCCGGTCCGGTCTTTGGCCGCGGCAGCGGCCGTGGTTCCGATGTCCATCCAGCGCGTGATTCCAGCGGCATGACACACGGCACATGTGACCGTTTCGCCGCGATACTGAAAACGCCGGCCGAAGAAGAGGTCGCTGCCGCGCGCGACGGAGGCCCGGAACTCGAGTTGCAGGCCGAGATCGGGCGCGCCGTCCGGTTTCCGCCATGGATCGAACTGAAGCGACATTCGGTCCGGCGCCGCGGCAAGTCCGCCGGCCTTGCCGCTGGCCAGGTTCGCCGGCCCGAGCATCAGGGGTCCACCCGGCTCATCGAGAAGCCCGCCACGGACGTCGGAGCCTTGCGCGGCGAAAAGCTGCGTCTCAAACTCGACGATACGGCGCAGCTGCTCCGTCGTGGGCGCCATCTTCGCCTGCTCATGGATCTGGATCGCGCTGGTAGCCTGGCTTTCGAGAGTGGCCTCGCGGCCATCCGTCATGAACCTGACGCCCTCGGGGCCGGCGATGATCTGGTCGAGATTCGCCGCGACCCTGGGCCGCCGGTAGACCGATATAAACGGATGCTGCGCACGAAGGCCATAAACCGCGCTCGTATTGCATCCCGCAGGGTCGTCGATGACTTCGATTCGGAACTCGGGCCGGTTGCGGGGAGGCCATGGCAGGGCGATCCGGACGAGACCTTTTTCAATGAGGAGCGAATGCGAGGCTGCCAAATTCTGCGGGCGATCGGGACAATCGGAGCCATCGATCGCGGCAAACACGGGATCGCGGCCGCCGGTCTCAATCCACCGCTGGCGAAGGAGAGCGGCAGAAATGCTCATCGCGTTTGCCGGCTGATGACAAGTCACGCACGCTCTGCCGTTCGTGCCGAGGGGTTCGAAGAAGGGATGGTCTTTTGTCTGAACCGAACCGCGTTTGTTGACCACCGTCACCTGACCGTCAGGGTTTTCATACGACTCGTCCCAGGGGAGGTATCCTCCCTGTCCGGCGTCCCACCACGTGCGTCCCGGCCCGTAACGTCCGCTCTGCGCCATCGCGGCAGGCACGAAAGCACAGGCCAACACAATAGCGGCGAAGGTCTGTTGGGAGTGTAGTCGCATCCTGGCTTGCTGGCCAGCGTATCGGACCACCAGCGGGGTTGTCAATCAGGGGTTAAAAGGTCTTTTCATTCCGGAAAACGCGATGTATACTGCGGTCGTTGAACAGCGGAAGGGGGAGAGGTTTATGTGTTGGAAAGCACTTTTTTCGACTATGCTGCTCTGCGCGGCAGCCGCCTTCAGTCAAACCACCACCAGCCAGGAGATTTCCGGCCTGGTCCAGGACGCCACCGGTTCCGTGGTGCCCAACGCAACCATCAACGTCAAGAACAACGACACGGGGTTCGTCCGCACGACGCAATCCAACGACGCCGGCCTCTACGTGGTTTCGAACTTACCGATCGGGACTTACGAGATCTCAGCGGAGGCGTCGGGGTTCAAGAAGTTTGTTACTACCGGAGTGGTGCTAAACGTCAACTCGAAGCTTTCGGTCAACGTGAAGTTGGAGGTCGGCAACGTCGTGGACAAGATCGAGGTCAAAGCCGACGCGGCACAGGTGGAGACCACCACGGGTGAGGTGGGCCGCCTGGTCAGCGGGGAGCAGGCGACGCAGTTGCAGTTGAACGGGCGCAATTTTCCGCAACTGCTGCAACTGCTGCCCGGGGTCTCCACGACGTTCAGCAGCGGGTTCGGCCTGTTCGGCGGGTACGGCGTCAACAATAGCGCGCAATCGATCAACGGCAGCCGGACGGACACGTTCTCCTGGAACCTGGACGGCGCGGACAACAAGGACAACGGCGGCGGCGGGAACAATTTCGTCAACATCAATCCCGACGCGATCGCAGAGTTCAAGGTTTTGACCACAAACTACAGCGCGGAATACGGATACAGCGCGGGCGCCGTGATCAACATCGCGATTCGCGGGGGCACCAAAGAATTTCATGGAGGCGCATACGAATACCTGCGCAACGACGCGATTCAGGCGCGGGCATTCAATGCGACTGTCAAACCGGAGCTGCGATACAACAACTTCGGCGCCAATATCGGCGGGCCTATCTTTATCCCCGGAAAGTTCAATAAGGACCGCAACAAGCTCTTCTTCTTCTTCGGCACAGATTTCAAGCGCCTGCGCCAGGGTGCGATCAACACATGGACGGTGCCGACTCCGCAGCAGATCAACGGCGACTTCTCGGCGCTGGCCTCCTCCAAGTGGCCGAAGGATCCGCTGACAGGCGCCGTCTTTCCAGATGGCATCATTCCCACGAACCGGTTCAGTCCCAACAGCCGCCGCCTGCTGCAGAACTACCCTGCCCCGAACTATACCGGCAGCGGCGGGAACCTGGTGTTCCCCACCATGGCTCCGCTGAACACCAATCAATACGTGCTCAAGGGCGACTACAACATCAACGAGAAGAACCAGCTTTCGGTACACTGGCTGCGCGACTATTACGAATCGCTGCAGAACCTCACCAACCTCGCCCTCTACGAGCGGCACATTCCGGGTACCAACTCGAGCGCCCAGTGGACGTTTGTGGCCAACCCGACGACAGTCAACGTATTCCAGTTCGCGTTCACCGGGAATGTGATCAAGGAGAAGGTCGGCATCCGGGCAAATCCTATTTTCACAACCGATTTTTCGCGTAAGGGCGAAGGCATCACCTACCCCCTTATCTACAACGCCGCGGATTTCATTCCCAGCATCAGTCTCTCGGGTTACAACGGGCTGAGTGTGACGCCGCTGAACTTCGACAATTTCAACCGGATCTTCAGCTGGAAGGACGATTTCTCGAAACTGATGGGGAATCACAATCTGAAGGCCGGCATCCTGATCATGCGGAGCCGCAAGAACCAGGACAATGTACCGGCGATCAACGGCAGCTTCGCGTTCAACACCAGCGCGGCCAATACCACCGGGAACGTGGTTGCGGACGCGGTGTTGGGCAACTTCTACACCTACACCGAAGCAGGGAGCTTCCGGCAGGGCTGGTATCGCTTCACGCAAGTCGAGCCGTACGTGCAGGACGACTGGAAGGTGTCGAAGCGGCTGACGTTGAACCTGGGATTTCGCTGGGCGTACATGCAGCCGCAGTACAGCGCGCTGCAGAACACATCCACTTTCCTGCCCCAGTACTACGATCCGGCGAAGGCGCCGACCGTCCTGCCGTCCACTGGCGCTATCGTCCAGGGCACCGGGAACCCGTACAACGGGCTCGTGCTGGGCGGCAGCAGCTTCCCGCAATCGGCGACCGGGCGCGTACCCGTGACCAACGATCCGTCGGTGCAGGCCCTGTTCCACAACCTGCCCTACGGTGCGATGAGCACGTATTGGGGCACGTGGGCTCCGCGGCTGGGCTTCGCATACGACGTCACGGGACGATCGAGCACGGTGATCCGCGGCGGCTTCGGCGTGTTCTACGAGCGCATCGAAGGCAACTTCATCTTCAGCGCCGTGAACAATCCGCCGTTCATCCAGCAGTCCACGGTTTACAACGGGAACGTGGAGAATCCCGGCGGGGCCACTCTGCAGGTCTTCCCGGCGACCATCAACAATTCGCACTACCTCGATATGAAGGTGCCGCGAACGTTGAACTGGAGCATCGGCGTACAACAGAAGCTGAGCAAGGACATGATGCTGGACGTGGCGTACGTGGGTTCGAGCGCGGCCAACCTCTCCTATCAGGACGATATCAACCAGCTACAGCCGGGCACGCTGCAAGCACATCCGGGCGTGAACGCGAACGCCCTGCGCCCGTACCCGGGCTACGCAGACATTTATCAATATGTCACCGGCGCCAACTTCATCTACAACTCGATGCAGATTCAATTCAAGAAACAGATGGCCGGCGGCGGCCTGTTCAATGTCGCGTACACATGGGCGAAGGCGAGGACGGATGCCAACGCGTACAACTATCAGCCCATGAACAGTTTCAATCTACGAGGCGATTGGGGACCTTCCAGTTACAACCGCAACCATGTTCTGGTGTTCAGCTACGTGTATCCGCTGCCGTTCTGGAAGAACGGAGGCGAGTGGTACAAGGTGGCGCTGGGCGGATGGCAGATCTCGGGAGTCACGACGCTGCAAACCGGGCTGCCCTTCAATCTCGGGTTGCCCAGCGATGTGGCGGGAACGGGGATCAGCAACCAACGGCCCAACGTCATCGGGGACTGGCACGGCCCGACCCGGACACAATACCTCAATCCGGCGGCCTTCGCGGTTCCGACGGCCGGCACGTTCGGCAACCTGGGTGCTTATGCGATCTACTACCCGTTCTTCAATAACTGGGACGTGGCGCTGCAGAAGAACTTCCGCATCACGGAGCGCCTGAACACAGCTTTTCGGGCGGAGTTTTTCAACTTTCCGAACCACCTCTCCTACACCGCCCTCTCGACCACGGTGACTTCGGCCACATTCGGACAGGTGACGGGAGCAACGGACCCGCGCACGATGGAGTTCGCGCTCAGGCTGACGTTCTAGCGGCAGGGGTCCTCCAGCAGCTTGCAGAGGACGGGTTCGATCGCCGCTGCCATGCGGCGCTGGCCTTCCGTATTGGGGTGGAGCGGAGGCAGCGGCGGAGTGAGGTGCGGATCGTAGAACAGCGAATCGTCCGGGCGCCCGTCTTTGCGGAAGACGCCGCCGATATCGATGTAGGTGACGTACGCCTGCCGGGCGAAGCGCCGCGCGAGCAACCCGTTCACCTCGAGATCCGCTCGCGCTTTGGCGTCCGAGATTCCGCTGGGTAGGATGCCCAGCAGCAGGATCTTGGTTGACGGACTTCTGGCGTGGACCGCCCTGACGATTTCCTCGATCCCCGCTTCGGTCTCCTCGACGCCGGCGCCGTTAGCCGTGTCGTTGGTCCCGATCAGGACGACAGCGGCCTTGGGATGGATCCCATCCCATTCCCCATTGGCGATTCGCCACAGGACACTGCCGGTGGTATCGCCGCTAACTCCGAGGTTCGCCGCTTTCCGCCCGCCATAGTAGTGGTCCCAGACCGGTCTGAAGTTCTGGTGCGGAGGGTTGGCCATTTCGTAGTTGTGCGTGATCGAGTCGCCGATCAGCACGAGGTCGATGCCTCCCTGTCGCACCTGCTCCACGATCTGCCGGTGTCGCGCGGTCCACGGCTCGACGGGAGGGACGGGTAGCGGAGCCAGGGTTTGCAGCGTGGGACTGCCGCTCACGTACCCCAGCGATGCGAGGAAGGCATCGCCGTCGCGGATCGCTTTCACTACCACCGGCTCCGGCGCGGTGTAGCCAGGCAGGACGAAGGCATGCTGCGCGTTCTCGACAAGCACGAGGTCACACCGGTTCCCCACCGCACGCATCGCCGCACAGAAGCGGCGCGATTGATCCGCGGGGACCACGATGTCGTTGAGTCCGTGCAACACGATCGTGGGAGGCATTCCCGCGTGAACGCGGAGCAGGGGCGAAAGCCCGCCGGCCGATCCGGGCGCCGCGTATTGCCCCCAGCTACCGGTGAGGTCCAGAACCGGGTTGTAGAGCAGCATTGCGTTGGGCGCATCAACTCCCGCGTTGGTTCCAAGCGCAGCCGCCAGATGGCCGCCGGCCGAATCTCCCGCCGCTGCAATGCGAGCGGGATCGACCCCGAGTTCGAAGGAATGCGTCCGGATAAACCGGATTGCCGCATCGCAGTCGGCCAGGCTGTCGCCGATGAAGGGTCCACCCGCCCTGGCCAGCCGGTATTCGACGCTGAAGGCAACGATGCCGCGCGCCGCAAAGTAGCGGGCGATGGGAAAGCCGGACTCGGGCGTTCCGCTTGTCCAGCCACCTCCGTGAATCCAGAGAAAGGCGGGCCGTTTCTGGTGTCCGTTCGCACCGGCCGGCGGGAAGACGTATAACTTTAGCGCGGCGCCATCTACAGTTTTGTAAACGCGCACCTGCGGCAGAGGATTGTCTTCCAGATTTCGCAAGTGAATCGCATTCCGGCACCCGACCGCCGTCAACGCCGCCAGCAGAAGCAAGAGGCAAGTGCCCAGCGGCTGCCCGCCGAGATACGGATTGGCCCTAGTTGATTTTCCGCGGCATTCGTGACGCAGGCTCATCCAGGCTCAGATTACATTCTGTGGCGATTTCGCCGAGCTTGGCCAGCGCCGATGGAAAATCAAACTCCTCCACGGATGCACGGAGAGCCGCGAGGAGCTTCGCATCCACTCCTCCGGCCAGGGCACCGGCAACTTCCTGTACCGCGTCCGCGGCATCGCCGTCTTTGGCCTCGAGCAGCGACCTGAGCCGCACCAGCAAAGCCGCGGCAACTTCGGTATCGAAGGCAGCCGCCGGCTCGGGTGGAGCAAATGTACCGAGGACCGTTTCAAACAGCTGTTCGTAAGCTTCGCGCAATTTCAGGTGAGTCTGCACCCGGGCCAGAAGCACGGGCGGCGAAAAGGGCTTGTGGATGTAATCGACCGCGCCGGCGGCGAACCCCCTGGTTTCGTCCACGGCTTCGGTCATCGCAGTCAGAAAGATGACGGGGATTTCGCGTGTGAAAGGGTCGGATTTCAGCCTGGCGCAAACCTCATAACCATCCATTCCCGGCATCATCACGTCCAGCAGGATCAAGTCGGGGGGCGGGCTGGCTTTGGCAGCTTCCAGGGCCATGGCACCATTGGTGGCGACGCGGGTCTTGTAGAGGTCCTTCAGAATCTCGTGGGCCACCTTGATGTTGGCCGGCGCGTCATCAACGAGCAGAATGAGTTTTTTGTCCTGTGCCTTCGTCATCCGGGCCTATCCAGAGAGGATTGCCGGAAACAAGATGCCCCCGGCGGGTGACGCGGCACATTATTTTATTGCTCTTGGCCGGTTATTTCTTCGCGGCTTCCAGCAGGATCTTTACCGGGCGCGCGCCCGCGACGATCACCTCGACCTCGGGCCGTGACAGGCGGCGCAGTTCCTGGTCCCAGTTGGCTGCGAAGCCCGCGGGCAGCGCGGTCCTCTTTTCCAGGTAGTCGAGCAGAGCGAGGCCGGCGTTTCCGAGGGCGGCCAGGTCTTTCGAGACGGGCTTCAACTCGACGAGCAGGGGATTCTCACCGGCAAGTTTCACAAACCGCGCGTCGTTTTCCGCCCATTGTTGGAACGCCCGGCGGAGGGCGGCGGTCTCCGCGGCGCTGCCCTTTGGATCCGCGGCTACCTTCGCCGATGCCAGCTCGAGCGCGCGGACGCTCTCGCTTTCCGGGCGCGCCGCATCCGTCATCCGGTTCATCGGCACCAGGCTGGTGTACTTCTGCGCTCGCGCCCGGGGACCCAGGCCGGTGCCTTCCAGGGCGTCCGCCAGGACGCGCAGCGGCTGGTTCGGCGCTCCGCCGGTCATGCGGTCCAGCATGGGCTGATAATTGGCGCGGTGCCGCACGCCGGTCCACTCCAGCACCCGGCTCAGTTCTTCCATGCGGTCGTACATGGACTTTACATCGGTGGTCTCCGCCGGCGACCAGAACCGCTCGGCGATCGCCGCAGTCCGCGGCCAGATGCGCGAATCCACCGTTTCACTGGACACGTATTCGGCCCACATGCACGCTTCGCCGCCGAGGATGCGCGCCTGCTGCTCCGGCGTCAGCCTGGCCGCGTCGCCGCCGAGCGGGTCCACCGCGTAGTGCTGGGCCGCGGGCTCCAGAAAGTTGATGTAGTAGCCAGCGGAAAGGATCCCGCGATATCCCTTCGAGGCTGCGTCAGCGAGCGACTTCGGTCCGCGCCAGGATTGCACGACGATGTCCTGCGGCAGGTCCGGATGCAGCACCTCGTCCCAGCCGATCAGGATCTTGTGGTACTTCTGGAGCAGCTTCTGCACACGCTGATTGAAGTACGCCTGAATGGCGTGCGAGTCTTTCAGGTTGTGCTCCTTGGCCCACGCCTGGATGTTCGGGGACGCCTTCCATTGCGTGTCGCGCACCTCGTCGCCGCCGATGTGCCAGTACGGATCGGGAAACAGGGGCGTGATCTCCGCGAAAAAGCCGTCGAGGAACTCGTAGGTAGCTTCTTTGCTCGGGTCCAGGACCGGATCGAAGACGCCCCATGTGCGCGCGATGGTGTACTGCCCCGGCTGCGCCGCCAACTCGGGATACCCTGCGAGCCAAGCCTGCGTGTGGCCCGGAATGTCGAACTCCGGCACCACGCGAATGCCGCGCTCGCGGGCGTATGCCACCACGTCGCGAATTTCCGCCTGCGTGTAGTACAGGCCGTCCGAGCCGAGTTCTTGCAGCTTGGGGTACCGCTTGCTCTCGACGCGAAATCCCTGGTCTTCTGAGAGGTGCCAGTGGAAGACATTCAACTTCACCGCGGCCATCGCATCCAGATTGCGCTTTACGACCGCGACCGGCATCCAGTGCCGGCAAACATCCAGCATCAATCCGCGCCATGCAAAGCGCGGCCGGTCCTCGATGTGCACGGCGGCGGCCTGAAATCCGCCGGGTCCGGGACCCACGAGCTGCAGGAAAGTTTCGATGCCGTGCAGCGCGCCGGCCACGGCGGGGGCCTTGACTACGGCGCCATCCGCCGCGACATCCAGCGTGTACGATTCGTCCTCGCCGAGAGCGGGGTATGGATTGCCCGAGGCGGCGCACTCGACCTTCAGCGCAGGACTACTCCTGGGGCCTATGAACGGTATCCCGGTTTGACGCGAGAGACGCGCGGCGGCTCGCGCGGCGGCGGCGTCCAGGCGCGGATCGGAGACGCCCGACACCACGATTTGAAAGCCGTTATCGATCACCAGCCGTCCCGGGCCTGGCGTCACCTTGACGGGGATGGGCATCACCGCGTGCGCGCAAACCGCAAGCAGAAGGAGAATTCCAGTTCGAAGCATCCACTCCATACTAACTGCGCGCGGGCTTCCCGGCTCGGGGCTGCGCTACGCTAACTTGGTGCGACCGATTCTTTCGATCCTGGCGGTGCTGGCCCTGCAGGCCGCTCCGCACCCTCTCGCTCCGCTTTCGGCGGACGAGATCGCCGCGGCGTCGCGCATTTTCCGCGAGTCCCGCCGAATACCCGATTCCGCGCGGTTCAGCATCCTCGTCCTCGACGAGCCGCCCAAGGAAGCTGTCCTGAGCCACGCCAACCCGCCGCGGCGCGCGTTCGCGGTGCTCTACGATGCCGCGGCCGATCGCACTTTCGAGGCGGTGGCCAATCTCACCACTCGCAAACTGGACCGCCTGGAGACGATTCCTAATGTCGAACCCATGATCGGGGCCGAGGATTCCGCGCGAGTCGACCAGATTCTCCGCGCGGACGTGCGCTGGCGGCAGGCGTTGCTCGCCCGGGGCATACGCGACCTCAGCCGCGTGGTGATCATTTCCTGGAGCGCAGGACACTTCGGGCTGCCGGGAACGGAGAGCGGGCGCATCGTGCGCGCGGTGCCGTACTCGGTCGAGGGCAATACGCGGAACTGGTACGCACACCCAGTGGAAGGCATGGTGGCGCACGTCAACCTGACCACCGGGCGTATCATCGACCTCCTGGACACGCTGCGCAACGTTCCAGTCTCTGGGACGCCCGCCGAGCTCGCCCCGGCGTTCAACCTGCCGCTGCGCGAGCCACCGGCGGCACTCACGATCGCACAGCCCAACGGGCCGGGTTTCAAGGTCGAAGACGGCGAGGTCCGCTGGCAGAAATGGCGGTTCCGCTGGGCGCTTCACCCGCGCGAAGGGCTGGTGTTGTATACGGTGGGCTACGAGGACGGCGGCCGCGTGCGCCCCGTGATGTACCGCGGTGGGCTCTCCGAGATGGTGGTGCCCTACGGCGATCCCTCGGCCGGCTGGTTTTTCCGCAACAGCTTCGACGCCGGGGAATTCGGGCTCGGCGTCAATGCGTCTTCGATGCGTCCGGGCATCGAGTGCCCCACCAACTGCCGCACGTTCGACGCCACCTTCGCCGATTCTACGGGCGAGCCCAACGTGACCATCCCGCGCGCGGTCGCACTCTACGAGCGGGACGCCGGGATGGTTTGGAAGCACGACACGGAAGCGCGGCGCGCGAGAGAACTGGTGCTGAGTTTTGTTTCCACCGTGGGCAATTACGATTATGGCTTCGATTGGATTTTCCGCCAGGATGGGAGCCTGGAGATGCGCGTCTCGCTCACCGGGATCATGGCGGCGAAAGCCGTGGCCGATGCGGCGCACGATCCGTTCAGCCATCCGGTGGGCAAGAACCTGGCTGCACCGCACCACCAGCACTTCTTCACCTTCCGGCTGGACCTGGATATCGATGGCGCTAGCCCCAACCGCGTGGTGGAGATGAACAGTGCGCCCGTTCCGGCCGGCCCGCGCAATCCGTACGGCGGCGCGTTCGAGATGCGCGAAACAGTGCTCGCCACCGAGCGCGACGCGCAGCGCAACCTCGACCTCGCCTCCAGCCGCAAATGGATTGTGGTCAACCTGTCCGCGAGGAACGCGCTGGGCCATTCTACCGGTTACGCGCTGCTGCCGGGCGAGAATGCGGTGCCGTACGCCCTGCCGGAGAGCTGGGTCCGAAAACGGGCGGGCCTGCTCAACGCGCACATCTGGGTCACGCCATATGCTCCCGGCGAGCTCTACGCCGCCGGCGACTACCCGAACCAGAGCAAGGGGGGCGATGGGTTGCCCCGCTGGACCAAGGCGAACCGCCCGACCGACTCCCGGGATATCGTGCTGTGGTACACGATGGGCATCACCCACAATCCGCGTCCTGAGGACTGGCCAGTGATGCCCGTGCACGCGGCCGGGTTCAAGCTGGTGCCGTGGGGGTTTTTCGCCAGCAATCCCGCAATGGATCTGCCGCGCTAGGGCTAGTCAGGGTTCAGGCAGACTCGCACGGCACGCCGGTCGATCTCCGCGCCGAGACGGTCCAGGGTGGCGCGCGGCAGCGAGCGTTGGAGTTGCTCGAAAAGCTCGTTCTCCTCGCGACGGATGTGGGTGGTGAGCAGACCGCAGAATTTCTCGAGCAGTTCCTCCGACGGCGCCGTCCGCAGCTGCGCCGCCAGTCCCTCGATGGCGCGGTGCTCGCGGAGCAGCTCGGCGACGATGGGCAACGGACCGCATGCTGGAAACAGCACCTGTTCCTCGATTTCGAAGTGGTTTACGAGTTCGATTTCGAAGCGGTCGACTGCGCGGCGCGCGAGCCGGGCCACGTTGTCCGGGGTATTGTCGGCCGCCAGCGAGCGCCGCATCAGAACGCAGAGCGCCAGGCCGTTGTGGTGCTGGTGCGAAAGCGGAATCAGACTGGGGTCGCGCAACATAGTCGCCTGCTACTATAGCGCTTCAACAAAACGGAGACGGGACCGTGCACCGAATTCCGCATGGGACGTGACGTACAATTCTCGCTATGCACTCTTGCAGCCGGTCCGTAAAGGCCGGCGGAAAGGACCTCGAGGGTGAGGTACGGCTTGCTTCTTGGCAGTCTGCTCGTTCCGGCTGTGGTGCAGCCGGCGCAGGGCCTGATTCCAACGGAGCCCGCGCGATCGGAGTACGTGGCGCAGGTTTGGGATACAGACCGCGGCCTTCCCGACTATGCGGCAAAGGGCTTTGCACAGACGCCGGACGGATTCTTGTGGGTGGCGACGTTCGAAGGCCTGGTCCGATTCGATGGCGCGCGCTTTGAGGTCATCAACAACCTGACCAGGCCAGACTTTCCGGGCAAGGCGACGTCCGCCGTTTTGCTAGACCGGAAAAACCAGATCTGGGTGGCTTCGGACAATGGTGTGGCGTGCCTGCGCGCGGGACGGTGGCAAACGTACAACGGGGCCGGAGGAGCGCCCGTCAGGTTCGCGGCCAGCATGGCTGAAGACCGTGACGGGGGTATCGTGGCGACTAGCGGAAAACGGCTGTTTCGCCTGGCACACGACCACTTCGAAGAAGTCGCGCTTCCGGCCGGGACAGAAGCTCCCATCGTCTTCCGGGACTTCGATGGTGGCGTGTGGGTGCACGACCCAAAGTATCTGGCGAAGGTCCAGACGGGCGGTATTCAAGCGGTACCCATTCCCCCCGATCTTGCCGCCGGAGGTATACAGGGCGCCGGGCCGGGCGCCGGCGGGCTCTGGGTCGCCGGCGCCGCCACGGTGCGGCAGTTCCACGACGGCGAGTGGAGCAAGCCGATTCCGGCGCCTGGCGGATTCCGATTCACCCGCGTGACAAGCCTGCGGGAGGATTCGGACGGCAACCTGTGGGCGGGCGATTTCTCGGCAGGACTGCTTCAGTTCCGGCGGGACGGACATGTGCTGCGCTTTTCGCGGGAGGACGGCCTGCCAAACGCGGCTATCCGCGCACTTTTCGAAGACCGTGAGAAGAACATGTGGGTTGGGACGCACGGAGGCGGCATGGTCCGCATGAGGCCGCGGGTCGCGCGACTCTTCGACGAGGACGCAGGTCTCGGCGAGACGATGCTGAATACCGTGGTGGAGATGGCCGCGGGCGGGCTTCTGGTGGCGACCTATGGCGGAGGAGCCGTCGAATTCGACGAGGCGGGCTCGCGCTTCCGCGTGCCCACGATTCATCGCGGCCTGCGGCTGCTAGGCGAGCGGTCTGTCATCACGTCCGCCCTGGAAGACGGGGACGGGAGCGTCGTGGTGGGGGTAATCGGGAAGGGGATGCTGCGGATTCGTGGCGACAGGGTGGAACCTGCGGCTCCCGATGCGTTGGCGAAGATCGGCCCAAAGGCGCTGTTCCGCGATTCGCGCGGAACGTTATGGATCGGGGCGGACAACGGCCTGACCAGCTACCGGCCGGGCCATTACGAACATTACCTCCCGGAATCCGGCTTGCCATCGGGGCCGGTAGGCGCGATCGCGGAGGACGCGCACGGCGGAATCTGGGTGGGCGGCCAGGGAGGTTTGTTCCGCTTTGCGGGAGGCCGGTTCGAGAAATTCCTGCCGGAGGGCGCGCGCGAGTACAGTCCCATCACGTCGCTGTACGGGGGCAGGGATGGCGGCTTGTGGATCGGGACGGAACTTGGCCTGGACCGGCTGCGCAACTCCAGACTGACCAGCTACGGGCCGGCCCATGGACTGCCGATTGCGAGGATCACAGGGATCGTAGAAGACGACCTGGGCCGGCTATGGATCCCGACTTTTCAGCACGGACTGTTCTGCGTCTCCATCGATTCTTTCGATGCCGTGGATGCGCACAGGACCGCG
>Ga0335080_10001203_pt1 | contig 25041 bp, 20 predicted proteins | sample Lox_Sample_34_FD_206720 | JGI IMG/M metagenome (GOLD analysis project Ga0335080, IMG submission 206720) | Soil microbial communities from Loxahatchee National Wildlife Refuge, Florida, United States - Lox_Sample_3.4 | ecosystem: Environmental > Terrestrial > Soil > Wetlands | place: USA... | reverse complement strand
ATTGGACTTTTGACAACAGGGAACTGACCGCGGCGTTCGGGCCCAACACCAAGGCCATCATTCTGAATACGCCGAACAATCCCACCGGCAAAGTCTTCACTCGCGCCGAACTGGAGTTCATTCGCGACCTGTGCGTGCGCTGGAACTGCTACTGCATCACCGACGAGATTTACGAACACATCTTGTATGACGGCAACGAACACATCACCATGGCGCGGGTCGACGGCATGCGCGACCGCACCATCGTGATCAATGGGATGTCGAAGACGTATAGCGTGACGGGTTGGCGCGTGGGCTGGGCGATTGCTCCGGCCGACGCTACGCAATCGATCCGCAAGGTTCACGATTTTCTTACTGTGGGTGCGGCTGCCCCATTGCAACAGGCCGGCGCGCTCGCCCTGAAGCTTACGCAGCCCTACTACGACGGCCTTGCGATCACTTATGAGAAAAAGCGAGCGCGGTTATTGGGTATCCTTGAGAACTCCGGGTTCACGGTATATAAGCCGCGTGGCGCCTATTACATCATGACGGACATTTCGCGCTTCCACTGGGACGAAGTTAAGTATCCGGCCGAATCGCGCGATGTCTCGTTCGCCAAATACCTCGTAGAGCAGATTGGAGTAGCCTGCGTTCCCGGCTCCAGCTTTTACAATGACCCGCAGGACGGCGCCTCGCAGGTCCGGTTCACCTTCTGCAAGAAGGAAGAAACGTTGGCCGCCGCCGAAGCCCGCTTCGCGCATCTCCACGCTTAGCAAGGGCGCTCGACCTGTGCTAACCCGCAAGAACTTATCTGAAATTAAGCTCAAAGCGAATCTGGTGTGGCGAGAATCACAGGTCTGCTTGCCCGGGTGTGCTAGACTCTGCGCATCACTCTTCCGGGGAAAGGGGCCGGCGTGCCCTTGAATTTCTCGTTGATTCCATCCGATTCGAAGCTCGAAGCCAACGGCAATGGCCAGCCCGTGGATGTTTCGCCATCGGAGACGCGCACATTTTTCTGCCGGCTTACAATCTCCGAGCAAATTGAGCAGGAATCGATCGATGTGTCGATCTGGGGTTCGGCGGATGGGCGGGATTTCGGCAAAAGGCCGCTCCTGAAGATTCCGCAGCAATTCTATCGGGGCACTACAAAAATGGTGCTGGACGTATCGCTACGAACGGAAGTAAAGTTCCTGCGTGCCAAATGGGAGCTGAACCGTTGGGGACGCGTCGCTCCGACCCCGATGTTTGTTGCGCAGTTGGATTTGGAAGAAGTGCCGCCCATGTCGAAGGAAACGCCCACGCGTAGGGCGATTTTAGCGGCAAAAGGTTAATCGATTTTACGGTTTCAAGGGATACCTAAGTCTTCTTCCGAGAGGAAGATAAGGGTAGGAGACCGTTGGTCGGTTGCCCTGTGGTGGTCGGTCTCCTACCCTGCGAGTGGTCTTGCTTCTATAGACGGTAATTCCCTACGAAATGTTTCTTAGTTCCGCACAGATTTCACAAATTAATTTAATTGCATTTAGTAGGTCTAAATTGTTCGTTCATGGGACTTTGTTCGCTTGTGGGAATTCTTTCCTGCCCATTTTCTTTCGCGTTCACCCGATGCTCACAGTATCCAGATAACGAGCCACTGCCGCGGGCCATTTGAAATTGGCGGTGATCGCCTGCTGCAAAGACTGCGCTGCTTCCGGTTCTCCGTGCGTCAGGTACGACTGCTTGGGCGGCACTTGCAATCCAGTAAGCCAACGTAATAATTCGCTTTTTCCGGCATGGGCGGAGAACTGGCCCATCTCCACAATCTCCGCAAGCACCGGCACATTCTGCCCAAAAAGACTGAGTGACTTTGCGCCCTCCTGCAAAGCACGGCCGCGCGTCCCTTCCGCTTGAAAGCCGCCCAGAATGATGCAATTGCGCGAATCGCCGAGACGTTGCGCCAAATGATGCAACACGCGGCCGCCCGTAACCATGCCGCTGGCGGAAATGATGATGCAAGGTGTCTTCACGTCGTTAATGTGTTTAGATTCCTCGACGCTACGCGTGAGATGGAATTCGTGAACGCTGAGGGGATCCCCGCCATTCTTTTCGTCGCGGCCGAATTCGACGTCGTGGTCATCCTTATACTTCAGGTACAGCTGTGTGGCGCTCTGCGCCATCGGACTGTCGACGTAAACCGGCAGCTTCGGAATTCGCTGCAGATTCTCGAGCTGCCGCAAGTAATACATGAACGTTTGCGTGCGGCCAATCGCAAACGCTGGAATCACGATCGAGCCGCCGCGTTTCACCACGCGATTGACCACGTCGCCGAGAATTTGCAGTGGGTCGCCGGCTTGATGCTCGCGATCGCCGTAGGTGGACTCGCAAAGCAGCAAGTCGATCTGTTTTGCCTCGGGCGTTTTAGGATCATTCAGAATCGGCTGGTCGTAGCGCCCAATGTCGCCAGAGAAAACAATCACGGTTTTCTTGCCGTTTTCGGTGATGGTAAGTGCCAAACTGGACGAGCCAAGAATGTGGCCTGCGTCGTACGACTCGATGTGAAACTCCGGTGAAATGTCGAAGCCGCCAGTGCGCGGCATCGGCTTCAGCTTTTGCAGAACCGGATCGATATCCGCACTGGTGTAAAGCGCGCGTGGCTGCGGGTGCTTGCTCCAGTTGTGTTTCTGTGCGTCCTTGGTCTCTTCTTCCTGCAAATGGCCGGAGTCTTTCAATAGCAAACCGGTCAACTCAATCGTTGCGGGGTTCGCAAAGATCGGCTTGCTGTAGCCATCGCGGACCAGAACGGGTAGCCAGCCCGTGTGGTCCAAGTGAGCGTGCGTGAGCACGAGATAATCGATGGTCTTTGGATCGATCGGAAGCGGCTTCCAGTTTCGATCCTTCAAGTCGTCCGTGCCCTGAAACAGGCCGCAATCTACGAGCAGTTTCTTGCCTGCTGCTTCCACAAGATACTTCGACCCGGTCACGCAACCCGCCGCGCCCAGAAACGTAAGTTTTGCCATGATGAGGTTTCACCCAAGAGGGAAGTTACTCACTCCACCTTAGCCCAATTGCAGTCCATGGTGCACGGCCTGAGTTACGGACCTGTAAATATCATTGGCGCGCTAAAGCTTGGCCTTCTCCAGGTAGCGATTGATCGCTTCTTCCCACTTTGGGCCCGCCTCCCGATCCGCTTCAGCCATTTGCCTGACGCGATCGTCGGCTTCCATGCTCAGCGATGTTCGCTCGTAGATTACTGTGACCTCCGTCTTATCTCCGCTGGGAGCCAACCGCAGCGTAATGAGCGAGGCCATAACAGAAGGAACCACGTAGACATACTGCATGCGCCCGTTTTTCAAATCGAATTCCGTGTTCACCCAGACGGCATGACTTCCGTGGCGATCTATTGTGAAAACCATTCCCTGCTTATCGCTTCCCGGGCGAGGGAACAAGAATTGCGGATCCCAACTATCTACCCACACTCGTTCTCCATCGGCTCCAAACAGAGGCGCCGCTTGCTCCATCGTTCCATTTGCTGTGAATGCGAATTCTTCATGCGTGTGTGCACGGTTTTGACCTGTGGGATGCTCACTGCCGTGATCGGGAGGGATCGCGGGATGGAGATGCGCAATCGCTTTGGGGATCGCAGCGAATACAGTGGCAAAGAGTGCGCCGGCAACAAAATATCCCGCAGCCCTCATAACGCCTTCTCCTTCAGCTTGTGGCTGTCAGCGGCCTTGAGCGTCAGGCCATAGATTTTCTTCAGTTCACTGATCTGAGAGAGTGACTCCTTGCCAAACGGCGCCTTGCCTTCAAAAGCGTGCAGCACGATACCTTCGAGCAAGTCGCCCAGCGTGAGATCTTTGAGCTCGGCGAAAGCCTTCAGCACCTTCAGAAGCCGTTTCTCCATGCGCACACCGGTTTGCACCCGTTCAACTTCAATCATAGGGCCTCCTGGGACCATGGTATATATGTACCATGGTAGCATTTGCCAGTCAACCCTGCCCCGCCGACCCGGCTTGCGGTACTGAGCTTGAAGTGCTCGAATCGAGTGGTAATGATTTCCCAAAATCAACAAAAACCCGCGCAAAACGGTCCGTTTCTCGTGTGACCCAGGGCGTTGCCGAAAACACGCAAACGTGCCCAGAATGAATCGCTATGACCACTACACTCGAAGTGCCTACATCTAAATTCAAGGCCTTGACCCGGCTGGTTGGCAACACGCCCCTGATATCCATCCACTTTAAGTATCGTGGCGGACATCGGGTCCTTTTTGCGAAATCGGAATATCTCAATCTCACGGGAAGCATCAAGGACCGCATGGCCCTATGCATTCTGCAGAAGGCTTACAACGAAGGGAAAATTCATCCCGGTTACACCATTGCCGAGGCGACCAGCGGCAATACCGGCATCTCTTTTGCCGCCATCGGGCGAATGCTTGGGCACCCGGTAAAAATTTTCATGCCCGACTGGATGAGTCAGGAACGCGTCCACCTCATCCGCAGCTACGGCGCCGAAGTTGTTTCGGTGAGCAGGGACAATGGCGGGTTCCTCGGCAGCATCCGCATGTGCGAAGAGTTTGCGGCCTCGCGCAATGACGTGTTTCTGCCGCGGCAGTTTTCGAATCCCGCAAACATCGAAGCGCATGAAGAAACCACCGGCCCGGAGATCTGGTCACAATTTGTGACCGTCGGCAAGCGGCCACGGGCGTTTGTCGCGGGAGTCGGCACGGGCGGCACGGTGATGGGAGTGGGCCGTTTCCTGAAGCGCCACGACTCCTCGATCCGCATTCATCCTGTTGAGCCTGCCGAATCGCCAACGCTCTCGACGGGCTGCAAGGTCGGCAGCCATCGCATTCAAGGCATTTCCGATGAATTTGTTCCGGAGATCGTAAACCTTAAGGAGATAGACGAAGTTCTTACCGTCCACGATGGTGACGCCGTCCTGATGGCACAGAAACTTGCGATGAATCTAGGTCTTGCGGTGGGCATCAGTTCGGGCTGCAATTTCCTGGCGGCGATCCAGGCGCAGGAGAGATTGTCACCCGATGCCGCTGTGGTCACAGTGTTCTGCGACGACAACAAAAAGTACCTTAGTACGTGCCTGATGAGCGAAGAACCGGCAAAGCCAGGGTACATTTCGCCGGATGTCGAATTGTTAGGTTTGGGAACAGTTGGACGCGCCTGCGAATTCTGCCACTAGCCCGCAGTACAGACAGGGCTGTGCTGGCCTATTTCGCGGCGGCGGCTTCCGAATTTTCGGGCTTGCCCACCAAGATAAACCCGCTGGTCAACAGGTACTGATATAAATGCCCGAGCGGGGCGTCGGGATACAGCTTGTCCGCGTGCACAAGCCCGTCGATCTCCTGCCAATGCCATCCCGTCAACCCTGCAGACAGGACCCGTCGCTCCACATCTTCCACTTTCATCGGGTACACACTTAACCGCACATTCTCCGAAAACAATCGGGCGATCGCCTCCATAAGGCTCCCAGCGAGATTGTTGTAATTGTCTTCCAGAACCTTTACCAGGACCGTCAGGCCGATGGCAAAGTGGATCCGGGACTTGGTATACCGATTTACGAACGCGCTCATCGTATACAATTCTCGTGCGCGAAACACCATCACTCCGTATCCCAACTTCTGAAGGTCCATTACGTGGCGCATCACTTCCTCCGCGGTGACGCGACCATCTTCATTCATCCCAGGAGCGGTCGACAGACAAAACAGGCCTAACCCGCCTTTGCTTTCTTTGACCTCTGGTTCCGGCAAATCCGCCAGTGTCCGGCGGATCAATTCGCTATGCATTTGGGTCACGTTGTCGAATCGTCCGGGTGCCAGCACCAACGCGCGCTTATACAGTAATTCGTTTGCCGGCAAATACTGGCCATCTGAGGGAAACGCGACCGCCTCCGCATATCCGTTCGCTACTAACAAGGCGTGCAGCTTGTTCGGGTCCCATCCTTCGAACGCGGGTCCTTTCACCTCCAGGCAATCGATCTCCAGTCGGGAAAGGCTTAAATCCTCAAACAGGCTCGCCAAAAACTGTGCAGGTGAATCCAACGCAAAATGGGCGGCATAAATCAGGTTTACCCCGAGGATTCCCGTCGCTTCTTGCTGCCGCAAGTTGGTCGAATCTCGCAGGTTCACATGCAAGAGGATCTGGCTGGATTCTCCGCCCGCCTGCTGCAAAAAGCGAAGTCCCATCCATCCGTGGCAATCGTTTGTGCCAGCAAAGTTCCGGGCGGATATAGTGTCAACGAAGGCAAAGAATTTCGCCGTACCCGCCCGCGTGGCGTGCAATTGCGACAGCAGTTGCGCCCACTCGTTGTCAAGCATGGCTTCCAGGCGTGGCTTTGACACATAGCGTGTTCCGGCGCCATACAAATCGTCGCTCACTTCTTTGTCGTACGCAGAGATCGTCTTCGCGACGGTTCCCGAGGCCCCGCCTACGCGCAGAAACCACCGCGCCACTTCCTGGCCAGCGCCAATCTCCGCAAATGAGCCGAAGATGGTCCCATCCAGGTTAATGGAGAGTGCTTTGTGATGAGTGTCGTGCTTTTCCGGCGTCGTCGACATACCTATGCTCCCGTGGGTCCGTAAACTGTACCATCGGAGCACCATGGAGCACAGGCTTTCCCCATGAGGGCAGTCGTGCTTGCTGTCTCAGTTCACTGTCTTGCCGTTGGATGCCGGTTCAGCTTCTTCCTTCGGGACGTACTCTCCGGCCGCGCCTCGTTCCCACGCACGATCCAACACGCGATCCGGATTCTGACGCCGGAACGTCTCCGCAATGTAACAGTCCCAGCAAACCGGTAAGTGCGTCTGAAACACTTCAGGCAGCGTCTCCGGCGGAATTTCATTCCACTGTTTCGCAACCCGATCGGGCGATAGCAGTGCCGGGTGCCGCTCGTGCCAGTGCATCTCCAGGAACGGCTTTTGGCAATACGCGCAAGACTTGCCCTTGTACCAATCGGCAACGATATTCCAGACCAGGCAGTGTTCCGGGTCCGCATGCACCTGCGCCAGGCACTCCTGCCCGCAGCCCTGCCGCTCCGGCCAACGCGAGCACTGATCCAATCGGACTTGCTGCTTGCCCAAGAACGCCTTCCGCGCCGCTTTCCCCACATTCACGTGGACGGCCGCGGGATTGTGGGTCTCTGGACAGCTCACCAACCGCTCGCCGCGGAAGCGCAAGTATGTCCGAATCGACAAAGCCAGGCTAAAGACAATCATGCCGGCTAACAGAACGCCAATGGCGGCAAGAATGATGGTGCTATCCATGCCTCTCCTCCTCGGTCCAGCCAATCCTCGGCCAGACTACCCCGTTAAAGAATTTGCAGGAGTGGGTCCAAAGGGTGCGCCAGCTCTCCAATTCCCCCGGTGGTTGAGAGATAAAGGCTTATCGGTGCTCGCGGTGCCTTGCTCGGTGCGGACCAAAGAAAAAGAGCGCCTTTACGCGCACCGCGGGTGCGTCAACTCGCGTTCTGAATCGAAAGCCCATTCGCGCAAGTGGTCCACTGACGTTCCCGTTCCCGCTCCTAAGGCTTGAGGATTACCCCCGCACCAGTATGGCCGTTCATCAGCACAGTTACGGGCGCTGTCAATCGAACATGCCGCACACACCCGCGCTCTTCTAACGCTGGTTGCTGCCCCAGCCAGTCCCACTCCACCGTGCCTTCGCCCAGATCAGGGTTTACAGTGAAATAGCCCACACGAAATGCCGACAAGTTCTGAAAAAAATGACTTCCTTGCGAAGGCGTTACTCGAAAATCGCGAAAACCCGCTTCCACGATCACGCGCGCGCCGGAAATTTCGTCCCATTCCACCGGAATGCCGAGCCACGGGTCGGTGGATCCCCAGCGTCCCACGCCGATCAGCAAATAAGGCCGATTTTCTCCCGCCAGCTTCGCGTTGAAGTACGCCACATGCCTGGCCACTTCCTGACTCTGCGCGCGTTCGAACCGCTGGCTGTCCACCACCACAATGTCTTCGAGATTCGCCACCCGGCCATTCCCGAGAACCTTGTTACTCTGCGCCAAAATTACTCCACGCTCCACTCCTTCCATGTGCATCTCTTCGGTTTCGTGCGAAAGAACCAGCGGCCGTATCTGCAAAAATCCGAATTGCGCCAGCTCGCTGGGCCGCCGCGACAGCTTCACAGCGAATTCAATTTCCACTGGCTGCCCAAACGCGCCCTCTCCATCTTTCACCAATTGATCGAGCAGTGCTGCCAGCGGGAACGTCCCATAATGCAAGATGGGCGCAAAGGTCACCAGCCGCACTCCTTCGCGTCCGAGCCCATCCGTGATGCGATCGTTATCTGCCGAATAGGTTGAGCCCACCGCATCGAGCGTCCCGTCTTTCTCCGCAACATCCAGCGTGAACGTAACTTCGTGTAAGTTCGATCCCGATCCGTTTCCGGACTGCGCGTCGAGCGACAACGCCCAAAACTCTGTCTGCGACTCGTTCAAGAAATCTTCCGCCGAGGAAAACTGCACCAGATTGGCCGGGTATCGCGGGCAGAATGACAGGCACTTGCCTCCGTTCACCACGGTCCGTCCCAAGCCCAGTGCTACCGCAGCGATTCCATCCTCAAATGCCATCGGCGGGACAGGATAGAAATTCCGCGAGCGCGTCACACCGGAAAAGTCCGGATAGAATCGCGTGCCGAATGTCGAGCCGACCACCTGCTGCAGGATCACCGCCATCTTTTCTTCTTCAAGGCGAAACGGCGTCGCGCGCACATAGGCCTTCGCGTGCCGCGAGAATGTCGATGCGTACACTAGCTTGACCGCGTCGCTCAATTGCCGGAACCGGAACTCATCCTCCTCCTGGTGGTTCGCCAGCATGTAGGTTTCATATACGCCCGTGAACGGCTGGTACTGCGAGTCCTCCAACAAGCTCGAGGATCGCACGGCAATCGGAAATCGCGCCTCCGCTAAAAACACGCGCAAATCCTGGATCAGCCCAGCCGGCAAATTCGCATCCAGAAATCGTTGCTGGATTTCCGCGTCATCGGTTTCATGCACGGCAAAATCCAACAAACTGTTTTCCGCAAGGAACTTGTCGAACACATCGGTGGCAATGACCACCGCCGGTGGCACGGTAACATTTACGTTCGGAAATCTTTTCGCAAAACGCTTTTTGTGCAGCAAATGCCGCACAAACGCTAACCCACGTGCTTTGCCACCCAATGAGCCGCTGCCAATCCGCAAGAAATACGAACCGCCGATCTGCATCGCCGCGGGCTTGAAATCCCCGATCAACACATCGCTTTGTTCTCGCCGGTATTCGGCAATGGAGTTGATCAGGTTCTGTCGGAGATCTTCGACGCTCGCGAAGTCCGATACCTTCCTCGGTCGCAGTTTCTGTGCCAACGCCGCCTCGGTACGGGCCGTCAACCACCGCGAAAAATGGTTTCTCTGCCCGTGATACGCGACGCTCTCTATTGGCACGGTACGCAGGTATTCCTCCAGTGAATTCAGGTCGGTCGCCCGCGCTACTTCCGCTTTGTCCGCGGTGCGGAACACAAAGTCTCCGAAAGCAAACTCCTGCGTAAGCAGCTTCCGCAAATCGCGCAAGAAAGTCGGCGAACGTTTTCGCAAAAACGAATAGCCCTCCGCATACGCCTGTTGGCGGAAGGCCGTCCGGCTCGTCTGCAGCACGATCGGTAGATCCGGAACCAGTTCGCGAACCCGCCGTGCCAGCTCGAATCCCGCATCGGCGTTCAGCGTGCTTCCCCACGGGAACTCCACATCGCTGACGATGCCCAGCAGGTGCTCCTGATAGCGCACGGCGAACGCATACGCTTCTTCAAAATTCGAACTCAACAGGATTTTCGGCCGCGCACGCATGCGCATCAGCTTGTGCGCCAGGTTCACGCCTTCTTGAATCACGCGCCGCGTCTGGGAAATCAGTTCGGTGTACATCAGGGGCAAAAACGACGAGTAATACCGGATGTTGTCTTCCACTACAAGCACGACCGGCACGCCCATCATTGACGCATCGTGCTCCACGTTTCGCCGGTCCTCGATGTACTTCACGATGGCGATCAGCACGCGCGGCGTACCTTGCCACAGGAAGATCTTTTCGATGTCAGTAACGGGGTTTTTCGCGACGAACTTCTTGATTTCGCGATAGTCGTACGCCAGCACCACCACCGGCACATCCAACCCTGCTGCTTTAATCTCGCGCGCCAGTTGCGCCGCGTTCATATCACCCACTTCGAGGTTCGTCACAATCAAATTGAATCGCGGATCCGCCTTGGCCCGCTCCAATGCCTCACGGCAACTCGATACGTGTGTGATTCGGGGGATTTGCTGCAGGTGCAACTCCTGCGATTCACTTACCAATAGTTCGTTCAGCCGCCCGTCCTCGCGCAAGATGAATGAGTCGTACAAACTCGACACCAGCAAAATGTTCTGCACGCGAAAGGGCATCAGGTTGTCGAAGCCCTCGAATTGCGTCTCCACGTCCGGGAAGGGAATCGGAAGCTCTTGCTGTTTCTTATCCATGCTCAAGTCAGTTCTTGAAGGTGCCCCAATCTTTTGCGCGCCCGCGGCGCAAAGGGCGGGTCTTCTCTTACGTCTCCCACTCATTCAACAAAAACGGCGGGATGGTTCTTCACCACCCCGCCGTAATTCTACTCCGGGCATCTAGTAGCGCACGTGACTTGCGAACGTCCCCGCTCACCACTCGCCACCAGTCAGTCGCCGCTGCCCTATACGAGCCCCTGGTCCAGCATCGAGTCCGCCACCTTCACGAATCCGGCTATATTCGCGCCGTACACCAGATTGCCCGGGTGACCATACTTCTCCGCCGTGTCGAACGCGTTCTTGTGAATGGCGATCATGATCTTGTGCAAACGATCGTCCACCTCTTCGCGCGTCCAGCTCAGCCGCATGCTGTTCTGGCTCATTTCCAATCCGCTCGTAGCCACGCCGCCGGCATTCGCTGCCTTCGCGGGCCCGTAGAGGATTTTGGCTTCCAGGAACAGCTTGGTCGCATCCAGGGTGCTCGGCATGTTGGCGCCTTCGGAGACCAGCTTGCACCCGTTCATCACGAGCGTTGCCGCGTCCTTGGCGTTGATTTCATTCTGCGTCGCGCTCGGGAACGCGCAATCGGCCTTGATTGCCCACAGCGGGTTGTAGTCCAGCCGCGCATCCACCGGCGTATATTTCGCGCTCTTGAACTTGTCGGCGTATTCCTTGATGCGGCCTCGGCGCATGTTTTTCAGTTCCATCACATACGCCAGTTTTTCACGATTAACGCCTTCTGGATCGTGAATCACACCATTCGAATCGGAGAGCGCGATGATCTTAGCTCCGAGATCGAGCAGCTTCTCCACTGTGTACTGCGAGACGTTGCCGCTGCCCGACACCAGGCACGTCTTGCCTTGGAACGATTCTTTCCGCGTCTTCAGCATCTCGTCCGCGAAGTACACGCAGCCATAGCCCGTTGCTTCCGGCCGAATCAGCGAGCCGCCCCAGTTCAGACCCTTGCCCGTGAGCACGCCCGTGAAATTATTTGCCAGTCGCTTGTATTGTCCGAACAGGAAACCGATTTCGCGTCCACCCACGCCGATATCGCCTGCCGGCACGTCTGTGTCCGGCCCAATGTGGCGGAACAGTTCGCTCATAAAGCTCTGGCAGAAGCGCATCACTTCATTGTCGCTCTTGCCCTTCGGGTCAAAGTCCGACCCGCCCTTGCCGCCGCCCATCGGCAGCGTCGTCAAGGAATTCTTCAACACCTGCTCAAAAGCGAGAAACTTCAAAATGCCCAGATTCACCGATGGATGGAAGCGCAGCCCGCCTTTGTAGGGACCAATGGCGCTGTTCATCTCGATCCGGAATCCGCGATTCACTTGCACGTGTCCCGCATCATCGATCCACGGCACCCGGAACATCAGCACGCGCTCCGGCTCGATCATCCTTTCCAGGATTCTGGCCTTCTGGTATTCGGGATGTTTCTGGATTGCTGGACCGAGGCTTTCGAGTACTTCTGTTACGGCTTGGAGAAATTCGGTTTCGGCGGGATTCTTTGCTCGAGCGATATTGATTACGTCCTTGATATATTCTCCGGGCTGTTTAATGACCGGAGGGGTAAGCATAGTCGTACCCATGAATGCGTCCTCCTCGTTGATTTGGTGAGAGAAAAAGGCATGAATTCCTGTGGCCTTGGAACCGGCGGTGGGGCTGGCCGCAAAGCAGAATCATTAAATAATCTTATCCCCGCTATATGCCGTGATGTAAATCACTGCTGAGCGTACCAGTAACCCCTGTTTTGCAAGCCCTGCTTTCTCTGTGCGTTTAGGCCTTAATGGAAAATGCGCTCGACAAAGTAAGCCAAAAACTGCTAAAAGATTTTTCACGATTCCAGCGTTGACTGCGTCGCTTCCGCTCAACCAGCCGACTCAAAAAAAGGAAACCAATATGAATTGTTTTGCATCGCTCCGGAAATTGTCCCTCGCCGTTCCCGCTGTGCTTGTCTGTTTCTTTGCGGCTCCTTCCGCAGTCTCCGCGCAAGGAGAACTTCAGCAGCGCGTCGCCGAACTCAAAGAATCCGTCGCCAAAAATAAACAGAGTCTCGCCACTTACACCTGGAAGGAAACCGACACGGTCAAGCTCAAAGGAGAAGTGAAGAAGGTCTCCAACTTTCAGGTGCGGACCGGCCCCGATGGCAAGCCGCAAAAAACTCCTCTTGACGCTCCGCAGCAGGCACAACAGCAATCTGGTGGCGGGCGGGGTGGCCGGCTGAAAGAACACGTCGTCGAAAAGAAGAAAGAGGAATTCAAGGACTATGGCGAAGACATGAAAAGCCTAGCGGCGCAGTACTTGCCCCCGGATAAGGACAAGATTCAGGCTGCGGTCGCTGCGAGCAAAGTATCGTTGACGCCCGAGGGTTCCGACGTCGTTAAACTCATCTTTAAGGATTACGTCAAGCAGGGCGACGCCATGACGCTCACCTTCAACAAAACGGCGAAACAGCTCACTTCTATAGCCATCAACAGCTGGATGGACGATCCCAAAGACGCCATGAACCTCACAGTGGACTTTTCCAAGTTGCCCGACGGGACGAACTATATGTCCAGCACCACGATCGAAGGCGTAGCCAAACAACTGACCGTGGTGATGCAAAACTCCAACTACACCAAGCTCTAGCAGAGAGAGTGCAACTCGCGAATGTTAGAAACCGTCATTCCGGACGGAGTCTGCGGGGTGAGAAATCTCTCTTCTCTTTAAGCGTTTTTCGAAGTGGGACTTATCGCCCTTCCTGGAATGAGCTATCCAGCTCAAAAATCTTCTTCATCAGCAGCCACTTCTCATTGGGCTTGGCCTCGGGGAGTGGCCGCTGAAACTTCCACATCAGTTGCTCCCATTCCTGCACCCTCTGGTTTGCGCGGTCCGCTTCCGCCTTTTTTTCGAACGAAAACTCGTCATTCACATCCATGATCATGAACAGGCGCGCACCGAGCCGGTAAATCTGCATATTCTCGATGCCCGCATCCTTGATGCTCTTTGTGATCTCCGGCCAGATTTGTTCGTGATGTCGTTCATATTCCACGATCAGGGCTGGGTCGTTCTTTAAATCCAGAGCCAGGCAATATCGCTTGGTCGCCATCAAGCACGCTCCGTTCCTGTAGTGGCCGAAGCCATCGCGCGCGCAGGCTCGGGCTTATACCCGGCGACTGCGAAATACAAGATGTAGATGTAGCACACGAGGGGCACGATAAACGCCCGTTGGATGCTGCTTGCGTCCGAGATTCGCCCCATGATCGCTGGGAATACCGCGCCGCCAATGATCGCCATCACCAGCAACGATGATCCGCGCTTCATCAGTGGACCCAGGTTCCGGATGCTCAGCGCAAAGATGGTCGGAAACATGATGGAGTGAAAAAATCCGATCAGCACCACCGCCAGCACCGGGATGATTCCCGAAGCTAGCAGCGCGACGGCTGCACACACAACCGAGCCACCAGCAAAGGCTGCCAGCAGTGACGCAGGCGCGATTTTCTTCATCATCCCTGACCCGATGAATCGCCCGAGCATGAACCCGATCTGGTGACCCAACAGGTAAATCGCCGCGGTCTTTGCTGTCATTCCCCCCACCGAAAACTGTGCGTACCGGATCACAAAACTCGCCACACCCACTTGCGCACCCACATAGAAAAATTGCGCCAACACACCTTTCAGCAGGTGCGGATGCGTCAGCAGGGAATCGTGTCCAGCACTGGCATCGGACTTTGCCTTCACGCCGGCTTCCGTCTCGTGGACTTCCGGCAGGTGCGTAAATGCAATCATCACACCCACCACCACGAAAATAGCCGCTATTGCGAGATAAGGTCCTTTGACTGTGCTGGCTTCGCTCGCGCGATACGCTTCGAGCTGCGCTGCGCCCATCGCCGCGATTTGTGCGCTGGTATATTCCGTGCCATTGAGAATGAACGCGCGCCCTACCAGCGGCGACATCACTGCTCCAACGGCATTAAACGATTGCGCAAAATTCAGCCGGCGCTCCGCGCTTTCCGGCGGACCCAGAATCGTTGCGTATGGATTTGCCGCTACCTCCAGGAAGCTCTGACCGCATGCCATCACAAACAACGCCAACAGAAAATAGGTGTACACGTGCGCCGAAGACGCCGGAACGAACAACGCTGCTCCCGAAGCACATAGCGCCAGCCCTGCCAGAATTCCGCGCTTGTACCCGATTCGCTCCATTAACCAGCCGGCTGGGAACGCTGCTAGGAAGTAGCCGCCGAAAAACGCAACCTGGATATAGGACGATTGAAAATCGCTCAGCCCGAAGGCTCGCTTGAGGTGCGGAATCAGGATGTCGTTTAAGTTGACGCCGAACGCCCAAAGGAAAAACAAGCTGGTGATCAGGATGGAGGGAACCAGAAACCGTCGTTCCGTTACCGGGATGGAATGATGTTCAGTGGCATTCATGTTGCCAGCAACTTTACTACGTCAACGCACGGTCCAAATGCACGTACCCGCCGTCCACAATAATCTGCTGACCGGTGGTGTGGCTCGACTGTGGCGACAGCAAAAACACCGTCATCGCCGCGATCTCTTCCGCCGTTGTCATTCGCTTCCCGAGAGGAATCTTGGAAATAATCGTTTTCAGCTTTTCCTCGGGACTCGGGAACGTGTCCACCCAACTTCGGTACAGGGGCGTCATCACCTCCGCTGGAATCACCGCATTCACCCGGATGCCATACGGCAAGAGCTCCGCGGCCCATTCGCGGGTTAGTGCCAGTTGTGCTCCCTTTGCGGACGCGTACCCCGACGTCTCGCCTTGACCAGTCAAAGCCGTTTTCGAACTAATATTCACGATCGCGCCTTTTGTCTGTTTCAAATATGGCAACGCGAAGTGAGCCATGTTGTAGTAGTGGAATAGGTTGCGTTCAAGTGACTCTACATACTCTTTCGGGCTGCCTTTCTCCAATCCTACCTTGTCATTTCGTCCCGCGTTGTTCACCAGCCCGTACACGGGCCCGAACTGCTTGACCGTCTGTTCCACGGCTTGGGCGCAATTCTCGGGCGCCGCAAGCTCGGTGGTAATTAACCCGCACTTTGCCCCACCGCGGGCCAACTCGTCACGCAATTCGCCCCCGGTCTTCGCGTCGCGGCCCACAATCACTGGAATCGCGTCTTCGGCTGCGCACGCCTTTACGATCGCGGCGCCGATCCCCTTAGCGCCACCCGTTACGATCACCACTTTGTCCTTGAGTTGCAGGTCCATGCGTTATCCGTGCAGATTGAAGAAACCGCCATCCAGCGGATAATCCACGCCCGTCAGAAACGATGCAGCGTCCGAACACAGAAACACCGCCAGTGACGCTACCTCCTCCGGCTTGCCCATTCGTCCCATCGGCGCAGAGGCGGCCAGCTTGTCATACATCTCTTTCTCCCGCCCGGGATAATTCTTCTTCAGGTAGTCATCCACGAACGGCGTGTGCACGCGTGCCGGCGATATGCAATTGCACCGGATTTTGTACGGCAACAAGTCCCTCGCCACCGAATACGTCATCGCCAACACCGCACCTTTGCTGGTGGAATACGCGAAGCGGTCTGCCAAGCCCGCGGTCGCCGCGATCGACGCGATATTCAGGATTACTCCACCGCCTTGCCCCTTCATATGCCCAGCAACGGCGTGCGTTGTGTGGTAGTAGCCCCACACATTCACGCGCATGACTCGCTCGAAGTCCGCTTCCGAGGTGGTTTCAACGGTTCCGATATGCGAGACGCCTGCGTTGTTCACCAGAATATCCACGCGTCCGTGCGCAAACACCTCTTCCAGCTTTTTCTTTACCTGGGACAAATCCGTCACGTCGCAAACGTGGGCGCTCGCCTGTCCGCCGCTACCGCTAATCTCCTGCGCAACCTGTTCACTTTGTTCGCGATTCACATCCAAAATCCGCACGGTCGCGCCATTCGCCGCAAAGCACATCGCAATCGCGCGTCCGATCCCGCTTCCCGCTCCAGTGACCACCGCCGTTTTTCCATCCAACCGATAGCTCGCTTCCATCGCCTTCTGCGCGCTCAAAGGGATACTCCTCGCTTCCATGGGATGAAATCTTCCTGCCCTTTCTCTTCTGCCTTGGTTCGGACCTCGCCGCTTGCCACCCGAATGGCGTACTCCAGAATTTCTTCACCCGCCTGCTGCAGCGTCTTCTCTCCGGAGACAATTCCACCCGTGTCGATATCAATGATGTCCGGCATGCGCCTCGCCAGTCCGCTGCTCGTCGCCAGTTTGATCACCGGCGCCACGGGATTTCCGGTCGGTGTACCCAGCCCCGTCGTAAACAGGACGACGTTCGCTCCAGCTCCCACCTGCGCCGTAACGGACTCCACGTCATTCCCCGGCGTGCATTGCAGATTCAAACCCGGCTCCGTCGCGTACTCCGGATAATCCAGCACTGCCGTCACCGGTGAGGTTCCCCCTTTCCGCGCTGCGCCAGCCGACTTCATTGCGTCCGTCAAAAGCCCATCGCGAATGTTTCCCGGGCTCGGGTTCATCTCGAAACCCGACCCCACCGCTTTCGCTCGCGCCCCATACCGCCGCATCAAATCCATGAAGCGGTCGCCCACTTCCTTCCGCGTGCTGCGGTCGATCAACTCCTGTTCCACTCCACACAGCTCAGGAAACTCCGATAAGATCCCCGTTCCGCCAAGCGCCGCCAAGAGGTCCGCCGTGTACCCGATCGCCGGGTTCGCCGAAATTCCCGAAAAACCGTCCGACCCCCCGCATTGCAACGCCGCACACAATTTCGAAAGCGGCGCTTCCCCCCGCCTGCACTCGTCCGCCTTCATTAATCCAACGAACGTCTGCCGGATCGCCTCCGTCATCATCGCCGCTTCGGTTCCACTTTGCTGTTGCTCTAGAATCACCAGCGGCTTTGCGAACTCCCCATCCCGTTTCCGCAACTCCTCCCGCAAAATTGCGATCTGCGCATGCTGGCAGCCCAGGCTCAGAATCGTTCCACCCGCCACATTCGGATGATGCAAATATCCGGCAATCAGTCCGCACAAACTGTTCGAGTCCTCGCGCGTTCCTCCGCACCCGCCTTCGTGGAGCAAGAACTTGATCCCATCGACATTCTTGAAGATCTTCGACCGCTGCGGCCGCCCTGGTTCCGCGGTCATCGACAGTTTGCCGATCTGCTCCGTCTTGCCTTCCTGGTAGAGTCGAGCGAGTTCCGCTACTTGCCGCCGATAAACCTGCGGCGGCGCGAATCCCAACTCTTCTTCGAACGCTTGCTTCAGCACCGCGATGTTCCGGTTCTCGCAGAATACCAGGGGCACCACCAGCCAATAATTTCGCGTGCCCACCTGGCCGTCGGCGCGCCGGAATCCTGCAAACGTCCGTTCTCTCCACCGGCTCACATCCGGTGGGTTCCAAACATACTCCCGCGATTTTTCTGCAAACGCCGCTGCGTCATGGCGGATGTTCTTTGTCGTGACCGCTTCGCCGCGCCGGATCGGCGCCGTCGCTTTTCCCACGATCACGCCGTACATAACCACATCCGCGCCCGCCGCCAGATTCTCGCGCGCGAACTTGTGCTTCGCCGCTACATCGGTCTCCAGTGCATAGCTGTTTGAGTTGAAAGTGATGGAGTCGCCGCGCTTCAAATCCATCAGCGCAACCAGCACGTTATCGCGGGGATCAATTTGCAGCACCTTGTTCATTGTGCGGCTACTGTAGCATAGCCCGGGAGCGCCAACCGCCGTGTTGGGCGTGTCTTCGTTAAGCCACGAACACGGTGTTCCGTCCAATTGCGCAGAGGAATGTCGTTCCGAACGAAATGAGGAATCTCTCTTCGTTCAGCCCTGCAATCCGTAGAACCTCGCTGCATTCCCGCCCAACACCGCCTCTGCCTCTTCCGCCGAACAACGCTCCCGCAAATACTCCATGGCCAGTCCCACCACGCGCTCATACGTGCCTGCCACCGTGCACACCGGCCAGTCCGACCCAATCATAAGCCTCTGAGCCCCAAAACACTCGAGTGCGACATCCAGGCACGCGCGAATTTGCTCAGGCCTCCACGTTGTCCAGTCCGCCTCCGTCGCCAATCCGGATACCTTCGCCATTCCATTCGGAAATTTTGCGATCTCTCGAATCCCTCGCTCCCACTCGTCCAACTTCCCGCTCTTGATCGGCGGCTTCGCCAGATGGTCCAGCACAAACTTCTGCCGCGGAAACTTGCTCACGAACTTCGCCGCCACACGCAGATGCTTCGTGTAGATCAAAATGTCATACGCCAGCGCAAACTCCTCCAGCATCCCAATTCCACGCAAAAAATCCGGCCGTAGCAAAAACTGGTCATCCGGTTCACTCTGCACGATGTGCCGTACGCCCACCAGCTTTCGATTCTTCGAAAGGGTCGCCAACGTCGCCTGCAAATCCTCCGCACGCAGATCCACCCACCCCACCACCCCACGAATAAAAGGGAACTGTTTCGCCAGCTCCAGCAGCCAAAGCGTTTCCTCCAGAGACTGCCGCGCTTGCACTGCCACGCAACCATCGAATCCATTGGCCTTGAGTAGCGGCTCCAAATCCCTGGGAAGGAAATCCCGCCGCAGCGCGCGCATACTCTCGTCGATCCACCCATACTCCCGCGGCTCGTATTTCCAGAAATGTTGGTGCGCATCGATTCTCATAGTGCTGAAATCGCCGTTATCTTAACCCGTAGAATAGGCTTTAGCCTGTTCGGCTTGCCGGTGTTCGCCCTGTGCCCACCATCACCCCTGCCAGTGCCCCATGTACTGGCCTCCTGCCCCCTTTAGGCCCACCCTCGCCCCGGAGGTTCTCATGTCCAATCCCAAGGCTGCCGACCTTGCCGGTCCCGGCATCGGCAATTACGACGAACTCGAAAAGATTCTCCCCACTGACTACAGCAGCGCGCTCACTCGCCGCGAAACACAGAAAGCCATTCACGCTGTAAAACGGTTCATCGAAGACAATCTCTGCAAAGAACTCAATCTCATGATGGTCACCGTCCCGCTCATCGTCGATATCGAATCCGGCGTCAACGACATGCTCGACCGCGACGGCTCTCGCACGCCCATTCAGTTCCACATCCGCAACGATCACGACAAGCATCCGATCGACGCGCAGATCGTCCAGGCCGCTACCAAGTGGAAGAGAACCGCTCTCCGCGAGTTCGGCATGCGCCATGGCGAAGGCCTTTGCACCGACATGCGCGCGGTTCGCAAGGACTACTTCCTCGACCACGACCACAGTGTCTATGTCGATCAGTGGGATTGGGAGCGCGTCATCACTCCCGCCGAGCGCAACCTCGAATTCCTGAAGCACATCGTCAACAAAATCTGGACCGTTCTCACCGAAGCGGAACGCTATGCTCAGGAACTGTTCCCCGAACTAAAGAACAAGAAATATCCGAATCTCCCGGAAAAGATCACCTTCCTCCATGCCGAAGAACTGCTGCACATGTACCCGAATCTGCCGCGCAAGCAGCGGGAGACAGCTATTCTCCAGGAGTGCCCGGCCCTGTTCATCACGGGCATCGGCTATCCCCTTGAAGACGGCTATCCGCACGAAATGCGCGCCGCCGACTACGACGACTGGGTCACTGAAACCACCGTCGATGGCCGCAAGCATCACGGCTTGAACGGCGACATCCTCGTTTGGAACCACGTCACGCGCCGCCGTCACGAGCTCAGCTCGATGGGCGTCCGCGTCAATCCGGAAACTCTGCAGAAGCAACTCGAACTGTCCAAGCAGCTCGACTTTCTGAAATTCCCCTACCACCAGGCCATTCTGAAAAGTGAAATTCCGCTCAGCATCGGTGGTGGCATTGGCCAGGCACGCACGTTGATGCTTCTCTTGCGCAAGGCGCACCTGGGCGAAGTTACCGTGACGGTATGGCCCAAAATCCTGAAGGAGATCTGCGCGAAAAAGAACATTCACGTTCTGGAATGAAATAAGTAAGCGAAAAAGTGAGCGAGACGGGCGGCCGGTGCGAGCGCGTGGGGAATATTAAATCCGGCCGCCCGCCGTATTTCCTTTAGAGTTGCCGCGGTTTTGCATGGTTGGTCTTCTGAGGCCGTCCGGGCGCCACAGATTCTCTAAAACTTGTCGCCCTGAGGAGCCCGCCGCGGCGGGCGACAAAAACATCCAGTGCTGGCCGCAAGTTTATCTGGACAGCTTAGTGCCCCAAAAACTTCTCCAGCTTCCCTAACTCCCCTTCCGCCAAATCGAAATACTTTTGCGCATTCTTCAAGTCCTGCGCCTTCAACGCCGCGTTCCCCTTCGCCAAATACGCCTGCATGCGGTCCTGCGACGACGAAATATCCGCGCGCAAGTTGTATCCCGCCGCCTGCTGTTGTCTTCGCAGTGTCTCCACGCTGTTCTGTACCGTCGCGGCGCGCACGTTGATCTTGTCCGCGTCGTCTTCCGCCTTGGCGATCTCCTCGGGCGTAGGTCCAGGAGGTGGCGCCGGTGCGGCAGGCGCAGCAGGTGTCTCTACTCGTTGAGGCGTCGGATTTCCCCCACGCACAGACAACTGTTCGCCATTCTTCCCAGTCATCTTCACCGAACCGGTCTTTGCGTCAACATGCATGCTTCCTTGCGGGCTATCAATGCTGACATTCCCGTTCGCGTCGACCTTCATGCTTCCTTGATCCGATTGGATATTCACCATGTCCGATCCGGGTTTGCCGCTCTGGTCGCCGTTCGTGGCGGTTTTGTCCAGCGCCGCGGTACCAGCGCCTTGGGGTGAAGCATTCGCTCCGGAATTGCTGGGGGGCGGAAACGCGGATTTGCTCGGGTCCGCATGCGTCCCGAAGTGTCGCGGGATGTACATTCCTGCGGTGATGATGGCGCCTACGCCAATCAGCACTCCGATCGCAAGCCAGATGCCCCGGCTTGAACTGGGCCGCGCAGCAGCGGGCGGCGGTACGACTCCGGCAGGTGGCGCAGATGCAGTCATAGGTACTGTCGCGGGCATGGGCGTCGGAACCGGCGCGGGCGTTGGCGTGCGTGACGCAGGCGGCGTCGATGCTACGCGCGGCGTTACTGGCGAATCCATGATTGTGGTAGCCCCAGTCGATTTCGACCCCGGCGAGGGCGTCAGCGTTGTATCTGCCTTTGGCAAATCGCTCACCGGAACGCTGCTGAGCGCCGCGCGAAACGCGTCCGCTGACTGGAAACGGTTATTCGGATCCTTTGCAATCGCCATCATGATAATTTCGCTAAGCGCTGGAGGCAGGTCTCCGCGCAGTGCAATCGGCGCGGGAGGCGTTTCGTGAAGATGTGCGGTCATCAGCGAATATTGCGAGTCACCCTTAAAGGGCAGCTTGCCGGTCAGCATTTCGTACAGCGACACACCAAACGAGTAGATATCCGACCGCGCGTCGGCGGCCTCGCCCCGCACCTGTTCCGGCGGCATGTAGTTCAGGGAACCCAATGTTGTTCCTGTTGTTGTGAGCGATCCGTCCGAAACTGATCGCGCTATCCCGAAATCCATCAACTTCACCACGCCGACTGGGGTGAGCATCATATTCGCGGGTTTGATGTCGCGGTGAATGATGTTCTGCTTGTGCGCATAGCTCAACGCCGAGAGGATTTGGTCCGCGTAGCTCACGGTCTCGGCTGTGGAAAGGGGTGCCCGGTTCAGTCGGTTGGCAAGCGTCTCGCCCTCCACAAATTCCATGATCATGACCAACTGGTTTTGAAAGGTCATCGCGGTGCGCAGCGCCGCAATATTCGGGTGGTTCAGCGTCGCCAGCAAACGGATTTCGCGCAGAAATCGATCGGCGAGGCTCTGGTTCGAATTCAAGTCCGGAAGCAGGATTTTCATTGCTTCGACCCGGTCTGCAATCACGTTGCGAACCTTGTAAACCTTCCCCATTCCTCCCATGCCGAGGATCGACAGGATTTCATAGTCGCCAACATGTTGGCCCACGCCAAATTCGGCTGTCATAGCGCCTCCAAACTTATCCGGTTCCTCAGGGCGGGGAACATACGCATTTGTAGCATAGGCTTTAGCCTGTGCGGTTTCTTTTGTAGGGACGGCCTTCTTAGGCCGTCCACTGATCGGAAGCCTGCAGGAGTGTGACCGTCATTCCGAGCGGAGAACGCTCTGTCTTTTCGCCTAATTCTTTACCACATCCCCGACCTTCGCCGGTCCCGATCCCGAGAACGTTGCCGTCGCGGAGTCCGAATCCACTTCCGTCACGGTCGCTTCGCCAACCTTATCTTCCACCGACTTGATCACTTTTCCCGTTGCCGGATCCTTCACCACGCGCACCTGCCGCGTCACGCTCAGTTTGTCGCCAATCTTTACGCCGGCCTTCGAGCCAACATTCACGATCAGCGTGCTACCGGTGACGTCCGCCACCAACCCGTTCACCACCAGCTTGATGGTCGGCACCTTGTCGGACGACGCATCCAGTTGTGCTCCGGTATCATCCACGGCTTTGTGCGTCGCTTCGCCCAGAATCGTCGCGCCGAAATTGCTGCTGCCCATGTCGAGGCTGCCACCCCCGCCGCCTCCCCAGTTGCCGCCGCCACCCAGCAGGGAAGTGCTGCCTCGCTCCGATTCACCCATACCCGTCACGGCCGCCAGGATTTCGCCGGTGTTCACATTCACCATGCGCGCCGAAATTCCCACCACCGCTTTGGCCTTGCTCACTCCCACGCCGCCGATGCCGTGCGTCCAGCCGCTATATCCGCCGCCGCCCACTTTCGTATTCTTGTCATCGCGGCCGAACTGCGTGATCGAGCCGATGATGATGCAGTCCACGCCCAGCAGTTTGCCGATTTTCGCTGCGCTGGTGGCATCCGCGCGATCGCTGTTCGAAAAATTCTGTTCCGCCAGCAGTTTGTCCAGTGCGCTGCGCTCGATCACCGAATATTTTCCGTCCTGCACCAATTTCTGAACCAGCATGTCGGTGATGCCCTTGCCAATGTCTTGGTCTGATCCAAAGATCGCGGCGACGTTCGAATGTACCGTGCCGTAGTCGAACGCCATCACTGCCACGCGATGCTTCACGCCGGGTTGCGCTGGGGCAGCTGCCGGAGCCGCCGTTGGGGCTGCCGCTGCCGTTTGCGCCTTTGCCGCTGCTCCAAAGGCCGCCAAAACCAACAACGAAAGTGCGATTCGGGTAAACCGGGTTACGAACATGACGAGCTCCTTGCTGCGGTGGGGCTACCTTGGAGGACATTCCGGGCCCCGCTTCGAGATGCGCTTATATTAATTAAGCCCCACGCACGTCGCAACGGTGATTTCGCGTATGCGCCTTACCTGTTATCGGCATTGCCGGTGTCGCCGGAGTCGTTAAGTAATTTTCGTAAAGGCGAGTCCGGTTGCGACTGTATTAGACTATTCGCGGCAATTCTTCCATGCCAACGACTTCACAACCAGTCCGGCTTCGCGAACCTCGCTGGCCTGCTTTTATCGCTATGTTGGCGGCTGCGGGAGTGTATTTGGCGCTACCCGAACCACTGTCGGTGGGCCCAGGCTGGGGACTTTTCGTCATCATTGTGGTCCTTATGGTTCCCATTGTGGTCTCCGACCGCCGCGGCGATCACAGAGTCACACGCGCACTGACTTTCATCGCCAACGCGATCATCACACTAGCTATGATTGCGTCGCTGATTCACTTGGTGAAGGGAATCCCCGAGCACGCCGAAGCTCCGAAGACCCTTCTTCGTTCTGCGGTTGCTCTCTGGATCGCCAATATCCTTGTCTTCGCACTCTGGTATTGGAAGCTCGATGGTGGTGGTCCTCTCCGTCGCGAAGACCCCGACTCCAAATCCAAGAGTTCTTTCCTCTTTCCCCAGATGGTCAGCCATAGCGACACAAACGCTCCACACTGGGCCCCCCATTTCGTCGATTATCTATTCCTCTCGTTCAACACCAGTACTGCTTTTTCCCCGACAGATACTGCGGTCCTTTCGCGCTCAGCCAAGCTGGCCACCATGCTCCAGTCGATCATTTCTTTGACCATCGTCGCTCTGATTGCCGCTCGCGCCGTCAATATCCTTTGAGTCTTACTGTGTCCACTGTAAGGCTCGGCCCGTGATTCCGGTCACAGCCATCACCAATGCCATTCCTTAAATTCGTTTTTGACTTTCTCGAGGACGACTCCATGGACAACGCACGAAGAAATGACCGCGCTGGCTGGTTGCAAGGTCCCTCCGCCACTTGCTCCTTCCTACCCCCCTCCACCTCCGACCCGTGGCGGCTCATCCTCCTCGGCGCTCCCGGTGTCGGCAAGGGCACGCAGGCAGCTCTGCTTAACAAAGAACTACACGCTTGCCATCTTTCCACCGGCGACGTTTTCCGTGCTGCCAAGACTCAACCGGAGTGCGATCTCACCCCTGCCATGAAATCTGCTCTGGAGTACATGCGCCGCGGAGACCTTGTGCCCGACGCGTTTGTCCTTGCGATGGTCCGCGAACGTTCCGCCTGCCTTCGCTGCGGAGGTGGCTTCATCCTCGATGGCTTTCCGCGCACCCTGGAACAAGCCGAAGCCCTCGCGGAGTTGATGAAAGCCGAGCGTCTACCCCTGACCGCGGTCATCAACTATGAATTGCCTATCGAACAAATCATCGCTCGCCTC
>Ga0335080_10001201_pt1 | contig 25047 bp, 18 predicted proteins | sample Lox_Sample_34_FD_206720 | JGI IMG/M metagenome (GOLD analysis project Ga0335080, IMG submission 206720) | Soil microbial communities from Loxahatchee National Wildlife Refuge, Florida, United States - Lox_Sample_3.4 | ecosystem: Environmental > Terrestrial > Soil > Wetlands | place: USA... | reverse complement strand
CAGGTACTTGAGGACGCGGACTTCCTGGCAGGGATCGTAGACAAGGATCTCGCGCGCCGGGCAGTTGTTGGCGCAACCGGCACAGCCGATGCACTTGGAGCCGTCCCAGATGGGACGACCACGGAAGTTCTTGGGCACGGGCTCGGCCTTGAACGGATAGGGAAGGGTCACCCGCCCGGCGCCCAGGCAAACCAGCGTTTCCTGCAATTTGCTCATGACTGACATGTATTCACCTCGTCTAGAGACTGGAGACTAGAGACTAGATACTGGTTTAAAGGCCTTTTCTAGTCTCCAGTTTCCAGTTTCAAGTTTCTAGAAACCGTTGCTCGCTATGATGAGCGCCACGAAGCCGACCGCAAGCATGGCCGCAAAGTAGCGGATCGCCTGGTCGATCCGGTAGCGCGCGTGGGTGGCCGCCAGAACCGTGACCATGAGGACCAGGACGGATACCTTGATCCAGAAGATGAGCCACGCCAAAGGCAGGAAAAGCCCGGAGCCCCACGGTACGAAGATGCCGATAAAGATGGCGCTGAAGACCACCAGCTTGACCATCTGCGCGTATTTGAAGATCGCCAGCTTGGGACCGGAGTACTCGATGAGCGGTCCTTCCATGATTTCGGTCTCGGCCTCGGAGATGTCGAAGGGAACCCGCGCCACGAACGCCTGGAACGCCAGGAGCATGACCACCAGCATGATGAGACCGGAGACCGGTATCCCGGCCGTCTGGTAGATGGCGCCGGAGAAGATGGTGTCGAGCCTGAACGACTGGCTGTGCAGGGCACCGATGACGATGCTGATGGCGATGAGCGGCTCCAGTGTGAGCATGGTCATCATCTCGCGGCTGATCCCGACCAGAGAGTAGGTGGAGCCGGCGGCCAGACCGGCAAGCAGTACGCAGATGCCGGAAAGGGTGAGCAGGTAGATGACCAGGATGGCGTCGCCCGCCCCGTTCATGGGGGCGCTGAAACCCATCGGCACGAGGCAGCCAACCGCCAGGATGGAGGCCAGGGAGAGATAGGTGGCAAAACGCTGCATCTTGGGCGATACGCCCGATTCAATGTCTTCTTTGCCAAGAAGCTTGAAGGTGTCGTAGTAAGGCTGCCGGATGGGCGGACCCTGCCGGGACTGGATGCGCGCCGTGATCTTGCGCAAGACACCCTGAAAGAACGGGGCCACCAGCAGAACCACCACCACGTTCGCTACTCCGCCCAGGATCATTTGTACGATGTTCGCGTCCATTTATTACCTCTTCTCTATGCTTTGTCTGACCTGTCGGACCGGTCCGAGTTTTTAGTTCTTGCCCCTTACCAGCCTGTGCAGTTCGTCCTGGCTCCACACCCGGGTCTCGCCGGTCCTGATGTCGATGATCTCCATCCGGTCGGTGCAGGAGAAACAGGGGTCGATGCTCCCCAGCGAGATGGTCATGTCGGCGATCATCTGGTCCTTGATCATCCCGGGAACTCCCTGCAGATTCTGGTACGTGGGGGCGCGCACCCGCCATCTTCTCGGCTTGTTGTTCTCGCCGGTGATGACGAAGTGATGGCTCTCGCCGCGCGGCGCCTCGACGGAGGATACGCCGACCCGGCCGACCGGGAGTTCTTCTTCGATGTTGAGCATGAGCGGCCCCGGCTCCATCTTGTCCAGGCACTGCCTGACGATCTTGATGGATTCGAAGACTTCCTTGGCGCGCACGACGACCCGCCCCCAGACGTCGCTGGTGTCGTGGGTGATGACGTCGAAGTCGACCCGGTCGTAGGCGGCATAGGGATGGTCACGGCGGCAGTCGATGTCGCAGCCGGCGGCACGCGCCACGGGGCCGACCAGACCCATCTCCTTGCATGCCTGCTTGTCGGCAACACCGACGTCGCTGGTCCTTTTCTGGATATTCCGGTCTTTCAGGACGGCGGCGACGACCGGGATCCATTCGGCCTCCAGCTTGTCGAGCAGGGTCCGCAGTTCCGCCCTTATCTCGGGGGTTATGTCCCAGCGTACGCCACCCACCTGGCACAGGCCGTAGGTCTTCCGGTTGCCGGTGATCTTCTCGGCCATCCACATGATCGGCTCACGGATACGCCAGCTCTGCATGAAGAGGGTGTCGAAGCCGACCAGGTGACAGGCCAGGCCGACCCAGAGAAGATGGCTGTGCAGACGCTCGATCTCGAGCATGACGGTGCGCATGTATTCGGCGCGCGGCGGTATCTTCAGGGCCGCGGCGCCCTCGACGGCCTGGACGTAGGCGACGCTGTGCACGCAGCCGCAGATGCCGCAGATCCGCTCGGCCATCATCGGTATGTCGTTGTAGGATAATACGGTCTCGGAGAGTTTCTCGATGCCGCGGTGCACCATGAACCCACGGTATTCGCAGCCGCGCACGACTTCCCCCTCGACGTAGAGGCGGAAGTGGGAAGGCTCGTCCAGGGTGGGGTGGAACGGGCCGAACGGGACGACGGTGCAGCCGGGTGGTGTTTCGCTGAATTTGAATTCGCGCTCTTCGTCAAAGCCGGGCGGGACGTGGTTCCAGTCCATGTCCTTGCGCAAGGGATGGAGCCCGTCGGGCCAGCCGTCGGGAAGGACCAGCCGCTTGGGATAGGGATGACCCACCGCCTCGATGCCGAACATGTCGCTGATCTCACGCTCCGCCCAGTTGGCCGCGGGGACTATGTCGGAGATGCAGTCAACCCTGGGGTTGCCTGCGTCGGCGGTGGTGATGATGCTCAACAGGATCTTGTCCTTGTCGAAGGCAAAGTCATGAAAGACCAGGAAACTGCCGGAAAAGGGGCGGTCGTCGGCGCCGATCGAGATGACGTAACGGGCGTCCAGGTCGCGGAATACGTACCGGCAGACCGCCTTTAAGACCTGCGGCTCGACGTAGACGAACATCCGGCCGTCATAGGGGAGGTCGGCTCGGACTATGGCCGGGCCAAATTTTTCTTTCAGCTGATTGAGTCTTTCGCGAGCATCCATTTATTTTCCTCTCTTAAACACGCCTTATCGCAGGAACAAATCTTTTTTCTTCACTATTCACACTTCACTCTTCACTAGTCATGTTTCTTCGGCATCCCGCCAAGCCACTTGAAGTAGCGCTTGATCTCGCCGTAGAAGTTGTGGGCGGTGTAACGGTAGCAGTCGGCCTCAAGTACGTAGCCGCACAGCCACGGGGTGGCAGTACGTCTGGCCGCGCCACCCAGCTTGGAGATGACGTAGGTGACCGCAAAGGCGAACGCCAGGACGACCGCTACAAGTACCGGGGCAAGCAGCGCGGTGCCGCTCAGGGCGTCGAGACCGGCAACGCCGCCCGCCGCCATGGGCTGGGCACCCGCCAGTACTTCACCGAAGCCCTGTTTGCTGACGGAAATGGCGCTGTTCATGATGTTGTAGGCTATGGCCGGAACGACGCCGAGCAGGATGCACATGGCCGCCAGGAAGAGCTGCGGCAGTTGCATGAGGCCGTCCACTTCCAGGTTCCCTTTGCCGCCCGCACTCGCCTCGACCAGGGCGCTTGGCCGCGACAGGAAGCTGACGCCGAAGAATTTGATGAAGGAGGCGAGGGTAAGCGCGCTGGTCATGATGGCCACCAGGGCGCAGACCGCAAGGTATCCGGCGCCGCCCGCTCCCTGGACCCCGGCCACGTAGATGCTCCATTTGCTGACGAAGCCGTTGAACAGGGGCACGCCGGAGATGGAGAAGGAGGCAATCAGGGTGGTGACCGCGGTGAGCGGCATGTATTTCATGAGGCCGCCCAGTTTGTTGAGTTCCTGGGAGCCGCCGGTGGCCATTTCGATGGAGCCGGCATTGAGGAAGAGAAGGCCCTTGAAGAGGCCGTGGTTGACGGAGTGGTAGATGGCGCCACAGAGGCCGATGAGGGCCAGGGTGGTGAGTTTCGGGTCGCCCGAAGGGACCAGGGCCATGCATATGCCGGTGCCGAGCGTGATGTAGCCGATCTGGCCGATGGAGTGGAAGGCCAGGAGACGCTTGGTCTGTTCCTGCTTTAAAGCCTGCATGGTGCCGGTGAAGAGGGTGATGGTGCCGAGTATGGCCACGAACATCCCCCATTTGCCCATGGGGAACTGGCTCTGGACACTGGCCGGAACGAGCCAGAGGAAACTGCGCATGAGACCGTAGACGCCGCTCTTGGATACTACGCTGGAAAGCAGGCAGCTTACCGGGGAGGGAGCGGATTTGTAGGTCTCGGGAACCCAGTACTGACCGAAGGGCCACATCCCCATCTTGATGCCGAAGCCGATGAGGAAAAGGAGCATGGCCAGGCTGACGGAGCCGGGTGCGCTGGCAAGGACGGAGGGCAAACCCTGGCCAATGGCATCAAAGTCGTATTTATCAGCGCCGCCGCCGGTGGAAAGCAGCCCGCCGCCGATCATGACGGCAACGCAGGCCACTTCCATGAGGATAAGGTAAATCCAGGCGGCACGCACGCAGGCCGGGTTCTTGTTCTCGTACCTGACCAGCATGGCGCTCGGAATGAGCATCAGCTGCCAGAAGATGAAGAAGTACCACATCATGTCGGTGGTGGAGAGAAGTCCGTACATCCCGCCAAGGAATAAAAGAAGGTGCGGATAGTAGCGACCTGCCCCGTAGTCCGTGTAGCGCTTGACGTAGTTTATGGAGTAGAGCGCCGCAGGAACCGCCATCAACGCCACGAGCCCGAGGAATATGGCCGAAAGCCCGTCCACGTAAAAGCGAAGCTCACCAAAGCCGGAGCTGAAAAAGGCTACCGGATGCCCGGTGCCGCCCCCCCCGAGAACGGTGCCGCACGCGGTAAATATCAGTACCGCCGTCGCACTAACCGCCAGAAAGGACAGCCAACCCGCCAGGGCCTTGCTCTGCGATAACAACAGCGTCGCAACTGCTCCACCTACGCAGATCAAAATCGAATACACTACTGCTTGCTCGGGTGTCATCATACGGTTACCTCGTTAATTGATGGCTTCGCAAAAAGTCCATCCTGCAAAAGTTCATCGAATAATCCGCTCAGAAGCTCCAGGGTAGCCTGCACGGTTGGTGTCAGCTGCTCCGTGGCCTGCAGCGATTCCGGCTGTACACCCAGAAGAAAGGCCTTTGTCCTGCCGGTTTCTTCCGCCAATTTTGCCATGAGACCCAAGGATATCTTGTGGGTCGAAACCTGGGGGAAACGCGCGGCTATTTCTCCGGAGTTCAGAAAGATCACGGAACCCGGCGCACCGCCGAAGTCCACGGCGTCTAGGAACAGCAGGCTGTCGCAGCCATCGTCGGTCACTTTACCGATATAGCGCTCCGGATTGGCTCCGGCAATGATTACGCCGGGAATTCCAGCTTCCTCCAGTTCTTCGGCCAGCAGCACGCCGAAACCGTCGTCGCCGTAATCGGGATTGCCGATGCCCATCAGACAGAAGCTGCCCGTGAGGCATTGCCTGAGCTGTTCCCGCAGGTTTGGCATCTAGATTTTTTCTCCCAGCTTCTTGATCTGCTCGAAGGTGAAGACCGGGCCGTCCATGCAGACGTAGGCAACACCGATGCAGCAGTGGCCGCATTTGCCGACGCCGCACTTCATGTAACGCTCCATGGTCGACCAGATGTCCTTCTCCTTGAAGCCCAGGTCCAGAAGGTCCTTGATGACGAAGCGGAACATGATCGGCGGGCCGCAGACAAAGGCCACCGTATTGTCCACCGGCACCGTCACCCCGGGCAGCTTGAAAAGGCTCCCGACGACCCCCACGTTGCCGTCCCAGCCGGCGGCGCCCCGGTCAACGGTGAGCGAGCACTCCACACCGGGAATCTTCGTCCACTCCTTCAGATCGTCCACGTACATGAGTTCCGTGGGTGACTTGGAGCCGTAGTAGATCTGGATCTTCTGGAACTTGTCGCGGTTGTGCAGGGCGTAGATGATGCACGAACGCAAGGGGATCAGACCGATACCGCCGGCCACGAACACCAGGTTCTTGCCGTAGTAATTCTCCATCTGGAAGCCGTTACCGTAAGGGCCGCGCACCGCGAACTTGTCGCCCGCCTTCAGCTTGTGCAGGGCGGACGAACAGGTCCCCACCGTGCGGCAGGTGAAGAAGACCTCTTCTTCCGTGGGTGAAGGGGGGAGCGACAGGGGAAATTCGCCAATCCCGAACAGCGATACCTGGGCAAACTGCCCGGGCTTGAACTTCTTGAACGCCGCCTGCTCGGCCGGGTCCTCGAAACGCCAGTAAAAGGTCTTCACGTCCTGGATGTTGTCGGTGATCCGGTCGATCACCGCGGTCTTCGGCAGGTAAATGTTTTCCGTTGTCGTATTCATGCTAGGCTATCTCCGTTGTCGCGCGGCGGATTATTTCGACCGTGCTGGGCATCCCCACGTCGCCGTGACAGGCAACATGGCAGCGCCCGCAGCCGACGCAGGCCATGGAAAGCTCGCGCTGGATAAAGTAGTGGGCCAGCTTGCGGAAGAAGCGGCGGTTGCGCCGGTCATGGATCGCCTTGCGCGGATTGTGACCACCCGCCATCCGCGTGAAACCGGACAGCGCACAGGCGTCCCACATGCGGATGCGTTCGACTTCGTTCTCGCCAACCTTCCGGTCGGTGACCGTAAAGCAGGTGCAGGCCGGGCAGACGTAGGTGCAGGCGCCGCATTCGAGACAGCGGTTGCCGATCTCTTCGAAGGTCTTGTCCATGGCCTCGCCGCGGGAGATGTAGCGGACCGTGGCGGAAAACCAGCTGGTGGCGGTCTTGAAGTGCTTGCGCGCATTCTCCAGAAGGTCGTGGCGCTTCGCCACATGGCTCGCGTCTCCCTTCTTGAAGTAGCTGTTGGCAAAGAAGGCCTCGCCGGCAGGGCTCCCCGCTACTACCATGAATTCGTCGTCCCCAAGGTCCATGAGCTGCAGGTCGAAGTGCTCTTTGGCCGCCGGGCCGGTGTCGGCGCAGGGACAGAAGCATTCGTCGCTTATGTCGAGGCTCGTGTCGGTGCAGGCGCAGTTGACCAGGAAGAGGTTCTTCCGCTTCTTCTCGTAGTAGATGTCGGTGAAGTCACGCCCCAGGTAGAAACGGTCCAGGTGGTAGATGCCGGCCACGTCGCAGGAGCGGATGCCAAAGATGGCCAGCTTGGGCGCATCGTAGGTAGGCTCGATCTTGTAGCCGTCGGCCCCGCTCGTTATCTTCATGGTCTGCTCGATCTGCGGCAGAACGAAACGCTTGGGCGGATAGTAGGGGTTGGGAAGGTGGATCCGGATCCGGTCGCGGTTCTCGTCGGTGACGGTGTCGAAGTAGGTGTCCCGGCCAAGACCGGCGAACGGCGCGATGACCGTGTAACCCTCTCCCCTGAGCTGGTCCACTATCTTGAGTACGTCCGGACGATTTATTATGCGGGCCTTCATGCTGTCTCCTTTTCCACGCAAACCGGCACCAGCTGCGTGCCGGATTCTTTTGAGGCGAAAATCTGCTGTTGTACCTGGCCAACATAGTGCGGTACGTATACGGTGCCGCTACGTACCTCGGGGGTGACCCGCGCCGCTATCTTGACGGCGCCACTCGCCGCGCGCAGCTTGATCTTCTCGCCGTCGCGGATGGAAAGCGCCTTGGCGTCGTCCGGATTGAGCTCGACGAAACCGTCCGGATAGTCGAGCAGAAGCATGTGGTATTCGCGCTTGAGGGTCTCCGAGTGTCTGATCAGTACGTTCTGGTGCCAGTAGTAAAGGGCGTGGCCAAAGACCAGGGTGAACGGATAGCTCGAGTCGGCCGCTGCCTGGGGTTGCCTGGTGATCGGCACGAACTTGAAATTCCTCTCCGGCGCTTCGTCGCAGAAGGCGAACCGGGTGAAGTGGCCGGTGCCGAAGGGACGGTCCTTGGTGCAGGGCCACTGCCGGCCAAAATCACGGGAAAGGTTGTCGTGGCTCGCCCCGCTGTAAAAGGGCACCGCTTTGCCGATCTCGTCCATAACGCAGGCGGAGGAGGCGTAGTTCCACTTGGCGCCCAGGGCGTTGGCCACCGCCGCAAGCTGCTGCCAGGCAGGGGTGACGCCGCTCGTCGCCTCGACTACCTTTTCCGCTATCTGGATGCGCCGCTCGGTGTTGGTGAAGGTGACCCGCTCTTCGCCGTAGGCGGTGGTCGGCAGAATGACATGGGCATGGCCGGCCGATTCGGTCATGAAGATGTGCTGGGCAACGACCAGCTCGCATTCGTCAAGGGCCGCCGCCGCGTTGCCGTAAAAGGCGCTGGAGACCGGATCGTAGCGGCACAGCCAGACCGCCTTGATCTTCCCCTTGTCCTCACGGGTGAAGAAGGCGCTGGCCGGGGTGCCGGGAGTGGCGGAAAGCTTGCCCCCCCAGAGGGCTTCGAGCTCGGCGCGCGCCGCCGCATCGCCAACCGCACGGTAGCCGGGCAGACGGTCGGGAAGCATCCCCATGTCGCAGACTCCCTGCAGGTTGTTGTGGTCGGTCAACGCGAAGATGCCGGCTCCTTCTTTGCCAAGCTGGCCGGTCAGAAGCGCCAGGTTGACAAGGGACTGGATCGTTTCGCTGGAACGGCATTCGGAGCCGGTGGAGTACATGATGGCGGCCGCCCCGGCCCGCGCGTAAGCAAGTGCCGCCGCTTCGATCAGGTCGGCCGGAACGCCGCATGCCTCCGCCGCAGCCAGCATGTCGTATTCCTGGACCTTGGTAAGGAATGTTTCGTAGCCCGTGCAGCGGCTGCCTATGAAGGGAAGGTTCATGAGACCACGGTCGATGATGACCTTCGCCATCGCCCCGTAAAGAAGGGTCTCGGTCCCAGGCTTGATCTGCAGGAAGTATTCGGCGTTCTCCGCTATCCGCTGCCGACGCTCGCCAATGACGATCAGCTTGGCGCCGCCAAGCTTCGCACGCAGGACAACACCGCCCAAAGTCGGCATCTGCTTCGCCAGGTCCACTCCGTCGATGATGATGACCTCGCTCTTGTAAAGCTCGTCGATGGAGTTCGTGCTGGCTGGGATGCCAATCTGGTCGAGAAGGGTGTTGATGGAGTTGTTGTTGTAGACCCCCGACCCATGGTCAACGTTGTTCGTCCCAATCACAGACCGCGCAAGCTTCTGCAAAAGGTACGCCTCTTCGTTGGAAACCCGCGGCGAGTTCAGAAAGGCTATCGAATCGGCCCCGTACTTGCCCTTGATCTCCGTAAGACGCGTTACAATAAAGTTCAACGCCTCGTCCCAGGTAACTTCCTCGAAACGGCCGTTCTTCTTGAGCAACGGACTCTTCAAACGGTCCGGAGAACTGGCCACCTCATGGACATTCCAGCCGCGTATACAGAGCCGCGCCCGGTTCGTGGGGTGCGACATGCTGGGATAGGCCCCCGTAACCTTATTCCCCTTCGTCTCAAGGTAAAGACCGCAACCGGTTCCACAGAACGTGCAGGTCGTGAGCCTCTGTGTCATGAATGCCTCCCACTTCGGTGCTCGCTACAAATTTATAACTCGTCCAACACATAGCCACACCCACCAGACATCAGCAGAATTAATTGACCATAAACGCTGAATTCATGGTGGGTGTGGGTTTCCCGAATTTAAAGCAAATACCTTAGATTTAATAAAGTTTAAAATTGTGTAACATGTCTACAAACTGATTGTCAAGATATATTTTGAAAAAATTTTTTTTTATTAATTCGGTCAGCATAATTAACAATTTTAAACTATTGTTTTAAAATCAATGGCCCAAAAGCAGCTCGCAATGTAATCTTGCGAAAATCACAGCGGATTGCCTTTTTATGAATGATGCCCTCGCAAATTCTCTCCGCTACGATGGCAAAGCAAAAAGCTCCAGACGCAAGGCTTGCGAAAGCCGAGGAATGAGGCGTACATATGAGTACGCCGCAGTGACGAGGCTTGAGCGTAACATAACAGATGGACTTTTTGCGAAGCCATCAAGAATTGTACCCGACATACTTCAATACTCCGTTGTAAATGTAAGCTTCCTTTCCAGGTCCGTGGAACGCGTGATCCGCTTGGCCTGATCAAAGGTAATGCGGTCCTGCTGGCACAAGTGCACCAGATGCTGGTCCAGTGTCTGCATCTGGTACTGGGATTGGCCGTTTTCGATGTGTTTTTCGATTTCGTCCAGACGCCCTTCACGGATGCACGCCTGGATGGTGCTCGTTGTCCGCATCACCTCGACGACCGGCAGCAGATTTTCCCCGGATTTGTCCTTGGAAAGCCGCAGCGAGATCGTGGCGACCAGAACATCGGCAAGCCGGTGCCGGATCACGTCCTGGGCATCGGGCGGGTATTGACCGATCAGTCGGTTGATGGTGGAAGCGGCACTCTGGGTATGGAGGGTGGACATGACCAGATGTCCGGTTTCGGCCGCCTTGATGCAGGCATCGATAGTCTCCGTATCGCGCAGCTCTCCCACCATGATGACATCCGGATCCATACGCAGGGCGGCGCGCAGGGCGTTGGAGAAACTATCGGTGTCGATGCCTACCTCCCTCTGGATAATGCAGCTTTTGCTGGATGTAAAGAGTATTTCGATGGGGTCTTCGATGGTAATAATATTGAAACTCGATGTCTCGTTCAGGTACCTGATCATCGAAGCGAGGGTTGTGGACTTGCCGTTGCCGGTAGGGCCCGTAACAAGAATCAGGCCGTTGGGGGCCTTGACAATTTCTCCCAGAACCGGGGGGAGATTCAATTCCTGGAAGGTGCCAATATGAGGGGGTATCACACGCATGACGATACCTATATTTCCGCGCTGGCGAAAGATGCTTACCCGGAACCGACCGCCGCTCGCCAGTGAATAGGAAGTGTCGATCTCCTTGAAGGTACCCGGCAGCTTGCGGCTATTCTGCTCCATGATCCTTTCTGCGATGTATTCGGTTTCATCGGCGGTAAGGCTCTGCAACTTAGAGCGGAGCAACTGGCCGCGCGCACGGAAAAAAGGCGGGTTATCCACTTCGAAATGAAGGTCCGAAACTCTTTTTTCAAAGGCGATTTCCAGGATCTGGTTCAGCATTTTCATGTCCATGGCGTCCCCTGTCGAGCGTTGAAGTATGCAGACGGAATGAACATTGATTACTCCTTGCCGGATGGTTTTTCAAGCTTTTTTTGCCGCACGAAGTTTTCCATTACCAGTTCCGCCTGACTTGCGACAATTTCCAGCAGGGCGAAATCTATCGTTTTTGGCGACGCCTCTCCGAAATCGCCATATGTCAGCGATATGGGCTTCCCGTGGCTCTTCAGGGGAAGCAGGAGAATGGAAGTGCTTGAAGGAGCGCCTATCTCGGTGAACAGATGTTCCCTGATCATGGCATCATCCGTTTTTCCGTAATAGACACACCCCTCATGGATTATATTCTGAAGCAAGGAGGAGTTGGTCAATGGTATCCGGAAGCGCATTGCCGGCGTTGCCCCCTGTTCCTTATCAGCTTTGACTCCGATCCCTTTTTCGGCAACCAGCTCCTTTTCGCGGACTATCAGTGTAAGCGACCGTTCGAATATCCGGGCCGTGAATTGCAGGAGGGCAGAGGCGACTTCGGGCACGCTCCTTGATCCCCAGAGGGTCCTTATACATTTTCTGAGTTCCCAGGTCAGGGAATTTCCCTTTTCCGCAGCATAGCGCCTGGCATATGACTGGAACACCCGCAGAAAACTGATAGTATCAACGGCAAGCTCGTCCGCGCCGGATCCGTGCGGCGGCCGTGGGAGAACGGCAAGGGCGCCGTCATCATATGATTGCAGCGCAAAGGCATTGTCTTCGGCAGTCGCGAGCTGGATAACGCCGATTTGCGGATACTTCTCTTTCTTCTGCCGGCGCAGAAGGGAAATTCTTTCCTGAGAAAAATTTTCATCGTCGCTCTGTGGCGCATCCAGCACAAGGAGGGGAAGGGAGTTTTTCGCCAATGACTGCTCAATGATAAGGTCCAGATTCTCGTCTTCGTTAGTGGCGAAAACGAGCACCCCGGCATTTTTGCAGACTGCGGTGACGGCATATCTGTAGAATGCGTCGGCACTGAAAAAAAGTATTGATTGCGCCTGCGCCTGAATATAGTGATTCATCCGCGGATCCGTCACTGTCGAAGATAACGATAGTTCCTCGAAAAACAAGGCATATGCTTCCCTCTCCTGGACCGAATAGCCGGAAGCGACCTTCTCCAGTTCCCGGCGCAGGTTTCTGCCCGGATCACGATCTTCCAGGACGCTAAAGACCTCGGGGATTCTGGTCTCCAGCCGGTCGATATCCGCCAGGCCCAGATCATCCAGGGAGAGGGAAGCCGCTTCTCTGCCGCTTTCAGGCTCTTCCTGTGCGATTTCTCCTTCCGCATATTCTTCTTCCACCAGTTCGCCGTCACGCGTCTTCTCATCGATAATACGGAGTGCATCCATAAGGATTCTCTGCGTATCGATCTTGATCTCCCCGTTCATTTTTCCCGTATAATAGATAAACTCATCGGTCACGGATTCGGGGAGCATATCCAGGGTGAAAGTACCTTTTTTCCAGGTCAGGACCTCAACCACCGTCATTTCAATGAGCTGTTCCAACCCTTTGTATGCGTCCTTTTCATTTACCAGTCCCTTTTCGATCAGGGTTATTATCAGGGGTTTCTGACTGGGGCCGGCCTCTTTTTGCGCCATCAAAGCCTGGTCGAGGATTTCAGGCGTAATTACCTTGAGATCGACAAGGATTTTGCCGATCTTGATGCGGTTATTCAAATGATTGGCGCTGACGAAGTAGCCGTCCTTAAAAACCAGCTGACATTCGCCCTTGTGGCACCTTACCCGCAAAATCCCCGATTTCCTCGTCGAATGGAGCAACTGGACGACATCCACGATCGGCAGGAGTTCCAGATCACCGGTAAAAGACATTTTCGTTTGCTCCTTTCGCTGGAAAATATATTCATTCCAATGGAGATGAATTCGCAAATTCTCTCCAACGCGATGGCAAAGCAAAAAGCTCCAGATGCAAGGCTTGCGAAAGCCGAGAAATGAGGCGTACATTTTAGTACGCCGCAGTGACGAAGCTTGAGCATAACGCCGCAGATGGACTTTTTGCGAAGCCGTCAATGAAGCGGAATGGATATTATCACGATATTTAAGCGGCAGGCAAGAAATTGCTTCTGAAGGGATTTCCCAACCAAATGAATTCTTGACAATTGAACGAGATTATTTAATGTTGAGCTTATGATGGAATACAACTTTTGCATGCATAGCAAGAATTACTTTCCGACCCAAACGACCTGGGAAATAATGTGGATTCTCACGGGGACCCGGGATTGAATGGCTGCCTTTGACGAGATAGCCCGGATTCTCGCCCGCCATCGACCAAAGCTTCTCGATGTCCGCGGCTTCAACCGTGCCGCGGTGGCCCTTATCCTCCGGGAAGGGAGCCGGGGAATGGATATATTATTCATCGAACGGGCGCCTGTGGCAGGCGACCCCTGGTCAGGCGATATCAGCTTTCCGGGCGGCAAAATGGAAAATGGGGAGAGCGATCCGCGACAAACAGCGGAGCGTGAAACCCTGGAGGAGATAGGCATCGACCTTGATGGTGGTTGCTATCTCGGTCGTCTCTCGGACTTGACGGGGGCCCGCCTGCCCATGCAGGTTTCGTGCTTTGTTTACGGGGTGGAAGGAAATCGCCCGTTCATCCCGAGTCGGGAAGTACGCGATGTATTCTGGGTTTCCCTTGCCGAACTCTCCGCACCGCAGCGTCAGATAACGGCACGGGTGAGTTTCGACGGAGAAACCTTTGAACGCCCCGCCATCCTCCTCCCGCCGGACGGCAAACCGGTCTTGTGGGGGCTGACACATCGTCTTGTCATTGAGTTTCTGGAGTTGCTCGGGGTGAAGCAGATTTCATAATAAAGAACTGTCCATAATATTTTCGGTTGAAGGAGTCATTAATGGAAAAGGCAACTTTCGGCGCCGGCTGTTTCTGGCATGTGGAAGAGGTGTTCCGGCAAACCCCGGGGGTTGTCTCCACCCAGGTCGGTTTTATGGGTGGCACCAGGGATAATCCGACATACGAGGAGGTCTGTTCCCATAGGACCGGTCATGCGGAAGTGGTGGAAGTGACTTTTGACCCCGAGCGGATCTCCTATGATGCTCTCCTGCTGATCTTCTGGGACTGCCATGATCCAACCCAGCTGAACCGCCAGGGTCACGATGTGGGGAGCAACTACCGCTCGGTGATCTTTTACCATTCGCCCGAGCAGGAGACCCAGGCGATTGCTTCGCTGAAGAGGGAAGAGGAATCCGGCATACACCGCCGCTCCGTCGTTACTGAAATTGCCCCGGCTGCCGTTTTCTGGCGGGCCGAGGAATATCACCAGCAATATGTGGCGAAACATGGGGAATCGAGTTGCAGCCTGTAGAAAAACCTTCGGATGATGTCAGCCCGGATCCGGCATGATGGCCTATCAGCGCCTCGAGGAGATGCTGGCAATGAGCGGAGTCGCCCATGTCATCCATCGGCATGAGCCGACCCGAACCGTGGATGACATGGTGCGAAACCCTTTGTTCGCATCAAGGATCGTCAAGACGATCGCTTTTCGTACCAGAAACGGCGGGATTGTTCTGGCTGCTCTGCGGGGGACCAGACGGGTCGATTATCCACGGCTGGCGGCTCTCATCGGCATCAACCGGCGTGACATTGCTTCCCTCTCTCCCGAAGAAGTGCTTACGCTCACCGGAACCGAGCCGGGCAGCGTCTCGCCGCTGCCGTTCAGCGACAACTGCACGACCTTTATCGACGACGATGTAGTGACGATCCTGCCGACTCTTTTTTGCGGCAGCGGCAGGCTCGACCGGACCCTGGAAATAGCCCCCGCAGATCTGGTCCGCCTTGCCGGCGGCCGGGTCGGCGCCTTTTCCAAACAGCCTCATTCGGCACCGTGATGGGCAAGTCTGCAGAACACCTCTTCCAAACCGCCTATACAATAAAAAAACCGTTTTATTCTGAGCCTGACTGCGCTAAAATGCTTTCCCTGATAAGTGCGGGAACATATCACCAATCATTTCTGTCAAATACATGAGTGATGACCGGCAACATAGCACCGATGAAGATGCGTTGATTGTGGCGTCCTGGCGCAGTGGAGAGCTTTCTTCGTTCGAGGCGCTGGTGGTTAAATACCAGAAGCGGATGTTCAATATCGCATTGCGGGTCACCGGCGATTACGAGGATGCCTGCGAGGTGGCTCAGGACGCCTTTGTCGCCGCGTTCCGGGGGATCAATACCTATCGCGGTGAGGCCCGTTTCTCGACCTGGCTTACCAGTATAACGCTCAACCTGTCGCGAAACCGTCTCATGTCGGCGCAGACCAGAAAAAAGAACGAGGCGTTTTCCCTTGACTGGCCGGATAACGGAGATAACAGCCGTCATTTCAACGAGTGGCCTTCGCCGACACCTTCCGCGCTGGAGCTTTTGGAGCGGCGCTCCGTTCATGAAAAGCTCAGGGGATGCATAGGCGCGCTTTCCGTCGAGTTCAGAGAAACCATAGTATTGCGGGACCTGCATGACTATTCCTATGATGATATCTGCTCCATTCTCAATGTCCGGGAAGGGACCTTGAAGTCCCGCCTCTTTCGCGCCCGGGAGCAGGTAAGAGAATGCCTGAAGCGGGCCATGGGAGACATATGATGGAACACGAAGAGTTGCGCCGGAAGCTTTCGGCGTACCTTGACAACGTCGTAGGCAGCGAAGAAAAGGAGGAAATCAAGAGGCACCTGAAGAGCTGCGGGAGCTGCCGGGGGGAGATCGCCGATCTTGAGCTGACGGTCGGCTATCTGAAATCCATCTCCATGGTTGAGCCCCCACCCTGGCTGAAGGAGCAGATCATGACCAGAGTCCGGGAGCTGTCCGAAACAAGGCCTTCCCTTTGGAGGCGTCTTTTCTTCCCGCTCTACGTGAAGCTCCCCCTTGAGGCACTGGCCCTTGTTCTTATCTGCGTGACCGGATATTACCTTGCCCGGACGGTCGGCATGCAGGAACCGCTGCCCATACTTCCTTCATCCGAGCAAAGGCAGGAACCGGCGCCGCCTTCTTCCTTTCAGACAGCACCACCGCCAAGCCATCCTGGCTCCGTGTCACAACCCGGAGCGGCCCTTCTGAAGCCGGCAACCCCGAAACCGCGCTCCAATCCCACCCCCGCTGCTGTCCCGTCCATCTTGCCGAAACCGCCAGAAACGGAGCCGATACCGGCCAGACAGACCAAACAGGCTGAACAGCCGGAGCTGGCACCGACGGAGGAAGGGCCGAATCTCGAGCAGGAGGTAGTGCCGCAATTCGGCAGGGAGGAGAAGGCCGTCACAACCCCCGCCGGTGCGCTGAAAAAGGGTAAAACCGCATTGCGCGGCGGAGACTCCGGCAGGGCAGCGAAGATGGAAGCCGGGGGGATCAATCTCGATGTTGAAGACCCCGGCGCCGCCGTGGGTGCGGTCGAGGAGGCTGTCAACCGCACCGGCGGGAGAATAAGCGGCCATTCATACGGCGAGGAGAGCCATCTCCTCATCATCCGGATTAACAGACAAAAGATACCCGAGCTGGTCGATAGGCTCGGTCATATCGGAACGGTACTGGACAAGCCGCAACTCCCCAAAGGAGCGGAAGGGCTGACCGATCTTACCATCAGGTGGTAAAACCGAAATCATCCGGGAGAGACCGAATTTCAACCGGCGACCTCGTCGAGTAGCCGCGTGAGAGCTTCGCACCCGGCCACGGGGGGACGGCAGATGCCTTGCGAGCAGACATAGGCGGTCGCTTTTCCCCCGACCGTCCTGTAATCGGAACTTTCCGTTTCCGCTTCCTTGAAGCGCAACGCCAGACCGGGAATGTATCTTCGGCCGATGGCTCGGTGCATTTCCTCCAGTTCTGGGTCCGTTCTCTTTCCCACGAAGGTAATATCGACATCGGGCCCGCGCAGCGCGTCAAGCGCCAGCACGGCATGAATATGGGCAACGGGCTGGGCCAGCAGGTTGCCCATCATCGAACGGAGAATCCCCTCCCCTTCTTTCACGAAAGACTGGTTGGCCGTTATTCTGCCGATGCGCAGAAAATTCATTGCGGCCATGGAATTGCCGGAAGGGATCACGCCGTCAACGATGCTTTTCTTTCTGACCAGAACATTCTCCGCGTCGCTGCCGGTGTCGAAAAGGCCATAACTGAATTCGTCCGCGAACAGGCGCAGCGCCTCCTTGCTGAAGAATACCGCGTCGCGCAGGTACTCCTCTTCCAGGGTTGCCTCGTACATCTCGATGAGCCCACGGATATAGAAGGTATAATCCTCGAGAAAAGCCGGGACAGCCGATTCCCCCGCGAAATGGCAGCGGAGCAAGCGCCTCTTTTCACCGACCAGCCTCTTCCTGACGAATTCCACTGCCCTTGCCGCCGCGTCGAGATACAGGCGTTCGCCGGTCACGGCGTATCCCCTGGCCAGGGCCGCGATCATCAGACCGTTCCAGGCTGTCAGGATCTTCTCATCGCGAAGCGGTTTTATCCGCTTTTCACGGGCTGCCAGGAGCAGCTCCCGCCAACCCGCGAAGCTGTTGGAGAGCCCCTTGGGCGATGTCCCGGCATCCCGAGCCGGTGCCTCCCCCGTCGGAACCAGACGCGGTATGTTTTTCCCCTCGAAGTTCCCGGGATCGGTAATATCGAGCTGCCCGCATACGGCCTTGCCGGCCTCCGGACCCAGTACCGCTTTCACCTCTGCGGGGGTCCAGACATAATACTTCCCTTCCACCCCTTCGGAATCGGCGTCTTGGGCCGAATAGAACCCCCCTTCCGGGGAGGTCATCTCGCGCCGCGTATAGGCGAATATCTCTTCCGCCACCTCCCGGTAGTATGTCTTTCCGGTAATCTGAAAAGCCTCCAGATAGACGAAGGCCAGCATCCCCTGGTCATAGAGCATCTTCTCGAAATGGGGGACAAGCCAGTACCGGTCCACTGAATAGCGATGGAAGCCGAAACCGAGCTGATCGTATATACCCCCCGTGCGCATCATCCCGAGGGTGCGCTCCGCCATCTCCAGGACCCGCTCATCATTCCCGGTTTTCCAGTGCGCCAGGAGGAAAGAAAGAAAGAGCGGCCTGGGGAACTTGGGAGCCGATCCGAATCCCGCCCAATCCCGGTCGTAGATCATCTCCAGATGGCGGAAAACATCTTCGTTTATGACCCTTTCGGGTATCGCCGCGGCGATCGGCTCGGCACTGGCCGCAAGGCTCTTTATGTAAGCCTGGCAGTTGACTTCCACGGCGTCACGGCCCGTCCGCCATGCTTCCGCTATCTTTTCCAGGACATCGATTATTCCCGGGACTTCCCCCTGCGCCTGCCTGGGGATGTAGGTCGAAACATAAAACGGTTTCCCGTCCGGATCCAGAAAGACGTTGAGCGGCCAGCCGGCCCCGCCTTCCAGGGCCATCTGGGCAACCGTCATGAATTGGTCGTCGATGTCGGGCCGCTCCTCGCGATCGACCTTGACCGGTATGAAATGGCGGTTAAGGACCTCCGCCACCTGGTGGTCTTCGAAAGATTCCCGCTCCATCACATGGCACCAGTGGCAGGTAGCATAGCCGATGGAGAGAAAGACCGGCTTGTCTTCACTTTTTGCCCTGGCAAAGGCCTCATCCCCCCATTGATACCAGTCAACCGGGTTTTCGGCGTGTTGCAGAAGATACGGGCTCCCGGCGAATATCAGCCGGTTGAAGTCCGCGCCGCCGTCCGCCGGCAGAGAGCTTTTGTCCACAGCCATCAACCGCTGCAGCTTCAGATTGCCGTTTTCCAATCCGTCGGATTCTGTCATCGCCCATCCTTTCCACATGAATGCAGATAAACTTCTTGTTAATATTATACTATTTTCTCCCTATCATGCCAGTGCGCAGGAAAAAGGCGGCAGTCCGGGGCTTCGGCCTGAACACTCCCGGCATCGGGCAACCTGTCCCGACCTGGCTTTTAGCTGTTGCTAATTTCACTTGCATCTCACTGGTGATTCATACTAAGATGCCACACATTTGATAAAATTCACCGACATGAAGATAGACAACCTGCGCAAGTTTCCATCCCCCCGCCCCGGAAGTGGAATATCCGGCAAGGGCCGCCATGCGGACAAATCCCGTTTATTCGTGAACGAAATGCCGGCAAGAAGGAGAAATGATATGGATGCAACCAGCAGCGAGAATTCCGCCAGAGAGCTCATGAGCACCCTTCCCGGCGACGATGTCCGCCAGATCATGTGGCGCTATGCGGACCGCTATGATATCCAGATGGCTGTCCAGTCCGCCAGGACCCTGGCGCGCGGCCTTGTGGCCAGGCTGGTGGCGGAAGGGGAGCGCAGCAACCATGAATGGAATGAGAAAAAGGAACAGCTCCTGACCGGCATGGACGAGATGGGACTGACCACCGTCTTCATGGACCCGGAGGATGGCGGGTTCATCGCGGGTCCCAAGAATATGGCGCTGGCGCTGGTGGCGTTCGAACTCTCTTGGGTTGACGCCGGGGCGGCCACCTGCTCCCTGGCCAGCAACCTGGCCCTCTCGCCGATTCATGAAAAGGGGACCGTCGAGCAGCGCACTACCTACATGAAGCGCTGCGTCCCTCCCCTTCCCGGCGAGGACCGCAAACCGTGGCGCGGCGCCTTCGCCCTGACCGAGCCCCTTCCCTATGTGGGCGTGGATACCGGCATCCTGTCCGGGAAGATGCGCATAGTCGAATGGGAAGAAGGGAAGGAACCGATCCTCCAGGTGGAGAAGCGGGGCCGTTTCATCACCAACATGGGTTTCGCCAACTTCGTGACCGCGGCTGTCGATTCGGATGACCCCCGCATCAAGGGGAGCGCCATGGTCATTCTCGAAGAGGGCGACCCGGGGCTCTACGACCGGGGGGCCACCACCATGAAGCTGGTGCATCAGCTCTCCTCCACCACTGATCCTGTTCTCTCCCTGACGGTGCCGGCCGGCCGGATCATCGGCGGCTACACGGTAAAGGAGGGGGTCATCATCCCCAATGTCAACCACAGCGACATGATCGAGTCGGTCTTCCGGCGCACCCGCGTCCCGGTGGCAGTTATGAGCTCGGCCAAGCTCCTTTCCGCCATCGAGCCGGTCATTCGCTACCAGCGCAGCCGTTTCCGCGGCGGTGCGGCCAGCTCTCCCGGTTCCCCGCGCTATGACCTGGGGCTCCAGCAGAAGGAGGATTCGATCCAGCGCCTGGCGGAGATCTGGGCGAACGCCGAGGCCGGTGCCTCATTCGGCTTTGCCGGAGTGCGTTTTCTTGACGAATTCGATCCTCTCGAACGGGAGAAGGACAAAGTCCTGAGCGAGCGTGGCATAAAGGGGGGAAGGGCCCAGTTCAAGCTCTTCAAGGAACTGGAAAAGGACGCCCTCGAATACCTGGCAATGGCCAACCAGCCTGAAGAGGAGCGCGACAAGGCCCGCTTCGCCGAACTCACCGCAGACACCCTCGTCCAGTTCCTCATCAAGGACTCCCTGGCCAACGTTTTCTGCCCCGCCACCAAACTATGGAACACCGGCCAGGCGGCGACCGTAATGCGCGAGGCGGTCAGCCTCATGGGCGGTTACGGTATCACCGAAGACTGCCCGGGCTTCCTCGGCCAGAAGTGGGCGGACGCCCAGCTGGAGGCGACCTACGAGGGGCCGGAGGCAGTGCAGCGCCGGCAGCTCTCCATCACCATGACCAACGAGCTCTTCCTGGCCCAGTTCCGCCAGTGGATAAGGGACATGCGCACGATTGCCGGCGCACGCCCGGGCACGGGGGCCTGCACCCTGGCAAGTGCCATGGAGCTGTGGCTGTTTACCCTCGATTTCCTGCAGAAGGCCAAGGACGCGGATGGCAAGCCCCTCTACCACCAGCAACGCCATGGCGTGGTCTTCCCCTTTGCCGATGCACTCTGCTGGCTCCTGGCCTCGCGCCAGCAGATCCTCGATCTCGTCGAGCTGGCCGAAAAGGGTCCGGAAAATTCCGTGCTGGCAGATGCACTGGCCGGTTTCGTGAATTTCTTCAGTGATCTCTGCCATGTCCAGGCCGCCCGGGCCGCGGGTGAGGTGGGACGCATCTGCACAGAGCTCGTGTACGGTTACAACCGCCACCCAGACTGGTGCCGCGACGCCATGGATATCTGCTTCAAAGGCGAGCAGCTGGACGCCATGGATTGCATCATGCCCGGCATTGCCGGGTACGGCAGGGCCATGGGGGATGCCGTGGAGACCGACGGGACCCACGCGGAAAAAGCTGGGCCCTGTCCGGCCGAGTCACTGCAGACCTTCAAGCTCCTGCGCCACCGGCTCGACATCTGCCTGACCGGATCGCGCCTGGCAAAGGACAGGGCGGCAGCGGCAATCAGTCAGGTGACGATACCGGAAGCGCTGGATTACCCTGCATGATAACTGTTGAACGCCAGACGATGGATGTCGATATAGCCTGTGTCGGTTTCGGGCCGGCCATGGGCGGGTTCCTCACGACACTCTCCCGGGCCATCATGGACGAAAGCGGCCAGATACGGCTGGAAAGCGGCATCATGCCCGGCATGCCCCTGCAGGTCCTCTGCTATGAACGGGCGGACGACATAAGCTTCGGGGTTTCCGGGGTAGTCACCAGGGGAAGGAGCATCCGCCAGACCTTTCCCGACCTCGACGTTTCCGGAATTCCCATGGCCACGGAGGTCAAGAGCGAAAAGATCCTCTATCTTCTCGACCCCCATAACGCGAGCCGTCGTTCCGCGGGAGTACAGGCCATGGACCGTCTGGTTGGTATCATGGCCGATCGCAATTACGCCTGCGAGCTTCCGTATATCCCCCCCTTCCTGAGCAAGGAGGAAGGGATTGTCCTTTCCATGGGACAGTTCAGCCAGTGGGTCAGCAACCAGTTGATGGGCTCGGGCCTCGTCCAGATATGGCCGGGGATGCCGGTAAGCGCCCCCATGATCGAGGAAAACCGCGTCGTCGGCATCAGGCTTGCGGACCAGGGGGTGAACAGGGACGGCTCTCCGGCTGCCGGTTACGTACCGGGGATGGATATCCGGGCGGCCCTCACGGTGGTCGGCGACGGACCGGTAGGCCCGGTGGGGCTGGCCCTCGACCGGCATTTCGGCCTCCCCAAGGGCAACCATCAGCGGGAATGGGCGGTGGGAATGAAATTCGTCGTGGAGCTTCCCGCGAATTCCGCCCTGGAAACGGGCGCCGTCATCCATACTCTCGGTTATCCGGAGCCGGAGATATTCGGCTTCCTCTACGTTCATCCGGACCGGGTCGCATCTCTGGGGATTTTCGTCCCCTCCTGGTTCGACAGCCCGGTACGCACAACCTATCGTTATCTGCAGCACTGGATGATGCACCCCGCCCTCTGGCCCCATCTGGCAGGCGGGACTATTCGCTCCTGGGGCGCCAAATCCATGCAAGAGTCGGGAAAACGGGGCGAGCCCTATCTCGTCGGGGACGGCTTTGCAAGGATTGGCGAAGGCTCCGGTAGCACCAACGTGCTGACCGGTTCCGGCGTGGACGAGGCTTGGGCAACCGGTGTTCAGCTGGCCGAGGGGGTTGCGGAGCTTCTGGGAAAAGGGGCGCCGTTCAGCCGGGAAAACCTGGAGACAGCATATCTGCGCCGCCGCCGCGAAAGCTGGGTGGAGACCGAGGTGACCATGGCCATGCAGGCCCGAGATGGCTTCCAGCAGGGTGTTTTCAGTGGGCTCATGGGCATGGGGCTGACCGGTCTTTCGGGAGGCAGATTGAATCTCAGTGCGAGGATCAAGCGTCCCTATGAGAGGGTCCCTTCACTGGAAGAATACTGTCAAGGGAACATTCCCCAGATGCGGGTCGAGGAATTGCAGAAAACGGCGACGAGCCAGGGAGGTTCCATGGCCGATCCGGTCATGGACGCCTTCGGATGGCCCGAGATACCTCTTGACGGGCAACTCCTCATTTCTCAGCAGGACGCCCTCCTCCTGGGAGGAAAGGTCCAGGCGCAGCCCGGCTATGCCGACCATGTCGTGGTCCGTGACCCCGGCCTGTGCGAGGCATGCACCCCGCAGCTCTGCGTTGAAATATGTTCCGGCCAGGCCCTGGCCTACCGGCCGGAAGGCGGGGCGCCGCTATTCGAACGGGAAAAGTGCGTACATTGTGGCGCCTGCCTCTGGAACTGCACCAGGCCCCTTAATCAGGGCGACGAGCTGTGCAACATCGAGTTTCGTGCGGGTGCGGGTGGACTGCACTCGGCGGAGAACTAGCGAATTCGATAAAAGTCCATCTGCTGCGTTACGCTCGCCCCTTCGTCACTGCGGCATAGCGCTGCTACGCCTCGTTCCTCACGACTCGCAAGCCTTGCAGCTGGAGCTTTTCTCGAATCCGCGAATATAGCTTTCTGGCATAACTTAAGCAAAATTAAGGAGAAGCAATAATGAGCGAAGGTTTTCACATTGTCGTCTGCGGGAGCCTGGTCCCTGATCCCCTGCAGACCCTCACCCCGGTCGAGGGGCCTTCCGGTCCGGCCCTGAAGAACGAGATGATGCTTCCGTCGGTCCTTGATCCCTGGGCAGGCCATGCCCTGTTTGAAGCCGCGCATCTGGCGAAGCAGAATGCGGAAAGTAAAGTGTGGCTGGTGAGTCTGGGGCCAAAGGCAAAACTGCAGCAGCTGATGATGAGCATCGCCCAGAAAGTCCCCTTCGAGCTGGTGGTGCTCGACGGCCCGGCCGGCGGATTCACCGACCCTTGCGAGGCAGCAACCGCCCTTTGCGGGGCGATAGAAAACATAACCGGCCTCGACCGCTCCCGCTTGCTCCTGTTCGGCGGCTGCGCCTCGGCTTCCCGTGACGCCGGGGTGACCATGCAGATGATCGGCGAAAAGCTCGGCATCACGGACCAGTTCCTGGGAGTGGATGAACTCACGGTCCGTGATGACGGCTCGATGGAAGTCCTGGAGCGGATCGAGGGTGGTGAATACCAGGTCTCCGAATGCCCGGGCGCTCCGCTGATGGTGGCCTGGGCCACCGGGAACCTCCCCGAACCTCCCAACAATCCCCAGATCGGTATGGTGAACATGCGCTCGATCATGCCGGCCCTGCAGAAGGCCGTACCGGCCCCCATCGGGGCCGCAGGGGTCACCTATCACAAGGTGGAACTGCCTACGCAGCGCCGTGAGACGAGGATCGTCAAGGACCTGTCGGTGGATGAGATAGCTCAAGAAATCGTGGCTTGGCTCAAGAACAGTGGCTAGCTGCCAGCGGCTAGAGGCTTTACTCGTGGAGGTTTAGCATCATCATGGAAACTATTCTTTTTCTTTCCCATACCCAGGCCGACGGCAGCCTGCCGATTGCCGGCAGTGAAGTACTTGCCGCGGCCGTCACCCTTTCCGGGCAGATGTCCGGAGCATCCCTCGTGGTGGGCCTTTTCGGGGGCGAGACACAAACAGCCTGCGAGGCCGCGGCTTCCTGCGGCGCCGCCCGCTTCCTGTCCGTTGCCGGCCCGGAGTTCGTCCACTCCCGCTACGCCTCCGATGCAGCCGCAATGGAGACGCTGGTGCGCGAGTCAGGGGCCACGCTGGTTATCGCGCCGGCCACTTCCCGCATCTCCCGCGCACTGCCTAGCGTTGTCCAACGCCTGCAGGGCCGGATCGAAACCCACATAAGCGGAATCGAGACCGCCGATGGGACCCTGCTGGTCCAGCGCTGGTATTACCGCCAGCGCATGACGGCGACCCTTTCCCGGACGCAGCGCCCCTGGTTCCTGGTCATCGACCAGGGGACATTCTCACCTTTCCAGGGCGAGCACGCAAAAGTGCCTGTAGAATCCCTGAACGTAACCCTGGGCGCGGAATGCACCCGCACACGCGTCACTGGCTTCCGATCGCCTTCCGCAAGCGCCCGCACCATCAGACCCGACGCCCCCCTCCTCTTCGTGGCCGGAGCAGGCTGGACCAAGAAGCAGGCCGACGGTCAGGTCCATATCAAGGAAGCCGAAGAGATAATTCTCGATTTCATGAAGAAGGAGAATGCCTCCCTCGGCAGCACCAAATCACTGGTGGACATGTCGGGAGAAGGCGAAGCTGTCCTATCCTTCATGAGCCATCTGAATCAGGTGGGGCAGACCGGCTCCACACCCCGTCATCC
>Ga0335080_10001199_pt1 | contig 25059 bp, 24 predicted proteins | sample Lox_Sample_34_FD_206720 | JGI IMG/M metagenome (GOLD analysis project Ga0335080, IMG submission 206720) | Soil microbial communities from Loxahatchee National Wildlife Refuge, Florida, United States - Lox_Sample_3.4 | ecosystem: Environmental > Terrestrial > Soil > Wetlands | place: USA... | reverse complement strand
ACGTTGCGTGCGATCTGCTCAGCGGCACGCCGCCTGGCGAAGGTCCCGATGAAGAGGCGCGTGGCGAAGCGAGCGTGAGCCTGCCTGATGTGGGGTGGATCTCAGCGCGCGACGGCAGCCGCGCCGAGGGTGATCTCGAGGACCAAGCCGCCCGCTATCACCCGGCCCGTCACGAGCTGACGATCAACGCCGACTTCCGAGCGATCACCGACATGATCGGATACTGGCGGCGCAGATACGAGGGCGTCCCGGGCGCGCGAGCGGTGATCGAAGCGCAGGTATGCGAATGGTGCGAGCAGGTGCTGGTCGAGGTGGTGCTCGCCGCCCGTCACTCGAAATGGGACGAGGACCAGCTGGCTGGGCTGCTCTCGCCGACGTCGCTGTCGGCCGCGCTGCTGCCACGCCACCTATTGCACTCGATGCTGCAGAAGCGACTCGGCCAGAAGCTCGGAGCGCCGCACGCCCGTCAGACGCGCGCCGACCCCTCCGGGCGCCACATTGACGCCTCGCGGTCACGGCGAAGCGCCGCGAAGGGATCCCGACCGTGAGCAGGCCACCGATCAGGATGCGTGTAGCGCTCTGCGGGCTGGTTCCCTGTACCGCCGTCGACGACATCCGACGGCCGGTCGGGCTGTCTGACGCGCGCAATCTCATGTCCAGCCATTGCCGTGCTGTTGAGAGATGATGAGCGACGAGGTCGGTAGCGCACTCGTCCGCCAGCTTGCGCGCGCTCTGCCAGGCGCGCTGGATGACGATGGCCTCGAGGAGCTGGCCGCCAAGCTTCGTCCCTACTTGGCCGACCGCTCGGCTGATGAGCGCGACGCTCGGCAGCTGATGACCGTCGCGGAGGTTGCGGCACGTCTGAGAACGAGCCCGAAGTGGGTGTACGCCCACCAGCACCGGCTGGGCGCGATCAAGCTCGGAGACGGACCGAAAGCGAGGCTGCGATTCGACGCCAGAGCGGTTGCCGAGCTCGAAGGGACGGGCCGTGAGATCGAGCCCGACCCAGACGTCAAACCCCCGCACGAGGCGAAGGTCAAGAGAACGCGCCGACGGCTCCTCTCCAGGCCGCTTCCGCCGATCGGTCGCGGTTCGGATCCGGCGTAGGGTTCCGGCTCATGACAACGAGACACGACCGCCCCACACCCGGCCAGGCCCGGCCGCAGCGCACACCCGCCAACAACAAGCGCCGCCGTGGCCGCCCCAAGACCGGGAGCGTCGAGACGTGGGCGCGCAAGAACGGCGACGTCGGCTTCGGCGTGCGGTTCATCGACCAGCACGGCATCAGACGCTATGAGCGATGCGGCCTCGCGAGCGAGGGATGGTCGCGCCGGCGCGCGGAGATCGAGCTCGAGAACTTCGAGCGGCTCGTTGCAGCAGGCGTGTACAGGCCGACGCCCGATGCCGTCCCGACAGAGGAGCGCGACCCGATCTTTGGTGCCTTCGCCCGCGCTTTCCTAGCCGAGCACGCGATCGAGGTCAAACCCAACACACGCGATCTCAACGAGAACCTGCTCGAGCATCACCTCGCGCCGGTGTTCGACCGGATGCGACTCTCGCAGATCACGTGGTCGGCGGTCGACGCCTACAAGAAGCAACGCCTGATGGTCATGCAGCGGATTCGCGCCGCGCGCGCGAGCGGGAAGATCCTTCGCGACTGGAACAACAGGCCGCTGAAGCTGAGCGAGCGGACGATCAACATGTCGATCGGCCTGCTGGCGATGATCCTCGACGAGGCCGTTCGCCGACCCGACATCAATCTCGCCGCCAACCCCGCCCGCGATAAGAAGCTGCGCGTGAAGGTCCCCAAGAAGAACGTTCGCGACTGGCTCGAGCCCGACGAGGTGATCACGCTGCTCGAGGCCGCCGAGCAGGTCGACAGCCCCGTCCGGCCCGAGACTGAGCGCAGGGCGTGCGAGGTCCGCCGCCTGCGCGACGAGGAACGCCTGACGATCAAGCAGATCGCCCAACGACTCAAGATGAGCGAGGGGGGCGTCTGCTGGCTGTACACCCGCCACCGCCACCGGATCGTCTCACAGCGCCGAGCGATCATCGCGACCCTGACCGCGAGCGGCACCCGCAACACCGAGCTGTGCCTGCTTCGCTGGCAGGACCTCGACTTTCACCGCTCCAAGATCCGCATACCGGCCTCAAAGACCAACCGGGGCATCCGAGAGATCGACATGACCCCTTGGCTGCGCGAGCAGTTGCTCACCTACAAGGCAAGCCTTTCAGAGCGCCAGCCCGAGAGCCCGGTCTTCCCCACCCGCGACGGATCGTTCCGCGATAAGGACAACCTCAACCGCCGCGTGGTCGCGCCAGTCCAACGAGCGGCAGCAACGCTGCGCTCAGAGCGCGGCCTCGCTGAACTGCCAACCGGGCTCTCAGCACACGTGTTCCGCCGCACGTACGCCACCTTGATGATCGAAGCCGGCGCGCCGCCCAGATACGTCCAGCGCCAGCTCGGGCACGAGAGCGCGCGCCTGACACTCGAGGTCTACTCGCGTGTGTCCGACTCCCAAGACCGGACCAAGCTCGGCCGCGCGTTCGACGAGCTCATGGCCGGCGCCGTCCCCGCAGAGGCACACACGCCCCCCACCGAGATCGTCCTCCCCCTCATCGACGACGACATGGCCGGTCTCGATCCCACCCAGGCCGTCAGGACCGGGAACGGCACCTAGTGCCCTCTCGCGGGTGTTATTCCGCCTGGGCGAGCGGATTCCGTCTCCGCCGTGCGCCACCACGTGAGGCCACCGTGACGGGCTCCACCACCCTTTCTCGCTCCCCCTCCGCGAGCCGAAACGGCCGCGACCCAAGACCGTCGACAAGCCGTTCGCGTCGGCAGCAGCAGCCCGCTCTTGACCCTGATTTGCCCCGAATTCTGCCGAGAAACACGCGAAAAGCAGATTCTCTCGGCAGAATTAGCGTCACGATCGACCTCGATCCAACGCTCAAAAACACCGCTATTACCAGGCCTTTCCTGATGTGGGCGGTACTGGGCTCGAACCAGTGACCTCCTGCTTGTAAGGCAGGCGCTCTACCAGCTGAGCTAACCGCCCGGAGGCGCCCGATGGTACTGATCGCCGGCCGGGACAGCGCGCGTCCGGGGACCCTCGCGCCGGCGCCGCATCGTTGGTTTCCAACTACACGCTTGTCGGTCTCGGGGGACGCGCCTAGATTGATCGGGTAGCGACGGCCGTCACTACCCCCGGCTAACGCAACCCGCATGAGAATGGACGAACAAATCGCAGAACGGACCGCGGAGGCGCAGCACAACTCCGGCGCGGCGATGACGGACCGGAGCCCCATGCTCGAGATTTCGAACGCGATGGTTGGGCTCTACAAGGAGGCGTTCGGCCGCGGTCCGACTAAGGCCCGCGCGCAGTTTGCGGGGCCGGACACGCTCGTGGTGATCCTCGAGGCGAGCCTGACGGTGGCCGAGCGCAACCTGGTCGCGATGGGCGAGCACCAGCGGCTGCGTGAGGCTCGACTGTTCTTTCAGTACGCGCTCGAGGATCAATTCCGCGCGATCGTCGAGGAGGCGCTCGGCCGCCGCACGGTCGCGTTCGTCAGCGGCATCGACACTCGCAGGGACGTGGCGATCGAGATCTTTACGCTCGAGCCGGTGGCGGACGACGGATCGGGCCCGAGTGAACCGTAGGGCAGGTGGGAGCCGCGCCGATAACTGGCCCTGGCGGACGATCAAGTCGGCGCGGAGGACGCACCGCCTGGTCGTCCGCCGGGCGAACCCGCGAGTCCGCTACGCCGAGTGATGCTGCGCATGGCGCACCTGAACCGCTATCGCTCGCTCGTGCACCCGCACCGCCCGGCGGTAGCTCTCCCCGCGTGCCGGTGATCCTCGGCTGACTCCCCGGTGGCGGCCGCCACCGCCATGCGTGCCTCCGCGCGCGGGTGGGCCAGCGCCCGGGCCTCGCGCTCGCGCGCGCTGCTCGCGCGCCCTGGCGGAAGCAACCAGCTGCCGATCGATCATACTTGCCTTGTTCCCCGATGTCGTCGGGTGAATCTGACAGCGTGTCGCTCCGAGGTTGATGGCTTCCAGAGATACAGTCCAGTTGGTCGACGCCAAGCTTGAGCTTGCGCGCCATCTGCCGCCCGAGGAGCGCGCCGAGCTGACCGCCGTGACCCTGCCGGTGTTCGAGCTGGGCCAGGGTCCGCTCGACCTCGAGGCCCTGCTCGGAACGAACGACGCGTTCGCCGCCGGCGTGCTCGACGGGATGGTGGTACACGCCGTGCAGATCGGCGAGCAGTGGGGAATCCAGCTGCTCGGGCCGGGGGATCTCCTCATCCGGAGCCTCGCCGCGTCTCCCCCGTGGCTCGACCGGGTCGAGTTTCGCTTGGTCGGCCCGACGCGCCTGGCCTTGCTGGGCGCGAGCTTCCTCGCGGTGGCGCGCCGGGCCCCCCGCGTCATTTCCGCGCTGTACGAGTGCGTCGCCGAGCAGATGCAGCGGGTGACCGGGCAACTCGTGATCTGCCAGCTTCCGCGCGTCGACCAGCGAGTGCTCGCGATCCTGTGGCTGCTTGCCGAGTCCTGGGGCCAGGTCACTCCGGGCGGCGTCCGGTTGCCGCTCGCGCTGACGCACGAGACACTCGGCGCGATGATTGGCGCCCGCCGGCCGACCGTGAGTCTGGCGCTGCGCAAACTCAGCGAGGAGGGCGCGATCGTCCACCAGGATTCCGGCTGGCTGCTGTTGGAGCCTCCGCCGGAGCCGGCCACGACCCCCAAGGTGCTCGGGCCCGAGCTCGCCGGCATCTCGTTGTCGCGATGGGCTCCGCCGCCCGAACACAGGCCTGACCCCAGCGTCGTCTACGCCGGCCTGACGGAAACGGTGCGCCAGCTCCGCGAGCAGCACCTCTACGACCGTGAGCAGACGCGAGATCAGCTACGGCGCGTCCGGACCGCACGCGTACGCATGAACGCCACGCGCCGGCGGATCTCGCAGGACGCCCTCAGGCGTCGACATCTTCCATCATCATGATCGCACCCGAGACGTTGCCGTCGCCGCCGTCCCGGAGCGGAAGGAAGGTGACGCGGCACTGGAACATCTTTCCCCGGCGATTGGTCGCCTCGACCACCGTCTCCTCGCGCTGACTCCGCCCCGCAAGGACTTCCCGGATCTGCTGACGTAGCTTGTCCACCGGGAGGCCGAAGTCGAGCGACATCAGGTGCTCGTCCTCGGCATCCGCGGCCGTCAGGCCCCACAACTCTCGGGCCTGGCCGTTCCAGATCTGCACGCGCTGGTTGCGGTCGAGCACGGCCACCGCGACTCCGATGGTGGTCAGGATCGTCTCGAGGAAGGCGTTGACGTCGTTGACCTCCTCCGTGCGGTGCCGGAGCTCCTCGTTCATCGTCTCGAGCTCCTCGTTGGACGACTGGAGCTCCTCGTTCATCGTCTCGAGCTCCTCGTTGGTCGACTGGAGCTCCTCGTTGGTCGTCTCGAGCTCCTCGTTGGTCGACTGGAGCTCCTCGTTGGTCGTCTCGAGCTCCTCGACGGTCGACTGAAGCTCCTCGTAGGCCTGCTCGAGCTCCCGCTTGGAGCCGGTCAGCTGCTCCTGAAGCCGGTGCGCCTCGGTGACATCGATGTACGTGATGCTCGTCCCCATCGCCACCCCGTCGCTCGTAAGCGGCGTGAGGCGAACGTCGAAGATCCGCTCGACGTCACCCGCCCGCCAGTGGATGGCCTTGATCTCGGACGGTCGCAGGTCGCGATCGAGCGAGTCGAGATGGCTCCGAAGCTCGATCGGACGATATGACAGCTCGAGGTCTTGAAGTGGCCGACCGAAGTCGGCGAGCCCCAGGCCGAACAGCCTCCGCGCCGCGTCGTTGGCCATGATCATCGCGCGATCGTGGTCGATCACGATCTGCGCAGCACCGGCGATGTCGAAGGCCGCCTCCCGCAGATTGTCGCTTTCGTTCGCGGGACGGGCGCTCGTGCCATCGAGCGTCAGCACGCGCACTCGCTCGCGGAGCGTCGGCTTGACCACCTTCCGGAACACACGTCGCTTGAGCTCGATGGGCGCGAACAGGTCGGTGTGGGTGATCAACATCTCGGACTTGCCGAGCAGCAGATATCCGCCGTCGTCGAGCCCGAAATGGAAGCGCCGCAGAATCTGCGTCTGCGTCTCCGCGGTGAAGTACATGAGCGTGTTCCGGCACACGAGCAGATCGATGCGCGAGATCGGCGCGTCCTGGACCAGGTCGTTCCGGCCGAAGATGACGCATCGGCGCAGGTCCTTTCGGAACACGTAGCGCTGGTCGGTGCGCTCGAAGAAGCGCTCGAGCGCGTCGTGGGGCACGTCCTCGATCTGGCGCGGGAGATACGCGCCGTGGCGGGCCTGGTCGAGCGCCTCCTCATCGACGTCGGTGGCGTAGATCTTCACCCGCTCTCGGAAGGCCGAGTCCCCCATCACGCGCGCCAGCACCATCGCGACGGTGTAGGGCTCCTCGCCTGATGCGCACCCAGCGCACCAGACACGCAGCGACTCGTCGGGCCCGGGCGTCGCCAGCAGCTGCGGGACGACCTCGGTGGCGAGGTACTCCCAGGTCTGGGGATCGCGGAAGAAGCCGGTGGTGTTGATCAGCAGCGCGTTGAACAGCTCGGCGAACTCTTCGGCGTGCAGTTCGAGATAGTCGACGTAGTCGTCATAGCGCTCGGCGCCGACCGCAGCCATTCGCTTGGCGACGCGACGCTGGATCGTCGAGCGCTTGTACCCGGTGAAGTCGAACCCGCGGGTCTCCCTGACGAACTCGAGCAGCGAGTCGAGCGTCGTGTCCGCCTGGCCCGGACTCACGCGGCACCCTCGCTCTCAGCGAGATGGTCGTCCTCGTCGCTGTCCGACACTCGACGCAAGGCGGTGCCGGCCGCTCCCGTCAGCGCCTGGCGCACGATGTCGGCCTGGTCGGACGCGGCTTGCGACTGCCGGCGGAACCGGCGGCCCGATCTGTGCTGACCGCGCTCCTCGGCCTGCTGTGCCATCCGCCCGAGCAGCGCACCGCGGTCCGCCAGGGCCCGGATCGCCGCCCACAACGCGCCCTCGACGCTGTCGGCCTGGGCGTCGATCAGCGTATCGGGGGAATAGCGGTGCCCGATGCGGCATTCCCACTGCAGCACGCCGGCCTCGGCCCGCTCGCTGAGCACTCCTCCGCACTCGGGGCAGACTGCGTTGACCTTCTCGCCCGCCGGCGGGTCCGGGTCCGGATCCTCGGACGATGCGCCGGGGGGCGGGTCCTCTCCCTTCACCATCGCCGCGATCGTACCCGCGATCAGCTCCGACGGGACGATCGCGTCCACGGCCACGTTCGCGATCGCGCTGGCCGGCATGCCCGCATACATCGCCTCCTTGGGGTCCTGAACGATGGCGGCGCCGCCACTGGCCTTGATCAGGGCCAGACCGGCCGACCCGTCGTCACGGGTCCCGGATAGCACGACGCCGACGACGCGGCTATCGAGCGCCGCCGCGGCCGAGCGGAACAAGACGTCGATCGCCGGCCGAGGCCGTTCTCGCGCGGCCCGACGGTGAGCCTGACGTGTCCGTCCTCGATCGCGAGATGGTGATCGGGCGGCGCGACGAGGATCACCCCTTGACGGAGCCGCTCACCATCGCGCGCCGGCCGGCACGGGAGCCGTCCCGCCCTCCCGAGGATGTGAGCGAGCATGCTGGGGCTGCCCGGCGAGATGTGGAGCACGATGCAGATCGCCGCCCGCAGATCCGCGGGCAAGCCCTTGACCACCCGGGTGAGCACTTCGACGCCACCGGCCGAGGCGCCGATCACCACCAGATCGCGATGCCCGTCTGACTCCGCGTGGATTCGATCCCCTTCCACAGGGAACAGCGTACGCTCAGTCGAGGTCGCGCACCAGCCTCCCGAGACGTCATCCCCAGCGTCGCGCGCCCGCGATGAGTCCCGCTGGTCAGAACGGTCTAACCCGCATGAAGACCCACGCGACTCGCTGAAGGGAGCCGACCGTGACCTCCGGTAGCCGAAACCGCTGGATTGCGCTGGTACTGCTGTGCATGGGCTCGCTGATGATCGTCCTCGACACGACGATCGTGAACGTCGCCCTCCCATCGATCCGGACGAGCCTCCACATCTCCCCGACGTCCCTGGCCTGGGTGGTGAACGCGTACATGCTCACATTCGGCGGCTTCCTGCTGCTCGGCGGGCGGCTCGGCGATCGCTTTGGCCACCGCTGCCTGTTCGTCGCCGGGATCACGTTGTTCACGCTGGCGTCGCTGGCCTGCGGGCTGTCGACGAGCCAGGGCATGCTCATCGCGGCGCGCGCGGTTCAGGGACTCGGCGGCGCGATCGTGTCCGCAGTGTCGCTGTCGCTGATCGTGTCGCTGTTCGTCGAGCCCGCCGACCGCGTCAAGGCGATGGGGGTGTTCGGCTTTGTGGCCGCCGGCGGCGGCACGCTCGGCGTGCTGCTCGGGGGCGTCCTGACGGACCTGCTCACGTGGCACTGGATCTTCCTCGTCAACGTTCCGATCGGAATCGCGGTCTGCGCCCTGTCCGGGCGAGTGCTGCCGCCAAGCCGGCCGCCGAACGCCCCCGGCCGGCTCGATGTTGCCGGCGCGGTGCTCGTGACCACGGCCCTGATGCTCGCCGTGTACGCGATCGTCAACGGCAATCAGGTCGGGTGGCTGTCGGGGCGGACGGTGGGCCTGCTGACGGGCTCGGCGGCCCTGCTTGCGGTGTTCCTCGTGGTCGAGTCGCGCGTGCGCGCGCCGCTGATGCCGCCCGGCCTGTTCCGCCGGCGGAACCTCGCGACCGCCAACGCCGTCGGCGTGCTGTGGGCGGCGGCGATGTTCGCCTGGTTCTTCCTGTCGGCGCTGTACCTGCAGCTGGTGCTCGGCTACAGCCCGCTTCAGGTGGGCCTCGCGTTCCTGCCCGCAAACGTGATCATGGCCGGGCTGTCGCTCGGACTGTCGGCGAGGCTCGTGATGCGCTTCGGCATCAAGCGCCCGCTCGTCGGCGGCCTTGGCCTCGCCGCGATCGGGCTCGCGCTACTCGCTCGGGCGCCGGTCCAGGGCCACTACCTGGTCAACGTGCTGCCCAGCATGATCCTGCTCGGGTTCGGCGCCGGCGCGGCGTTCAATCCCCTGCTGATGGCGGCGATGGGTGACGTGGAGCAGCGCGAAGCCGGGCTGGCGTCTGGGATCGTCAACACCTCGTTCATGATGGGAGGCGCGCTCGGACTCGCGCTCCTCGCGAGCGTCGCCGCGTCCCGCACGAACCACCTGGTCTCGACCGGAAGCCCCAATCTGGCGGCGCTCGTGGGCGGCTATCGGGTCGCGTTCGTGATCGGCGCCATGTTCGCCGTGCTGGCCGCCGGCTTGAGCGCGCAGCTGCTCCGGGCGGGGGCGATAGGTGCCGAGGAATCCGCCGCCGGGGCGACGGCGCGGGAGCCGGCGCTGGCCGACACAACCGTGTGACCGAGGCGCAGTCAGGCGCCGCCGACCATCCCACCAAGGCGCCGCCGTCAGGCGCCGTCCACCATCTCATTAACCTCCGCCGGGTGGCGCGCGCGTCGATCGACCACATCGTCGGCGGGATCTATCGGATCTCGCTGTGGTCGCCGCCCGCCGGTCTCACGTTCAACCAGTTCCTGATCGACGACGAGGCGCCGACGCTCGTCCACACGGGTCGGTACGACTACGAGGCGGTCGCCGCCGCGATCGGCGAGGTCCTCGATCCGGCGCGGCTGGCGAACATCGTGCTGCTCCATTGGGAGGGCGACGAGAACGGCGGGATGGATCGCTTGATGTCGCGGGCAAGGGACTCCGAGCTGGTCGGCTCCGAGCTGTCGATCGCCCTCAACGCCAGAGGGTTCGGCCTGCACACCCGCACGCGGGGGTTCCGGGACGGCGACACCCTCGAGCTCGGCGCGCATAAGCTTCGCTTCATGGAGACGCCGCACGTGCATCACTGGGATTCGATGATGGTCGTCGAGGAGACGACTGCAAGCGTGTTCCCGTCGGATCTGTACCTGCAGCCGGGAGAACAGCCGGCCGTGACCGATGAGAACCTGGCCGACGACATGCTCCGGGCATACCGGACCTTCGGGATCTTCGCCCACGAGGATCCGGTCCGCGCCGTGGTTCGGCGGATCGAGAAGCTGAAGCCCGCCTGGGTCCACGCCATGCACGGCGCGACGATCGCCGGCCGGGCATTGCCGCATTACACGAAGGCGCTGCTCGAACAGCGGTTCGCCTACCGAGGCGGGTTCTTCGGACGATCGATCCCCGCCGAGCCCGGTCCGGTCGGCTAGCAACAAGCGCCCCCGCCGGCTTGGACGGTGCCGGGCTGTCCGCGACAAGCCCGAGGATCCGGCGGCCGCTCGATGCGCACTACGCCGACACGCACATCCCACTCGTGGAGAAGATCCCGAACCTCCGCCGGTTCGAGGCCGGGAAGGTGCGGACGCCGTCCTACAAGCTCGCCGAGCTGTGGTTCGATGATGCCGCTACAGGTGGGGCAGCGTGTGCTCCCGCGAGGCGTTGGGCCCGCCCTGGGGATCGTCCGGTGCCTGCTCCGTGCCGGGGTCGATCGCCCCGGCGTAGTCCTCGGCGTTGTCGACCGGCCGGAACCCGAGCCGGTAGCCGGGCGTGAGGTCCCACCACCCGCGCGTGTTGGCGGACACCCCATAGAACGCGGCATACCTGACGCCAGGGGCGCGCATCGCCGCAAGGACAGCGGCGGCACAGTCGCGGGGACTGAGCCACGTGCTGAGATGTCGCGGCTCCAGGGGCGCGTCCTCGAAGCTGCCGATCCGGATCGAAATGAACGACAGGTCGAACTTGTCGGCATACAGGCTCCCCAGTCCTTCGCCGGCCACCTTGCTGACTGCGTACAGGCTGTCCGGCCGGGTCGCGTCGTCTGGCCCGACGACGGCGCTGACGGGGTAGAACCCCGTGACCCGGTTGCTGCTGGCGTAGACGAACCGGTCGACGCCAGCGAGCCGCGCCGCCTCGAGGACGTTGAACGTGCCGAGGATGTTGACCTGGCACAGGTCGTCGAACGGTGCCTCGTCGGCAAGGCCGCCGAGGTGCACCACCCCGTGGGCGCCCGCGATCGCCTCCGACGTGACCGTGCGGTCGCGCAGGTCCGCGACGAACGGTTCCTCGCCTGCGTGCTCGGGCGTCACCGGCACGCGATCGACGAGTCGCAGTCGCCTCACGTGCTTCGCGAGCGACGGTCGCACGCTGGCCCCGATCCGGCCGCCCGCGCCGGTGAGTACCCATGTCTGGTCGGCGAGCACCGGCGGCTACGGTTCCCAGCGCTCGGGCACGAGCACGACGCGGAAGCCGTCCGGATCCTCGAACGTGAGTCCGTGCTCGTCCCAGTACGGGTTGGCCGCCGCGACCGGCTCGTGACCGAGGCGGGCCGACGTGGTCCGGACCGCCTCCTCGTCACCGAGGTAGAGGACGATCAGCGACTCGGGATGCGCTACCGGAGCGCCGTGCTCGCCCCCGGCGGTCAGCTCGAGGTGGGCGCCGGTGCCCGGCACCTCGAGGAACACGCCCTGGTAGTCATCGTGATCGCTGAAGCCGCCGATCTCGACCAGCCCGAGGCCGTCCCGGTAGAACCGGACGAGCTGTTCGAGGCGCTCGGTGTGACGAGCCACGCGCAGCTGCATCGCGGCGACCTTAGCGCGAGTGTTTGTGAGCGATCATTCGAACGGCGCTTTCGCGGACATCAAGTGAGGTGACGGGCTTGTCGATTCCAATTCCGGCCGACGTACGCGAGCTGTTCGACGCTCCCAACTACGTGCACCTCTCGACGCTGCGCGCGGACGGCTCGCCGCGAAACTGGGTGGTGTGGGCCGGCGTCGAGGGGGACCACATCCTCGTCTGCACCTCGGACGCGATCTGGAAGGCCAAGGACATGCGCCGTGATCCGCGCGTCGGCTTGTCGGTCACCGACCTCGAGAATCCGTACCGGATGGCGGCGATCCAGGGTCGCGTGGTCGAGGTGCGCCCGGACCCGGAATGCGCCCACATGGATGTGCTCTCGCGCAAGTACACGGGCGCGCCGTTCCCGCGCCGCGGACCCGAGCGGGTGTGCTTCGTGATCGCGGTCGAGAAGGCCGCTCAGCGAACGCTCGGCTTCACGCACAGGCCGGGCTAACGCCACGCTGTCCGCGCGGCGAGACCTCGCTCGCCAGGGTGACTCGGGGCCGTGCTCGGCCGTACGCCTGGCGTTACACCGCCGTGTAGGCTGCCGCGGCCAAACGAGATCACAGGAGCGACGATCGTGAACGTTTCCTCGAGGTTCGACGTGGCCGGGTTCGGCGTGATCGTCACCGGCGGTGCCAGCGGCCTGGGGCTCGCCTACGGAGAGGTGCTGGCCGCGCACGGCGCGCGGGTAACGTTGATCGACGTCGACGCCGACGCGGTCGCGGCGCAGGCGGCGCGACTGGAAGGTGAGGGACTCGACGTGCGCGGGGCGGCCGCCGACGTCACCGACCACGCGGCCCTCGACCGCGCGATCGACGGAGCCGCGGAGACCTACGGCCGCCTCGACGTCGCGTTCGCCAACGCCGGCATCGATCCGGGCGTCGGCTTCGTCGGCGCGTGGGCCGGCGGGCACCGGCCGCGGGTCGAGGACGGCGCGCTCGAGCGCTACACCGACGAGCGCTGGAACCACGTGATCGACATCAACCTGAACGGGATCTTCGCCACAACGCGGGCGGCGGCTCGCCACATGCGGCCTCGGCGCTTCGGTCGGATCATCGTGACGACATCGCTGGCCGCGACCGTGACCGAGGGGGCGATCGGCTCCGCCTACATGGCGGCGAAGGCCGGCGCCAGGCACTTCATGCACTGCGTCGCGCTCGAGCTGGCCGCCTACGGCATCACGGTAAACGCGATCGCGCCGGGCTTCTTCGTCACCAACATCGGCGGCGGCCACGCCCACAACCCCGACGTGCAGGCGGCGCTCGCCAAGGACATTCCCATGCACCGCGTCGGCTTCCCCGATGACATCAAGACGCTCGCCCTGTTCCTTGCCTCGCCGGCGTGCGAATACATCACCGGTCAGGAGATCGTGATCGACGGCGGCTGGGGACTCGGGGTCGCCGATTGAGCGCGCGCGGCCTGATTCACCGCGCCACGGACGGTGCGGTCCCGCCGACGCGGCGAGCGCTTCGCAGCGCATCACGGCGCCGCGTGCCGGCGGCTCTGTCCTCATCGATCGCGCCGAGCTCGAGCGCGCGCTCGCGCCCGGCCCGCGACAGGTCGTAGTGGTCGTTTTCCGGACGCCCGGGCTTGCACTGAAACCACTCGCGACGCAGACCGAGCCGCTGCGCGAACGCATGCAGCTCCTCGACCGTGTCGGCCTGGAGGTGCCCACCGCCGCTCCAGCGGCCCCAGTCGCCGGCCGCAAACGCATGGTCCACGTAGACGCTCACGCCGTACACCGTAGCCGGTGAAATTCGCTCCGAGCTGCCGGGGCGTCCCTCGCGGCCGCTCGCCGGGCCCTATCGACGAGGTAATGGCGTTACCTACCGGGTAATCGACAGCCCGCGCGCCGGCCGTCACCGTGGCCGGCATGACTACGCAATCGCACTCATCCACCCTGGCCGTCCCGGCGGGCGCTCGTCCGTTGCCGGCGGAGGCCCGTCGCTGGGCGGCGCTTCCGGTGCTGCTGACCGGCACCTTCATGGTCGTCCTCGACTTCTTCATCGTCAACGTGGCGCTGCCCTCGATGCAGCGCGACCTGCACGCGGGCGCCGGCGCGATCGAGTGGGTCGTCGCCGGGTTCGCGCTGACCTCGGCGGTGTTCCTGATCACCTCTGCGCGGATCGGCGACCGGATCGGCCGCCGCCGCACGTTCTCGATCGGCCTCGGCGTGTTCACGCTGGCCTCGGCGGCGTGCGGCGCGGCCGGCAGCCCGTCCGTGCTCGTGGCGGCGCGGCTGGCCCAGGGCGTCGGAGCGGCGCTGGTGATGCCAAACGTGCTGTCGATCATCAACGTGACCTACAGCGGGGCCGATCTTCCCCGCGCGCTCGGCATTTACGGGCTCGTCATGGGCCTGGCGGCGGCCTGCGGGCAGTTGATCGGCGGCGGGCTGATCCAGGCAGACGTCGCCGGTTCCGGCTGGCGTGCGTGTTTCCTGATCAACGTGCCAGTCGGCATCGCCGCGCTGACGGCCACGCCGCGGTTTGTGCCCGAGTCTGGTTCCGAGCGCCGGATGCGGCTCGACCTGCTCGGAACGACGCTGCTCACCGCCGGGCTGACCGCGGTCGTGCTCCCGCTGGTCGAGGGCCGCCAGCACGGCTGGCCGGCCTGGACCTGGATCTCGTTTGGCGTCGCGCCGTTGCTGCTGCTGGGCTTCGCCGCCCAGCAGCGCCGCCTCGCCCGGCGGGGCGGGGAGCCGCTGCTGCCGCCGGCGATGTTCCGGGCTCGGTCGTTCTCGGCCGGGTTGCTGACGCAACTCGTGTTCTGGTGCGGACAGGCGTCGTTCTTCCTCGTGCTCGCGCTGTACCTCCAGCAGGGCCGGGGCCTGGGCGCGCTCGATGCCGGACTCGTGTTCACGACCATGGCGATTGCCTACGTGGCTGCCTCGGCACAGGCGCCGGCGCTCGTGCTGCGCTTCGGGCGGAGATTGCTGACGATCGGGGCGCTCGTGCTGGCGTCAGGCCACGGCCTGCTGCTCGCCGCGGTGGCGCACGTCGGCGTCGGCGGCTCGATCGTGCCGCTCGTGCCGGGCCTCGTCGTGATCGGCGCCGGCATGGGTCTGCTACTGGTTCCGCTGACGACAACGATCCTGTCGAGCGTCGACACCCGACATGCCGGCGGCGCGTCCGGAGCGGTCACCACCGTGCAGAACGTCGGCGGCGCGCTCGGAGTGGCGATCACCGGCGTGGTCTTCTTCGGGGCGCTTCACGGCGGGTATGCACACGCCCTCGAGCTGAGCCTGGGCGAGCTTGGTGCGCTGCTGCTCGCGGTGGCGGCGCTGACCCGGCTCCTGCCGGCGACGCCGCGCCGGTAGTGGAGGCGACGAGCCCGCGACTACACGAAGATGTGCGGTCGAGGCCCAGGGAGGCATCGTCACGCGGCGGGCTCATGCTCCGTGGCCCCCGCTTCCGGCTCGACCGCCTTCTTATGACGGCGGAACCCGAAGAAGTGCTCCGCCTCCTGGACGCCATGCTCCGCGCGCTGCATGTCGTGCTCTGCCGCGGCGAGCGGGTCGAGCATCTTCACCAGGTCCTGCATCGTCGCGTTGAGGCGGTCGACTGAATCGGTGAGCGGGCCGACCGAGGTCGCCAGCGTCTCGATCACCTCGACGTGGTGTTCGATCGACTCGGTCGCACGCTCTAGCGCCTTGACTCCTTCGAGGGTCTCGCGCTCGGTCTCCTCGAGCGGCCTCACCGCGTCCTCGTTCACCGCGCGAAGAACGGACCGGACAGGCCTCAACACGAAGTCGAACACCGCCCCCGAGAATGCTACTGGCGGTGATCGCACGCGATGCCCGGGCTCCGACCGACTCGGCGATCGTCCGTCAGGCGAACAGCGTCTCCTGCGCGAACCCCGGCGCGCGCTCGATCTCGAGCATCCGCCGCTTGGTCGCAACACCACCGGGCGCGGAGAAGCCGTGCAGGGCGCCGGTGGACGCGAGCACGCGATGACACGGCACGATGATCGGAAACGGGTTCCGCGCGAGCGCGACGCCGACCTCGCGCGCCGCGCGCGGCTCGCCAATCGCCCGGGCCACGTCGCCGTAGCTGGCGGTCCCCCCTGGCGGGACGTCGCGGGTCGCGGCGTAAACGCGGCGGCGGAATGAGTCCAGGTCGCGCTCGTCGAGCTCGATCCAGCGCAGGTCGCGCCGCTCGCCGTCGAGCAACGCGACCATGCCGGCGATCGCTTCCCGGACCGTTTCCGGCATGTCGCTCGAGGCGTCGAGCGGCCGACCGCTCAGATGCCGGCTGCGGGGCATGACCACCTCGGTGATCCCGACCTCGCTCCAGCTCACACCGGACGTTCCGATCGTGGTCTCAAACAGCAGCATCGCCACCGAGGATAGGAACGACCGAGGACGCCGAATCGTGAGATCGACCCGCTCGGGCGCGCTCACCGACTGACCGTCTCGCCGAGCTCGAGCCTCTCGCTTGCCGCTTCCTCGAGGTCGCCCGCCTCGTGCGGCGCAAACGCATCGGCGGGGCGCCGCGGTGGGATCGCGAGCCCGGCGAGCACTCCCAGCGCGAGCGCGAGCGCACACGCCGCGAACGCGATCGTGAACCCGTCCGCCGACGGGTATCCCCCCGCTCCGACCGTGGAGGCGAGAATCGAGGCGACGGCGGCGCCGCCGAACGCGCCGCCAACCGTTCGCGTCACCGTGTTCATGCCGGTCGCCACGCCGGTCTCCGTCGGGCCGACGTTCTCGATGATGAGGTTGACCATCGCCGCGAACGCGAACCCGATGCCGGCGCCGAGCAGGAGCGCCGCAAGGTAGATCTCCCACCGCTCCGTCCGGCCGATCGCCAGCAGAACGTACGCCGCGCTCGTCAGGGCGGCGCCGGCGAGCAGCGGCGGCTTCGACCCGAACCGCTTTTCGAGCCTGCCCGTCTGCGCGCCGGCGAGCAGCATCGCGATCGTCGACGGAACGAGGAACAGGCCCGCGCCCGCGACCGAGGCCCCGAATCCATATCCGGTCGCGCGCGGCGTCTCCACGAACTCCGGCAGCAGGATGAACGACGCGTACATGCCGAACCCGAGCAGCGCCGCCACCGCATTGGTCGTCCACACGCCGCGGATCCGCATCATCCGCATGTCCACGAGCGGATGGTCGCTCCGCGACTCGCTGCGCACCCACGCCACCAGGAGCACCACGCCGACGGCGAAAACGATCAGCGTCTTCGGCGACAGCCAGCCCCACACCGGCGCCTCGCTGACCGCGAGCAGGACGGCGGCGAGCCCCCCGGACATCAGCGCCGCGCCGGCCCAGTTCACCCGACCGGGGACGCGCATCGGCGATTCCGGCACGAACAGATGCACGGCGATCGTCGCGGGCACCAGCGCCACCAGCGGAAACCAGAACAGGTAGTGGATCGAGAGGTTCTGGACGATCGGCCCGGCCAACACGACGCCGGCGCCGCCGCCCACGCCGAGCAGCGCCGACATCACCCCGACCGCGCCCGCCACGCGCTCGCGCGGGAACTCGTCGCGGATGATTCCGAACGCGAGCGGGAAGATCCCGCCGGCCGCGCCCTGGACGACTCGCCCGACGAGCATCACCGCCAGCGTCGTGGCGAGCGCGGACACCACCGTCGCGACGCACAGCAGGACGAGCACGACGACGAGCAGCCGCGCCTTGCCGTACATGTCGCCGAGCCGCCCGAGCACCGGCGTCGCGATCGAGGCGCTCAGCAGGTAGGCCGTCAACACCCAGCTGACCCCGTTGACCGTCGTGTGGAGGTTGTGCTGGATGTCCGGGAGCGCCGGCGCAACCAGCGACTGGAGCAGCGCGTACGACACGCCGGCGAGCGCCAGCAGCGCGAACGTCACCCGGTAATGCTGGCGCGCGCGACCCGCGCGGTTCGCGCTCTCGCTCTGCGCCATCTCCAGGACTCCCTTCTTCCGGTCGTCGCCCCGGGAAGGTACTAGGGCTTGGCGTTTACCGGGGTGCGACGACGGGTTCCCACGTAGGCCGCGCACGTTGCGAACGCGAGGGCGGCCGCGAACGCGAGCGGGAGCGGGAGCCCGGTCCTGAGCATGAGCGCGCCGGCGACCGCTCCGGCAAGCATCGCGACAACCGCGGAGCCGCGCCGCAGCGTGCCCTTCCCGGAGCCGCCCGCGATCGTCGACTCGGCCGCCAGTGCGGTGAGCGTCATGGTCAGGACGGTGGTGGTCAGGTCCGGGACGCCGAGGCGCCGGACGGTGGCGTTGCGGATGCCCATTGCCGCCGCCATCAGCGCGATCGTCGCGTCGCCGGCGAAGGTGGACGGATGCGGGTGGGTCGCCGCCGCCACGATCGCCGCGCCCGCGAGCAGCGCCGTCTCGAGCCCGAGCGCGTACCCGACATGCGTCCGGTGCCGGTCCGCGAGCCGGCGCGCGAGCGCCCCTCCGAAACCGGATCCGACGACGAACGCGGCCAGCGACACGATCGGGGCGACGATCGGGAGCCCGCCGGCGCCGGCGAGTCCGAAGCCGAGCAGGACGACGTTGCCGGTCATGTTCGCGGTGAACACGTGGCCGAGGCCGAGATAGCTGACGGCGTCGACGGTCCCGGTCGAGAAGGTCAGGGCAAGCAGGGTCAGCGACAGCGGGTGGCGGATGTTCGCCGCCGCCTGTTCGGCGAGCGGGCGCGATGAGTGAACTGACGAGACACCGCCGGAACTCATGCCGACGGGACAAGCTACGTGCGGCCGGGGACGTTCACTTCGGCCGGGCGACCTCCGGCCGGCGAGCGGGTTGATAGCACCAGGACATGAATGGGCTCGAGGGTCGGACAGGGACTGACCGGGCCGATCGCGCAGACCCTCCAGCGCGATCGGACCGCCCATCGGCGGGCTGCTGCTCGCATCCACCAGCGGCATGTTCGTGTTTTTCGTCAACGCGGCGTCGTTCCTGGCGGTGGTCGGAGTGGTCGCGATGGTGTCCGTGCCGGCACGCGTCCTCGCGCTCCCGCGCTCGCCGCGATCGCTCAGGCCACCTCGCTCGACGACGGGCTCGTCGTACTGGCGGCCGGGCTCGCCGTCGGCACCGTGGTCACCGCGATCGACAACGTCGCCCTCGGGTCAGAGAACGCGTTCCTCGCGCCCCGGCCGTTACCTCGAGACGCTCCTGGTCGGATCCTGGGAGGAGCACGAGCGCAAGCACATGCGCATGACCGAGCACGATCAGCAGCTGCTCGAGGACATCGACAAGCTGCTCATACCGGGAACGTACCGCGAGGCCCATCATTATCTGGCCGCGCCGACGCCGGGCTCGGCGCCGCCCCGGTGCTGGGCCCGGGCACCTCCCCGCACTTGACGCAATGGGCACGCCACGTGGTCGGGAGCACCTGGACGACGAGCTTGCGTCCGCAGTTGGTACAGAAGCGCGGCGGGTCGGTCGCCCGCTGCCGCGCCTCGCACGCCGAGTGATCACCGGGTTCGGCGGGCCGGCCGCAACCAGCGCAGTGCCTCACAACGTCTTCGAGAGCTCCTTGACCGGCATGCTCAGCTCCGCGAGCAGGTCGAGGTCTTCCTGGGGCGAGCGGCCGAGCGTCGTTAGATAGTTGCCGACGATCAGCGCGTTGATGCCGCCGAGCACGCCCTGTCGCGTGCCCAGGTCGCCTAGCGTCAGCTCGCGCCCACCGGCGAATCTGAGCACGGTTCGCGGCAGGGCAAGCCGAAACGCGGCGATCGCCCGCAGCGCGTCCAAAGTGCTGGGTGCGCCCAGGGCCTCGAACGGCGTGCCAGGTCGGGGATCGAGGAAGTTCAGCGGCACCTCGTCGGGGTCGAGCTCACCAAGCTCGGCGGCAAATTCGGCGCGCTGCCCGAGTGACTCTCCCATCCCGACGATGCCACCGCAACAGACCTCCATGCCCATCTCGCGGACGAGCCGCAGCGTCTCCCAGCGTTCATCCCAGGTGTGCGTGCTGACGACCTTCGCGAAGTGTGAGCGCGCGGTCTCGAGATTGTGGTTGTAGCGGTGCACGCCGAGATCGCGCAGCTCCTCGGCCTGCTCGCGGGTGAGGATGCCCAGCGAGCAGGCGACGTTGATCTCTACCGCGTCTTTGATCGCCGCCACCCCGTCGCGGACCTGGGCCATCAGCCGCGCGTCGGGCCCGCGCACCGCGGCGACGATGCAGAACTCGGTGGCGCCGGTGGCGGCGGTCTCCCGGGCCGCCTCCACCATCGACGGAATGTCGAGGCGCGCCGCGCGGACGGGAGTGTCGAACCGGCCCGACTGGGAGCAGAAGTGGCAGTCCTCGGGGCAGCCGCCGGTCTTGACCGAGACGATCCCTTCCACCTCGACCGCCGGACCGCACCACCGCATCCGCACCTCGTGGGCGAGCGCGAGCGCGTCGGGCACGCGGTCGTCGGGCAGCTCGAGGACGGCCAGGACCTGCTCCTGGCTCAGTCCGATGCCCTGCGCCAGGACCAGCCGGCGCGCCTCGTCGAGGATGTCGTCCGTCATGTGTGCACCTCCAGAGCTCGGCGGTGTTCGCCGTTCTTGATCGCGCCGATGTCCGTCGCTCGCCGGCGAAGCCTAACTGGCGGCCGCGTAGCATCCAACCACGGGTCGTGCTCAAGCCCGCCGTGGCAGAGTTGTCGCGGCCGCGGGCCGGCTGCCGGTGGCGGTCGCGATCACCGCCGGAGTCGCCGTCGCGGTCGGGGTTGCCGGGTGCGGGCGCGAGCCACAAGGCGAGACGGCCATCGCCGGCGCAGAAGGCCGCGTTCTCGCAGGCACCTCAGCTGGTGTCGATGCGCCGGGTCGACGGCGCCACCTACGAGACGGTCGTGATCCGCGCCGATGGCACCGGCGAGGTCGGCGAGTTCATCGGCGAGCGGCCACGAGGCCTGGGGTCTGCGGACCTTTGTCAAGCACCGCTTCGGCCTCTTCCAGCGCCTTCTCGACCTTGGTGATCTCGAGGTTCAGGGCCGTGCGGCGGCTGCGGACGGAACTCAGGTCGGTCGTTTCGCTGGAGGGCGTCGCGGTCAGCTCGCGGAGCTCCGACTGGAGATCGTGAAGCCGGTGGCGCAGGCGGGCGGGAGCTTGGAGCTCGAGCTCGTAGACCCCGCTCTGCGTGCCACGCCGGACCAACGGTGACCGCGAAAGCTGGGTCAGGAACACGGCCAAGGGATCCTTCCCGGCGACCGAGTAGCCCGCGTCGGCCACGAGCCCGAACCATTCCCGGTAGTGAAGTGCTTCGGGCCGGCGCGGGTGCGCGAGCAGGACCCTGACCGCCGCGGCGCGGATCGCCGGCCCTCGCAGCACCCGCGCGGGCTCCCCCTCCGGGGACTCGAATTCGGCGGCGGTCGGCGGCAGTACTCGCGACGAGTCTCGTGGCGCCTCTCGTGACGGGTCTCGTGGCGGGGCGAGCAGCGGGTCCTCGCCGGCGAGGCGGCCGATCAGCAACAGGCGCTCGTCGAGCTCGGCCACCGACGCCTCGATCTCGTCGAGCTCGGCCTGCACGCGGCGGCGCCGCTCGAGCAGTCCATCCCGCCGGCGCCCCAAATCGCCCCGCTCGGCGGCGACGGCGCGCAGCAGGCGAGCGGACGGTTTGGAGGAGCGATGGTTCATCGGTCGGAGCGGTTCTACATGAGACGCCATGGACCGCGTCAGGATGACCCGTGGAGAAGATGTTCATACGCACCTTGGCGTTGTGGATAACCGCCACGTGGCTGTGGATAAGGCGGTTGATCGGCCTCGAAGTTGCCGCATTCAGCGCAGTTTCTGCCCGCAAACCAGCCAATTTGCGAGGTTGCTCGTGGCCGCTCGCAAAGTTCCGTCCGAGGCATTCGCTCTCATACGCATGTAGTCGTAGATCGCCGAAGGAGGAAAGGAACGCAAATGTCGAGAGCCTCTACCCCTCGCCCGGGCCGCGCCTGGCCGGCTCTTCCCGGAGTATCGAGATCGTGGACGCAGCGAACGACCCCGAGCGTCGCGGCTCCGCCACCGAATGACGAGTTCGAGGCGGAGTTGGCCCGGGATCTCGCGGCCCTCATCGAGTGCGGACTCGTCGTGCCCGTCCACGACCGCGGCACCGTGCGCTACGCCCTCGCCGGCGCGGATCCCCCGTGAGGGCGACCGCCGACCCGCGATGCACAGCCGGCGCCGGCGTGACCGGGGCTCGCGCCCGGTTTGGCGAACCGACTGGCGCGCGGCCGGCGAGGCGGCGGTCGTCCAGTGTTCACACAACCTTTAGCCCGCGGCTCCACGCGAGCGGCGTGCGTCTCGGGGATCCGAGCCGCAGGCGGCAAGCTCGCGGTCAAATGATCGAGCCCGCATCAGCGCGATCACGCGGTCCTCGAGCGGCGACTTCCGAGGCACGATCTGATCATCGCGCTGCCCGCGTGTAGAGACCATGCAGGAAGGTTCCGGCGGACATACAGGTTTCAGGAGGACGACCTGCGTGTCCGCGGTCACGGCCCCGGGCTAGAGCTGGATGACGGGGCTGCGGCGCAGCGGCCGCCCGGCTCGGTCCAGCGCGGTGACGGACGCGTACCGGTGCTGGGCACCAAGCGGGATGACCGTCTCGAAGCCGTGATGTCGGGCGATCCCGAGCGGGCGTAGCTGGTCCTTTCTCGACCCGGCCGCAACCTGCCAGCCCGTGACCTCGGTGGCACCATTCCAGCTGGCGTAGACGATGGTGGAGCCGCTGTGGCGGTCGCGCCCGACGGCGACGGCAGGGCGATGACCCGGGGTTCCCCGCCACGGAAGCCACAGCCCCCGGTATGAGTACATGCCCGCCGGGAGCGCGATGTCGAGCAGAGGCGTGCCGTCAGTCGCGAACTCGACGGTGTGAGATCTTACGCCCCAACCGACGAGTACCCGGTCGTCGGACAGGATCTGGATCGAACCCATCGCACCCGCCGACAGCCGCTCCGGGCTCGTATATACGTGCCGCACGGTCACCCTCCGGCGCGGCTCGTCGACGTCGAGCACCAACCCACGCGACTCGGGCTCGGTCCGGATCGGACCGTTCGATCCGTTGTCGAACAGGGTCAGCACGCGTCCTGAGAGCTGAGTCGCGTCGTGCTGCCAGGCAAACTGCGAACCTGGGCCCATCCGAAACTGACTGCGCTTGCCGCCCAGCGTCCAGATCACATCGCCGGTTCGGCGGTCGAGCTTGTAGAGCGCCCATGTGTGACGAGCGGAGATGAGCAGGTTCCCGTCTGGTAGCTGCTGAATCGAGTTGACGTGCAGGTAGTCGTAGGGCTCGCCCATCGGCTCACAAGACGCGCCTGCCGGGACGTGCTGAAGGCCTCGCCACTCGAATAACAACCGCCCGCTGGCGATGTCCACCTCCTGGATGATCGACTCGAGGACGTGGCTGTCGCGAGGGCCGTCGATCGAGGACAGGTCCATCTGCACCGTGTCGGGATAACAGGTGAACAGCGCCGTGCCCTCCGGGGTCAGCGTCAGAGCGTGCAGGTCCATCGACCGGCCGCCCGCCGCGCGCACCCGGGCGATCTCGCGGTAGTCGTCGTCAAGCACGACCGCTTCGCCCTGCCCGTAGCCTGACTGCAGGACCTTCCCCTCCCACCAGACCAGCACCGGCCTGCCTCGATACTGCGAGCGGGCGAAGTTCGTGACCTGTACTCCGGCCGGGAGCGGCCGGAACCACACCGGCGCGCCGGCGCGGCCGACGATCAACGGGCCGTACTGCTCTGACCCGGTCAGGGACACGGGCCCGGGCCCGAGGAACAGGAAGCCGGGATCCACGCCGCGCAAGGCCTCGGCGCTCGCGGCGGCGTTCGTCGACACAGCCGGCGGGCGGAGGTCGGGCCGGGAACGGAACGTGCCAACGCCACGCGCCGGTCCGCCGGCGAACGAGCCGATCTGCGGCAGCCGCTTCGGCCTGCTCAGAACGTTGATGGCCCCGCAACCGGACACGGCAAGCGCCGCGACGCCGCCCGCTCCGCGCAAAAGCTGCCGTCTGGTGCAGCCGTCCGGGCTGGCCGGATCAGGCACAGACACGGTCGAGCGGTCGAGCGATCACAAGCCGGCCATTCCTACCGCCACAGCCGTAAATCCACCGTCAAGGGGATCCCGCAACAGTTGCGTGCCGGCCGGTCGGTCACGTGCGAGCGGCGAGCGGCGGGAGACCGCCGATACGATGCGCCGATGTCGCGACTCACAGCGCGGCGTCTGTCCGCCCGCATGGAGAACTTCGCGCCGTTCCGAGTCGTGGAGGTGATGGAGAAGGCCTGGGAGGTCCAGGCGAGGGGCCGTTCGGTGGTGCATCTGGCCGTCGGTGAGCCGGATTTCGGCACGCCCGCTGCGGTCGTCGAGGCCGCCGGCCGCGCGATCGCCGAAGGTCGAGTGCACTACACCTCCTCGGTCGGGATCCCGGCGTTGCGCGAGGCGATCAGCGACCACTACGGCGAGCACTTCGGGGTGGACGTTCCCGTGAGCCGGATCGTGGTGACCGCGGGAGCCTCCGCCGCGCTCGTGCTCGCGTTCGGGATCACGCTCGACGCCGGCGACGAGGTGATCCTCAGCGACCCGGGCTACCCGTGCAACCGGAACCTGATCCGCCTGTACGGCGCCGATCCGGTGGGCGCGTCGGTTGGCCCGGATGACAACTACCAGCTGAGCATCGACACGGTGGCGCCGAGGTGGACCGACCGCACGCGCGGAGTTCTGATCGGCACGCCGTCGAACCCGACGGGCACGGTCGTCGCGGCCGAGGACCTGGCCGAACTGGTCCGGTGGACGACGAGCCGCGGCGGGTTGTCGTTCGTCGACGAGGTCTACGGAGAGCTGGTCTACGACGGCGACCCGTCGACCGCGCTTGGCTGCTCGAGCGACATCTTCGTCATCAACAGCTTCTCCAAGACGTTCGGCATGACCGGCTGGCGGCTGGGCTGGCTGGTCTGCCCGGACTGGGCGACCGAAGCCGCCAACCGATTGGCGCAGAACCTCTACATCTCGCCTCCGGTGCCGGCTCAGTTCGGCGCACTGGCCGCGTTCACCCCCGCGGTGCGGGCGATCGTGGATGAGCGGCGGCGCCTTTTCCGCGAGCGGCGCGAGCTGTTGGTCGACGGCCTACGCCGGCTGGGCTTCGGCGTACCGGTGACGCCGCAGGGCGCCTTCTACGTGTACGCCCGCTGCGATCGCTTCGCCACCGACAGCTCGGAGTTCGTGCGGCGCCTGCTCGACGAGGCCGGAGTCGCCGTGGTCCCCGGCGACGACTTCGGCGCGTTCGAGGCCGAGCGCCATGTCCGCTTCTCCTACGCGGCGTCGCTCGAGCAACTACACGAGGCCCTCGCCCGTCTCGAGGCGTTCACCGAGCGCTGCCGCACTGACCTCCGTACCGGCAGCTGACCGGCTCCGGGCTCTCGACCGGGCGTCCGGCGTCGATCGACCAGGCAAGCCGGATGA
>Ga0335080_10001197_pt1 | contig 25082 bp, 22 predicted proteins | sample Lox_Sample_34_FD_206720 | JGI IMG/M metagenome (GOLD analysis project Ga0335080, IMG submission 206720) | Soil microbial communities from Loxahatchee National Wildlife Refuge, Florida, United States - Lox_Sample_3.4 | ecosystem: Environmental > Terrestrial > Soil > Wetlands | place: USA... | reverse complement strand
TACTTGGCAAACCCGCGGCTGAGATCACCGGCCAGGATCATCGCGGTCCAGATTCCGATGGCGACGGACTCGCGCTCGGCGCCGTGCGCGCCGCGCGGGAGCTCGGCCTGACGGTGCCTGGAGACCGGTCGGTGGTCGGCTTCGACGACTCGCCGGCCGCGCAGCGAATGGATCTGACCACGGTCCGCCAGCCTCATCCCGCCAAGGGCCGGCGCGCCGGCAAGCGCCTGCTGGAGCTGCTGGCCGGCGAGACCGGCGCCGGCTGCGAGCTGCTGCCGACGGAGCTGATGGTTCGCGGCTCCACCGGGCCGAGATGAACCGCTGTCACAGCCGCGATGGGTACCTGGTCAGAACTGGTGCAAGTTCGACCAGAGGAGCCTAGAAATGAAAGTGTTCGTTGCAGGCGCTACCGGAGCGATGGGCAGGCAGCTGGTGCCTCGCCTCCTCGACGCCGGCCATCGGGTCGTCGGCACGACGCGGAGCGAGTCCAAGCAGGCGGCGGTGTGGGATCTCGGCGCGGAGCCCGTGGTCGTCGATGCGCTCGACGCCAAGCGGGTCGCCGAGGCCGTCGCCCACGCGCAACCCGACGTGATCGTCCACGAGCTGACGTCGATTGAGGCGTTCGACATGCGCCACTTCGACCGGAGCTTCGCGATGACGAATCGGTTGCGGACGGAGGGGACCGATCACCTGCTGTCAGCCGGGCGCGCCGTCGGTGTGCAGAAGTTCATCATCCAGAGCTACACGGGCTGGCCGTACGCGCGGACCGGCGGACAAGTCAAGACCGAGGATGACCCGCTCGACCCGAACCCCGCGCGCGAGATGCGCGAGTCGCTCGCCGCCATCCGCCACCTGGAGGAGGCGGTCATTGGGGCCGACTGGACCGAGGGCATCGTGCTCCGGTACGGCGGGTTCTATGGTCCGGGCACGGGCCTGACCCCGGGTGGCCCCGAGTTCGAGATGGTGCGCAAGCGTAAGTTCCCCGTGGTCGGCAACGGCGCCGGAGTGTGGTCGTTCGTGCACATCGCGGATGCCGCGGAGGCAACCGTCGCGGCCGTCGAGCGCGGCACGCGCGGGATCTACAACGTCGTGGATGACGATCCGGCGGCGGTCGCCGAGTGGCTGCCGGCGCTGGCCGAGGCGATCGGCGCGCCGAAGCCGTGGCGCGTCCCGCATCTCATCGGACGGATGCTCGCCGGAGAGGCGGCGACCGTGATGATGACCGACATCCGCGGGGCCTCGAACGCCAAGGCCAAGCGGGAACTCGGCTGGGAGCCCCGGCATCCGACCTGGCGGGAAGGATTCGCCGCATGAGCCCGAGCTCGAGCGAGGAGCTCCTCGACCAGCTCCGCCCGGTGTCGTTCGCGATCGCCTATCGGATGCTCGGCAGCGTCGCCGAGGCCGAGGACGTAGTTCAAGAGGCGCTGCTCCGCGTCCACCGCGCCGTGGAGGCAGGCGAGGAGATCGAGTCGCCGCAAGCGTTCGTGGCGACGATCACCACGCGGCTGGCGATCAACGAGCTCCGGTCGGCGCGCGTCCGGCGGGAGCGCTACGTCGGCGAGTGGCTTCCCGAGCCGATCCTTACGGACAGCCGCGACGACCCGGCGCAACACGCCGAGATCGCGGACTCCCTGTCAACGGCGATGCTCGTTCTGCTCGAGACGCTGTCGCCCGAGCAACGCGCTGTCCTGTTGCTGCGCGACGTGTTCGACTACGGCTACGGTGAGATCGCCGGCATCGTCGGCAAGAGCGAGGACAACGTGCGCCAGCTCGCGAGCCGCGCCCGCGGGCACGTCGAGGCACGCCGGCCGCGGTTCGAGAGCTCGCGCGAGCAGCGGGATGAGCTCGCGCGGCGGTTCTTCGCAGCGGCGCGGGATGGAGACCTGGCCGGGCTCGAGGCCCTGCTCGCGCACGATGTGATGCTCACCGGCGACGGCGGCGGAAAGGTGCCGGCGCTGGCGCGTCCGCTCGAGGGTCGTAGTCGCGTCGCCCGGGCGCTCGTGAACTGGACGAGGCTCGCGGCCAGGATCCCGGGCGCCTCGCTGCGCGAGGTCGAGGTCAACGGCATGCCCGGCGGGCTACTGCTCGACGGCGACGGACTGCTCGTCGGCGTCTGGTCCCTGGGGATCTCCGGCGGTCGCATCCAGGCGATCAACTCGGTCGTCAATCCTGACAAGCTCGCCCATCTCGGCCCACTGGCTGACGTGAAGGCGCTGCTCCGGGCCAGCGTCGCCGCGGGCCGGAGCGACGACGTCACATCCTCAGATACGACGCCCCGTTGACGTCGAGGACTGCGCCGCTCGCGAGCCCCGCCTCGGGCGAGGCGAGGTAGAGCACGGCGGCCGCGATCTCCTCAGGCGTGGCCACGCGCCCGAGGGGACTCTCGGCTCGTCGTCGCTCGCCGCCCTCGCCGGCGAGCTCGCCCGCCGCCATGTCGGTCTCGGTGAAACCGGGGGCCACTGCGGTTACCGAAATTCCGCTCGGCCCGAGCGAGCGTGCCAGCGACTGGCCGAACGCGATCAGGCCGGCCTTGCTGGCGCCGTAGCCGGGCTGCTCGGGCTCGCCGCGGAACGCCCCGCGCGAGGAGACGTTGACGATCCGCCCGCTGCGCCCCATGTGCTGCGCCACGCACCAGGTCACGTTGGCGGCGCCGATCAGGTTGATGCCGAGCGTGCGCCGCCACGACTCCTGCCATTCGTAGTAGGAGGTGTCGGTGATTGGGTGCGGCTCGAAGATGCCGGCGTTGTTCACGAGAACGTCGATGCCGTTGAACGCCTCGGCCACCTCGTCGACCGTGCGACGGATCGCGCCCGCGTCCAGTAGGTCAGCGCCGATCACGAGGTGGCCGTCGCCCTCCAACGACTGCTGCACCTCGATCGCCTGCTCACGATGCGTGCCGTAGTGCACGGCGACACGGTCGCCCGACCGCGCGAAGGCGCGTGCGATGGCAGCGCCGATTCCCCGGGAGCCGCCGGTCACGAGCACCGCTCGTCTCACACCGTCGGCCACTCAGGTGACGACGCGGCTCAACAGCGATCGCAACGTCGCGCGCTCATCGTCGTTGAGCGCGGACAGGAGCTCGTCGCCGATCGTCTCCTGCGCACGTTCGGCGCGTTCGAGGGCGGTCCGGCCCTCGTCGGTGATGTCGACAACGTGGCGGCGGCGGTCGGCGGGGTCCCGGCGGCGCTCGACGTAGCCCATCTCCTCCATCTCGTTGAGGAGGAGCACGCAGTTGTTGGGATCGAGCCACAGCGACTCGCACAGCTGTTGCTGGAGCGCGGGCGCGCCGTGGCGCAGATAGCTGAGGAGCATCAACTGGCGCAGCTTGATGCCCAGGCGCTCCTCGGTGCTGCGCTTGTGGATGACCTTTGCCAGCCGCAGCAACATCACCACCGTCCCTGGCGAAGTGTCTACAGCCATCGGGCGTTAGAGGGTATCAGGATTATCATCTTGCAGCCGATGATAGTACTTGATACAGTGATCATCAACTTCAGAGAGACGAATCACGGAGAAGTGATGATCACTATCAATAGTCTAATTAGTGGAGAGCGGCGGCGGTGGGTGACGCTCGCGGTCGTCTGCATGGGTCAGCTGATGATGGTGCTCGATGCGACGATCGTGAACGTCGCGCTGCCGTCGCTCCAGCGCGACCTGGGCTTCTCGCAGGCCAACCTGGCGTGGGTCATCGACGCGTACATGATCGCGTTCGGCAGCTTCCTGCTGCTGGCGGGACGCCTCGGCGATCTGCTCGGGCGCAAGCGGATGTTCTTGACCGGCCTGGTTGTGTTCACGCTCGCGTCGGCCGCCTGCGGGCTCGCGGACAGTCAGTTAGTGCTGATCGTCGCCCGGTTCATCCAGGGCCTGGGCGGGGCGGTGGCCTCGGCCGCGGTGCTGGCACTGCTCATCACCGAGTTCCCGAAGCCATCTGAGCGCGCGATCGCATTGAGCGTCTATACCTTCATCGTCGCGAGCGGCGGGTCCATCGGCCTGCTCGCCGGCGGCGTGCTGACGCAGTCGCTGAGCTGGCACTGGATCTTCTTCATCAATCTTCCGATCGGGATCCTGACGTTCGCGCTCGGACGCATGCTGATCACCGAGACCGACCGTCTAGGCCTCGGCCAAGGCGTCGACGTGCTCGGGGCGCTGCTGGTCACGGTCGCGCTGATGCTCGGTGTCTACGCAATCGTCAAGGTCACCGAGTACGGCTGGCTCTCAGCCCACACCCTCGGGTTCGGCGCGGCGTCGCTCGCGCTGCTGGCGGTGTTCGTGGTGGTCGAGTCCAGGGTCAGGAACCCGATGTTCCCGCTGCGGATCCTGCGAGTCCCCGGCCTGGCGGCCTCGAGCATCGTGCGCGGGTTCCTGGTCACCGGGATGTTCTCGACCTTCCTGCTGGGGGTTCTGTACCTGCAGCACGTGCACGGGTACGGCGCGCTCAAGACCGGCCTGGCGTTCCTGCCGCTCACCTTGATCCTCGGACTGATGTCGGTCGGGGTCACGGCGCGGCTGATGGCGCGGTTCGGAGCCCAGCGGGTGCTGCTCGCCGGGCTGGCCGCGATCGCCGGCGCGCTGGTCCTGCTGTCGCAACTGCCGTCGCACGCTAGCTACTTCCCGACAATCTTCGTGCCGTTCGCGCTCTTGGGGCTCGGCGCGGGGATGTCGTTCCTACCGCTGACGACGATCGCGATGGCGGACGTGCCGCTCGCGGATGCCGGCCTGGCATCCGGGATCGTGAACGCGTCGCTGCAGATCTCGGCGGCGATCGGGATCGCGGCGCTGGGGACGGTCGCGGCCGAGCGGACCAAGGTGCTGGCCGGCCTCGGGCAGCACCACGTACAGGCCCTCACGGGCGGTTTTCACCTGGCGTGGGCGATAGGCGCCGGCGCCGTTGCAGTCGGGGCGCTGATCGCGCTGTTGTGGCTCCGCCCGAGCGGGCGGTCCGCCGAGGTCGTGGAGATGCGCGAGGACGACTCCGTGGGGCTCGAACTGGAGGCAGCATGATCGATACGAAGACACCCGTTTCCGAGGTGCAGGTGCGGCGCTCGCTGGATCGGGCGCAGCGTCGCAAGCCCCTCCGGCTGTGGATCAGCCGGAGGGCAGCCCGCACCAGTGCCGGTGCAGAGAAGTTCGTGACCCAGGTCAGGCTGGGCAAGGCGGAAGCCGTGGTCGTCCCCTGGGTGGCCGACCGAACGGCTGCGGCTAGCTGAGCGAGTCGCCGGCGAGGCTCGCGCTCGCGGTCGATCGGCCAACGTGCACCTCAAGCGCGCTCCGGGCATCGGCGTCGAGCTTGTGGGGCACGTCTCGGTCGATGATCGCGAGCGCCTCCTCGACGGGTAGCGGACCGCGGTAAGGGCGGTCCGCGGTCAGCGCCTCGTACACGTCGGCGACCGCCAGCACCCGCATCGGGAGGTCGAGCTGGCGGGCATCGAGGGACCTCGGGTAGCCGCTGCCGTCGAGCTTCTCGTGATGGTTGGCGGCGAGATCGGCAAGCGGCGCGAAGCAGGGAGCGCGCTCGAGTATCCGCAGCGTGTGCACGGGATGGGTCTGGACCGCGCGGAACTCCTCGTCGGTGAGCTTGTCCGGCTTGTCGAGGATCCGGCTCGAGATCGCGAGCTTGCCGATGTCATGCAGGAGCGCGGCCCGCAGCATCGTTCGCCGATCGTCCGGATCGAACCCGAGCACGTAGGAGATCCCGTCAGCGATGTCGGCGACACGCTGGGAATGACGGGCCGTGAACGGCGACTTGGCGTCGATCACCCGGGCGAATGCCTCGGCGATCCGGTCCAGGCGAGCATCGTCGCCGGCGAGCGCGAAGTCGGGCGGCTCCCAGGCGGAGACGTCGGGCGCCTCCAGCGCGCTCCAGAAGTCGCGGTCGCCGCAGAACTGCAGGAACGCCTCGACCAGGGCGGGATCAAACCAGCGCCCGCTCCGGCGCTTGGCCATGGCGCGCGCGGCCTTCAGGCCGCCGGCGGCGTGGAATACCTCGACTGTCTGGGCTAGGCACAGGATCCGCGCGGCCAGCGGGATTTCCTCGCCGCCCAGGCCGTCGGGCATCCCGCGCCCGTCCCAGTGCTCGTCGAGGCTGCGGATCGCGCCGGCGGTCTCCTCCGAGAGGAACAGCATCCGGGCGATCTCGGCGCCGCGGTCGCATCTTGACTCCATGAACTTGCGGGTGACCTCGCCCTCGTCGCGGATGCCCTTCAGCACCTCGATCCGGCGGCGCAGACCGGTTCCGGGCGCCACCGTCCTGAGCGACCACACGAATGCCGCGCGCGGATTCGTCCAGTCGACGAGCTTCGATGTCGCCTTGGCCGCGCGGTCATCGGCGGCGAACAGCGCCGACATGCGGTTGGCGTTGGCCGAGCAGCCGGCGTCCTTGAGCAGCAGGGCGTAGAACAGATCCGAGCGGTCGCTGGGGGAGAGATCGATCTCCGCGGCGAGGCGCATCCCGATCAGGCATGAGCGAATAGCGTGGCCGGGCGGCTGTCCCTCGGCGATGTCGAGCGCATAGGACAGCGCCCCGATCACACCGGAGAGCGCTATCTCAGTCATGCCTGTTGGCATCGGGTGCCGGACGCGGTCGGCTTTAGGGATCGGGCCGATGTCCGACGAGGGTTTCCGGCTCGCGTCAGGCGTCGTCGCCGATGTCGATGCCGGCGGCGCGGTACTGGTCGATCAGCAGCTTGCGCATCGCCGGATCGGTGACGTACTGCAGTGCCCGCTTGGCGCTGTCGGCCGCGAGCTGATGCATCTGCGACGGATCGGGGAGGGTGGTTGCCGCGACCGCGTCGACCGGCACGGTCCGGGCCTGCTGCGCGGCGCGCGAACCCGCGATCCGATCCATCAGCTGTGTGTCATGCGCTGGGACCTCGTCCCAGCGGATGACGATGTCGGCCGGGTCGGCGGTGGACACCAGGGCCGGCAGCGGCATCCACAGCGGCTCGAGCAGGTCGACCTCGCACTTGAACCGCTGAACGTACACCGCGTATGGGGCCTGCCCCGGAATGTTCACCGAAAGCACCGCGGCGCTCGGGCGCCCGTAGGTGACCTGGTCGTGGGACGAGACGTTGTCGGCGTCGCCGACGATCCGGCGCCGTCCCCGGATCGTCGCGATCAAGACCACAGCGCGCAGCTTGCCCGGCGGTGCCGTGACTGTTGCGGACTGTTCGAGGGCTCGGTTGAACCGCTCGGTTCGGGCGGTGCCCGTATCGGCCTGGGTCAGGCCGAGTGCATGGGCGACCCTTCGCCGCGCCGCGATCGGATCCGCGAGCGCCGGGTCATTTGCGGCGGCGCGGTCGGCCATGCTCGGCACCGACTTCCAATCGACCTCGAAGCGCCTGCTTGCGCGGGCGGGATCGTAGGTCACTTCGAGCTCCATTCCGGGGACCAGCCAATGATCTTCTCCCGTCCGGACCTTGCCGTCGTAGACCCGCGGGCCGAATCCCAGGTCGGCGAGGATTCGGAGCGGTCCGTTCGAACCGGGCCCGATGCTCGGTCCACCCTCGGGCGGCGCGGCGGCCTCCACGACGAGCGCGGTCGCGCGGGCGGCGGGCCCGGGGTCGGGGCCGCGTCTCGAGCGCATGAAGCCCACGCCCGGATACTAGGGCGCTCAGCCGGCGGTCAGTAAGTTCTTACCAACCGCTCCGGGTTACGGAAGCCCGCCGTGCGGCACCTCAACCGTGGTGGTCAGCAGCACCGCCTCGCGCGCCGCCATCCGCGCATGCTCGTAGAAGTCGGGCGCCGCACAGGCGATCAGAGTCCGGCCATCCTCACCGCCGAGCCCGCACGCGAACACGCCAAGCCCGTCGGGCATCGCGACCTCATCGACGATCTCGCCACCGGGCGCGATGCGGCAGACCGCGGCGCCGAGCGCGTTCGCTGCCCACACGTGGCCGTCCGCGTCCAGTGCGCAGCCGTCGGGCGCGAACGTGACGGCGGACAGCATCGTCTCGGTGTCATCCGGCTCGGGTGACGGTTGGACCTGGGCCCAGACACGCCGGTTGCCCAAAGTCCCGTCGGGCTGGATGTCGAACGCCGCGAGCCGCGCCGCGAAGGTCTCGGCCACGATCAGCGTCCCGTCGTCGGTAATAACCATGCCGTTCGGGAACCACAGATCCTCCGCGACCACGGAGGCCGCGCCGTCGGGGTCGATGCGCACCAGGCTGGCCGGTGCCGGCTCTCCGCCACCCATCAGGTCAAAGCCGAAGTTGCCTACGAATGCGCTACCCCGGCGGTCGACGATCATGTCGTTCACGTGGCCGGTGGTCAGCTCGGACAGGTCCGCGTGGGTGGCGACGCTGCCGTTTGCACCTCGCCGCAGGACGCGACGGTCCTTCATCGAGACCGCGAGCAGGTCGCCGTCCGGGAGCCACCCCAGGCCCGAAGGCTGGGCTTCGACCTCCAACTCGAGCCGTTCACCACCGTCGGCGTCGTAGCTGAAGACCGCGTGACGATAGAAATCGGCCACCCACCAGCGGTCCTCGTGCCAGCGTGGGCACTCGAAGTAGTTACCGCCCTCGACCAGTGGTGTGAGCGTACGGTTGCTGGTCATCGTTCTCCCCTCACGCCGGAACGGCTGCTCGCGCGGTTTCCATGAACTTCTCGAGCTCCCGCCGGATGTCCGGACCGCAAGGTTGGAAGACGAGCTCGGTCACGCCTCCCGCGGCCAGCTCGCCGAGCTTCGCGGTGACCTGGTCGGCGGTCCCGCTGACCGTCGCCTGCTCGAGCATCGCGTGTCCGCCCGCGTCCCAGGCGGCCTGGTCGGCCTCGTTGAGGCCGACGCAATGCTGCACGTGGACGGCGAGGTGGCGCTCGTCCGGCGCCGTGCGCTCGACGACCGCCTGCCACTCCGTTCCGCCCGGAAGCTCGGAGAGCGGCGTGTTGAACTCGTATGCCCCGTGGTAGGCCAGCGCGAGCCCGGGGCCTCCGGCCGCTCGCACGCGCTCGGAGCTGGGATCCTCGCCGTCGTCGAGCACTGTGCCCCAGAACAGGTAGGACACCTCCGAGAACTCCTTGGCGAACTCGGGGAGCACGAGCGTGGCGTACAGCGCATCGGCGAGCTCGCGCGCGACACCGGCTCCCTTGGGTCCGAGCGCGCTGATCAGCACCGGAACCTCGACCGGTCGGGGCGCGCCGTGACCCGGCGGATGCAGCATGCGCATGTGCGCCCCCTCCCACTCGACAGTCTCGCCGCGCAACAGCCCGCGGTAGGCGCGGATATAGGCGTCCATGTACTTCCAGGGAATCGCGCGGTAGCCCATCGCCCGGCGTCCCGAGAACCCCGTCCCGAACGCCACCGCGACGCGCTCGGGCGCCAGTGCCGCCAGCGCCGTGGTGGCTGCGGCGTTCACCATCGGATGCCGCAGGGTGGGAACGAGGACCCCCGGGCCGAGGCCGATTCGCTCCGTGCGCTCGGCCGCCAGCGCGAGCATCATCCACACGTCCGGGCTCTGCTGCGGCGTGTCGTACAGCCACACTCGGTCGTACCCCAGCTCTTCAGCGAGCGCGACGTGCTCGGGCGAATCCATTGTGGTTGGAGACGCGCATGAAATCTTCATCAGCACCCTTTCTGTGACCGCTCTCTCGCTCTGTCGTTTCCCACGGCGGTTGGAACGTAACCGCGCTTTTCGCCGGTCAGGCGGGGAGGTAACGCGCGCCGAGCGCCGCGGCGAGGTTGCGGTGCGCGGGTCCGGTCCCGATCAGGACCGAGCGCGCTGGGTCGAGACCGTGAGCGCGCGCGAACGCGAGCGCGAGTCCCGGGAGCGGCGGACGGCACCAGCAGATCGGCGGGCCGGCTGGATGCGGGCACAGCGCGCGTTCAACCGGGCCGGTGGTGCGTCGCTGGAGGTCCACGACGGCGTCGTCCAGCGCCTCCGGGTCCCCGTTCGGGCTCCAGTGGAACAGCAGATGCGGCGCCCCGGTATCGCCGTCTGCGATCGCCCGCTCCCAGCCCTCGCGTTCGAGCGCCGCGGCGGCGACGAACACGCCGGATCGGGCGCGGCCGGGCGACGGGGCGCGGGCGAACTCGATCTTCTCGACATGTGTGAATCCCTCGTCGGTAGAAGGAGGTTCGAGCTCGCGGACCGTTCGCATCTGGGAGGTGGGCGCGAGCACGCCGCTTCGGTTACGCGCGAGTTGGCGGAGCTCCTCAGGGGCCGGCAAAGCACCGAGCTCGTCGAGCAATCGCTCCACGAGATTGACCTGAGCGGCGGCCAGCGGCGTGTCGAGCCACACGCACCGTGTCGAGATCCCGTGCCGGGCCGCGGTCTCGATCACGTAACTGCGCGAGGCACGCGTGAGGTACGTGTTGTCGAGAACGACGCGGCGAGCGCCGTTAGACAACTCGTCGTCGAGCGCGCGTGCGAGGTCTCGCAGCGCGCCACCGCGCTCGTCGCGGTTGAGGCGGATGTAGCCGCGGCCGACGTACTCCTCGGCCGCTCGGGTCTTGCCGGCGCCCGGGACGCCGATGACCATGACCACCTCCCCGTGGCTGCGGCGGCCGGTCGTTACCGGCCGAGAGCCGCCAAGCTCGCGACGTAGTTTGTCCCGCGCTTCCGGATCGAGCTCGAGCGTCGCCGCGCGCGCCGCGGAGCGGGCGGTCTGCGGTCGGCGTGCGCCGGGGATCGCGACGATCGCTGGATCTAGGTCGAGCAGCCAGGCGAGCGCGATCTCGGCCGGCGTGGCGCCGGACGCCCGCGCGACCTCGGTGATCGGCCGGCGGCGCGCCAGACCGCCCGCGCGGCGTGGGCCTCCGAGCGGCGAGTGGGCGATCACGGCGATGCCACGGTCGGCGCAACGCTCGACGAGGCCGGCGCGAAGCGGGCGATCGTCGAGCGGGCCGAGGGCGACCTGGATCGCGGTGATCGGGATGAGCGTGAGCGCCTCATCGAGCTGCGGCCGGTTGACGTTGGACAGGCCGACGTGGCGCACGAGGCGTTCGTCGAGAAGGCGGGCGAGCGCGCGCAGCGGGGTCCGCCATGGCGTGCGCGGATCGGGCGCGTGGAGCAGATAGAGGTCGATCGCTAGGCCGCCGAGCGCCTCGAGGCTGGCCTCGCAGTCCCTGAGGATCGACTTGGCACGGCCATCGGGGAGCCACGCACCGCCCGGTCGCGTCATCCCTCCCTTGGTGACTATTCGGGCTCGGGTGTGTGCGCCGCTCTCGCGGAGTGCGGAGGCGAGGAGGCGCTCGTTGTGGCCGAGCTCGGTCTCGTCCCGGCCGTAGGCATGGGCGGTGTCGAAGACGGTGATCCCGGCGTCGAGCGCAGCCGCGATGGTCGCGCGGGCGAGCGCTTCGTCGCGCTCGGGGTCAGTCGACAAGCGCATGCAGCCGAGGCCGATACGCGGCTCCGAGGCGGCGGGCCAACCAGGACGATTCAGGCCCCTAGCGTACGTAAATCAGGGCGGGCTCGACCCGTTGCACAATGCGTGAATGCTGTGGCGAGTCGCGGAGCACGAGACGCTGACCCGCCAGGAGTGGGATCCGGCGGTCGCGCACGAGGCGATCGCCGCGATCGTGGCCGACGCCGAGTCGGCAGAGCGCGACGGCGGATGGCCCGGGCACCCGCTTGACGACCTCCGCGAGGACGAGCGACGGTGCTCGGTCTATCTCGGTGGCGCGGGGATGATCTGGGCCTTGTCGAAGCTCGGTTCCGCGATCGACTGCGACGCCGCAATTACGTCGACGCTCGAGCGCTACCGCACCTCGCCGCACCCCGACGAGCACGCGCACCCACCGAGCCTGCTCGAGGGAGAGACCGGAATGTTGGTGGTCGCGGTCAAGCTCGGAGCCCCGGCGGCCGACGTGGATCGCCTGCGAGCGCTGGTGCGGGCGAACCGTGAGTGTCCGACGTGGGAGCTTCTGTACGGCTCACCGGGCACGATTCTTGCCGCGCGAGCGTGTGGTCTCGAGGATGAGTGGCGCGATAGCGAGGAGTTGCTGTACGCACGGTGGGACGAGTCCTCGGACATGTGGACGGGCGAATTCGCAGGCGACGTCCAGGATTATCTCGGTCCCGCGCACGGCTTCGCCGGCAACGCACACGCGCTCCGCGGGTTCGTCGGCGACGAGGTTCTGCGCGCCCGCGTGGCAAGGCTGCTGAGCCGAACCGCGACACGTGAGGACGGCTTGGTCAACTGGCCGCCGCGGGATCGGCCGCTGAGCCAGCAAGTGGCAAAGCTCAGGGTCCAGTGGTGCCACGGCGCGCCCGGCGTCGTCGCGACGCTCGGAGATCTGATGCCGCTCGAGCTGGCGATCGGCGGCGGGGAGCTCACCTGGCGCGCGGGCCCGTTGCGAAAGGGATCGGGCCTTTGTCACGGCACGGCCGGCAATGGATTCGCGTTCTTGAAACTTCACCACCTGACCGGCGACTCGATGTGGCTGGATCGCGCCCGCCGGTTCTCCATGCATGCAATCGAGCAGGTGGACCGTCAGCGGACGTTGTTTGGTCGCGGGCGGTACACGCTCCTCACGGGGGATGTCGGCGTGGCGTTGTACCTGCGCGCCTGCCTCGACGGTGAGCCGGACTTTCCGATCATCGACAGGTTCTAGCGCGGGTTCGACAGGTTCTAGCGCGGGTTCGACAGGTTCTAGCGCGGGTCGGTGACCTGTGGTCGAGGGCGCTAAGCGCCGGCTAAGGCCGCGCAAAGAGCCGGCGCTTACAACTGTTCTGGAGCAAATCCACCAACAGGGTCACCCTCGAGCATCTGAACTCCCGCTCCGGCGTCAATCGACGCCGCGGTTCGTGCCCGTTGAACACCAATATCAAAGGAGTCCCAATGACAACCATCGCGTCCGATCCCGTCGTCCAACTCAAGCTGGCGCACCGCGCGACCTGGGCCGCCGGCGACTATCCGGCCGTTGCCAGACACATCGCGGACGGTCCCGTCAGGCACGCGCTCGCGGCCGCGCGCGTCGCGCCCGGTAAACGCGTCCTGGACATCGCCACCGGGAGCGGGAACGTCGCGCTGCTCGCTGCCAAGGAGCGCGCGCGAGTCGTCGGACTTGACCTTGTGCCCGAGCTACTCGACGTTGCGCGCTCGCGCGCATCCGCGGAGGGCCTCGAAATCGAATGGGTCGAAGGCGACGCCGAGGCGCTGCCGTTCGCCGACGGCGCGTTCGACTCAGTCACTTCGGTGTTCGGGGTGCAGTTCACGCCGCGCCATCAGGTCACCGCGGAGGAAATGGTGCGCGTTTGCCGCCCCGGCGGCACGATCGGGCTCGTCAGCTGGACCCCTGAGGGGCTGATCGGCGAGATGTTTCAGATCATGGGCCGGTACCTGCCGCCACCGCCTGCATTCGCGACGGCGCCGCCGCTGTGGGGCGATGAGCGCCACGTGCGGGATCTGTTCGCAGGCCACGACGTGACACTGTCATTCACACGCGCGTCGAACCTGTTCGCGTTCGAGAGCGTCGAGGCTTACCAGACGTTCTTCGAGCAGCGCTACGGCCCGACCATCAAGGCGCAGGAGAAACTGGCGCCGCAGGGCCGCTGGGACGAGTGCCGCGCCGAACTTCGGGAACTGTTCGAGCGCAGAAACACGGCGACCGATGGAAGCTGCCGCATCCTGGCCGAATTCGCGGCGATCTCGATCAGCCGCATGCAGCCCTGACATGGCCAACCCAATGCAAAACACGGGTTAGGCAGGTAGCCTAGCGAGCGGACCCGAGGGCAAAACATGAGTGCTGTGCGCGCACCTTCGCCGGCCACGCGGGCCGGTCGTAACCCGCCGGGCGTAACGGTGGCTCTTCTCGGCGGCTTCAGTGCTGCCGTTGATGGCGAGCCGGTGCCGGAGCGGGCGTGGCGGCTGAAGAAGGCACGAGAGCTCGTCAAGCTGCTTGCTCTGGCGCCCGGCCATCGCCTACACCGCGAGCAGGCGATGGATGTTCTATGGCGGGACCGGGAGCCGGCGGCGGCCGCGAACAACCTGCACCAGGCGGTCTACGCGGCGCGTCGAGCTCTCGTCGCGGACGCGATCCAGCTCCGTGACGAAATGCTCGAACTGGTTGCCGAGGTCGACGTCGATCGACTGAGAGAGGCTGCGGCGCAAGCGCTTCGGGCGAACAGCATGGTCGCGTATCGGGCAGCGCTCGCGCTGTACGGCGGCGAGCTGCTCCCCGAGAACCGCTACGACGACTGGGTCGACCGCCACCGGGAAGAGCTCTCCGAGCTGGGGCGGGAGCTGGAGCAGGCAATGGCAGCCCTCGGCCCGTCCGGCGGGCTCAGTCAGTTCGTCCTCCCTGCGGATACAAGCTCCTTCGTCGGGCGCCGGCGTGAGCTTGACGAGCTGACCGCCCTGCTGCCGACCGCGCGAATGGTCACGCTGGCCGGTACGGGCGGGGTGGGCAAGACCCGCATGGCGCTAGAGCTGGCGCGTCGGGCCGGCGGGTCATATTCCGACGGTGCCGCGCTCGTGGAACTTTCGGCGGTCACGGACCCTGAGCTGTTGCCGGACGCCCTCGCCGCTGCTCTCGATGTTCATGCCCTGTCCGGTCAGAAGGTCCTCGACGCAGTAGCCGACTACCTGGTCACGAGATCGCTGTTGTTGGTCGTCGATAACTGCGAGCACGTGCTGGCCGCGGCCGCCGAGATCGTTGACACCTTGCTCCGCCGTGCCGAGGCGCTCTGCATCCTCGCCACGAGTCGAGCGCCCTTGCGGGTGTCGGGCGAGCTCTTGTTCCGCGTCCCGTCATTGCAAATGCCGGACCCTGAGGGCCCTTGCGAGCCGCACGAACTCCTCGAATACGAGGCCGTGCGGCTGTTTGTCGAGCGCGCCGGCGCTGCCGCGCCCGGGTTCGTCCTCGACAAACAGAACGCCAGGGACGTTGCGCGCATCTGCTTTCGTCTCGACGGGCTGCCCCTCGCGCTCGAACTCGCTGCCGCCCGACTTGGGGCGCTTGGTCCCGCGGCTATCGCGGAGCGTCTCGATGATCGCTTCCGCGTACTTCGCGGCACCAGCCGGCGGGCGCCAACGCGGCAGCGCACTCTGCTCGCCGCGCTCGACTGGAGCTATGAGCTGCTCGAGGAGGACGAGCGGACCCTGTTGCGACGACTCGCCGTGTTCTCCGGGGGCTTCGACCTCGAGGCGGCCGAGACCGTATGTGCCGGGGCAGGCTTGGATCCGCTCGATATCGCCGATGTGCTGGCACGGCTAGTCGAGAATTCCATGGTCGTCGCCGACGCGCGCAACTCGCGCGAGCGCCGCTACCGCCTGCTCGAGACCGTCCGGCTCTACGCGCAAACACGCCTCGAAGAGGCGGGTGAAACGAGCCGTGCGGTCGAGCGCCACGGGCGCTGGGCGCTCGAGCTGAGCTGCGAATGGGGTGACTCGCCTCGACTCGACCGCGACGCCGCGAACCTCCGAAGCGCGCTCGACGCGCTGTTCGATCGGGACCCTGTCGCGGCCCTCCGCATGTGCGTGGATCTCTTGCCGTTCTGGATGCGCCGGATCGATCTCGACGAGGCGCGACGGCGATTCGACAAGGCCCTGGCGGCGACGCACGGACGCACGATCCTGCGGGCCCAAGCTCTGCTCGCGGCGGCGTCGATTGATCTTCGCAGCGGCGCCGTCGCTCGCGGAGTCGCACGGGCCGAAGAGAGCCACGCGATCGCTCTTGTGGTCGGAGACCGGCACGGCCAGTGGCGCGCCCTACAGCTGCGCGCGGAGTTCGCGCTCGCGAGCGATGCCGCCGACGTGGCCATCCCCCGGCTCGAACAAGCGCTTGAGCTCGCGCGCCACGAGTCGCTGGCGGCGCCCGAGGCCACCTCGCTGCATTCGTTGGGGATCGCGTACTGGATGCTCGGAGACCTGGCTCGTGGCGAACGCCTCCTGGCGGACAGCACGGACCTTTACGACGCGCTCGCCGGTTCGCCCGAGCCGGTCAACTCGCCGGTCAGCTTGGCGGAGACGATCCGCGGCGGCGGCCGCCGTGGGCTCCGCATCGTCTTCGAGGACACATTGCAACCGTTCGCCGAGACTTCCTCCGAGTCGGCCGTCGGATACGCGCTTGGGAACCGGGCCGGAATCGCGCGTGCCTCGGGCGACCTGGCCCGAGCCCGGGCCCTGGTCGACGAGAGCGAGCGCCGCTTCAAGGAGGCGGGCGATGAGTCGGGGCAGGCGGCTGCATTGGTCCGGCGGGCCTACCTGGATCTCGCCGAGGGCGACCCGGGGGCGTCGCGCCGGACGCTGCAGGAGGCGGGCGAGATGAGACGCGAGCGCGGCGACCGGCGCGGCCTGGGGGTCGTGCTCGCCGGCCTGGGTCTGATCGACACGACGGCGGGTGACTACGCGCGCGCCGAGCAACACCTCACCGAGGCCGAGGCTATCTTCGCGCGAGCCGGGGACCGGTGGGGCCTCGCCATAACCTTGTGGCGGATCGCCGACCTCGAGTCCGCCCGGGGTCGACCGGACGACGCCGAGGCAGCTCTGGAGCGCGCCCGCCGCGTTCTGGGCCCAACTCAGCGCGAGCGTTGGATCGCGAACACGGTCGCCGGACTGGCGGAGATCGCGCTCGAGCAGGGCGACCCGGACCGTGCGGTCACCCTGCTTCGCGACGCGCGCGAACGGTACGCGTCGCGGCACGACAGGCTCGGCGTCGAGGACGTCGATGAACGTCTCCGCGCGATTGCTAAGGGCGCGCAAAGTCCCGGCAAAGACACGCCGCCTACAACTCTCCGCACCTTCGAACAGCAAAGGAGACGGAGATGAGTTACACGATCACCCCGGTGCTCGGCGAAGCGACACTGCAGGAGCTGCGCGAGACGATTCGCGGGGACATGCTGGTCGCCGGCGATCCCGGTTACGCCGAGGCGGCACCGATCTGGAACGGAGCGCATGACGGTTGCGCGCCGGCGCTGATCGTCCGCTGTGCGGGTGCGGCCGACGTGATCGCCGCGGTCGGCTTCGCGCGTAGCCACGGCATTCCGCTCGCCGTCCGCGGCGGCGGCCACAGCGTGGCCGGATTCTCGACCTCCGACGGTGCAGTCGTCGTGGACCTGTCGGCCATGAACGAGGTCATCGTCGACCCCGTGATCAAACGGGCGAGCGTGGGCGGGGGCGCGCTATGGGCCGATGTTGACCACGAAACCCAAGCTCACGGGCTCGCCACCACGGGTGGTCTGATCTCGACCACGGGCGTCGGCGGTTTCACGCTCGGTGGCGGGCTCGGTTGGACGATGCGGAAGTTCGGCCTGGCCTGTGACAACCTGGTCGCGGCCGATGTGGTCACCGCCGATGGGCGGTTACTGCACGCCAGCGAGACCGAAAACCCCGACCTGCTCTGGGCCCTGCGCGGGGGCGGCGGGAACTTCGGAATCGTCACCCGGTTCGAGCTCGCGCTCTATCCGCTGGGCCCGATGATCTACGCGGGGCCGATCTTCTACCCCGCCGAGGAAGCGTTCGACCTGCTTCGTGTGTTCCGCGACTGGGCCGCCGACGCGCCCGACGAGATCACCACACTGGTGACCCTGACCACCGCGCCGCCGCTTCCGCCGATCCCGGCGGAGTGGCATGGCAAGAAGGTCGCGGCTCTGGTCGCGGCCTCGACCGGCCCGCTCGATGACGGCGAAGCGCTCGTGCGCAGGATTCGGAGTGTGGCCGAGCCGATCGCCGACCTGCTTGGCCCGATGCCGTACGCGGCGCTTCAAACCCTGCTTGACCCGCTGTGGCCAAAGGGCATCCACGCCTACTTCAAGGCGACGAACCTGGCACGTCTCGATGACGGGCTGATCGACCGGCTATGCAAGATCCATCACGCGGCCCCAGGACCGCTGTGCGAGATCCACGTGCAACAGATGGGCGGCGCGATTGCTCGCGTGCCTGAAGGCGCGACGGCGTTCCCTGAGCGTTCGATGGCGTTCGTGCTCAACGCGGTGACGGGTTGGCACGACCCTGAGGAAGGCCCGGCGCACAAAGATTGGGCGCGCGCGGTGATCTCGGCGGCCGACGCGGAGTCAACCGGACGCGCGTACATCAACTTCCTCGGTGACGCCGACTCAGCGGTGAGTTCGTACGGCGAGGAAACCTACGCACGGCTGGCGGAACTGAAGCGAGTCTACGATCCCACCAACCTGTTCCGGCTCAACCAAAACATCGAGCCTGCGCGTAGCTCCTGACAGGCGGACTCGGACCGATAGCGGGCGCCGGGGACCGGCGCCCGCATCCGCCATAGGATCGCGTACTCCAAGCGCGACGATTGGAGGAGAGATGGCGGAGCGGTGGTTCTCGGATGAGGAGCTCGAGCAGATGTCGCGACCGACGATGGACCGTGCGATCGAGGCGCTCGAACGGGGTGACGTATCCGAGGCTCGCGCCCTGTGCGAGGAGATGAAGCACGAGTGGCGCTACCTGCACGACCTGATGGTCGAGGGGATCGCCGGCCTGATCTCGTTCGTCCAGGAACGGCTCGGCGACGACGGCGTGGCCGCGGCATGGACCGACGGTCAGGGTCGCGGTTGGAAGCGCGACGTCAAGACGATCGCCGCGCGCGACCGTAAGCAGATCGTCCACGCCCTCGCGGCGACGTGGCGCGCGCACTCGTGCAGCGGCACCGGTCCACACCCGGGCGCGTTCTCGATCACCGAGGACGACGAGAAGTTCACGTTCATCATGAACCCGTGCGGCTCCGGGCAGCGGCTCGTCCGCATGGGGCGCTATCAGGGCCCGAACGCGCTCGGGGTCACGCGAAGCGCGCACGACTGGAGCTACGGGCGCGAGGGGTTCCCGCTGTATTGCACGCACTGCTCGTTCATGAACGAGTCGCTCCCGATTCGCTGGATCGGCTATCCGCTGTATCCGAGCGACCCACCCGACGACTTCGCGAGTGAGCCGTGCACGTGGTACTGGTACAAGGACCCGGCCGATATCCCGGATCGCCACTGGCACCGGTACGGGCTCGCCCGCTCCGGCGATCAGGCCGATGCCGATTAGTTCCGCGCCGAGCGGGCGACGGGTGATCGTCACCGGCGCCGCCGGGGGAATCGGGCGGGCGATCGTGGCCGCACTCGCCGACAGCGGGTGCGCGGTCGCGGCATGCGACGCTCCCGGCGCTCCGGTGGACGGCGTTCCCGGCGCGGCCGCGAGTTTTGCTTTCGACGTGCGCGACCGCGCCGCCGCTTTCGAGGGTGTCGCGTCCGCCATCGGGGAGCTCGGCGGGTGCGATGCGATCGTGGCCAACGCCGGCTTGGTGGACACGATTCACCGCGCCGAGCGCTTCGCCGACGCGGACTGGCGCAAGGACATGGAGACCAACCTGCACGGGGCGTTCTACCTGGCGCAGGCCGCCTTCGAAGCGCTCGCGGCGTCGGGCGACGGCCGCGTCGTCGTGATCTCGTCGGTCGCGGCCGAGACCGGCATCCCGCGTCAGGTCGCCTATGGCGCGTCGAAGGCGGGTCTTGTCGGCATGGCCCGGACGCTGGCGGCCGAATGGGCGGGGCGAGGAATCCGCTGCAACGTGGTCATGCCCGGATTCGTCGCCACCCCGAAGGTGCTGGCGATGCCCGCGAACGTCCGGGAGGCTGCGCTCGAGCGGATCCCGCTCGGGCGGTTCGCCGAGACCGACGAGCTAGCCGGGGTTGTCGGCTTCCTGCTGTCGCCGGCGGCGGCCTACCTGACGGGCGTGGTGCTCCGCGTCGACGGAGGCTTCGGGCTGTCCCTGTGGTCATGACGGGTCCCGTGGAATTCGTGACCGTGGACCCGCGCCCGACCGCGGTGGTGGCGGAGAGGACGACCTGGGCGGAGTTTCCGCGCCTGTGGGGACAGTTGCTCGATGAGGTGTACGGGTTCGTTCGCGGCCGGCCCGAGCTCGCCACCGGCGCGGAGTCCGAGCGCTGGCAAAACGTGATGCTCTACAAGGACCAGAGGCCTGCCGTAGAGGTCGGCGTCCTCGTGGCTCGGCCGTTCGAACCGGCCGGTCGGGTGGTCGCATCCGAGCTTCCGGGAGGGGAGGCCGCGACCGCGGTGCACCGCGGCGATTACGCAACCCTTGGCGCCACTCACGACGCGGTGCGTGACGCCGCCGCCGCTCGCGGACGGGAGCTCGCCGGACCGTGCTGGGAGATCTACGGCCATTGGCGCGAGGACCCGCGCGAGCTCGAAACCGACGTCTTCTGGCTCCTCCGCTGACTGCCCTCAGGACAGGGCGGCGCGCTCGTGCTCGGTGAGCACCCGCTTGGCTCGGGTTGTCAGATCCCACGCGACGAGCACCGACTTGCCAGACGCCGCCACGGCCCCGTCGGGCAGCCTGACCTCGTGCTCGAGCACCACGCTTGACGTTCCCACATGGGTGAGCCGGATGACGACGTCCACCTCCTCGTGGTCCTTGCGTACCTCACGGTGATGGTCCAGGTCGACGTGGGCGAGGACGAAACCGCCGTGGCTGTGGTCGCCCCCGGCGCGCCGGACGAGTTCGGCGATCATCGCGATCCGGCCCTCCTCGATCAGCTCGTGGTAGACGGACTGGTTCAGGTGGCCGAGCATGTCCATGTCGCGCCAACGCAACTGGACGCGGACGCTCTTCTCGAATACCGAGGGCACGTGCGGCAGTGTAAGCGGGCATCGCGAGTGGGCCGGTGACCGGTAACGCTCGTCGCCGTCGCCGGCATGTGATCGCGCGGTCTGCTAATGCTGTCGGGGTGGCGAGGATTGCGGTGACGGGAGGGAGCGGAAAGGCCGGGCGTGTGGTCGTCCAGGACCTGCTCGAGCACGGACACGCCGTGATGAACATCGATCGGGTCCCATCGCCCGAGTCGGGCGACCCAGATTCACCGGCGCCGTTTCTGCGGGCCGACGTGACTGACTTCGGCCAGGTGCTCGAGGCTCTGAGCATGGCCTACGGGCCGCCGGGCATCGATGCGGTCGTGCATCTAGCGGCGATCCCCTCACCAGTCCACGCCACCCCGGACGTGGTCTTTCGCACGAACATGACGAGCACTCATGCGGTGTTCGCCGCGGCGGCGCGGCTCGGGCTGCGGCGCGTGGTATGGGCGTCGAGCGAGACGACGCTGGGCCTGCCGTTCGACCGGCCGCCCGACTATGTGCCCGTCGACGAGCGCCACATGTATCCGGAGACGAGCTACGCCCTCTCCAAGGTTCTGGGCGAAGAGATGGCCCGCCAGTGGAGTCGGTGGAGCGGGATCTCGATCATTGGACTCAGGTTCTCGAACATCATGATCCGCGCCGACTACGAGCAGTTCCCAGCCTGGTGGGACGACCCGCACCTGCGCAAGTGGAACCTGTGGGGCTACGTGGATGAGAGCCACGTCTGTCAGGGGGTCCGGCTAGCACTTGAAGCCGACATCGACGGGGCGGACAACTTCATCATCGCGGCGTCGGACACGGTGATGCGGCGGCCGAGTCGCGAGCTGGTGGCCGAGGTATTCCCCGAGGTACCGATCGCCGAGCACGTCGAGGGGACCGACACGCTTCTCGACATCCGGAAAGCGAGGAAGGTGCTCGGTTACTCCCCGGAATTCTCGTGGCGGCAGCTGTTCAACGGCTGACCCGCCGCTGATTGGCTACTCGCCGACGCCGAGCACCCGGGTATTCAGCCAGTCGTTGCGGAACGCGCCGCGCGGATCGAGCCGCTCGAGCAGCGCGGTGAAGTCGGCGAGCCGCTCATACAAGGGCCCGATCTCGCCGGCGCCGGCACGGAACAGCTTGCCCCAATGCGGCCGGGCATTGAACGGGTCCAGCGCATGCTCAACTTCCGCCAGCGCGCGCTCCACGGCGGCGGGCTGAGGGTCCCAGGTGAAGTGGATCGCGATCGTGTCCCGCCCGTACTGAGGACTCATCCAGAGGGCGTCGGCCGCGACCGTGCGGATCTCGCTCACCTGAATGAGCGGTCGTACCGTCGCCGAGAGGGCCCGGACGGCCTCGATCGCGGCCACGCCGTGACGCCTCGGGACTAGGTACTCGGATTGGAGTTCGGCCCCGCTGCTCGGCGTGAAGCCCATCCGAAAATGAGGCAGGCGCTCGGCGGGGGGTCCGGCGACGCCGAGCTGAGGAGTGCAGTTGACCGGATCGATTCCGAGGATCGGGTGCCGATTCTCGGTCGCGGCGACGGCGCCGAAGAGCGTTTTGTCGCCGGCGCCGCGCTCCGGGGCCGCGGACGGGTCGGCGCCCTCGGCGACGCGCTGCTTCACCCACACCTGGTCGACGAACTCGCCCCAGCGGGTGAACACGCTGACGCTGTAGCCGGCCGAGGTGATCGCGTCGAAGTGGTCGAACAGATCCTTCCATCGGAGCCGCTCGAACACCCGCTGGCGAACCCGGTACATGGGCTCAACTTCGAGCGTGATCCGGGTGACCGCCCCAGTGGCGCCCAGTCCGACGACGAGCCCGTCGAAATCGGCGTCTCCACGGGCCCCGGTGACGATGCTCCCGTCGGAGGTGACGATCTCGAGCGCGACGACGGAGGTTGCGAGGTTGCCGTTGCCATCACCCGAGCCGTGCGTCGCCGTCGACACGGCGCCCGCGACGGCGATGTGCGGGAGCGACGCCAGGTTCGCAAGCGCCAGTCCCGCACGCTCGAGTTCGACTGCAAGCTCGCCGTAGCGCACGGCTCCCCCGCAGGACACCGTCAAAGCATCGTGATCGACTACCACGTCGGGCGCGAGGCGCTCAAGGCTCAACAGCTCGGCCGAGTCCGCAATGTCCGAAAACGAGTGGCGGGAGCCCAGCACCCGGATACGCGGCGCGGTTGCCACGATCTCCCGCACCTGATCGATCGTCTCGGGGGTGCGGATGGCGCGCGCGCGGTAAGTGTGGTTGCCGGCCCAGTTGGTGGTCGACACGTGGTCTGCCGCCGCGTCCATCAGTTGAGTCCGGCGCGCATGACCGAGGCGTCGACCGCCTCCACAACCTCGGATACGCGCTCGCAGATTCCGACGCCGGCCTGCGTACGCACAACGCTCGTCAAGCCGCGGCCGCCAACGACGAACTGAGCGGTCGGGCACGCGGCCTGGACCAGGAAGATGCAGTCCATCATCTGGGTCGCGACGGCGGGCATGGTAACGCTCAGGCAGACGACGTCCGGGCAGTGCCGGACCACGCTGGCCGCGAGTGCCTCCGCCGGCACGTCCGGGCCGAGCATCACCGTCCAGTACCCGGCGCCGCCCAGGAGATTGCCCACCATCCGCAGCGCGACGACGTGCCGCTCTCCCTCAGGGGTCGCCAGCATCACCCGGCGCTCGCGACGGGTCTCCGCGACGCGCTCCGCCTCACGCTGGAGGGCAAGCACGCGTATCGAGATCTCGGTCGCGAGATGCTCGTCGGCGACCGTGATCTCGCCGCGCTGCCACAGCTCGCCGATCTGCCACAGGGCGGGCGCGATGATCCCGTCGTCGATCTCCGCCGAGCTCAGCTTGGCGTCCATCGCCTCGCGGATCGTGGTCTCGGCCGAGATCTGATCGCCGGCGAGCAACGCCGCCGTGAACGCTCGCTCGAACTCACCAACGCGCGTCGTTCGCTCACCGCTCATTACGTTCTGCTCTCAGATATTGCGTCCGGCGTGCTCCCAGTAACGCTGGCGGATCCGGCGCTTGAATATTTTGCCGGTCTCCTCGCGCGGGAGGTTGTCGTCGAACACCACCACCTTGGGAACCTTGAAGCCGGCTAGTCGGCTGCCGACGTGATCCCGTATCGACCCTTCGGTCAGTCCGGCACCCGGTTCGGCATCGATGTGGGCGGCCAGAGCCTCACCGAACTCGTCGTCCGGGATCCCGAACACCGCGACGTCGCGGACGCCGCCAAGCTCGAGCAGACACGCCTCGATCTCGGCCGGATAGATGTTCGCGCCGCCAGAGATGACCATGTCGCGCGCCCGGTCGGACAGATGGAGAAACCCGTCCTCGTCCACCCGGCCGACGTCTCCAATCGTGATGTACCCGTCTCGATCGATCTCGCGGCGCCGGTCCTCCTGGTCGAGGTAGGTGAAGCCGGGCCAGTACCCGGGCGGGCGGATGTACACCTCGCCGGTCTCACCCGCCGCGAGCAGCGCGCCCGCCGGGTCGAACACATGGATGTCCGCGTTTCCCAGCGGCTTGCCGACGGTCCCCTCGTGGGCGAGCCATTCGTGGCTGTCGCAGGCGACCACGATCCCGATCTCGGTCGCCCCGTAGTACTCGAGGATGACCGGTCCGAACCACTCGATCATCCGTCGCTTGACGTGGACGGGGCACGGGGCGGCAGCGTGCACGACGCACTCGAGCGAGCCGACGTCGTAGCGCGCGCGCACCTCGTCGGGGAGATCGAGCAGCCGCACGAACATCGTCGGGACGACCTGGGCGTGACTGATGCGCTCCGTGTCGATCAGCTCCAGGAAGCTCACGGCGTCGAAGCGGGGCATGATCGTCAGCTCGATGCCGAGCGCCAGCGCGAACACGGCCTGCGCGTTCGGGGCGGCGTGGTACATCGGGGCGGTGACGAGCGTCCGCATCCCTGGCCGCAACCCCATCGCCGCCAGCGTTGTCGCCGCCACCTGCTGTGACTGCTCGGCGGTCATGGCCTCACGCAGTACGCCTTTGGCCAAGCCGGTGGTCCCCGAGGTGTAGATCAGGCTCATGCGTGCGCTGTCCGCTGGTTCCGCGTATGGCGCCGCGTCGAGGGTGAGGTCGCTGAGCAGACGGTGGCGACCGGTGATAGCCGCGGCGCCGTAATGCGCGGCCAGCTCGTCCGGCACCGGCACCTCGATCAGGTCGACGTCGCCGGGCAGAGCCTCTTCGACAGCCGTGATCAGATCGGAATGGACGAACACCGACCGAGCGCCCGAGTGCGAGAGCACGTGCTCGAGCTCGCGGCCGCGCGAGTGCCAGTTGATGGGCACCGCGATCGCGCCCATGTGTGAGCAGGCGGCACTGAGGGCGAGAAAGGTGGGTTCGTTGCGGAGCACAAACGCCACCCGGTCCCCGTGCTCGACGCCGGCGTCACGCAACGCGCCCGCGATCAGGGCGGCCTGTGCCCTCACCTCGTCGTGAGGGATCTCACGCTCACCGAACCTCACCACCACAACGGCCGTAGCATCGCACGCATGGATGCGTCGCTGAACCCCGCGCTCGCCGAGGCGCGTTTCTGCCCGAGGTGCGGCCGGACCG
>Ga0335080_10001195_pt1 | contig 25098 bp, 28 predicted proteins | sample Lox_Sample_34_FD_206720 | JGI IMG/M metagenome (GOLD analysis project Ga0335080, IMG submission 206720) | Soil microbial communities from Loxahatchee National Wildlife Refuge, Florida, United States - Lox_Sample_3.4 | ecosystem: Environmental > Terrestrial > Soil > Wetlands | place: USA... | reverse complement strand
AGCGAGTAGCAGCGTTCGGCAACATGGCAGAGCGGCAGATAGCACACCGATTCGAACGGTTTGTCGGCGATGCCGACCGTTTGCGCGTAGGTGTAGGCCGCGTAAACCAGATTGCGGTGGGTGAGCATTGCGCCTTTGGGCGGACCCGTGGTGCCCGAGGTGTAGACCATGATGCAGACATCATCGGGCGAGGCTTGCGCGATGAGCCGATCCAGGGTCGCGTCGGCGTTTGGGTTTTCGCGAGCATAGGTATCGCCGAGCTCGCGGAGCCGCTCGAACGACGTCAGGTTCGGCTGGCGATAGTGTCGCAGCCCCTTCATGTCGATGCAGGCGATCGCTTCGACAGCTGGAAGACCCCCGTTGTGGGCCATCGCATCGAGCACCTTGTCAGTCTGTTCCTGGTCGCCCGTTATCGCCACGCGCGAGCCGGAATGGCGGACGATATATTGGAGCTCGACCCAGGGGTTGGTGGGGTAGATGCCGACGGCAATGGCACCGATCATCTGAGTGCCCAGGTCTGCATAGAACCACTCGGGTGTATCTTCGCCGGCGATGGCAACACGATCGCCTGGCTTTATGCCGAGCGACAATAGGCCGAGCGCGACCGAACGCGCGGTCTGATAATAGTGGTTCCAGGAGTAGGGATTCCAGATGCCGTATTCCTTTTCGCGAAGCGCGAGCCGGTCGCCATGCATCGTCGCGCGCTGCCGCAAAAGCTGCGGGATAGTGATGGCGGCATCCTTAAGCGTCGCCTGTAAAGGGCTCGCATTCGCGCGCGAGAGCTGAGGCGCAACAGCATGCGGCGACGAGTGGACCGTCCGCAGAGTATCGATCGTCGACATCAAGCGCCTACCCCTGAGGCTAGATTACCGCGCTGTGCTCCAAGATAGGCCGCAGCGACATCAGGGTTATCGCGCACGTTGGCTGGTGTTCCTTCTGCGATCTTGCGCCCGAAGTTCAGGACATGGACTCGATCGGAAATGTCCATCACGATCCGCATGTCGTGTTCGATCATCAACACCGTGATGCCGAGTTCGTCCCGGATGTCCAGAACGAACCGCGCCACATCTTCCGTCTCCTCCTGGTTCATGCCGGACACCATCTCGTCAAGCAGGAGGAGCTTTGGTTCACTGGCAAGCGCGCGCGCGAGCTCAACGCGCTTCTGCTGGCCATAGGACAAGGTCCCGACGATCGCGTCCCGGATATGTTCGATCTCTAGGAACTCGACGATGTGTTCGATGCGCTGGCGGGCTTCGATCTCTTCCCGTCTTGTGCGCCCGAAATACACGACGGCATCGAATACGTTTGACCGCAGATGAGTATGGCAACCAGTCAGAATGTTCTCTACGACGGTGCCGTGCTTGAACAGGGCAAGGTTCTGAAAGGTGCGGCCGATGCCGATCGCGGCAAAGCGCCAAGGCGAGATAGTCCCAAGGTCGATTCCGTTAAAGACAATGCGGCCGTCACTCGGGCGGAGCACGCCAGAAATCATGTTGAAGAGAGTTGTCTTGCCGGCACCGTTCGGTCCGATCACGCTGCAGATTTCTCCAGGCACTACAGCGAGGGTAACATCGGCAACCGCCTGCAGGCCGCCAAAGCGCTTGCTCAAGTTTTCGACGGCAAGGAGGGAGGTCATGACAGCCACCGCTTGCGCCGCTTGTAGTGTTTAACGTCACGCAAGCTCTTGCGCCCTGAGGAGGAGAAGCCGAGGTAGAACTCCTGCACATCCTCGTTTGCGGCGAGCCTTTTCGCAGTTCCATCAAGCACGATGCGTCCAGTTTCAAGTATGTAACCGTAGTCGGCGATATCGAGCGCACGCTGCGCGTTCTGCTCGACCAGCAGCACGGTCATGTTGAGTTCACGGCAGAGGCGGACGATCACTTCATAGATGCGGTCGATGATCAAAGGGGCCAGGCCGAGTGACGGTTCATCGAGCGCGAGCAGGACAGGATCGGTCATCATGGCGCGTCCGATCGCCAGCATCTGCTGCTCGCCGCCCGACATGTAACCTGCGATCTGGTCACGCCGCTCGAACAGGCGCGGAAATAGCGAAAACACCTTGTCGCGCCGATCGCGGGCTTCCGAGATGGTTTTTGTATAGCCACCCATCTGGAGATTTTCGTCGATCGTCAGTGCCGGAAAAACGCGCCGCCCTTCCGGAACCTGGACGATACCGCGTCGTACCAGTTCGTCGGGCTTGAAGTGATGGACCTCCTCTTTGCGAAAGCGGATCGAGCCGTTCTCGATCACACCCTCCTCGGTATAGAGGATGCCGGACATTGCCTTCAGCAATGTCGATTTGCCGGCGCCATTGGAGCCGAGCAGGGCAACAATGCCGCCCTCAGGTATTTTGATCGAAACGTCGCGCACTGCCTCGATGGCATTGTCGTAAACCACGCGGATATTGCGAAATTCGAGCAGCGGCGCACGCTCTGGCGTCGCCGACGTGCCTGCAATGTCCGTGTGCGTTGTGATCGCCATAAGATCTCAAATCCTGCTGGCCAGCGCCCGCGGATGGGCCGCAAGGATCGCATCGGTGACCAGCTTTGCGGTTTCGGCGCAGGCCTGCGTGCCGCCATTGCCATATTGCTTGACAGCGTCGCCGACACACCAGAGACCTTCGATTCCGGTTTCGCGCGGCAGATCATAGCCGGCGCAGCTCCGTTGCGCTGGCCAGTCGTCGCGCATCACGCGAATGGACAGGATCTTGGCTTGCCCGAAGTTTGGAAACTGCTCGCGCAAATCTTCGAGCGCGAGCGCGACTTCGGCCTCAGATTTGAAATCGCCAAGCGCCGGGACTGGCACGGCATAGGCGACATATTGATTCCAACCCGGCGGCGCGAGCTCCGGGCAGGTCGCGGTGAGGTTTGCCATGTTGCAAAGGCGCCGCGTCTTGCCAAAGGTAATGATGCCCGGGTGAGTAACCAGAGGCTCGCGGCTGGCAATGTTGATGACGATGTTGGCGGCAGGACGAAGGCTATCACGGATCTTCTCCAGATATTCTGGCGGGAATGCCGCTTCGCCGCCAAGCGCGACCGTCGCTTTTGGCCCGGCGTTGCTGATCACGATGCTGGTATCAATCCGCGTCTCGTGGCCGTCGCGCAGCACAGTCACTCCTTCGGTGCGGCCATTGGCGGTGTGGATCCTTATCGCCGGCGTACCAAGCCAGATCTCGCCATTGCGCTGGATCGCCGCAGCCAGCGCGTTCCAGACACCGATCGTGCCTTGGGGGCAGAAGCCGAAGCGTTTGAATGCACCCTTACTGGTGAAATAGGTCAGGAACGCGCGGGCTGGCAATTCGTCAGCATTGCAGGCAAAAATCGCCGCGCAAAGATTGCGGAAAATCGCGTGAACCGTGGCGTTGTTCGTATAGCCCTTTAGCCAGTCCTCAGTTGACTCGCGCCCGTCCGGGAGATTGCCTGAACGTGCGTCGGCGAATTTTTCGAGAATGCGCGAGGCCTGTTTGGTGAGCTGGCCGAGCAAAAGCGACCATCCACCGCGGCCGACGTCGATGACCTTGCCGTCGATCAGGAAAGCGCTTGCGGGCTCTGGCGCGCGGATATCCAGCGGCGCTCCAACAGTCCTGAATGTCTCCTCGAAAATGCCGCCGAACTCGATGGCGATCGCGCCGATATTGACCCTGAAACCGTCGATCTCCTCCGTTGAGGCGCGCCCGCCCAGTCGTCCCTTGTCGTCCATCACAAGCGTATACAGGCCGGCATGAGCAAGCCGTGCCGCGGCGCAAAGCCCACCCGCGCCAGCACCAATGACGACAGCATCAACCCTTTGATTGGTCACAAAAATCCTCCCATCATGCCGCCGGTTGACCCCGCGTGTTCGACTTGCTTGCCCGAACGAAGGATATTATAATCCGACTGTCCGTTCAAATTTTTTTTTGACATGGATCAAACAGACCGATCTGGTCCCGATGTTGCGGGGAAAGCTGCAAGCTTTGCAGCGCGCCGTTTAGTGTAGTGAGAACCCTCCGGCCGGCCTTGCGCCGGCGACCAGGATGACGAGAGACGCAAATGGCGCGGACACGCTCGGAAAATTATGATGACATTCAGCGGGGGATTCTGACCGCGGCCTGTGAACTGTTTGCCAAGCAAGGATATACGCGCGCCTCAATTGCGGAGTTGGCGGATGCCTGCAAGATTTCGCGCGGCGCGCTCTATCATTATTTCGAATCCAAGGAAGCAATCCTGTTTGCTATCCTGGATGCGCACATTCACCAGATGATCGCCGACGTCGAGTCTGCGATCGCCGGCAAGTCAACCACTCTGGGACAATTTCGGGCGGCGATCCGCGCGATCGTGGAGCTTAATGCCGGCTCCTCAAACGAGCAGCGTGTCATTCTGAACGACCTGTCGTTCCTCAGTGAGACTGAACAGGAGAATATCAAGGCGCTGCAACGGCAGATTGTCGAGGTGGTAGCCGATCTCCTGATCCGGCTCGATCACGAAGGCAAGATCGCAAAGCGAACCAAGAAGGTTTACGCGATGATGCTGTTCGGCATCCTGAACTTCAGCCACACGTGGTACGATCCCGCCGGCAGCATAGGTCCGACCGAGTTCGCGGACATGATTGTGGATCAATTTCTGTACGGCTTTACGGCACCGGTGAAAGCTGATGCGCCGATGCGATCCCGTCGCGAGCGGGTTTAAAAACAGAAACAACAATAGGGAGATGCCATGCCTGACGCATTGATTATCGACGCCTGCAGGACTCCCCGAGGCGTCGGCAAAGCCGGAAAGGGCGCATTGTCGGGAATTCATCCGCAGCAACTGGGCGCGACGGTGTTGCGTGCGCTGGCTGACCGCACCGGTATCAACACCGCCGACGTCGACGACATCATTTGGGGCACGAGCGCGCAGGTTGCGCAGCAGAGTGGTGACCTCGGCAGGATGGCGGCGCTCGACGCCGGCTATGACGTGCGCGCGAGCGGCGTCACGCTCGACCGCTTCTGCGGCTCAGGCATTACCAGCGTCAGCATGGCTGCTGCGTCCATCATGTCGGGCGCCGAGGATCTGGTGATCGCCGGCGGCACCGAGATGATGTCGATGGAAGGCCGTCGCGGCCAGGGTCCCATGATGATGGACGCTGGCAATCTTCATCTGCGCGCGAAGCATCCGCAGTCGCATCAGGGCATCTGTGCCGATGCGATTGCCACCATGGAGGGGATTGGACGAGAGAATGTCGACGCAGTGGGGCTCGAAAGCCAAAAGCGCGCGGCCAATGCGATCAAAAACGGCCATTTCAGGAAAAGCTTGGTGCCGGTCTACCGCGAAGACGGCACGCTCGCACTCGACCATGAGGAATATCCGCGGCCACAAACCACGAAAGAGGGACTTGCCGGCCTCAAGCCCGCCTTTCCGGCGGTCGCCGACTATCCGCTTGACGACAAAGGCACAACCTACCGCAGCCTGATTCTTCAAGTATACCCAGACCTCGACATCAACTTCGTGCATCATGCCGGCAATTCATCTGGCGTTGTCGACGGCTCGGCGGCGATCCTTCTGGCTTCCCCAAACTATGCCAAGGCCCATGGCTTAAAGCCGCGGGCTCGCGTCGTCGCGATGGCAAATATGGGCGATTCGCCCACATTGATGTTGAATGCGCCGGTTCCGGCCACTCGAAAGGTGTTGGCGAAAGCTGGGCTTTCGCTCGATGACATCGATCTATTCGAAATCAACGAAGCTTTTGCGGTCGTCGCGGAGAAATACGTTCGAGATCTGAAGCTCGACCGCGACAAGGTCAACGTCAATGGTGGTGCCATCGCACTCGGACACCCCATCGGCGCCACTGGATCGATCCTGATCGGGACCATCCTTGACGAGCTTGAGCGGCGCGATCTCAAGCGCGGGCTCGTGACGATGTGTGCCGCCGGCGGCATGGCGCCGGCAATCATCATTGAACGCCTCTGACGCTCTCGCGGAGCCCGCCGTGACGAACCTTCTCCCCGACACGATCAGGCGCCTCTACACCGACCCCGGTGAATATATCGACAGCGATCATCCGGCAGTCCAGGAATTTGCCAGAGCCGCCGTTCCGGCAAACGCCAGCGAGCGCGAGAAGGCCAGGCTGCTCTACATGGCAGTGCGCGACGGAGTTCGATACAACCCTTATGTGAACATGCGCACGCCAGAGACGTTCCGTGCCTCGAGCGTGCTCGTGGCCGGCAACGGCTATTGCGTCGGGAAAGCGGCGCTTTACGCGGCCACCTGCCGCGTTCACGGCATTCCCGCGCGCGTTGGTTTCGCTGATGTACGCAACCACCTCACGACCGAGAAGTTGCGCCAGAGCATGGGCACGAACGTTTTCACCTGGCACGGTTTCACGGAGGTGCATGTGGACGCCGCTTGGCGTAAGGCGACCCCGACCTTCAACGCCACGCTCTGCGCGAAGCTCGGCGTGCATCCGCTTGATTTCGATGGTCACAGCGACGCGCTCCTGCATCCCTTTGACGGCGCGGGCAGGACCTACATGCAATATCTGAACGATCATGGGTCTTACCACGACGTTCCCGCAAAATTCCTGATGCGGGAGATGGCGCGCGACTACGCCAACATGCAGGGCGAGGACTTATCCAGCCGCGACATGGAACGAGAGGCAGCGGAAGGCTGAACGTCAACCGCTTTCGTTCGACAGTATCTCGACGCCACGATTTGCGGCGATGCTGTGTCCTGGGACGGACTGCTTGCACCGGCGGGCGCGCCGCAAGCTATCATCCAAAGGCTCGAGGAAGCACTCAGAACCTCCAATGAAAAGAACCCGCTGTGCTTCGTATCCTGGCTCAGTCCGGCGCCGTGGCTGACTCTTAATTAGCTGCTTTGTCGGGACTCGGACCTCGCGGGCCAAGAAATTTGCGTGCGGAGATTGCGCACTAGAGGCGCCCATTGACGGGCTATGAAATCGCAACTAGCCGAGCCAGGCTGCGCATCGATAAGAAAACAGTGTTTCTAAAATAGTGGTTTGAACGATGTAGCGGAGCATGACCACTGCGGCGCAGAAATTGACGTAGAAGCCGGCTTCGACAGCCGCTGCCCGTCAACAGCACGTCAACAGCAAATAGCGTTTCGTTCCGATCTTGTTCTTACTCTGTTTGCACATCTACTGGCCTTTTCGCTTTGATTTTGCGCGAGAATTCGTGTTCCGGCCTACCTTGACATGGTAGGGGTCACAGGTTCGATCCCTGTCGTGCCCACCAGCCTTCGCTCGCTTCGCGAGCCTCGGCTGGGCAAGCCGCCTCAATGTTTGATCGCATGCCGAAGGCGCAGTCCGCGGGCTCAATAACCGTGCGAATCTGGGTATGGATCGCTATTTCGCTCGCGGCGCTCACTCTGGCGGCGGCCGCTCGAATTGATGGTGGTTCGCGCGGCTGCCATGCGCGCAACGCCCGACCAGCGCCGACAATTCAACGAAATCGCGGGAGGAATGGCAGCGGCACTGGAAGCGGACGACTTCGACTCCTTCGCGCGGCTGGACGCAGAGTTCAATGCGCTGTGCGTGGCTGCCTGCCGCAACGTGATGGCGACCTCGATGATGCGTCTGATCTCCACGCACAACCGGCGGTTCTGGTTCATGCATCACGGACGATCTCTGCCGCGCGAAGGTATCGAGAGGTATGTCGAAATCGCTCGCGCCATCGCCGGCGGCGATGCGGATCAGGCAGCCCAGGCAACCGAGCGCTTGCTCGCCTACGTCGAAGGATTAGCCCGACGATCTCCGATTGCAGTCTAGTCGAGCTATGCCAGACACCTGATCTGCGAAGTTGCTCGATCGCCAGCTTCTCGCCACCTCCGGGCCTGACCGATCAGCGGGGTCTAGCGCGCAACCAGCCCTTCATTCTGAGGCCATCGCGCATGTTGAGGCCAAGCAGCGTGATGTTGGTTGCTCCTGCGACGAGTTCAAGCAGCTGCACCGCGTAAAACCAGCCGTCGAACTCTGCAGCCTCAGCTTTAAAGGCAAGAAACAGAGCCGAGGGGATGAGGATTAGAATGCCATTTCCGGCTATGAAGGGCATGCGTTTGATTTTCGCTCCGATCAAGCCGGCCCGACGTCCGTTAGCCAGCGCAAGCCCCGAAGCTCCCGCGGCGATCAGCGCGGGAACAAGAATGAGGAACCCCCAAGGTATCGTGGTCTTTACCTCTATAACGACCGAACGAGACGCAAACAGTTCGCTCAAGGCGGTCGAAAGCCAGAAGGTCGCAATCGTGAGGATTGCGATGGTTCCGGCGACAGGGTGGATAATCTTGATCATTTCTCTGCTCGTTGGAAGGTCGCAAACAGGACGGCTGGTGCCGAACCACATGCGCCGAAGCAGCCCATTCGGCGGAGGAATGGTGATAGAGGGTGGCACCTGCTGCTTCGACGCGCTTGGTGCGTAGCTATGGGACGCAGATGCCCGGCACCGCTACCTTCTGAAACAGATGTGGGATCGCAACGGCCGAAGCTGGATAGCTCGAGAGCTTTGCCGTGAACTCCGGGTTTGTGAATGCAGCGCGAAAATGGGCTGTCGTTTCCCAAACAGCGTAGTTCAGATAGGTCGGGTTCTCGCCGAGGGCACGGTGAAGCTGTGTGGAAATGAAGCCCGGCTGACGTTTCATGAAAGCGGCATCATCTTCCCAGACTTTGAGGAAGCTCTGCTCATCGGCTTTATCCAAGGTAAACACGTTCACCAGCACCACCGGGCTGGCGTCGATCGCGATCTGACGATCGATTGGGAAGGCAGGGTCCAGAGAACGCAGCAATGACATGACATATCCCTCGCAATATGGTTTCATAGCACCAATACGACATGTAAATGCCTATTAAATTGACATCATAATGTCAAGTGTGTTTTATGGTGACATATGAATAAAAGCAAGCGAACGGCAACGGGCGATGCATTGACCGAGCTGATGCTCGATTTCTTCAGGCTAAACAGCCTGTTGCTGACTACCGGCGATCGCCTCGTCGCGGAACTTGGGCTCACCAGTGCGCGATGGCAGGTCCTCGGCGCAATCGTTGCCGCCGAACGTCCACAACCCGTTGCATGGCTTGCGCGCGACATGGGCGCCAATCGCCAGAACCTACAACGTATCGTCAACGATCTGGTGAAGGACGGGCTTGTCGCCTTTGAGATCAACCCACATCATCGGCGGGCACAGCTTGTTGTGCTCACCGAGAAAGGGAAGCAAGCATTCGACGCGGCCATGCGGTTGCAGGCCCCCTGGATCAACAAGCTTGCGGACGGGCTGTCGATCAAAGACCTGCAAACGGTCCAGCGGCTCATCATGACATTGCGCAAGCGACTGGAGAGTGATGCGAAGCTTCCATAGAAAGTGTAGCTGGTCTCCGCGCCATGGCGTCTGCCGTTGAGGAACAGTAGACCGCAACCCACGAAATCATGCTTAGGGCCCCGTCGACCTGTCGGCGTTTCGTGGCTCGAAGCAGGATTTCACGGCGTTCGTGCAACCGAACCACTAACGACCGGCCTGGTTGCTTCGCATGGTCCGGAACGTGATCGAATGGCGGCGCTGCTCCACCGGTGGGATGCTGTACTCCCAATTTTGACGCGCCTCGCCACCCATCAGACAAAGCGAGCGTGGTTCGGCTGAGAGCGTGAAGCCCTCCCATGTCTCGCCCGGACGGCGGCGAAAACGAAATCGGCAGGCAGCGATCGCCATCAAAACGGCCTTCTTCCCGATCATATCCAGTCCTGTCGCTTTCGACCGTGCTGTGGTCGCGCAGAAAGGCTCGGCGATCGGCGTCACAGAGAGAGTTTGTTGATTGCCTTGATCGCTCGGTTTGGTCCATGCCAGCCGAGGAATTCGACATCCTTTTGTTCCAGCGCATTTGTAGCGCGAAAGAACGCTTCGAGCTCCTCCACCGCACGCTTGGGAAGACGGCGGATATCCTGCAGATCACCCTCGAACGGGGAGCGCTCCGGCACAGCGAACAAGCGATCGTTCCTCTCGGTCTTGCCGTGGGTTTTCTGGACGGCTTCGAGAACTCCGATCGGCTTGCAGCGAAGAACAAGACCCGGATAGGTCGCAGAATCGTGGATCACGAGCACGTCCAGCGGATCGCCGTCGTCGGCCTCCGTCGACGGAATGAATCCCCAGTCATAGGGATAGGTCAGCCCGACCATCAAAGGCTTCGCCAGGGTGAACACCCGAAGCTTCGGATCGAATTCCAGCTTGCAACTGCTTCCTCGCGGCGTCTCGATGACGGCGAGAACATGGGCTTTGTCCGCCCAGGTGGGCAGCTTGAGCAGGTTGGTCATCGCGATCCCTTTTCTAACTCTCAACTCTCAAGCCCGAACGCTCTGCTAGGGAACTTGGTTCCTGTTTCCGCCTGCGACAGAAATGTGAACTCGAAGCTCATTCAAGCGTTTGGAGCTGAGGTTCCACGAGGAGCCCGTCTGGCGTGACTGAATACCTCGTTCGTTTCCTGATTGGAGGCCTCGTCGTTTCGGCCTTTGCCATGCTTGGAGACTTGCTGCGGCCCAAGAGTTTTGCCGGACTTTTCGCGGCGGCCCCCTCGGTCGCGCTCGCAACATTGGGGATCGCCGTCATCGAGCATGGTGCCCAATATGCTGCCGCGGAAAGCCGGACGATGACCTGCGGAGCCATCGCTCTCGCGGCTTACGTGGTGCTCGTTTGCCATTTGCTGATGCGGACGCGATTGCGTGCACTCGCAGCCAGCCTTTTCGCGCTCGTGATCTGGCTGCTGTTTGCCTTTGGCCTGCGGGCTCTGGTCACGGGAGAGGCGTGATGCTGGTGCGTGTATCGCTATCTTCGCTGAAGGTGGCGCGATGGTACGAATATCTCGTTCGCTTCGTGTTGGGCGGGGCGACGACGGTGTTTGCGGGTTTCATCGGCTCGCGATTCGGCCCCTCGACGGGAGGGCTCTTCCTTGCCCTTCCGGCCATCTTCTGTGCCAGCTCGACGCTCATTGAAACACACGAGATCCGCCGCAAGCGCGAAGCGGAGCTGGATGGGCGATTGCGCGGCAAGAAAGCCGCCGCGCTCGAGTCCGCAGGCGCGGCTCTCGGCAGCATCGGCATGCTGGGCTTCGCGATCGCATTCGCCGCTATCATCGAACGAAGCACGGCAGGCGCGTTCATCGCAGCTTCGCTCGTCTGGCTGCTCGTGTCCGTCGCAGCGTGGTACGTCCGCTACAAGTGCCGGATGACGCGCATTTGACGGGCGCGCCAGCCCCGCATGGCGAAGCAAGAGAAGCGGCGCACCTGCTTGCAACTCCGAAGCGTCAGGCAAAGGCGGCTGCGCAGGCCGCTGTCGCCGAATCGCCTAAGCGGACTCGCTCCGCATGGTCCGGAACGTGATCGAATGGCGGCGCTGCTCCACCGGCGGGATGCTGTGCTCCCAATTCTGACGCGCCTCGCCATCCATCAGATAAAGCGAGCGTGGTTCGGCAGCGAGCGCGAAGCGCTCCCAAGTCTCGCCCTGACGGCGGCGGAAACGAAATCGGCAAGCAGCACCGAGCGAAAGGCCGAAGACCTTGTCGTAATGCGGCTTGTCGCGATGCCATCCAATGCCGACGCCGACGTCATATTCCGTGCAGAGAATCTGCCGCAGGCTGCCCTCGGGCAGATTGCCGAAACCCTCGACTGCGCGTACGACGGCGCCGAGCCAGTCGGGGATCGGCTCCGCCTCTTTCAGCTTTTGCAGCGTGTAGTCATAGCGGTAGCCGAACGACTTCACCCGCCGGTGGCCTTCGAAGGCACCGAACTGGAACGGCTGCAACGGCAATTCCGCGATGCGCGCGATCAACGCGCGCTCCATTTCCACGGATACGAAGTCGGGCGTATAGCGCAGGCCCTTCGGGCCAACAATTTCATCCTCAAAGAGCGCGAGCTGGGACACTGGCTGAGTTCGTCGGGTGATCCGTCTTCCGGGACAGCCTCATATGGGGCGGCGGCGCCGGATTGTAAGGGCGTTCGTCGTGACAACCATCAGCGCAAGTGCCGCGCCAGCAAGCGGACACGACGCCCGGCAGAGCCAGTCCCAGACGTTGCAACCCGGGACCGCGCCTGGTGTTGTATTGTCTGATGCCTTGCGGGCACGATATTCGGTCATGGCCAGGACATTCAAAGTCGGCGATCACGTCAGCTGGAATTCGGAAGCTGGGAGAGTGCGCGGCAGGATTGTCCGCGTGCATACCAAAGATGTGCGCTTCAAGGGCTACGTTCATCACGCAAGCCCGGATGAGCCGCACTATGAAATCAAGAGCGACAAGACCGACCATGTCGCTCTGCACAAGGGGCGGGCGCTGCGGCATCTTGCGCGCTGATTGCCGGCGGATGCCGCCAACTGGAATGTGCGGGAGGATCAGATGGCGAATCCGTTCTACACGATCGGCCACGGCACGCGGCCGCTCCGCGACTTCGTTGACCTCCTGCGGAGCGTGGATGTCGCCTTGCTCGTCGATGTCCGCTCGGTGCCGCGCTCGCGTACCAATCCGCAATATAACCGCGAGGTGTTGCCGCAATCGCTTCAACCGTTCGGGATCGGTTACGAGCACATCGCCTCGCTCGGCGGCTTGCGCGGCCGCGCGCGCGATGTGCCGCCCACCCTCAACGCCTTCTGGGACAATGACAGCTTTCACAATTATGCCGATTACGCCATGAGTGCCGCTTTCTCCGATGGAGTTGCGCAGTTGCGCGCGCTCGGGGCCGCGCGGCGCTGCGCCGTCATGTGCGCGGAAACGGTGTGGTGGCGATGTCACCGGCGGATTATCACCGACTATCTGCTCGCCGCCGGCGAAAGCGTGTTCCACATTCTGGGACCCGGTCATGTGGAAGAAGCTCACATGAACGCAGCGGCGCGCGTGCAGGCCGGAGGCGCTCTGGCCTATCCCGCCGAGCCGCCTGCGCAGCCAAGCCTGTTCGAATGAGATGTCCGCGCGCCGGGGAAGGGCAGCTCACGCCACCATCGGCGCTTTCAGGACCGCTTTTCAGGGCAGGCCGCGCATCTCGATCTGGTCGATCAGCTGCTTGGTGCGCTCGGCGAGACTCCTGCCGGCGCCGTGAATGTCGAACACCGAGGCCGGAGTGTCGCGGTCCGTGACCTGCGCGATGCGCGGACAATGTCCGGCGCCGCAGAGGCGCTCCTTCAGCGTCTCGGCCTGCGCGATCAGCTTTGGAGAATCGACGGCCGACCAGGCGACCACGATCGGCTCTTCGACCTTGAGAATGCCGGGGAAGGCCGAGCGATTGTCGTATGTGTTTGCATCGGCGCCGAAATAGGAGCGCTCGCTTTCGCTGATGTCGTCGCCGACGAGGTAGAGTCCCGAGACCAGCACTGCGCCCGCAATATCCGAATCGGCCGCCTGGAACTCGGGGTGCGCGAGGAAGCTCGCCAGATGGAACGCGCCGACGGAATAACCGACGGCGATGATCTGGCGCGCGTCGCCGCCATAGAGATCGATGTTCTGGTGGATCCATGAGGCCGCGGCGGCGACGTCCTTGGCGCCCGCCGGCCACGCATGTTGTGGCGCACGTCGATAAGCCATCGCGACGCCGACCATTCCGTTTTTTGCGGCAAGACACATGGCCTGGTCCCGCATCGTCCAATCGCCCGAGGTTCCGTCGTCGGCAAAACTTTCGCCGGCCACGAACAGCAGCACGGGGCGCGGCGAGCTTTTGTCGCCCATCATCGCGACATCGACGAGGTTCTGATCGCTCTCGCCATATTTCAGGCCCCGCGACAGCGTGACGTCCCTGCAGGCGTCCTCGACCGAGGGGATGGCTTCGTCGACCAGCCCGGCCTTCGCAACATCAACCTGAATATCGGGCGCGAGAAGCGCCGCAACGGCAACCATCAGAGTAACGACAAGCCATTTTTTCATTTGCGCGCGCCGTTTATGCCTGAAGGATCGACCCAAGGTTGGGCGATTTCACGACACATAAATCAAGTGTCAAACTGTCGCGGCGGTTCCGCTCCTCACATGCCAGCCATGTGCTTTCCCGCGATATAGCCGAAGGTCAGGGCCGGGCCGAGCGTGATGCCGGCGCCCGGATAGTTCCCGCCCATGATGCTCGCCATGTCGTTGCCGGCGGCATAGAGGCCGCCGATGACGCGGCCGTCTGCATCGAGCGCGCGCGCATGCGCGTCGGTCTTGATGCCGGCATAGGTGCCGAGATCGCCGATCACGAGCTTGATTGCATAATAAGGTGCGTGTTCGATCGGTGCGACACAGGGGTTCGGCGCGTGAAGCGCGTCGCCCATATAGCGGTTATAGGCGCGCGAACCCTTGCCGAAGGCGGGGTCGCGTCCTTCGCGCGCAGTTTCGTTGAACGTAGCGACCGTGGTCTGCAATGTCCCTCGATCGATGCCGAGCTGCGTTGCGAGTTCCGCAAGATCGGCGCCGCGCTTGAGATAGCCGCTGCGAAGAAACTGTCCGATCCCCATCGGGGCCGGCGGCACGCAGCCAAGCCCGTATTTGCGCAAGGTGCGGTGATCGCAGACGAGAAAGGCGGATATCTCTTCGCCTGGCCTGGCCGTCTTCATCATGTCCTGCACGAAATCGTGGTAGGAGTTGCCCTCGTTGGCGAAGCGGAAGCCCTCGCGTGTCACCGCGATCACGCCGGGTTTGGCGCGGTCGATGAAATGCGGCATGACGCCGTTTGAGCCATCCTTGCGCGTTGTGATCGAGACCGGCACCCAGGCCGCCGCATTCGGCAGCGTGTCGTCGATCCGTCCGCCCGCGCTCTCCGCAAGCCGCAAACCGTCGCCGGTGTTGCCCTCGGGTCCCGGCGACCAATGCTTTGTGCCGTCGCCCGCATGTGGAAATAATGTCTTGCGCCGCGCGACATCATGCGGAAAGCCGCCGCAGGCCAGCACGACGCCGCGTCTTGCAATCACGCGAACCTCGCCTCCGTTGTGCGCGACGATCGCGCCCTCGACCTTCCCGTCTCTGACGATCAGTTCCCGCACCGGCGAGGACAGCCACAACGGGATATTCAGGTCGAACGCGGATCTGGCAAGGCGTGCGACAAGCGCGTTGCCGTTGGTGAGCGTCATGCCGCGGCCAAAACGCATCACGTCGAAAAAGTGCTTTGACAGGCGCTTGGCGACATAGATCGCCGAGCTCAACGACCGCGTCGCGCGCATGAACTGCAGGATGTCCTTGCCGGAGCCGAGCATGACGCCAAACAGCGTCAGCTCGGGCAGGGGACTGCCGAGATCCCCGATCCGCTCGCCGAGCTCGCGTCCGTCAAAGGGACGCGTCACCATGGAGCGTCCGCCCTGCGCGCCGCCCGGGGCTTCGGCGTGATAATCCGGGAAAGTCAGCGGCATGTCGAAGCGCACCGCGGTCCTGGTGGTGAAGAAATCGACCGCCTCCGGGCCTTGCCTCAGAAACGCATCGACGCGGTCGGCGTCAAAACTGTTGCCCGCTTCATGCCTGAGATAGGTTCGCGCCTGGTCCGGATCTTCGACAATGCCCCAGGCCTTCGCGAGCGACGTGCCGGGGATCCAGAGCCAGCCACCGGAGCGCGCGGTGGTGCCGCCAAAGCGCGGCTCCTTCTCGACGATCAGCACCTTCAGCCCGTGATGGCCGGCGGTAACCGCTGCCGAAAGACCGGCAGCGCCCGTGCCGACCACCAGCGCATCGCATTCGTAAGTCTCGGCCGCGCCGGTACTGTTGTCTGTCATTTGGTGTTTCCCCGGCGCATGATCCGGACAGGTGTGCTGCGGTTTTCCGAAAAGCATGCCCTCGGGCTTGACCCGAGGGATCATGCGCAAACAATAAGCCCCGCCATTTGGCGGCGCCTATGCGGCGGCGTCAATCCAGCTTGTGCGCGATGCACCCTTGCGCGGCCGCGCCGCTTGAGGGCAGTCTTTGAAAAAAGCGGCCCCGCCGCAGAATTTTTGGGGGAGAGCCCATGGCTGCGTTCGACGCGCTTCAGTTCGGCATATTCGACCAGAACGACCGCGGACCGTATCCGCTTGCCGAGCAGTATGAAAGGCGCCTGCAGCTGATCGAGTTTTACGATGCATGCGGTTTCCGCGCCTATCACATGAGCGAGCATCATTCGACACCGCTCAATCTGACGTCGTCGCCGAGCGTTTTTCTTTCCGCAGTCGCCCAGCGGACGAAACGCCTTCGCCTCGGCGCGCTGGTCTATGTGCTGCCGGCGCATCATCCGCTGCGGCTTGCGGAGGAAATCTGCATGCTCGACCATCTGAGTCAAGGCCGCATCGAAATCGGCATCGGCCGCGGCGCCTCGCCGCACGAGCTCGGCTATTGGGGTGTCGATTCCGACAAGGCGCAGGCGATCTATGTGGAAGCCTACAACGTCATCATGCAGGCGCTGACGAACGAGGAGGTGAATTTTGCCGGAAGGTATTTTCATTTCGAGAGGGTTCCGATCGACCTGAAGCCGCTCCAGCTGCCGCATCCGCCATTGTGGTACGCCGTGCCGGTGCCGGAGGGCGCGGTCTGGCCGGCAGAAAACAGGATCAACATCGTCTGCGCCGGGCCGTTGCCGCGCGTGCGCGAGATCACCGATCGCTATCGCGCCGCCTGGGCTGCGGCGGGACATCCGCTTGATCAATTGCCGCTGCTCGGTATCAATCGCTTCGTGGTGGCCGCCGACAGCGATCGCGAGGCGTTGGCGCTTGGCCGCCGTGCCTGGCCGGTATTCTTCCGGAGTTTCATGAAGCTCTGGAAGCTCTTTGGCACCCAGCCGCGCTACGCCCGCATCCCCGAAGATTTCGACACCCTGGTGCAAAATGGAGGCGCGATCGCGGGCTCCCCCGGCACGATCCGCGATCGTGTGCGCCACATGACGGAGCAGGCCGGCGCGAACTATTTCATCAGCCAGTTTTCCTTTGGTGACCTCCGCCACGAGGAGGTCACGCACTCTGTCGGCATTTTTGCACGCGAGATGTTGGCTGCATCGCACGAGCGGGTAGCGCAGGCGATGTGAGGCGAGCCTATGGCACGATCGCGGCGCGCTGCACGGCCTGCGGCGCGCAGAACTCCTTCCAGGTGGAATTCGCGACATGGATGGGCGAGAACGCCGGCCGCTCGACATAGCGGCCGCTGCCTTTTTCGGCGCGAAGCTCGCCCTCGCGCCAGGCAATTTTGCCGCGCGAGACCGTGACGATGGGAAGCCCGGTGCATTCAAAGCCCTCGAACACATTATAGTCGATGCGGCTGAGCTGGGTCTTCGCGGAGATCACCTTGGAGCCGGCGGGATCCCACACCACGAGATCGGCATCGGAGCCCGCCGCAACCGCGCCCTTGCGCGGAAAGATATTGAGGATGCGGGCGATGTTTGCCGACGTCACCGCAACGAACTCTTCCCCGGTCAGCCGTCCCGTGTTGACGCCTGCGGTCCACAATAGCGGCATGCGGTCCTCGAGCCCGCCGGTGCCGTTCGGGATTTTTCTGAAATCGTCGAGGCCGCCGCGCTTTTGTTCCGTCGTGAACGAGCAATGGTCGGTCGCGACCACCTGCAGCGAGCCGGATTGCAGGCCGGCCCACAGGCTATCCTGATGCCGCTTGTCGCGAAACGGCGGCGACATCACGCACCGCGCCGCGTGATCCCAATCCTTGTGTTCATATTCGCGCGCATCGAGCAAAAGATGCTGGATCAGCGGCTCGCCATAGACGCGCTTTCCGGCGGCACGGGCGCGCGCGATCGCCTCATGCGACTCGCGGCAGCTCGTATGCACGACATAAAGCGGGGCGCCGGTCATGTCCGCAATCATGATGGCGCGGTTGGTGGCTTCGCCCTCGACTTCCGGCGGGCGCGAGAAGGCGTGGCCTTCGGGGCCCAGGATTCCGCGCGCAAGCAATGCGTCCTGCATGCGCGCGACCACGTCGCCGTTCTCGGCGTGAACCAGCGGCATGGCGCCGAGATGCGCGCAGCGCGCGAACGAGTTGTAAAGCTCGTCGTCGTTCACCATCAGCGCGCCCTTGTAAGCCATGAAGTGCTTGAAGGTGTTGATGCCATAGGTCTTGACGACGATCTCCATCTCGTCATGCACCTGTTTCGACCACGAGGTCACCGCCATGTGGAAGCCGTAGTCGCTTGCCGCCTTCTCGGACTTGCGCCGCCAGTCCTGGTAGGCGGCAAGCATCGACTGGCCGGGATCGGGAATGCAGAAATCGACCACCATCGTGGTGCCGCCCGATAGCGCCGCCTTGGTGCCCCATTCGAAATCGTCCGCCGACACGCTGCCCATGAACGGCAACTCGAGATGGGTGTGCGGATCGATGCCGCCCGGCATCACATAGCAGCCGCCGGCATCGAGGGTCTCACAGCCAGCGGGTGGATCGATCGAGGTGCCGACGGCTGAGATCGTCTCGCCATCGATCAGGACGTCGGCGCGGCGCGAGTGATCGTGGTTGATGACGGTGCCGCCGCGGATAAGGAGGGACATGGGGACTCCGAGCAGGATACGCGCCCTTGACATGCTGGCGCTGTTGCCGAGCTTAGCGCGCAAAGCTGTGCCGCGCAGGCGAAAATTTTAATCAGTGCCTGATCGCGCACTCATCTGCTTGTGGCGGCCTACTTCGCCGCTTCGTAGGAACATTCCGCGCCGGCGCCGGCCTTGTCCTTGATCGCCACCGGATCGAGCGTGCAGGTCAGTTTCGACAAGCTCTCGAAGATCGATCCCGCGGCGGCGTCCGAAGGGACGCCGGCCATCGCTTCGGTCGCAAACATTTCGTTCGCCGGGCGGCCGTTGATGGTCTTCACCGTCTTGCCGAACGTCAGCTCGCAGGATCGCGCGGTGATGTCGACATTGCTGACGCGGCAGACGATCTTGTCCGCGGTCACCACGATCTTCTTTTTGTGGGCAATCGTGCTGTTTGCGGCGAACAAGGTCGCGACCGCCTCCTTTTCGGCCATGGACAGAAGATGCGAGGCCGATGCCACGACGCCTGCGAGCGCGAGCGCCGCCTGGCCGGTGACCGAGCCGGCCTGTGCGCTCGCGCTTCCCGAGAACATGAGCGCAGTTGCGAGAGCCACTGATTTTGGGCGATTCATTCCGGCCTCCGTAAAGCGAGCCTGTCGGTTCGGATAGCAGAATGCGGGCTTTGGGGAGTATGAAATCGCGAACGCTTCCACAGGGCAGCTTTGCACCACCGGCAGACGGGGGCGGCCCGAAACGCTTGCACTTCCCGATTCCCGGGAGCACTGTTGCCCTGCGGTGCAGCACGCCGCCAAGAAGCAATTCGTGTCGAGGAAACCTGATGGCGGTCACGCGGATCGACTGCGACATCCATCCCGCAGTGGGGGGAACGCGCACCACGCTGCTTCCCTATCTCGACGATCACTGGAAGGAGCAGGTGGTGAGCCGGGCAATCGACGGGCTCGATCTCACGAGCTATCCGCCGAACATGCCGCTGTCCGGCCGGCCCGATTGGCGGCCCAAGGGCGGCAAGCCGGGAAGCGATCTCGGTATGGTGCAGAAGGGCGCGTTCGACCAGCTCGGCGCAAGCCACGCCATCTGCAACGTGCTCTATGGCGCGCAGGCGGTGTACGACCCCTATATGGCGTCCGCCTTCTGCAAGGCGATCAACGACTGGATCGCGGCCGAATGGTTGTCCGCCGATTCCCGTCTGCGTGCGTCGATCGTGGTGCCCATGCAGGCGCCCGACCTGGCGGTGGAAGAAATCGAGCGCCGCGCCGGCGACAGCCGCTTCGTCTCTATCCTTGTTCTGGCGCAGGGCGAGACGCTTCTGGGCCGCCGGCACTTCTGGCCGGTCTACCAGGCGGCGGAGAAATACCAGCTGCCGCTCGCGATCCATGCCGGTAGCGCCTACCGCTTCGCGCCGAGCTCGATCGGCTGGCCGTCGCATCGCTATGAATATTATTTCGTGGAGGCGCAGGCGTTTCAGGCGCAAATCCTCAGTCTCATTTACGAGGGCGTGTTCGGCAAATTCCCGAACCTGAAGGTCGTGCTGATGGAATCCGGCGTCACCTGGCTGCCCGCCTTCATGTGGCGGGCGAACAAGACCTGGCGCGGGGTGCGCGTCGAGGTGCCCTGGGTCGAGCGCGAGCCGGCGTCGATCATCCGCGACCACATCCGCGTTACCATGCAGCCGTTCGACGCTCCGCCCGATCGGACCGGCGTTGAGGACGTCGTCGACCAGATCGGTTCGGACAAGATGTTCCTGTTTGCATCCGACTATCCGCACTGGCAGTTCGACGGCGACGACGCCATTCCGCCGCATCTGCCGCAACACATCGTGTCGCGCATGTGCGTCGACAACCCGCTTGAAACCTTTCCGCGGCTGAAGCTGGCGGCTTGAGCAGCGCATGATCCGAAAAGTGAGAACCGGTTTCTCGAAAAAGATCATGCGCCAGACAAAACTTAGGAGGATCGCATGAGCGATGTCATCGACCGCCCGATTCTGGAGAAGGAAGCAACTGCCGCGACGCGGCTGCGCATCGTCGATTGCGACATTCATCCGAGCCTGCATTCTCGCGCCGACCTCAACGAATTCCTGCCAAAGCGCTGGCAGGAGCATTTGAAGACCTATGGCGACCATCTGCGCACGCCCTATATCGGCACCACGCCGTATCCGCGCTCCTCGCCCATCATCTGCCGTCGCGACGCCTGGCCGCCGACCGGCGGGCCGCCCGGCTCCGACCTCGCTTTCATGCGCAAGCAGCATCTCGACCCCTATGACGTCGAGTTCGGGATCCTGCAGGTGCTCGATCTCTTCATTTTCTCGCAGCAGAATCTCGAGTTTGGCGCGGCGATCCAGCGCGCGATCAACGAGTGGCAGCTCGCGTTCTGGGCGCATCGCGATCCGCGCCTGAGGGCCTCGATCCTGGTCGGCCAGGACGACACGGTCGCAGCCCTCGCCGAGATCGACCGCTGCGCCAGGACCGGCGAGTACATCCAGATCAACATCTCGCCGCGCGCCAACGAGCCGCTCGGCCGGCGTCGCTACTGGCCGATCTACGAGCGCGCGCAGGAGCTGGGCTTGCCGCTCGGCATCCATGTCGGCGGCTATGGCGGGCACGCGCCGACCGGCGGCGGCTGGCCGTCCTATTATTGCGAGGAGCACCAGTCGAACGCGCACACCATGGCGGCGCAGCTTGCAAGCCTCGTGATCGAGGGCGTTCCGGAGCGCTTCCCGGCATTGAAGATCGTCTTCATCGAAGGCGGCTTCGGCTGGATCGCGTCGGCGATGTGGCGGATGGACCAGCATTTTGCGCGCTTCCGCAGCGAGGTGCCGCATCTCAAGCGCCGCCCGTCCGAATATGTGAAGGAGCATTTCTGGTTCACCACCCAGCCGATCGACGAGCCGGACGAGGCAAAGCATCTGCGGCAATTGATCGAATGGGTCGGCATCGAACGGCTGTTGTTCTCGTCGGACTATCCGCATTGGGACTATGACGATGCGCGCTTTGCCTTCAAGACGCCGCTGACCGAGGTCGAGCGGAAGAAGATCTTCTCCACCAACGCGCGCGCGGTGTACAAGCTCTGATGGCCCGTCACGTCGTCGCGCGCACATCCGAGATTCCGCCGGGCGGCAACAAGGTCGTCGACATCGAGGGCCGCGACATCGTCGTGTTCCATGTCAATGGCGTGTTCTTTGCTCTGCTCAACCGCTGTCCGCATGAGGGCGCGCCGCTCGACAAGGCCGCGTGCGTGGCGCGGCTGACCTCGCCCGAGCCCGGCGTCTACAATCGCTCGCGGGTCGGCGAGATGCTGCGTTGCCCCTGGCACGGCTGGGAGTTCGACATGCGCGACGGGCAATCCTGGTTCGATCCGAAGCGGTTCAAGGTCCGCTCCTATCCGGTTGTGGTGGAGAGCGGCGAGGAGCTCGTCGAAGGCATGGCCAAGGGGCCATATGTGGCCGAGACGTTTCCGGTCGTTGTCGAGGACAGCTACGTCATCGTCGAGACCTGAGGCAAAAAGCTCCTGCCCAAACTGTCACATCCGTGCGATAGACTCGCGCAGGATTCACGGGGCGCAGGTACAAATGTCGAAACAGTCGATGCGGGAAGAGGCCGAGCGGCTGATCCGCGAAGCAACTGAAAAGCGGACCCTCGTGGTCAAGGAGGGCAATACGCGGATCGAGGCCGTCTGCGGCAAATGCGGCACGGCCAACCGCGTCTCCGCCGAGCGCGGCGCGCACCGCGTCAAATTCACCTGCAAGAGCTGCGGCCACAGCCAGGCGACACTTTGAGAGGCTGGCTCAACGAATTTGGATGAGGGCCATTCAGGCGTGACGGCTACCCTGCCGCCACTCCGTCTCTTATGTTGGACGCCGGGTCAATCCCTGGTCCACCACGTCACTTGGGGCAGTCATGAAATTTCCGCATCTCTTTTCGCCGCTCAAGGTCGGTCCCTATCAACTCGCCCACCGCGTGGTGATGGCGCCGCTGACGCGGATGCGGGCGGAAAGGCCAAGTCTCGCGCCGCGGCCGCTGAATGCGGAATATTATGCCCAGCGCGCCACCGAGGGCGGCCTGATCATCGCCGAGGCGTCTCCGGTGACAGCAACCGGTTTCGGCAATCCCGGCGTGCCCGGCATCTATACGGAGCAGCAGCTCGAAGGCTGGCGCAAGGTTGTCGACGCGGTCCACGCCAAGGGCGCATTCATCTTCCTGCAGCTGTGGCATGTCGGGCGCGTCTCGCATTCGTCGTTCCAGCCCGGCGGCGCGCTCCCCGTCGCGCCCTCGGCGGTTGCGATTCCCGAAGAGTTCAAGGCGATGACGGCCGACGGCAAGGTCGTGCCCTATGAGACGCCGCGCGCGCTCGAGACCGCCGAAGTGCACGGCGTCGTTGCCGCCTTCAGGCAGGCCGCGCGCAATGCGATGGCGGCCGGTTTTGACGGCGTCGAGATTCACGGCGCCAATGGCTATCTGATCGAGCAATTCCTGCAGTCGCGCACCAATCTGCGCACCGACCAATATGGCGGATCGATCGAGAATCGCGTGCGCCTGCTGCTCGAGATCGTGCAAGGCGCGGTCGAGGTCTGGGGGGCCAACCGCGTAGGCGTGCGTCTGTCGCCCTATGGCATCGCCAACGGCAGCGGCGAGCCGGATCCGATGCCGCTTTACACCCACGCGATCAATTCGCTCAATCCGATGGGGCTCGCTTACCTGCATTTCATCGAGCCGCGATCGAGCGGCGCAGGGCGGGCGGAGGTCAACTGGCAGAACGTGCCGTCGGCCATGGTGCTGTATCGTCCGATCTGGAAGGGCATCCTGATCTCCGCGGGCGGTTTCACCGGCGAGATGGCGGAGGCTGCGATTGCCGCGGGCCACGCCGACGCCATCGCCTTTGGCCGCATCTTCATTTCCAATCCCGATCTGCCGCGCCGGCTCAGGCACGGTTACCCGCTGACGCCCTACAACCGCGCGACCTTCTATGGCGGGGAGGAAGCCGGCTATACGGACTATCCGGTTTACGACGAGCTGGCGCCGGCTTGACGTTGCCGCCTCCTGTGCGAACCATGATCTGTCGTTCCGGGGCGCGCTGAAAGCGCGAACCCGGAACCTCGAGATTCCGGGTTTGATGCTGGCGCATCGCCCCGGAATGACGGTGATTGGAGACGACGAATGGCAAGACCAGCGGCAGCAGGTGGCATCGCCAGGGGCCAATGCCTGTGCGGCAAGGTGACATTCGAAATCGACGTGCCGGCGCGCTGGGCCTGGCACGATCATTCCTCCGCAAGCCGCCGCGCGCATGGCGCGGCCTATGCCACCTATGTCGGCAGCTGGCGCAAGCGTTTCCGCGTCACAAGCGGCAAGGCGGCGATTGCGCGCTACGAGGACAAGCAGACCAGCACCTCGCGCAGCTTCTGCTCGGCCTGCGGCACGCCGCTCGCCTACGAGCGCGCCCGCTCTCCGCATATGGTGAACATCCCGCGCGCGCTGTTCTCGGGGCGAACGGGGCGGGCGCCGCTCTATCATATCGCGATCGAGGAGTTGCAGGATTGGGCCTACACCGGCGAGCCTCTGGTGCCGCTGAAGGGTTTTCCCGGCGTGGTCTGGCAACGCTCGAAGAAGAAGCGACGGGCGGCGGGGGACGACCCATTCGAGCTCGCGCGCGAAGAGATTTGATCGCGTTGGCGCAAGGCAGCCATGAGCCTCCTCCATTGATCTCGCCGGAGAGGATCAGCATGATGCCTCCGCGTCCCGCGGCCGGAGGCCGGCGGGGCAGGGAGGCAATATGAAGAACCGCATCACCGGTCGCTCGGCATTTCTCGCGCTGCTCAAGGACGAGGGCATCACTCATCTGTTCGGCAATCCCGGCACCACCGAATTGCCGATCATGCATGCGCTGAAGGACCATCCCGATCTCACCTATGTGATGGCGATGCAGGAAAGCCTCGTGGTTGCGATTGCCGACGGGTTCAGCCGCGCGTCCGGCAAGCTTGTGGCCTGCAACGTTCATGTCGCCCCGGGGCTCGGCAACGCGCTCGGCTCGCTCTTCAACGCAAAATTCACGGGAACGCCGATGATTCTGACGGCCGGCCAGCAGGAGCAGGGCCACGGCCTGATGGAGCCCGTGCTCTATGGCCCGCTGGTGCAGATGGCCGAGCCGTTGGTGAAATGGGCGGTCGAGGTGACGCGGCTCGAGGATTTGCCGCGCATCGTGCGCCGCGCGGCCAAGATCGCGACCACGCCGCCGACGGGGCCGGTGTTCATCTCGCTGCCCGGCGACATCCTCAATTCGGAGGCCGGCATCGACCTCGGCCACTCGACCCGCGTCGATGCCCGCGTGAAGCCATCGGACGAAGCGTTGCAGGCGCTGACGGATCGCATCCTGAAAGCACGCCGGCCGCTGATCATCACCGGCGACGAGATCGTCAAGAGCGATGCGCTGAACGAAGCCGCCGCACTTGCGGAAACGCTGGGTGCGCCCGCCTATCAATGCTCGACGCCCTATGGCGCGCACTTCCTTTCCGAGCACCCGTGCTTCATGGGCGCGCTCTCGCGGTTGCAGAAGCAGGTGCGCGAGGTGTTGTCGCCTTACGACCTCATGATCGTGCTCGGCGCCGATCCCTTGCGCATGTCCGTCTACAGCGAGGTCGACCCGTTGCCGGAGGGGCTGTCGATCGTGCAGATCGGCCTCGTCGACTGGGATCTTGCGAAAAACTATGGCG
>Ga0335080_10001194_pt1 | contig 25104 bp, 27 predicted proteins | sample Lox_Sample_34_FD_206720 | JGI IMG/M metagenome (GOLD analysis project Ga0335080, IMG submission 206720) | Soil microbial communities from Loxahatchee National Wildlife Refuge, Florida, United States - Lox_Sample_3.4 | ecosystem: Environmental > Terrestrial > Soil > Wetlands | place: USA... | reverse complement strand
GCGTCGGCCAGACCGAATTTCGGGTCATCGGCCTGAATGCAAAGATAGAAGCGGTCGGTCGAAGCATGCTTCTGGAAGCGGTCGACATTGAAGAGCGGATGATGCGGCTCGGGAAGCTTATTCATGGCCAGCATGCCAAAGACGGCGGCGAGCGACGCGCCGAGAACCGTCAATTCGAACGTGACGGGTATGAACGCGGGCCAACTGTTGAGCGAACGGCCGCCAATGTTTTCCGGATAGGAGATGACCGAGGCCCAATACTGGAAGCCGAAACCGCTCAGGCCACCAAGCAGGCCGCCAATCAACGTGACCAGCGGCACGAGGGTGCGTTTCAAACCAAGCGCTTCATTCAGGCCTTCGACCGGGAAAGGCGTGTACGCGTCGATGCTGGTGTAACCGGCTTGCCGAGCTTGTTTCGCCGCCTGGATAAGGCTCTGCGGCGTGGTGAATTCGCCCAGGATGCCGTAGATGTGTGAGCGCTGCTGCTCCATTATTCGTGTTCCTCAGAGGTATGCGCCACCAATTCGCGCATTTCTGCAATCGAGATCGCCGGCAAAATGCGCACGAACAAGAAGAGCAAGCCGGTGAAAAGACCGAGGGTGCCGATCAACACAGCGTAGTCCCAGAACGTGGCGGAGTAGCGGCCCCATGCGGACGGGACGAAGTCGCGAGTCAGGCTAATGACGACGATGACAAAGCGCTCGAGCCACATGCCGGTATTCACGATCAACGACATCAGGAAGAGCATGAACACGCTGGTGCGGATCTTGTGAATCCACAGCAATTGCGGAAGCAAAATGTTGCACAGGATCAGCATGTAGTAGAAGTACGCGTAGGGACCGTGCAGACGCTGGGCAACGAGGAAGACGTCCCATTTATTGCCGCTGTATTCGGACATGAAGAATTCGAAGAAATAGCCATAAGCCACGATGAGGCCGGTGGCGAGCATGACTTTGGCCATGTTCTCGAGGTGGCGCATGGTGATGTAGTCCTCGAGGCCGTACGCTTTGCGGAGCGGAATCGCGATGGTGAGCACCATCGCGAAGCCCGAGTAGATGGCGCCGGCGACGAAGTAGGGCGGGAAGATTGTGGTGTGCCAACCGGGCACAATGGCGATCGCGAAATCGAAGCTCACGACCGTGTGCACCGAAAGCACCAGAGGCGTGGCCAAGCCGGCCAGGAGCAGATACGCGGACTGGTACCGTTGCCAGTGTCGAGCGGAACCACGCCACCCCATGGCCAGCATGCCGTAGACGATTGCTTTCCATTTGGCGGTGGCGCGATCGCGGAGCGTGGCCAAATCCGGAATGAGGCCGACGAACCAGAACAGGAGCGATACGGTGAAGTAGGTCGAAACGGCAAAAACGTCCCAAATCAGCGGGCTGCGGAACTGGGGCCAGATACTCATGGCGCTCGGATAGGGGAACATCCAGAAGGCGTACCAGGGACGGCCGGCATGGAGTAAGGGGAAAAGGCCAGCGCACATGACGGCGAAGAGCGTCATGGCTTCGGCGAAACGGTTGATCGACGTGCGCCACTTCTGGTTCAGCAGGAAGAGAATGGCAGAGATCAGCGTTCCGGCGTGGCCGATACCGATCCACCAGACAAAGTTGACGATCGCAAAGCCCCAGCCGATGGGGATATTGATGCCCCAAATTCCAACGCCCTTGCCGATCAGATACGTGATCGCCACCATCAAAAGCATCATGATGGCGAAGCAGATGCCAAAGCCCAGCAGCCAACCGAGGGAGACCGGGCGGGTCAAAACGATGGAACTGATCTTATCCGTGATGGAGACGTAGGTATGGCCAGGCCCCAGAACCGGAGTGAGCCGTTGGAGATGCGGGTACTTGTCGGCGGCCGGCGGCTCGAGAGTACTCATGCCTTCTCCAGTTCAGAATTCGGGTTGCGCACAGCGGCGAGATACGTGGTGCGAGGCCGCGAGTTCAATTCACCGAGCAGCGAGTAGTTGCGCTGCTGCGCCTTGAGCTTGGCGACGCGGCTGTTCGGGTCGTTGGCATTGCCGAAAACAATCGCCTGCGACGGGCAAGCGGATTCGCAGGCCGTGACGATCTCTCCATCGCGAATGGGACGTCCGGTCCCGCCATTAGCCCTTTCCGATTCGATGCGCGCGTTGTTGATTCGCTGAACGCAGTAGGTGCACTTTTCCATGACGCCGCGGCTGCGCACGGTAACTTCCGGATTGCGGATCAGCTTCAGGGCCGGCGTTTCCCAATCCTGGAAACGCAGGAAATTGAAGCGCCGCACCTTGTACGGGCAGTTGTTCGAACAGTAGCGCGTTCCGATGCAGCGGTTGTAGACCATGTCGTTCAGGCCTTCGGAGCTGTGCACCGTCGCGCCAACCGGGCAAACCTGCTCGCACGGTGCGTTCTCGCATTGCTGGCACGGAACCGGCTGAAAGAAAGTCTTTGGATTGTCGAGCGCGGGCTGGTAGTCGCCGGGATCGCCGCTCGTCTTGTTACTGTCGGCGCCTTCGGTGTTCGAATAGTAGCGGTCGATGCGAATCCAGTGCATTTCGCGGCCGCGCATGACTTGATCTTTGCCGACTACGGCGATGTTGTTTTCCGATTGGCAGGCAATGACGCAAGCGTTGCAGCCGTTGCAGCTGTTCAGGTCAATGGCCATGCCCCAGGCATAGCCGTCATAGGAGAAAGCCTGGTACAGCGAATCTTCTTTGGGCGGCTGCTCATCGCCCTCGTGGGCGAAATTCGGATTGTTGCGGTATTCGTCGAGCGTGCCTTCACTGAGAATCTTGCGGCCTTCCATGTTGAAGTGATATTGCGTGCAGGCCAGCGGGTAATCGTCATCGGTTTTCTTGATCGCATCAGGGCCTGCGGTCGCGGTCCACAGGGTCTTGGAAGTGCGGACCATGTAAGCATTGAAGCCGGTGTTCGAACCCGTAAAGCCAGCTTTCTGGCGACCGTAACCCAGAGGCAGCACGATAACGCCATCCGCCTGGCCAGGCATAATCCACGCCGCTGCGCTTACTTTGCTGCCGGAAATCGCTACATCGATGACTTTGGAGATGATTTGCCCGTGCTCGCCGCCGCGGGCGGCTGCCTTTTGAGTGAGTTCCAGCTTTTGCGCTGTTTTAGGGCTGACCAACGCAGCATTGTCCCAAGTGAGTTTGCTCACTGGGCGCGCTAACTCCTGCAGCCAGCCATTGTTGGCAAAGCGGCCGTCGTAAACGTTGGAATCGGGCCGGAAAATAAATTCGAACTGGCCGTCCGGCACACCGTGGGACGCGGGCAGGCTGGCCACGCTGAATTTGGCGGAAACCGAAATCGGAGCATAGGCGCTGTTCGCGAGAAAGCCGTCGTGGAGGGTCTTGCGCCAGAATTTTTCGGTGTCGCCAGAACCTGCGGCTGTCTTCAAGCTGTTGCGCAAGGTATCGTAAGCGGCGAGGCCGGGCTTGTCAGTGAAGGCTCCGATCACATCGAAGGCCGAGTGGGTGTGATAGAGCGGCGCGATTAACGGCTGAATGATGCTGACCGTTCCATCGAACGCGCGCGCGTCGCCCCACGTCTCGAGGTAGTGCGACTCTGCAATGTGCCAGTCGCAGTATTCTGCGGTCTCGTCGTAGTGCGAGCTGACGTAAATCGTGTTTTTGACTTTCCGATCGTCCGAATCGGGCTTGACCGTCGCGGTCAGCTTGTGGGTGAAATCAAAATCGTGCGGCGCGTCGTAGACCGGGTTGGAGCCAAACATCACCAACGTATTGACCTTGCCGGCATCCATGTCCGCGCACAGTTCGGTGAAAGAGTCCAACTGATTGACGGGACTGGCTTCGACCGGCTCGGTGTAATAGAGCGTCGTGCCAACGTTGCCGAGTGCGGCGTTGATGGCGTGAGCGAGAGCATGCACGTTTGGCGGCTGGAATTCGCCCGCGACAACGAGCGAGGTGCCGCGATGCTTTTGCAAATCGGCGGCTGTGACATCGAGGAATTTCTGCGCGTCCGCAGAAAGCGTTCCGGAGCCGCCCAAGCCGAGTTTGGCGGCCAGTGCGCGGGCGAACTGTTCGACGTCGGAGGCGCGCAGCGGCAGGCGATGGTCGGCGGTTGAGCCAGTTACGGAAGGCGTGGGCTCGACGGCGTACAGGCGATTCAGGTTGTCACTCGGCGCGTTCAGCTTCCGTCGAGTGAAGAAATCATGCATATAACGAATATGGCCGGGGCCGCTGGCAAGGAAATCAGAATCGAGCGTCAAGACCACGTCGGCCTTGTCGACTTTGTAGACGGTGTTGAGATAGCGTCCGAAGGCCAACTTCGCGCCTTCGCGTGGACCGTCGCTTCCGGCCGGCTCCCATTGATGCCACTTTGCGCCAGGAATTAATTTCAAAAGATAGTTGATTTGCGCAGCGAGAAGCGGCGAGGTGACGGTTCCGGTCAAAATGCGGAAGCCCGCACCATTTTGTTTGGCATCGGCGGCGATGGTTTGTGCCGCGCTAAGAAATTCCGACCACGAGCGGATTTCGCCCATTTTTGTTACGGTCTGTGAGCGATCCGGATCGTACAAGTTGAGCACGGAAGCCTGGCTGATGACGTCGGTGCCGCCCAGGCTGGAGGGATGATCAGGATTGCCGGCGATGTGCGTCGGCCGGCCTTCGTGGCTTTCAACCAATAAACCGATGGCGTCGGCTCCAAACGGCATGGCCGTCGCATAAAACTGCGGCTTACCCAGAACCATACCGTCGGGTTGCTTCACGTACGGAACAAGCGTGTCGTGCACCTGGTTGCAACCGGAAATGCCAGCGAACGCGAGCGAGGCCGCAGCCAGCTTCAGGAAGTTGCGGCGGTCAAAGCTGTCGTCCCATTCGGAAGCCTGCCGCGGGAATTCGCGGTGCAGAAATTCTTCGAAGTGCGGGTCTTCGGACAGTTCTTCCAGAGTGCGCCAATAGTGTTTGCCGGTTTTTCCGTTCAGTTTCGCGCGCACGGTCGCGAGGTCGAGCGTAGTTTCGCGCAGCGTGAGATCTTCTTGCTCGTGTTCCTCTTCGTGATGATCGGCAGGCTCGAGGATCGGCAGCGAGGCGTTCTGCCCGTGGTGGTGGAGTTCGAACTGTTTTTTATCGCGCATACCGTCCATTAGCGATGGCAAGTCCCGCAACTGGTCAGGTCCGCCGCCGTGCGAATGTGACGCTCGTCGGCAAATTTCTTTCCAAGCTCTTCCTGATTGCTGGGCGCTTTCCAGTCCATGTTAAAGACTTCGTTGACCGGAGTAAGCGGCCGCAAAACACTTTCCGGATTCCGGTGGCAATCGATGCACCACTGCATCAACAGCGGCGAAGCCTGGAACATCAGCGGCATCTGGTTGACGCTGCCATGGCAAGTAGAACAGCCCACGCCCTTGCTGATGTGAATGCTGTGGTTGAAATAAACAAAATCCGGCAAGCGGTGAATTTTGACCCAGCGAATGGACTCGTCGCTGCGATAACTCTCACGAATGGGCTCGAGATACGCCGAATCAGAAAACAGTACGGAATGGCAGTTCATGCAGGTTTTGGTCGGCGGGATGCTGGCCACGGCCGAAGTCTCGACGGACGTGTGACAGTAGCGACAATCGATTCCGTCATCGCCGGCGTGGTGTTTGTGGCTAAACTGCACCGGCTGCGCGCGAATCAGATACTGATTGGTCGCATAGGGCGAGCGCGCCAATCCAATGATGGCAGTAACGGCCAGGCCAGCCACCAAAATGCCTGCGAACAGCGAGAATCGGGCGATGAAATTCGTGCTGCGATGAAAGATCTGGGCCATGTCAGCGTTCGCACTTTAGCGAAGGCCCCTCTGGAAAGGAGCAGCACCGTAGAGGCTCCGCAGTGTCAAGGCCGGAAAGCGCGGCAACCGGCGCACAAATTGACCGCACATGATGCGACAAAATTTTCTGGAATGCAACCCGCGGCGACAAATTTCCGAAATTTTTTCGGAAATGCATATTGCGAATCAAACGGCACCTGCGGAAAATTCGAACGCCCGGCTTGCAGCTGCGCTTCGCGCCCTGGCAGCAGGAGCGGTCGCGTGCCAACGTGCTTGAGATGCCGTGCCAAGCAAGGGAGGATTCGTCTTTTTCTTATGAATCGGCTGTGCGAACGGTGCAGGCGTGTTATCTTAGAAGGACCCTTCCGCCGTCGCCCTGCGTGCGGCGGAGCCTACTCGAAAGCTACTGGGGCGTGGTCCAACTGGTAGGACACCACACTGTTAATGTGGATGGTGAAGGTTCGAATCCTTCCGCCCCAGCCAAATTTCTCAGGAAAATCGCGGAACGAACCTCGCTGGGACGGCGAAGCGCCGTCCGGCAGTTGGCGTGAAATGGGGTAACGCGACTCAGCCGCGCGCGGTGGGCAGGCCGGCTTCGGTCCAGCCGCGCCAACCGCCATCCATTGACTCCACGTTGGTGTAGCCCATTTTTTGCAAGTTATCGGCCACCAGAGCCGACCGAAAACCACCGCCACAATAAAGGACGATTTTCGTCTTGGTATCAGGCACGGCCTTTTCGATATCGCGCTCGATGACGCCGCGGCCCATGTGCACGGCGCCGGGCAGGTGGCCCTTCTCCCACTCATTGTCTTCGCGGACGTCCACGAGCAACATTTTTTCCCCAGTATCGATGCGTTTCTTGACATCGGGGACGTTGGTTTCCTTGACGCGTTTCTTGGATTCCTGAACCAGTTGCAGAAATTGCGGCGCGTGTTGCATGCGTTCCTCCGACAAGTGCTCTTCAGCAACCAGCCTAGCACACTCAACGGCACTGCTCGGGCGCGATAAAGCGCTCTTCGACTCGGCGATGCAAAAATTTCCTTTGCCATGGGTACTTTCTTTCGAATCGATCCATGCACCGTCCGCCTTCCAATCTCCAAGCCGCACTTGTATATTGCCGAGCGCAGATCAGGAGGCACGTCATGGATATTTGGTCGCGGCGAAAATTTTTTCTGGGTTCTCTCGCGGGCAGCCTGGTTGCCGGCGCGGACAAGTTGCTGGGCGGCCCTCCGCATTCGGAGGCCAGCACTCGAATGGCTTCGCCTGCGACGGGGACACGTCCGATCATTATTTCCAGCGCGAACGGCCTGCAAGCGCTGGACAAGGGCATGGCCGTCCTGAAAAGCGGTGGTGACACGCTGGACGCCGTGATCGCTGCGGTTACGGTTGTTGAAGACGATCCGAACGACGACTCCGTGGGCTACGGCGGCTTGCCGAACGAAGAGGGCGAAGTGGAGCTCGATGCTTCGTGCATGCACGGCCCAACCCATCGCGCCGGTGCGGTTGCGGGCGTGCGCAGAATCAAGAACGTAGCGCGGCTCGCACAGACCGTGATGCAGAAGACGAATCACGTCATGCTGGTCGGCGATGGTGCGCGGCGTTTCGCGATAGACGAAGGCTTCGAGGACATGAGCCTGCTGACCGAGCATTCGCGCAAGGTGTGGCTCGCCTGGAAAGCGGCATCTTCAATGAATTGGCGGCCTGGGATTGACAGCCCCGAATGGAAGGACAAGGTCTCCGCGATTTTCGACGGCGATGCGCGGCAAATCGCTTATGCAGAGCGCGTGATCGCCCATCCCCCGACCGGCACCATCCCCTGCATGGCGGTGAATGAAAAAGGTGATATTTCGGTGGTAGTTACCACATCTGGCTTGGCGTGGAAAATTCCGGGCCGCGCTGGAGATTCGCCGGTCATTGGTGCTGGGTGCTTTGCGGACAACGAGGTGGGCGCGGCCGGCTCGACGGGCAAAGGAGAAGAAAACATCAAGATTGCCGGCGGCCATACGATCGTCGAAATGATGCGGCGCGGCAAATCGCCGGAAGAGGCGTGCCTCGAAGCGCTTTCGCGCATCGCGCACAATTACAACAACGACAAAACCAAGCTGCGTACGTTCCACATCTTTTTCTATGCGCTGAACAAAGATGGCCAGCACGGCGCGGCCTCGCTCTGGCGCAACCACTACGAGGAGCCGCAGCACGCCGTGTACGCCGTTCACGATGGGACACAAGCCCGGTTGGCAGAATGTAAAGCCTTCTTCGACGAAGTGAACGCCCACGGCTAAAATAGCTGCATGGACCAAGCCAACATTTTGATCATCGGCGGCGGCGTAGTGGGCTGCGCCATCGCTCGCGCCGTTTCTTCCCGCTGGCAGGACGTTTTTCTTGTCGAGCAAAACCCCAAGCTCGGCATGGCCACCAGTTCGCGGAACAGCGGCGTGATTCACTCCGGCATTTATTACGGAAAAGATTCGCTGAAGGCGCGGCACTGCATCGCCGGGAATCGCCTGACGTATGAGTTCTGTAAGAAGCACAACGTGCCGTTCCGCCACACGGGCAAACTCGTCGTCGCCGCGAATGAGCATGAACACGCGGACCTGGAAGCGCTGTTTCGCAAGGGTACGGAAAATGGCGTGGAGGGCCTGCGGATTATCGGACCGGAAGAGATTCGCAAGAAAGAGCCGCACATCGTTGGCACCGCGGCCATTGATGTGCCGTCAACCGGCATCGTCTCCGCCGAAGAGTTAGTGCATGCGCTGGCGCGGTTGGCGCAAAACGCAGGCGCGGAAATTGTGACGCGCGCACAGGTCACTTCGCTGGAGCCGAATGGCAAAACGGTTCGCGTGAATTTGCGCATCGGAGATGAAGAAGACCTGCAGAAAGAAAGCATTGAAGCGCGCTGCGTTATTAACGCGGCTGGTCTTTATTCCGATGAAATCGCCGCGATGCTCGGTAACAACTCCTGGAAAATTTATCCGGTGCGCGGCGAGTACTGCGAAATTCGCGGGCCGCGCGCCTCGCTGATCAATGGCCTGGTTTACCCCTTGCCGCACGCGCATGGCTTGAGCCTGGGTGTGCACTTTACGAAGACGCTGTGGGGAACGGTGCTGCTTGGGCCGACCGCAACGTACGTGGACGGCAAGGACAATTACGAAAAGGCGCGCCTGCCAATTTGCGACTTTGCCGAAAGCGCCAAAACGCTGTTGCCAGAAGTGGAAGAAAAGGATTTACAGCTGGGCTACTCGGGACTTCGTCCGAAACTGGTGCCGCCCGAAGGCAAAGGCTTGGCGGATTTTGTGATTACGCGCGATCCGAAAGTGCCGCAGGCGATTCAGTTGGTGGGCATTGAGTCGCCGGGATTAACCGCGGCCATTTCGATTGGAAATCACGTCGCCGACTTGGCCGCGGAAGTCCTCAACTGATGAAATTCATTCGTAGATGAATGGGCACGATTCATCGTGCCTCCCGCAAGATCGTTCGTTCCGAGACAGGCTCACTCCACGACGATGCGCAGAAACTTTTTCTTTCCCGCCCGGAGCAGAAATTCGTTGGGCTGGCTGAGATCAATTTCTTTCCGCGCAACCTCGACGCGCACGCCGTCGATCTCCACGCCGCCCTGTTCGATGAGCCGGATGGCTTCGTTTTTCGAACCGACCAGCTTTAGCTCCGCTAACAGCGCGACCAGCTTCTTGGGGGGACCGCACGGAATCTTCTGCTCTTCCGCTTCCGCCGGGGCCTGGCGATCGCGAAATACGCGTTGAAAATTTTCGGCGGCTTTGCGCGCAGCCTCTGCGTCGTGGAAGGTGCCGATGATCTCCTCAGCCAAGCGCATCTTCACGTCCATGGGATGCTTCGTGCCGCTGGCCACGTCATTTTTCAGCGAGGCAATTTCTTCCGGCGTACGGTCCGTAACCAGTTCGTAGTACGTCCACATCAGCTCGTCGGGAATCGACATGATTTTGCCGAAAATTTCCTGTGGCGGCTCGGTGATACCGACATAATTGCCGAGGCTCTTGGACATTTTGCGCTGCCCATCGAGCCCGACGAGAATCGGCATGGTCAACGCCACTTCGCCTTCGAGCCCGTATTCGCGCTGAATGCTGCGGTGCACGAGCAGATTGAATTTTTGTTCGGTAGCACCGAGCTCGACGTCGGTTTTGAGCATCACCGCGTCATAGGCGGTCAGCAGCGGATAGAGCAGCTCATGAACAGAAATGGGCTGCTGGTTTTCCAGGCGCGAGCGAAAATCCTCGCGTTCCAGCATGCGCGCGAGGCTGTAATGGCCGCAGATCCGCACAATCTCCTGGCTGGACAATTTGTCGAGCCATTCGCTGTTGCGCCGCACTTCGGTTTTTACCGGGTCGAGCAGCTTGAAAACCTGTTCGAGATAGGTTTTGGCGTGTGCGTCCACTTCTTCGCGGCTTAGCGGCGGCCGCGTTTCGGAGCGGCCCGTCGGGTCGCCGATCATTGCGGAAAAATCGCCAATCAAAAAAATTGCGGTGTGGCCCAGGTCCTGAAAGTGCTTCAGCTTGCGCAGCACTACCGTGTGGCCCAGGTGGATGTCCGGGGCGGTCGGGTCCACGCCGAGATAAACGCGCATTGGTACGCCGGTGCGAAGGGATTTTTCGAGCTTCGCGCGCAGCTCCGGCTCCGGCACGATCTCCGCCACGCCCTTTTTCAGGTAGGCGAGCTGTTCATCAACGGGTTTGAATTTCGTCGTCATTTGTCGTCGTGAGAAAGGACAGCGGAACTTTTCCGCGCAGCCGCAAGGGAACTTCGAGGCCGAGGCGCCTCGGCCTCGAAGCAGACAGCAGGGCTGTTACGACCGACCGCTTGCCGTAAGTACGCGCCGGCCGGCGATTTTGTATCGCCCCTCGAGAACGATGCGCACCGCTTCTGAATAGATTTTGTGCTCCTCCTGCAAAATTTTGGCGGAAAGCGATTCTTCCGTGTCGGAGTCGCTGACCGGGACCGCCGACTGCAAAATGATAGGCCCAGCGTCCAGATTCTCATCGACAAAATGCACCGTGCAGCCCGCGAATTTTACGCCGTATTCGAGCGCCTGGCGCTGCGATTCCAGCCCCGGAAACGATGGCAAGAGCGACGGGTGAATATTGAGGATGCGGTTCGGAAAGGACGCGACAAAAAACGGCGAAAGCAACCGCATGTAACCCGCCAAACAGACCAGATCGACGCCGCATCCCTTCAATACCGCCACGACTTGGCGGTCGTAGGCTTCGCGCTCCAGTCCCTTCGAGGGAATCACACGCGCGGCGATGCCGCGCGCTTTGGCGCGGTCAACTCCGGGCGCACCATCGCGATTGCTGATGACGATGGCAATTTCGGCGCCGGGGATGCGGCCGGCCGCAACGCTTTCTGCCAGCGCCTCAAAATTCGAGCCGCGCCCACTCAAGAGCACGCCAATGCGCTTGTTCATAAACAAAAAACGGTAACACAGTCGCGAGTGACCGTAAAACGCAGAGCGAAACCGGATCAGGCACGAGCGCGTCGCAAAGTGAGTGCCGCGGAGTTAGAATGCCCCGGCCAAGGAAGACAACTTTTCAGAAGAAAGCGAACACGATGACTATCATTTTTGAGCGGGACAACAAGCTGCTGCAGCGAGCGTTGCTGCTTGCAAGCCTCAGTGTCATGTCTGCGGGACTCGCGCCAGCTAATGCCAAAAGCAGCGCTGCAGCCACCGAAAAAATGCAAGGCGCTGGACACGATCCCGCGGAGCCCCTGGCCAACGCGCCGCACCCGAAAATTCTGCCGCGCCCGGCCGGAGCGATCGCTCGCTCCAGCTTCAATGAAAAAGCCATGCGCGACATCATTCACGAGCAAGTGAGCTGCGGTACGCGCCTGACGCTTTCTTCCTGGACCGATCCGAAACGCGGCATCGGCTGCGGTCGCGACTTCATCATGAAGCGCTTCAACGACCTCGCTGCTGCTTCGAACGGCAAGCTCGAAATCGTGTGGGACAAGTTCGAATCCAAGTCCGAGCGCACCGGGCCCAATCCCGTGCATCTCGAAAATGTCTACGGCGTTTTGAAAGGCTCCGATCCCAATCTCGCCAAAAACATTTTCATCATGGTGGGCGACTTCGACTCGCGCCCTTCGGACGTGATGGATCCCAACGCCGATGCTCCCGGCGCGGATGACGACTCCTCAGGCGTTGCAGCGATGCTCGAATCCGCACGCGTGCTGAGCAAACTCGCCGCCGAGGGGCATGGCCCGCGGGCCACAATTTTGCTCGGCGCGCTCAGCGGAGAGGAACAAGGACTCTTGGGTGCGTACCGCTTGCTCGAATGGACGAAGGAACAGGGATACACCGTAGGCGCGATGATGGATAACGACATCGTGGGCGCCGATCCTGCTCCGGGCGGTCCGCATCGCGTCCGCGTGTTCTCCGAGAATGGCACCATCGAGGATTGCGACGGTCCGCAGCGCGAACTGGCGCGCGCGATCGAAGAAATCGACGGTCGCTCCGCCATTCGCATGATCTTTCGGCTCGACCGCTACGGCCGCGGCGGCGATCACTATCCCTTTTCGAAGGCTGGTTTGCCTGCGGTGCGTTTCACTGAACCGCTCGAGAACTACAACCACCAGCACCAGACGCCACGCACGGAAAACGGCATCGAGTATGGCGACTACGAAAAATTTCTGAATTTCGCGTTTATGGGCAACGTGGCGCGCGACAACGCCGAAGTGCTGCGACAGCTTTCGCTCGCTCCTGCTCCGCCTACCAACGTGCGGCTCACCGGCGCGGTCACACCGGACGCAAAAGTCTCGTGGGATGCGGCGGATGACGCCGAGCGCGCCGGCTTCGAGATTCTCTGGCGCGAAACGACCGAAGAGCGCTGGAGCGTGTTTGATTTTGCCGAAGCACCTGGCAAAACCGTGCTAAAAGACGTCTCCACCGACAATCACTATTTCGCGGTCCGCTCGGTAGGCAAAAACGGCGCTCGCTCCATCGCCGTCGTCGCCGAAGCCGAACACCGCGCGCCACCGACGCCCACCAACGCTCCGAAGCAGTGACCAGCAAGACAAAATGTGAAGCTCATGGCAAGGCCCACATCGAAAAGGAATACCAGTCGTTCCCGGAGACTACGTGAATCTCGTTATCGCGGCCAACGACTGTTGCGCCTGAGAGGTCTACAGCTTCCGGTAACATGAGACGGACGCGCGCGATAGATTCTGCAGAATCACCGCGCAATTCCAGCAGCTTGCAGCTCGCAGGGTGACCGGAGAAGTTTCCAAAAAGAAGCACGCGGCGATCGTGAACTGCTAGCGCTCGCGCGCCGCCAGAGTCCGGTCGCCATCCTCGAACACGGTAGCTTGCGTCAATGCGCACGATTGGAAAATCAGAGTAGTAGTGAGCCCAAACGCTATCCTTTGCGACGTTGAGCGCGTAACAGTCGCAGATCGAGTCGAACCCGGAGGGAGCTTGGAAATCCCAGAGTCGTTTTCCGTTCAGGTCGAAGTAGGTCAAGCCCGATGCGCCAAAAGGTACGGCGTCGCCGCCCCAGCCGAAGTTGCCGAAAACGCCCTCGTCAAAATAACTGACCCAGATGTTCCCTTTTCGATCCGCCTGGACGTCTTCGATGCCGTCGCCCAGCACGAAAGATCGCTTCAAATTCCCCTGTGAATCGTAGACAGTTCCGTTCAACTCAGACGTTCCGTCCTTGAATCGTTTGCAACGTGGTCCGACGACTAAAGTTTCTCGGTCGGGTAGGAGTTGTACCTTCGGAAAAGTCGCAGTAAGCCCCTTCAAGGAGGTCTCTTGATCGGCGTGCTCATCGGAAATGTATAAAAGGGCGGTGTATTCGTCGTTCGCTTGGGTTTTCGGGAACGAAGCCCATCCCGGCTCTTCCGTGCGGCCAAAGACTTCGGTAGCGGAATTCTTCCTTACGAAGAGCCGCGTCGCTTCGCCTAGGGCCGAGATGGCCGTAGCCGCCACGGCGAATCCATCAGGGTAAGGAAGAGCCCGCGGGTCGGCGGTCGGGTAAAGCTCCAGCGTGGGCAGTGTCTCCGGCATTCCCAATTAATACCACGCCAGCGCTAGACAGACCTATGAGCCTAGAAGAAGGCTATTTGGGATTGGCGACAGGCTGCGCGAAGGTGACGAAGTGGCCGCCGGGATCCTGCACGGCGAATTCGCGCATGCCGTAGAACGCGGTGCGTTCCGGCATCACGTGTGGAACGTCGTGCATCGCTTTTAACACTGCACCCAGATCGTCCACCTGAAGATAAAGATAGGTCGGGCCCTTCCGCGCTTGCGCGCCCATCGCCGGCGGCGCATCCTGCTCCACGCTGGCGTAGGTTTGATACATCACTTCCGCGTCGCCCTTCTGAAACGCTACAAAGCCCAATTTACCGTCGTGCGGGACTTCGATCGTTTTGGTGAAGCCCAGGCGGTCCATCCAGAAGTGCAGTTGCGGCTCGATTTCCTTCACCGGCAGCACTGGCGTGATGCGCGTTACGTTCATGGTTTGGTTTCCTCCGCGTCGATTTGATTGGCACGAGTAAACTCGTTTTGCGCTTGCAAATCTGAACTAGTCTTGTTTAGACTAGTTAGAGTTTAGCGAGGCTCACTTTCGCTTGTCAAGGAGGATTTATGCCCACCGGTCAGCGCGAACTCCGCGATCTCATTTCCATCGGTCCTGCTATGCTGCGCGATTTCCAGATGCTCGGCATCCGCAGCGTTGCCGAGCTGGCGCAGCGCGATCCGCAACGTATGTACGATAAACTGGGACGTATCCTCGGCCAGCGCCAGGATCCCTGCGTCCTGGACACGTTCTGCACCGCGGTAGCGCAGGCGCGCAACCCACGACTGCCGGCCGAGCAATGCCAATGGTGGTGGTGGAGCAGAAAAAGGAAGAAAGTGGCGACTGGCGAGTGACGTGTGGCCAGAAGAGAAAGAATCGGGCCAAAACTCACCACGCCGGATCTCGTGCTATTGAGTCTCCTGGCCGAGCGCCCTATGCATGGCTATCAGGCGAACGCCGAACTCGAGCGGCGCGAGATTCGCGATTGGGCTGGCGTCTCCCGGCCGCAGGTCTACTACTCGCTCGCGAAACTGGCCGGCGCAGGGCTGATCAAACCTGCTGAAACCGGAGAGCCCGCCGGTGGACCCGAGCGCATCAGTTATGCCACGACCGCAAAGGGCCGCGCCGCTCTAGCCGATGGCCTGGCTCGCGAAGCTTGGGCCACGCAGCGCGACCGCCCCGCTTTTTTAACCTGGCTCGCGCTTTCCTGGCAGGCAACGCCGGACACGGTGCGCCGCCAGTTGCGGCGCCGTGAAGAATTCCTGCACAAAGAAATTGCTCGCGAAAAGGAAACGCTCGCTTCCGTGTTGCAGGAAGTCGGCCATCGGTATCATGAAGCGGTCTGGATGCTCGAATTGATGATCGAGAAACTGGAGGGCGAATTAGGTTGGGTGCGCCGCGTTGCCAAGGAAATTCAGCACCGCGGCAAGGCCGAACATCCCGACTATACGAAAGGCTGACGCAGAGGTTTAGCTTTCTGGCGCTATCTACTTCCGAGCCGCGTGCTGGCTCACGGAAAGCACGTTGCCGTCCGGATCCTTGAACCAGGCCACCTTGTCTCCGCCGCGTGGTTCCCAGATGCCCGTCTCCTTGTCCGGAACCCACGGATATTTCTCCGTGGCCACGCCCCGCGAGGCAAGCCACTGCACGACCGCCACAACGTCTTGCACTTCCCAACCCAGAATGGTCGCCTGCAGTGGCGTGTAATTCGGCAGCTTCACGATGCGCAACATGTGGCCGCCGACGGTCAGCACCAGCGCGAATTGATCGTGGCTGACAAATTGGAATTGCAATTTGCCTTCGTAGAACGCCCGCGCCGCTTCGTAATCTTTCGTCGGGATGAAGCCCATCATTTTTCCCGCAGCGAGCATACGCACCTCCGTCCAGACGCGTAGGGTATAGCACACTTCCGCGAAAGACGATTTAACGAAGAGCCTTGAGGTGAGTGAACAAGCTTTCGCGTAGGAGGTCCCTCGGAATCACGTTGGGTGGCAGCGGGCCAGGCAGCTCAAAAATAGCGCTTGACATATTCCCGTATCGGAATGTATTGTACTTTCCATGGCGCGCGCAGCGACAACTTCGGATGCCTTCAATGCCGTGGCCGAACCCCGGCGCCGCGAAATCCTCAATTTTCTGGCGCTGCAGGAGCGTCCCGTGAACGACATCGTCGCCGCGATGGAACTCGAGCAGCCCTCCGTCTCCAAGCATCTGAAAGTGCTCAAGGACGTTGGGCTGGTGCACGTGCGCAGGGAGGGCCGCCAAATGTTTTACAAAACAAACGCAGAGGCCATCCGTCCGCTGCACGAGTGGACGGAGACATTCGAACGCTTCTGGCGGCATCAACTGCTGCGCGTCAAGGAGCGGGCCGAGGCCAAAGCTGTCGAGAAGAAAGAGTAGAAGTTTTACGGCTTCGGTTGTGGCGCGAGGCGCCGGTTACGGGATGGCCGGAGAAGGGCTCGGGGTGAGGCCCCGCGACGTGAGCAGGAACCGCCAAGTAAGACCGAGTGGAAACAATTAGCTGGCGAAGTTTAGAGGCGAAAAGTTTAAAGGAGAAAACAATGACAATGACAGAGAGCGAACTGGAACGCTTGACGCTGACCGTGGAACAGGAAATTCACGTGAAAGCGCCGCTACAAACCACCTTCGACGCGCTCCTGGAGCAACTCGGACCTCGAAGCGAACACTCGGACGGAACACCGATGCCGATGAAGCTGGAGGCGTGGCCGGGCGGCCGCTGGTTTCGCGATCTGGGAGACGGCAACGGCCATTTCTGGGGAAACGTGCAGGCCATCAAGAAGCCCACCCTGCTGGAGATTGTCGGCCCTCTGTTCATGTCGTACCCGGTCGCGTCGAACGTGCAGTATCGCCTGAGCGAAGAACCAGGCGGCACGTTGATCAAGTTTCATCACCGGGCCTTTGGGTTCATCGACGAGCAGCACCGCAAGGGCGTAACCACCGGCTGGAGCTCGATTCACGAGCAGGTTCGCAAGGCTGCCGAGGCACGCGGCACGATGGCCGCCGGGAGCGGCAAAAAGCAGTAGCAAAAGGGACCGACTCGCCTGAAAGGACCTTGGCTTCAAACTAAGATCAGACCTGTTTGGAAAACGAAAGGAAAAGAAAATGTCGATCGCCGAAGTATTGCTCGCCGAATTTGAAGTACAGGCTCCCATCACTCGGAAATTTCTGGAACGCCTGCCGGAAGACAAATTGACCTGGAAACCGCACGAGAAATCGATGACCGCGGGCCAACTTGCCTATCACTTGGCGTTCGTACCGGGCGGCATTATCCAGATTGTGCAGCAAAATTCCGCTCCCGCCCCGGACTTCGCCAGTTTCCCCCAGCCAGCCGCTCGCCAGGAAATTCTCGACACGTTTGACCAAAGCATCGCCACGGTTCGTAACCTCCTGCCAAAATTCGATGATGCCGCAATGAATGAAACTTGGCGTTTGATGGCCGGCGACCGCGAAGTGCTGGCTCAGCCGCGCGCCCAGTTCCTGCGCGACGTGATGTTCAGCCACTGGTATCAGCATCGTGGCCAGTTCAGCGTCTACCTGCGCATCCTCAATGTACCCGTCCCCGCCAGTTGGGGACCGAGCGCAGACGAGCCTCCGGTCTTCGCGCAAAAAGCGCAGGCTGCCTAACCGAGCCGTGCGGAGGAACCCATGTGTCCCGCGTGCCTCGTAACGACCACCCTGCTCATGGCATCTGCTGTATCCAGCGGCGGTCTCGCCGCCGCGGCCTGGAACAAACTTCGCGCCAAACAAATCGCGCGAAAAATGCTTTTCAGCAATAAGCCCAAGGAGGCGAAATGGCAGCAACGCACGAGCAAGTAAATCTGATGTTGCATCTCTACGAACTGCGCCGCGAGAACAAGCTGCGCGAAGCGCGGGAGTGGGTGAGCAAGAACTTTCACCCGAAGAATGCGGAAGAAGCGATGAAAATCTGTCCCCCGGGAAGCCAGGAGAACGCCTATCTGCGCATGGTGCTCGGTTACTGGGAAATGGTGGCCAGCATCGCGAACCGCGGCCTCGTCGATGAAGATCTTTTTTTTGAAAACACCGGCGAGCAGTGGGGCCTTTGGGAACAGGTAAAAGACCTCGTCCCCGCCTGGCGCGACATGTTCGGTGGCCCGCAGTTTCTGGCGAATCTCGAAGAGCAATGCAAGCGCCTCGAAGCCTGGCGCGAAAAGAAAGCTCCGGGACACACCGAAAAGCTGCGCAAGGTCTACGCGCAGATGACGCAAGCGGTACAGGAAAACAAAGCGCGCTCGGCCACGAACTAACAACAGCGCCACAGTCAATGAGTTGGGTAGCCCGGAGATTCGCGGCTCCCTGCGCGAGTCTCCGGACAAGTTTCGCAGCAATAACTTTTTTCGCAGGAGAAACTTTCATGAGCGGAAGCACAGTAGAACACCCCAAAGTCGTAACGCAGGAAGAGTGGATCAAAGCACGCAAAGAGTTGCTGGTGAAGGAAAAGCAGCTTACGCGGCAGCGCGACGCCGTAGCGCAGGAGCGCCAGCAACTTCCGTGGGTACGCGTCGATAAAAATTACACGTTCGAAACTCCCAGCGGTAAAAAGACCCTCACCGATCTCTTTGCCGGCAAAAGCCAATTGGCCATTTATCATTTCATGTTCGGACCGGATTGGGAGCAAGGGTGCCCAAGTTGTTCGCTGCTGGTCGACCACATGGACAATCTCGCCATTCACTTAGCGCAGCGCGACGTCCGGCTGATGCTGGCTTCGCATGCTCCGCTCGCAAAAATCGATCCCTTCAAGAAGCGCATGGGTTGGAAGCTGCCGTGGGTTTCCTCAGCAGACAGCGACTTCAACTTCGATTTCGGCGTCTCGGTGACCAAAGAGGATGCCGCCAAAGAGAATGTCTACAACTACCAGCTGATGAAATTTCCCAGCGAAGAGCGGCCCGGCATGAGCATTTTTTATAAGAATGCCCAAGGGCAGATCTTCCACACCTATTCGATCTACGGACGCGGTCTCGAAGACTTCATGGCCGTCTACGCCATCCTTGACCGCGTGCCCAAAGGCCGCGATGAAGCGGCACTGTCGCACGGCATGGCTTGGGTCCGCCATCACGATCGCTATCCTGAGAGCAACATCGTCGGCGTGCAAACCGCTAAAGGCTAGGCCGCTAACTCTTGATGGAGAAAGTCAAATCGATGGTGGTATCTACTTCCACGGGTTCACCGTTCAAAGCCGTTACCTTGTACTTCCACTGCTTGACGGCAGCTAGGGACGGCTCGACTAGGAGAGGATCGCCGGAAATAACTTCAAGTTGACGGACTGAACCGTCAGTGCCGATGATCGCGTGCAGTTTCACTATGCCTTGAACTCGCGCGTGCCTCGCTTCGTCCGGATAGATCGGCGCCACTCCGTGCGCCAGCATATCTTTCATCATGTTACTGCTCATTTTTACGCGCATCGGCTTGCTTGCCGCTTCTTGCGTCGTCGGGTTCTGCGGCTGAACACTATTTTGAGCGTGGATCGGCGGACCGTACAGACCCGGGATAAGAACGAAAATCGCGAAAAGAATTCTCATGTCTAACCTCCGAGCAGACGTCTTTGAACTTGAGCGGCGTTCGATTTCCAGCGAAATCCTAGCATATCCCTAGGAAAGGCGATCAGACCCCGATAGCTGTACGCAATGCATTCGCCAACGATTGGCTGAAGCGCTGCACATCCGCATCGTGTTCGGCTTCCACCATCACGCGAGCCAGCTGTTCCGTGCCTGAGTAGCGCAACACGACGCGCCCATTATGACCCAGCGCGGATTGCGCCTCGGCCAGCGCCCGCGAAACTTCCGGCAACGACTCGAGCGGCGGCTTGGACTTGACCTTGACGTTCACGATTACTTGCGGATAGTCCTTTAATCCCGCAACCAGATCCGCAATTTTTCCATGCATGGAGACCAGCGACGCGATCTTGACCGCTGTGAGCAAACCGTCTCCGGCGGGACTATCGTCCAGGAAAATCACATGTCCTGACTGCTCGCCGCCGATCACATTTCCGCTGCGCAGCATTTCTTCAAGAACGTAACGGTCGCCCACCGCCGTGCGCGCCAGCGAAATTCCTTCGCCCACCAACACCCGTTCCAACCCCAGGTTGGACATGGACGTCGCCACCACGCGATCGCCCTTCAGCTTGTTCTGCGCCTTGAGGTACCGCGCGACAGCCAGCAAAACGCCGTCGCCATTCACAATTTTTCCTGATTCGCAGACGAACAGCGCGCGGTCCGCGTCGCCGTCAAATGCCACGCCCAGCCGCGCCTTCTCTGCGACCACTCGTTCTTGCAAGCCCGCTAGATGCAGAGACCCGCAGCCATTGTTAATGTTGCGGCCATCCGGATAAACGCCCATCGTCACCACATCCGCGCCGAGCGAACGAAACAGCGCGGGACCTAGCTTGTAAGCCGCGCCGTTGGCGCAATCCAGCACAACGCGCAAGCCGGCGAACTTGGCGCCCGGAATCACGCGACTGCGCAAAAAGTCGAGGTACTGCGCATCGAGCGATTCATCCGCTACCAAGTGCAGCAGATTCTTCGGTGCCGGCTCGGATCGATGCTTGAAAATATCCGCTTCCAACTCTTCTTCCACCGCATCCGGAAATTTCATCCCCTCGTGCGAGAACAATTTCACGCCATTATCTTGGTAAGGATTGTGCGAAGCGGAAATCACGACCCCGGCTTGAAAATCGTTCTGCCGCACCAGGCAGGCAACCCCCGGCGTCGTGATAACTCCGGCAAACGCCACCGTGCCTCCGGCCAGTTTCACACCCGCGGCCAGCAGCGCCGCGATGTGCGGCCCGGATTCGCGGGTATCCATCCCGATCAACACGTTCGCGCCGGTGTGGCGCCGCAGCAAATACGCGCCCAATGCGCGTCCCGCCGCAAACAACGTCCCATCATCCAGCGGCGGAGTGCCGGGGACACCGCGAATACCGTCGGTTCCAAAGAGCTCTTTAGGCATCAGAAGTTAACGAGGATTCCTGAGTGACTGACCATACGGGAGTTTAGCACACAGCAAATAGACGGCAATTTACCCGCGCTGGGACAAGTTTCTAGCTGCGAAACAGCGAGCATCGCGCTTTGCCGTTCTTGTGCTAACGTCATGGCACGGAGTTCCTTGTGTCGGCGATAGAAACGCCCCCTTCTACTTCCGGGCCAAGCATTCGCATTGCGGGAGCAGGCTTCAGTCTGCGCATCCTGGCCGCGGCGATTATTCTGCTGTTTTTTTACTACGCAGCGGGCGTCGTCATCACCATGCTGCTCTCTATTCTGCTGGCGTACTTTCTTGACCCTGCAGTCGAATTGCTGGAACGGATGCGTGTTCCGCGTACCGTCGGCGCGATGCTCATGGTTCTTTTGCTCATTGCCGTTCTCGGCGCGGTGGGCTATGGCGTCAGCACGCGCATGGAAGATTTCGAAGCCAACTGGCCCAGGTACAGCGCCTTATTGCGGCAAGGTGCCAATACCGTGGAAAACAAAATCGGCGGGCTCGTCGACGAGCGGCCGGCCGGGCAGAGCGGAACCGCTCAACCGCAAGGCGAACGGCCCGAAGCGGCGATCGTGCGTTCCCTGATTTTCCGCGGCATCGGCAACCTCTATGCCCTGGTGTTGGAAATTACCTTTGTCCCATTCCTGGTGTTCTTCATGCTCGCTGGCAAGCGCGAGCTGTGGCATGGAACGCTTCAGCTTTTCCCGGCCTCCAAGCGCACCCAGGTCAAGGAAACTCTCGAGGACCTGCGGGACGTGCTCCGAAATTATTTGGCAGGCATGACCCTGTTGACCGCCATCGTGATCGCCGCTAGCAGCGCGTTTTTCTGGTTTCTTGGGCTGGACTATCCCATTCTCACCGGAATCGTCTCCGGCGTTCTGAACATGGTCCCATACATTGGCACCGTCGTGGCCTGGCTGCCAGCGTTTGTGATTGCACTCGCCAAATGGCACACCATCGGCCAATTTGCGCTCATCGCTGCAGGCTTGATGACGATTCACATCCTCGCGTTGAATTTTGTCGCGCCGCAAATCGTCGGCAAGCGCGTGCAGCTCAACGCTGTGGCCATTACCATCGCTCTCCTGTTTTGGGGCTGGGTGTGGGGCGGTATGGGCTTGATTCTTGCCATTCCGATCACCGCCGCATTGCGCGTGATCTGCGATCACACGGAATCCTGGCGTCCCGTCGGAAGGTGGCTGAGCGGCTGAGCCGCAACAATTCACTTGTTCCGGCGTCGCCCGACGAAACCGCCGCCCACCGGGTTGCGTTTCATAGTACTCGATCAACTTCCTCAGGCCATCGATCCGGGAGAATTTTCCATGCATAAACTAGGGGTATATTGGTGTTTCCTCTGCACGATGGCGCTGCTTTTCGCGCCAATTCGCACGCAGGCCTGGGGCTGCAAAGGCCACCAGACCGTAGCGCTCATCGCAGAGAAACATCTCACGCCCGAAGCCAAGCAGTGGGTACTGAAGCTGCTCGCCGACAATCCCATCGACCCAAAACTAAACCGCTACTGCGGCGGCGCAACGCGCGATGCGATGGCCGACGCCGCCACCTGGGCTGACGACGTTCGCGGCGAACGCAAGAACGGACCTTGGCACTACATTGATATTCCGCGAGGTTCGAAACGCGGCCCTCTCGAACCCTTCTGCGGTAAAGACGGCTGCGTCACGCAGGCCGTCAGCGAACAACTCGCCATCCTGAAAGACAAGAATGCGGACGCAGGAAAGCGCGCCGACGCCTTGCGCTACATCATTCATTTCGTCGGCGACCTCCATCAGCCTCTCCACACCATCACCAACGCCGACGAAGGCGGAAACTGCGTCCCAGTAAAATATTTCCGTCGCGCCGTACACGAACACAACCACTCCTTTTCTCCCAACCTGCATAGCCTCTGGGACACCGCAATCCCTGAACGCGACGCCGAAGGCGCGGATTCCGCCGAGTACGCCGACACGCTGGATGGCTTATTTGCGGCGCAAACCGACAACTGGCAGAAAGCCGGTGTTCATGTGGACGATTGGGTCTGGGAAGGCTTCGACTACGCGGAAGGCACGGTCTATGGCAATCTCCAGCCGGTGCCCGCCGTGGAACCCAACGTTGCCGTGCACAGCTGCTCCGACGACAACAATATCGGCGACCGCCTGCTGCACCAAAACATCGTGGCCGGCGAAACGTATCAAGAAAAGGCCGGACCGGTGGTGGAGAAGCGCATCGCCGAAGCCGGCGTTCGGTTGGCCATGATCCTCAACGATGCGGCGAAGGTGGCGCAGTAGGCGCTGCCCCTGGTTTAGCCGCGGGAGCCTGCTCTGTCACGCCGAGCGATTTCAGATAGGTAACCAACTGCCAGCGCTGCGGTTCCGGAAGCTTGGACCACACCGGCATTCCCCGCCAAACCACTCCGTTGGTCAACAGCCAAAACAGGGTGCCGGGTTCCGCGTCGTGAATCTGCGGCACTAGCAGACTCGGTCCTTTGCGTCCGCCTTCGGCAGAGTCGCCATGGCATTCCGTGCAATGTTGCTCGAACAGATTCCTGCCGGCAGCCACGGCCTCCGGATCTGTCTGCAGTGGATTCCGCCTTGCGCGAGCCTTGGCCGGCGCTTTGCCGAGTTCCGCGTACACCTGCGCGTCCCAGTGGTATTTGTAAGAGCGAGCTTTATCCTGCCCCGCCAAAACCAGAGAACCGGCAAACGAGACAGCTACACCGATGAAGAATGCGACTTGCTTCTTCACTTGCGCCCTCCAAAAATCCGCCCAACCATCGAACCAAAACCGGTAATTTCGCGCGATACTCCCCAACGCAACAAAAACCGGTGACTGTTGTCGTTCAGTCCAAAGCCAGCTGACAGGCGAAACGTCCAATCCGAAGGGAGATTCCATGCGACAACCGGAGCGAGGTAATGCGAGGTGTCGTGGAGCCCAAAGTTGTACCGGTCACCGAGGCCGCCATACAGCTCCGCGCCCGCGATAAAATTCTGCCGACAAAAGGAGCAGCGTTTTGCCGAGGCTTTTAGTGCCAAAGGCCGACTGGCGCCCAGCGCGTAGCCAAACTCCCACGGATCATTCGAAAGGTTTTTGGTCGCGATCGTGTTTTCGACAAAATTCCAGCCCTTGTGCGTGCCGGAGAGCAGCAGCTTGAATTCAAGTTCATGATCGTGGTCCTGACGTAGGATGGAGTTTTTCTCCGCGTAGTCCGCTTCCCCGTCGTGCCCTTCAACTTCCTTCAGAATCTTGTCCGCGCCGCTGGTGTTTTCGTACTCGATGTACAAAACCGGGTTTATAAAATGCTCGCGTTTGAGGACCCGGAAACGATTCTCCCATCGGAAGCCGGTGAAGACCGTGGAATCGCCGAACGTAGTTTGCCCGTCCAGATAGAATTCCGTGGTCCACCAGGCCGTGGCGCCGTACTCGAACTCCGTCCAGAACGCGTGAAAGTCGTTGGCACTGCGCTGCGTTCCGAAGGTCGAAAAATACTCCACTTCCAGATTGCCGGGCTCCTCCAGGTAATGATCGTAAGCCACGATGTAGGGGTTTTCCTGCGCGCGGGTGGAACGTCCGAAGCACGAGCACAGCAACAGCGCAAAAAGTACGGTCAGTGTTGAACGACGGGCGGACACGGCTTCTCCTTGCAAGTGGTTTGCAACTAAGCGAAAGCAGACTAAATTAGTCCGCTTTTAAATGCAAGTCATTTTCAACTAATTGCGCACCGACTAGATCAAAGCCACGGTTACCGCCTGCCGCTGAGAGGTCCTCCGACCATCGGACGATGCTCCTGCCGATACCGAGTTTCCATCTGGAAACTCTATCTGGCTCACTTGTTGCTCTGCCAAGCCTGCGTGCTAAACTGGCTACGTTTTACTGTTGCTGGACAGCTCGACCGACGGGTCCGTCCTCTCACCCGCGGCTAACCCCACCAAATTTGCGCCTGCCCCTTTCAGGGAAATGTGTATTCATGTCCACAGCCCCAGAAGCCGAGCTGGTGCTCGCCGCCGTTCTGGAAGCCGCCGACGACGCCATCGTGGGAATCGCCCTGGACGGCCCGATTGAATTTTGGAGCCGCGGTGCGGAACAGCTTTACGGCCACACGGCCGCCGAGGTTCGGGGACACTCCGTATCTCACCTCACGCCTCTCTACGAGGTTCCCGCGCTCGAGGAAATGCTGGAAGCCGCGCGCCGCGGTATTTTCCGCTGTTGTGAAACCGTCGAGCGCCTCCACAAGGACGGCTCCAAGCTCACGCTCGCCGTCAAGCGGGTGGCTCTACGCAACGCCGTTGGCGAGA
>Ga0335080_10001193_pt1 | contig 25106 bp, 28 predicted proteins | sample Lox_Sample_34_FD_206720 | JGI IMG/M metagenome (GOLD analysis project Ga0335080, IMG submission 206720) | Soil microbial communities from Loxahatchee National Wildlife Refuge, Florida, United States - Lox_Sample_3.4 | ecosystem: Environmental > Terrestrial > Soil > Wetlands | place: USA... | reverse complement strand
ACACAAATTCAATCCAATTCGACCAGCGGTTGTGCGGCGTGCTGGAAAATCCGCCATATCGGCGGTTTTTCCAGCACGGCATCAGAATCCGAACTCGTATGATGCGCCGGCTGTTATTCGCACTCGCCACCAGCGAACGGTTCGAGCAGATCGTTCGCGCGGCCCCCGGGGGCGAGAAGGCCGCGTATCGGCTGGCGTCGCGCCACGTCGCCGGCGGCACCGCGGAAGACGCGCTCGCCACCGCGCGTCGCCTCGCCGCGCAGGGCGTGCTCAGCTCGATCGACTTCTTCGGCGAGAACGTCACCGACCGGGGCGAGGCCGATCGCGTGGCGGACGCATACGTCGCGCTGGCCGCCCGCATCGAAGCGGGGACGTACCTTTCGATCGATCTGTCGCACATCGCCGTCGACGAGGCGGGCGACGGCCCGTGGCGCCGGCTCGAGCGGATCGCGGCGGCGCTCCCGGTGGGCGCGCGCGTCCAGGTCGGCGCCGAGCAGGCCGCGCGGACCGACCGGATCCTCGACGCGGTGCTCGCGGTGGCGGGCGCCGGCGGAGCGGTGGCGGCCACGATCCAGGCCAATCTCCGCCGCAGCCCGGCGGATGCGGGCAGACTCGCCGAGGCGGGCGTGCCGATCCGCCTGGTCAAGGGCGCGTATGTCGAGACACCGGCGCTCGCCCATCCGTGGGGGGACGCCACCGACCTGGCCTTCATCGACCTCGCATACGCGCTCCACCGCGCCGGCGCCACCCTGTCGCTGGCCACGCACGATCCGGTGGTCCGCGAGGCGCTGTTGCCGGCGCTGCCCGGGGCGGGCGTGGAGATGTTGCTCGGCGTCCGCCCGGACGACCTCGGGCGCCTGGTCGCGCGCACTATTCCGGTGCGCGTGTACGTGCCGTTCGGCGGGGGCTGGTTCCGCTACGCGATGCGCCGCGCCGCCGAGTCCCGTGGCGCGAGCTGACGCGAGCCCCCGCGAACAAATCCCCCAAAGATCATCAGGTTCTTCCTCCGGTGGCTCGGCTACCTGCGACGTTGGGATTCCCGCTGTGACAACCCGTAAACGTCTGGCGCCCGGGCGCCCGGTACAACTAGGGGATGCGCGACTCCGAGTTGCTGCTCCGCCGAGCCAGGCGACCGCTGGTGATCGGGATGGGGGGCGGGGGCGATGTCGTCGGCGCGCTCGCCACCGCCGAGCTCGTCCGGCTCTACGACGGCGGTGATCCGGTGCTCGGCGGCCTGACCTGGGAGCGCCGGCCGTTCGACCCAGTGCCCGGCCCCCGCACGGCCGCCGAGATCACCGACGCCGAGGAGCTCGCGCCAGGCATCCTGCTGGCCGGCCCCGACACCCGCCTGCGCGACCGGGATGTGTTCTTCGCCGAATCGCGGATGGCCGAGTTTCTCGGACAGCGCACGCTGCTGATCGACATCAACGACGGCCCCGCCTCGGTCGCGGACGGACTCGCGCAGGCGATGGCCGCGCTCAAGTGCGACCTGCTTGTACTTGTCGACGTCGGCGGCGACGTGGTGGCGCGCGGCGACGAGCCGGGACTTCGCAGTCCGCTGTGTGACGCGGTGATGCTCGCCGCCGGCGGGCGCCTCTCCAGCCGCGGCCGGCCGGTGCTGCTCGGGATCTTCGGGATCGGGTGCGACGCGGAGCTGACGCCCGGCGAGGTGCTCGCGCGGCTGTCCGAGGTCGCGGCCGCCGGCGGGCTGTGCGGGGCTCGCGGCCTGACCGGCCCGGTGGCCGAGCGGATGGAGGCGGCGATCGAGCTGGTCAGCACCGAGGCCAGCGCGCAGGCGGTCCGCGCCTTCCGCGGCGCCGCCGGCCGGGCGACGATCCGTGGCGGGACCCGGACGCTCGAGCTGAACCCGGCGGCGGCGCTGACGTTCTACCTCGACGTCGACATCACGATCAAGATCGCGGGCAGGCTGGCCCAGGCGGTCGCCGGCGCCGGCAACCTCGAGGAGGCCAACGACGCGCTCAACCTGCTCGGGGTCGGGACCGAGCTCGACTACGAGCGCGAGGCGGCCGGCGCTGCGACGGGTTCTTAGTCGAACGGTCGGCGGCGCCCGGCGGCGGCGCCTTAGCTCGCCGGCCGCTTGAACGCCGACGCGTAGTCGACGCCCTCGACCTCGATCGCCACGTTCACCGTCTTGCAGCGCGCGCACTTGATGCGCAGCTTGCGGTTCATGTACTCGGGCGGCATCGCGGTCGCGAGCACGTTGCCGCACTCGGCGCACAGGTAGTCGTCGGGACCGTTGCCGGTGAACACCGGCCGGCCGGCGCTCTCCTGGACCGCGGTCCCGCCGTCGCGGGGCACCTCGCCCTCGAGCACGTGTCTCATCGCGATGATCGCCATCGAGGTCGGCCCTACAGCGCCGCCAGCTTCCCGGTGAAGTCGTTGATCAGCGCGTCGAGCACGCTCTGGACGACGCCCTCGCCCATCGAGGCCGCCTTGCCCGTGATCTGCGCGGCGGTGTGAATCTTGCCGCCGCCGTTCCCGAGCGAGAACGTCACGTCCGCGTTGGCGTACCCCTGGCCGCCGGCCTCGCGTGACTTGACCTGGAGCACGGCGCGGTGGGCCTCGGGATCCTGTTCGACGACCGCGACGGTCCCCGCGAAGGTCATCGACATTGCGCCCATCTTCACCTTGATCTGCGCCTTGACGCTCTCGGGTCCGGTCGCCTCGGTGACGGTTCCGCCCTCGACGCACGGGATCAGCCGCTCGAGGTCGAGGACCGTGTTCCAGTTGTGCTCGATCGGCTTGCCGTTCTCGTACGAGTGGTCCAGTTCAACCATGTCGATGTCTCCTTGAGTCGAGGGTTCGCGTCAATGTGAAAGAGTTGCCGGCCATGACACCCGAATCAGGCACTTATTCCCTGGGCCCCGGCAGCGGAGTCCTGTCGATCCGGACCACCCGGCAAGGCGCCGCCTCGAAGGCCGGCCACGACCTCCGGATCGAGGTCGGGTCGTGGGAAGCCGAGTTCAAGCTGGGCGAGGGGCCCGAGCAATCCGCGATGACGCTCGCCGCCGACTCTCGCTCGCTGCGCGTGATCGAGGGCACCGGCGGCATCAAGTCGCTCACCGGCGACGACATGGCCAGCATCCAGAAGACGATCGGCGACGAGGTGCTGAAGGGCTGCGCGATCGAGTTCCGTTCGAGCGAGGTCCGCGGCGCGTCCGGCGGCGGCGTGAGCGTGCGCGGCGAGCTCGATCTCAATGGACGGACGGCTCCGGTCACGTTCGATCTCGCGCTCGGCGACGACGGGCGCGTGACCGGCAGCGCGGCGGTGAAGCAGACCGATTTCGGGATGAAGCCGTACTCGGCGCTGTTCGGGGCGCTCAAGGTCGCCGACGAGGTCACGGTCGCGATCGACGCCAAGCTGGCCTAGGTTTCCTTGTACACGGTCTGGGCGTCGAGCCCGCCCTCGACCCCGCGTGGCAGGGCGCCGGTGCCGTGCGCGTACAGCGCGATGTCGGCGATCGTCTTCGGCTGCGCCGGATCGGCGCTCGAGACGAACGCGCCGTTATCCCAGGTGATCGTGTCGGGCGTGGTGTCGAGCGCGGCGGCGGCGAGCAGCTGCGCCTTAGCCAGGATCTTGCCGGTGGTGACCTCGATCGCCGACGGCGTCTTCGCCGACGGGGTCGTGTTGAAGCCGTGGCCGGCGCCGAACCGGTCGGCGTCCGCCGGCACCACTTTGACGTCGAGGGGCGGTACGCCGAGGTGGTCGGCGACGAGCTGCGCGTAGCGGGCCTCTTCGCCGTCGGACTCGGTGCTCAGGCTGAGCACCATCTTGCCGGTCGGGTGCACCCGCAGGAACACCGCCCGGTATGCCTCATCGGCCATCACCGAACCTCCTTGCCGTCGTTGTTCGCGGGTCGCCGCGCTTCGCGCTCGAGCCGCCGCCGTTCCTGATGGGCGGTCAGCGCGTTGTGCTCCTCGAGGTCGCAGAAGCTCGGCTGCGGGCCGCCGAGCGGGTGCGGCGGCACCGCCGGGCGGTCGCACCCCGGGTAGATGCAGATCTTTACCGGCGCTTCGCTCACCCGATCGACCATCCCGGCGAGGTCCGGCCCCGGCTCGGTCCGTAGCCGCTCGGCATCGCGACCGAACTGCCCGGCACCGGCGTCGCGCTCGGCCACGGCTCCTCCTCGGGCTCCGGCGCCGAGACAGCGGGTAGATCACGGGCGTGTGAGGTGCCGATCGCGTCCGCCACTTCGTCGAGCGCCTCGAGCGTGTGGCCACTCACCAAGGCGTCGCAATGCGGCAACGCCGCGACCAGCCCTCCGGCCCGAGCCTCGAAGCCGCGTGCGCTGATCCGCGGGTTGACCCACACGATCCGGTGGGCCAGCCGGCGCAGTCGCTCCATCTCGCGCCCCACGAGGGCCGGGTCGCCGCGCTCCCAGCCGTCGGACAGGATCACGATCACCGCGCCGCGAGCCATTCCGCGCCGCGCGTGCCGGTCGTTGAAGGTCTTGAGGGCCTCGCCGATGCGGGTGCCGCTCGACCAGTCGGGCGCTGTCGTTGCCGCACGCTGGATCGCACGCTCGGGGTTGCGCGATCGCAGCGCACGGGTGAGGCGGGTCAGCCGGGTGGCGAACACGAATGCCTCCGCGTTGGACTCGCTCCCGGCCGCGGTGAGGAATTGCAGGTACGCGCGGGCGTACGGCTCCATCGAGCCCGAGATATCGCAGAGCATCACCAATCGGCGCGGCACGATTCGTCGGCGGCGACGCGCCACCCGGATGGGATCACCGGCGGTGCGGATGCTGCCGCGGAGCGTGCGGCGCATGTCGATTCGTTCTCCGTGGCGGTCGCGCTCGGCCCTCCGCGTCCGGCGCGCCGGCGTGGCGAGCCGAACGTGGGTCATCAGCCTGTACAGCCGCGCGAGCTCGTCCGGCGAAAGGGCGTCGAAGCGCTTGCTGCGAAGCACGTCCTCGTCACTGGCGAGGACCGGCACCGGGATCTCCTCGGTCGGCTCGGTCGACCGCGTGGTTCCCGCGTCGGACGGGGTGGCGCCGCTTTGCGGTGCGCCATCGGTCGTCCGAGGTGGCTCGCCGGGGGGTGCCGACTCGGTCGGCGCGGCGTCGGCCTCGGCTGCGTCATCGGGCACGGGCGCCGGGCCGAACACGCTCGCGAAGACCGCGTCGAACGCGCGCAGTTGCGAGAGGTCCGACACGAACGCTGCGCGCGCGGTCCAGTACAGCCGGCGCCGCGAGATCGGCTCGACCACGGCCAGCGCCTGCGCGAACCAGGCGGCACGTTCGGCGCTCACGGGCACGCCCGCGTCGTGCAACCGCCGGCCGAACGCGCCGGCGACCGCGGGAAGATCGAGGCCCAGCGGCCGAACCCGGAACGGCTGCAAGATCATCGGCGAGCCACCAGCTTGCCCAATCCCGCGGCGCGGATCACGTCCTGGTCTTCGGAGTACTTGAGCACCGAGCCGAGCGTGCGGTCGATCGCGTCGATGTCGAGCTCTTCGACGCCGAGCACCGACAGCGCCGCCACCCAGTCGATCGCCTCGGCCACGCCCGGCGGCTTCTGGACGTCGCTGTCGCGCATCCGCGCCACCGCGTCGGCCACCTGGACCGCCAGCGTCTCCGAGGCGCCGCGGACCCGCCGGCGCACGATCTCGACCTCGCGTTTCGGGGTCGGGTAGTCGATCCACTGGTAGAGGCACCGCCGCTTGACCGCGTCGTGGAGGTCGCGGGTGCGGTTCGAGGTCAACACGATGACCGGCGGATGGGTCGCCCGGATCGTTCCGATCTCGGGGATCGTCACCGCCGCCTCGGCGAGCAGCTCCAGCAGGAACGCCTCGAAGTCGTCGTCCGCGCGGTCGATCTCGTCGACCAGCAGCACCGCCGGCCGCGGCCCCGGATGCTCGAGCGCGCGCAGCAGCGGCCGGCGGATCAGGTAATCGCGGCCGAAAAGGTCATGCTCGAAGAGCTCGGTCCCGCGGGCGTCGGCGAGCCGGATGCTGAGCAGCTGCCGTGGATAGTTCCACTCGTACAGCGCCTCGGCCGAGTCGATCCCGTCGTAACACTGGAGGCGGATGAGCGGCGTGTCGAGCACGGCCGCGAGCGACTTCCCCGCCTCGGTCTTGCCGACGCCGGCCTCGCCCTCGAGCAGCAGCGGCTGGGGCAGGCGCAGGCTCAGGAACATCGAGGTCGCGAGGCTCTCGCCGACGAGGTAGTCCACGGCGGCCAGCCGCTGCGCGAGCGTCTCGACGTCGGGTACGAGGTACCGGATCTCGTCCGCCGCCTCGCCAGTCATCTTCATGCGAGCAGCTTTTGCTCGAATGCCCGCCGGCAATGCTCCGCGCAGAAGTAGTGGGTCTCGCCGCCCCGCTCGAGCGACGGGGCATCGGCGCCGATCACGACGGTCATGCCGCAGATCGGGTCCGTCGCGGTGAGCGGGGCTGCCGCCCACGAGCGCGGCGTGGGACTCGGATCGTCGGCGGCGCCTGACGGCGGCCCCTCGGTCGGATTGTCGGCGGCGCCGGACGGCGGCGCCTCGCTCGACCGCCGGCGAACCTCGACGATCGAAGCCAGGATCGAGAGCGCGATCTCTGCCGGCGACCGCGCACCGATGTCGAGGCCGGCCGGCGTGTCGATGCGCGCGAGCCGCTCCTCGGGGACACCTTCCTCACGGAGCGACTCGAGCACGGCCGCGCCGCGCTTGCGACTGGCCACCAGCCCGACGTAGCGGACGCCCGCCTCCAGCGCCGCCCGCAGTATCGCCAGCTCGTCGCGCCCGTGTGCGGCGACGACCAGCGCGAGATCGTCGGCGCTCGGCAGGGGCGTCCCGCCGTCGGAGCCGCGCGAGTCGATGGCCTCGAGCCCGACCTCCGGACCCAACCGCAGCAGCGCGGCGCTGATTGGCGTGTCGCCGGCCACGATCATCCGCGGGGCCGGCAGGAACGGCTCGAGGAACACCTCGATCGCGCCGCCCGACAGGCACGGGTTCTGGACGGTGACGGCGCCCTCGTCGTGCCGGATCTCGTGACCGGCGTCCTCGCCCTCCATGCGGCCGGGGCCGTCGGGCAGGATCCGCAGGAGCAGCGGCTCGCCGCGCTCGATCGCCTTCAGCGAGTACAGGCGCACGCTGTTCTGCGCGCACACGCCGCCGACGAAGCCCTCGATGCTCCCGTCCTCGTGCACGAGCGCCACATTGCCCGGCTTGGCGCTCGTCGGATGCTCGACGCGGACGACCGTCGCGGTGACGAACACCGCGCCCTGTTCGGTGAGCTCCTCGGCCCGGCGGGTGAGGGGTCCGGTGATCATTGCGGTGGCTCGGGCCGCCCCTGCATCGCGGCCCATACGCGGGCCGGCGTGCAGGGCATGTCGATGTGGTCGACGCCGTGGGTTGCGTGGAGCGCGTCGATCACCGCGTTGACGATTGCCGGCGGCGAGCCGACGTTCGGCGATTCGCCGACGCCCTTGGCCCCGAGCGGGTGGTGCGGGCAGGGCGTGATGGTCTCGCCGAGCTCGAAGTCCGGGCATTCGAGCGCGGTCGGGATCAGGTAGTCCATGAACGACCCGTTCAGGCAGTTGCCCTCCTCGTCGAACGTGATCACCTCCATCAGCGCGATCCCGATCCCCTCGGCGAGGCCGCCGTGGATCTGGCCCTCCACGATCATCGGGTTGATCCGTACGCCACAGTCGTCGACCGCGATGAACCGCCGGACCTCGACCGCGGCGGTGTCGGGGTCGACATCGACCACGCAGATGTAGGCGCCGCACGGATAGGTCAGGTTCGGCGGGTCGTAGATCACCTGGGCGTCGAGGCCGCCCTCCATGCCCTCCGGCATCGGCTCGCCGCTGTAGGCGTAGGCGGCGATCTCCTCGATCAGCGCGCCCTTCTCGGGATCGCCCTTGACGTACCAGCGGCCCTTCTCCCAGGCCAGGTCCTCGGCTCGCGTCTCGAGCATCGTCGCCGCTATGAGCCGCGCGCGGTCGCGTACCTTGCGGGACACGACGGCCACGGCCGCCCCGCTCACCGGCGTCGAGCGCGACCCGTAGGTCCCGAGCCCGTACGGCGTGCGGTCGGTGTCGCCGTGCCGGACCTGCACGTCCTCGGGTGGGATCCCGAGCTCCTCGGCCACGATCTGCGCGAAAGTGGTCTCGTGGCCCTGCCCCTGGGTCTGCGCGGAGATGCTGACCATCGCCTTGCCCGACGGGTGCACTCGCAGGTCGGCGCCGTCGTTCATCGCCAGCCCGAGGATGTCCATGTGCTTGCGCGGGCCGGCGCCGACGCCCTCGGTGAAGAACGACACGCCGATCCCCATCAGCTCGCCACGGGCCCGCTTCTCGGCCTGCTCGCGCCGCAGCTCGTCGTAGCCGGCGATCCGCATCGCCTCGCGCATCGTCTTCGCGTACTCGCCGGAGTCGTATGTCCAGCCGGTGGTCGTCTCGTACGGGAACTGCTCGGGCGCGATGAAGCTGTTCATCCGCAGCTCGATCGGGTCGACGCCCATCTCGAGCGCCAGCGCATCGACCATTCGCTCGACCAGGTACACGGCCTCCGTGATCCGGAACGAGCAGCGGTAGGCGACGCCGCCCGGCGCCTTGTTCGTGTACACCGCCTTGACCTGGACGTGGGCGGCCTCCAGGGCGTAGGACCCGCACACGATGTGGAAGAACCCCGCCGGGAACTTCGTCGGCTGCGCGGTCGAGTCGAACGCGCCGTGGTCGGCGATCACGCCGACGCGCAGGCCGGTGATCTTGCCGTCCTTGGAGCACATCTCGGCGTGCATCACGTAGTCGCGGGCGAACCCGGTCGACATCAGGTTCTCCGAGCGGTCCTCGATCCACTTCACCGGGACGCCGGCGACGATCGAGCCGGCGATCGCGCACACGTAGCCCGGGTACACCGGGACCTTGTTGCCGAAGCCGCCGCCGATGTCGTTACAGCGGATGCGGATCATGTGCTCGGCGAGCCCGGCCACGTGGGCGTACACGGTGCGGTGCGCGTTCGGCGCCTGGTTGCCGTTGTAGATGTCGAGCTGGCCGGTCTTCGGGTTGAAGTCGGCGATCATCCCGCACGTCTCGAGCGGCGCCGGGTGGCAGCGCGGGTAGATGATGTCGCGGGTGACGACCGTGTCGGCCTCGGCGAACGCGCGGTCGGTGGCCGCTTCGTCGCCGGCCTCCCACAGCGGGCTCGCCAGATTGTCGACCTGCCCGTCCTTGTCATCGCGGATCAGCGGCGCGTCGGGGTCGAGCGCCTTGCGCGCGTTGACGACCGCGGGCAGCGGCTCATACTCGACGTCGATCAGCGCGAGCGCGTCCCGAGCCGTGTACTCGTCGACCGCGATCACGAACGCGACCTCTTGCCCCTGGAAGCGGACCTTGTCGCCGGCGAGCACCGCCTGGGTGTCGTAGGAGATCGTCGGCATCCACGCGAGCCCGAGCGTCTCGAGGTCCTTGGCGGTGACGACCGCCGCGACGGCGGGATGGGCCAGCGCGCGCGAGGTGTCGATCGAGACGATCCTGGCGTGCGCGAACGGGCTGCGCAGCATCGCGCCGTGCACCATCCCCGGAAGGCGGATGTCGTCGAGGTATGTCCCCTTGCCGCGGATGAACCGCGCGTCCTCCTTGCGCCGCAGGCGACCGAAGCCGATCGGGCGTTCGGTCGTGGTCTCGATTGTGGCCATGCTTCCTTACGCCTCCTGTTTGATCGCGGCTTCGTGCTCGGCGGCCCAGCGCACCGCGCTGACGATGTTCTTGTACCCCGTGCACCGGCAAATCGCTCCCGAGATCGCGGTCCGGATCTCCACCTCGGTCGGGTTCGGGTTGGCGTCGAGCAGCGCGCGCGTCGTCATCAGCATCCCCGGCGTGCAGAAGCCGCAGTGCAGCCCGTGCTTCTCGTGGAAGCCCATCTGGATCGGGTCGAGCTGTCCGTCCCGCTCGAGCGATTCGACGGTCCGGATCTCATGGCCGACGCACATCGCGGCCAGCGTCGTGCACGACTTGATCGGCCTGCCGTCCATCAGCACCACGCACGCGCCGCAGTTGGACGTGTCGCACCCCCAGTGCGTGCCCGTCAACCCCGGCGTGTCGCGGATGAAGTGCACGAGCAGCGTGCGCGGCTCGACGTCGCGTACGACCTCCTGCCCGTTGATCGTGATGTTCACTTCCATGTCACTAGGCCTCCTGTTGCAGAGCGCGAGCGGTGGCGCGCCGCAGCGCGCGAACGGTGAGGACGCTCGCGAGGTGGCGTTTGTAGTCGACCGGTCCACGGCCGTCGGGCAACGGCGCGCAGTCCTCCTTGGCGATCTCGCCCGCCTGCGCGAAGACCTCCTCCGACGGCGGCTTGCCCTTCAGCGCCTCCTCGGCACGAGTGGCGATGATCATCGTCGGGCCGAGCGCGGCGAGCGCGAGGCCGGCGTCGGCGATCACGCCGCCCTCGATCCACACCGCCGCCGACACCGCCGCGATCGCGAAGTCGCCCGCGCGCCGCTCGACCTTCTCGTGCGCGCTTCCGGCGCCGCCGCGCAGCGGGATCCGCACCTCGGTCAGCATCTCGTCGGCGCCGACCGCGGTCGTGAACGGCCCGATGTAGAACCCGTCCATGCCGACGACGCGCTCGCCCTTCGGTCTACGGAGGACGACGTTCGCCTTCAGGGCCGCGCACGCCGCCGACAGGTCCTCGGCGGCGTCCGCCTGGCACAGCGATCCGCCGATCGTGCCGCGGTTGCGGACGACCGGATCGGCGATCACCTCCTCGGCGTCGCGGAACACCGGCGCGCGCCGCGCAAGCAGCTCGGACTCGAGCAGCTCGGCGTGCCGCGTCAGCGCACCGATCCGGATCTCGGTGAGGCGCTCCTCGATGTAAGACAGCTTGTCGAGGTCGTTGATGTCGATCAGGTACTCGGGGTTCGCGAGCCGCAGCTTCATCATCGGCAGCAGGCTGTGGCCGCCGGCGATCAGCCGCGCCTCGGGACCGAGCTTGGCGAGCGTGGCGATCGCGCCGTCGACGCTGGTCGCACGCTCGTACTCAAACGGAGCGGGGGTCTGCACCGGATCTCCTTATCGGGTCATTAATTGGGGTCGGCGGCGCCAGGCGGCGGCGCCTCAGCACTCTTCAGACGGCGCAGGAACGCCAGCCCGGACTTCACGACTGCGCCCTCGGCGGGACTCGGCCGGCCGCCGCGACGACCGCCGCGGGCACGCGCTTGCGGACGCCGGGCGACTCGCTGGGCTCGTACTGGACCGGTGAATCGGTGCCGACCACCGGCGAGCGCGGCATCGAGTTCGGCCGGGTCTGCCGGACCTCGGGGTACAGAGCCCGGGCCGCCAGGCTCCCGTACGACGGGTTGCGGAGCGCCGGGCCGTTGGGGCTGGCAGCGGCGATCGGGGCCTCCCGGCCGAGTCGGGCCAGCGTCAGCGTCCCCTTCGTGTACACCTCGCTGATTCGTGGGGCCGTGGTCGTCTTGCTCTCGGGGAAATTGCGGAAGCCCTCACCGGCCGCGCCGGGGTAGAGCCCCTCGACCAGTCCGACCGCGTCCGACATGCCCGCCTTGTTGACGAGCAGGCCCTCGAGCAGGTCGACGCCGGCGTCGAGGTTCGTGTTGATCGAGATCACGACGTCGTCGACGGGAGCGCTCTTCTCGATGATCCCGACCACGCCCGCGATCGCCTCGTCCAGGGCGTTCGTGATCCGCTGCAGCGCGACGATCGTCGACACGAGGTAGTAGACGAGCGCCAACACGATCAGCAGGACCGCGATGATCATGACTACACCAGCTGCTGGCATCTTGCCTCCTATCGGGCGTCGTCGAGGATCACGTCGAGCGAGCCGCCGTAGTCGGCGGCCACCTCGATCGTCTTCTGTACCTGGTCCTGCGTGGTCAGCAGGAGCGCGGTCGCGTCCAGGTCCTTCGAGCCGGCAGTCGCGGCGGCCGCGATCTGATGGGCGCTGGGGACGATGCTGCTGGCGGCGTTCAGCACTCCGCGCAGCAGGTAAACGACGACCGGCAGCACGACCAGCAGCAGAATCGCGTCGCCGATCCATTCGAGCGTCATCGAGGCCTCCTTTCCGCCACGATCTTCGCCTTGCGGGCGATTCCCGGGAACGCCCCGAGGATGATGTCGAACTGGCCGTTGATCGCCTTGACCGCGGGCTCGAGCGGCTGCAGATGCTCCGACTCGACCATGTTCAGCGCGCCGGCGAGGGTGGCCAGGTCCGCCGAGGTCGCTTCGAGGTCCTGGCGGACCTTGATCAGCGCCGCCGCGACCACCGCGATGATGATCACCGCAAGAACGACGCTGAGGACGATGAGCGTTGTCATCTCTCAGCGCTCCCATTGCCGAATCCGTCCGTGAGCGCGTTCATGTAGCCGTCTTGGATCACCGCCTCCTCCACGATCAGCCCCAGCACCGGCGCGGTTGCATTGAGCTGAGGGATGTTCTGGGTGTTGCCGGCGACCTTCCCGGCGACGTCGAGCAGCGCGCCGACGGACTTCCTGATCTCGCCCACGGTCCTGACCAGGACGAACAACAGCCCGGCAACTGCGAGCGCGACGACGAGGCCGATCACGAGCGAGATCGTCCATATGTCGTGATTGGTGAGAGCGGCGACCGGGGTCATTTCCCCACCGCCACCTTGCGGAGCGCGCGCGCCGAGTGCAGGATCCTGACCCCCGAGTCGTTGATCCGCCCGATTCCGGCGAGCCCGTCGGTCTGCGCGCGGACCTTCTCGACACCCGCCACGGCGGTCCGCGCCTGGCCGGCGATCTTCCTCGCCAGCAACACGATCGTGATCACGATCGCGGCCGCCACCGCGGCCACGACGATGCCGAGCACGAGCCCGATGTACCAACCGGTGGAAGCACCGATCACCAGAGCCAACTCACACCTCCTGTGTTCTTTTCTCAATCGCGGGCCGCCCCCGTGACGCTCGGTCTGAAGCCCGCTGCAGCGCCCGCTCGGTCAATACGCCGGCGACGTGCCGTTTGTATTCCGCCGAGCCTCGCTGGTCGCTGACCGGCCGGCACGCAGCCGCTGCGGCCGCTGCGGCCCGTACGAACAGCTGCTCCGACGGCGGCCGGCCGGTTAGGGCGTCCTCTGCCTGCCGCGAGGTGATCTCCGAGCCGACCGCGGCCAAGGCCACGCCCGCGCTCGAGATGACCCCATCCGAGATCGCCAGCGACGCGCCGGCGGCGGCCACCGCCCAGTCGCCGACGCGGCGATCGACCTTCTCGTATGCGCTCCCGGAGCCCTCCCGCAACGGGACCCGGATCTCGACGAGCATCTCGGCGGGTCCGACCGCTGTCCGGTACGGCCCGCGGTGAAACTCGTGCATGGCGAGCACCCGCTCACCGCCGGTCCCACGGACCACCATCTCGGCGCCGATCGCCGCGCACACGGCGCTCAGATCCTCCGAAGGGTCGGCCTGGCACAGAGCGCCGCCGATCGTGCCGCGGTTGCGGACGAGCGGGTCGGCGATCACGCGCTCGGCGTCGGTGAAGATCGCCAGCCGCCTGGCCAGCAGCGGCGACTCGAGCAGCGCGCGATGGCGGGTCATCGCGCCGATTTGCACCTCGCCGTCGCGCTCGGTGATGTACCCCAGCTCGTCGGCGAGCGGGTCGATGTCGATCAGGTACGCGGGCGAGGCGAGACGCAGCTTCATCATCGGGAGCAGCGAGTGCCCGCCGGCCAGCAGCCGTGCGTCGGGTCCCAGCTGGGCGAGCAACAAGAGCGCCTCCTCGACGCTTGTCGCTCGCTCGTACTCAAACGGGGCCGGAACTTGCATGCGCTCCTTCGCGTACCAACAACGGAGAGCTCCGCCCATCGCGTTCGAGCCTCCCTCTCCTTTCCGGAACTTTGACGTTGTTATCGTGACCCGTCAACCTGAGTTAAGTGATCGCTTAGGAGCCAACGTTGACTCTCGCCCAGCTCCAGTCGTTCGTGCTCGTCGCCCGGCTCGGTTCGGTCAAGGCGGCGGCGGCCGAGCTCGAGGTGACCGAGCCCGCGGTCTCGGTTGCCGTGGCGGCACTCCGCAAGGAGCTCGGCGACGACCTGTTCGTTCGCGAGGGCAGGGGGATCGCGCTGACCGCCGGCGGGCGGCGGCTGGCGGCGCTGGCGAGCGAGATCCTCGGTCTGGCCGAACAGGCGCGCCGCTCGGTCCAGGACTCTGCCGGTCAGCCGCGGCGTTTGCAGGTCGTCGCCACGAACGTCGTGGCCGAGCACATCGGACCGCTGATCGAGGCGTTCACCGCCCGCGACGATGGTCTCGAGATCGCGATCGAAGCGGTTCCCGGCGTGTCGTTCCCCGACCGCCTGGAGCACCGGCAGGCGGACATCGCGCTCGGTCCGCACCCGGGTGCCGAGCGCGCCAACACGATCGCTACGGTGCCGTTCCTGCGCTGCCGCCTGATCATCGTCGCGGCGCCGGATCACCGGCTGGCGGGGCGGCCGGACGTCGCGCCCGGCGAGCTGGCGACCGAGCGCTGGCTGGTCGGTCCGCCCGACATCGATCCGACGACGATGACCGGCCTGTTCTTCGCTCGCAACGGCCTGACCCCGTCGGGCGTATCCGCCTACGCGAGCCACGCCGCCGCGATTACGGCGGCCGCAGCGGGCGAGGGCATCCTGCTCACGCTCGCGCACTCGGTGCTGGACGAGGTCCGCCGGCGGGCGCTGACGCGGATCGACGTGCGCGGCACCCCGATCGAGGAGATGTGGTACGCCAGTACGCTGGGGCTCGAGCGGGCCGTGCCCGCGGCGCTGGCGCTGCAGCGCTTCGCCACGACGCCAGATGCGACCCAGGCGATCTCGACGGGCCGCGCCGGCACGGTCTCGACCCGGGTGCGGCCCAAGGTGCATGTGACGCTGTGGCGCTCGGTGGCGGACGAGATCGACGCCGCCTCGACCCGCTGATCACCCGGGGCGCGTCGGCCACCATGGCTTCGTAGTCGTCCCGGGTGTCGATGTCGCGGGGGACCGCTTCGCCCGACCGGGACGTCGACAACGTCATCGCCGGCGCGGTCGGGCAGCTTCCACACGACGTTGTCGCCGTGGAGCGCGGCGAGCTGACCGAACGTGCTCCGCGCGAACGCGAGCGGATGGCCGCGCCCCTCGTCGTACGCGCATGCGGCCGCTCAGGACGGCGGCGATCGACGACGAGCAGCCTTCGCCGGAGTAGTCGTTCTCGACGACGTGGACGCCGGCGAGATCGACTCGCGTTCTGATCTCGCCCGCACCACCGCCGAGGACGCATATCAGCCGGTCGAACGAGCATGCTCGCGCGGTGCGGCGAGCACGAGGCCGGTGGTGAACTCATGGCTCACTTCGTCGAGGCCATCCCTTCGGTCATCGCATGCCACACCCGCGAGGGCGTGCACGGCATGTCGACGTGCCGGACGCCGAACGGACGCAGCGCGTCGCAGACCGCGTTGACGATCGTCGGCGGGGAGCCCACCGTCGCCGACTCGCCGATGCCCTTGGCACCGATCGGGTGGTGCGGGGAGGGCGTGACCGTGAAGTCGGTCTCCCAGTCGGGCACCTCGAGCGCGGTCGGGATCAGATAATCCATCAGCGAGCCGCCGAGGCAGTTGCCGTCCGCGTCGAACGCGATCTGCTCCATCAGCGCGATCCCGACGCCGTCGGTGAGCCCCCCGTGGACCTGGCCTTCGATGATCATCGGGTTGATCCGGGTGCCGCAGTCGTCGACCGCGATGAACCTTCTGATCCGGACCTTGGCCGTGCCCGGATCGATGTCGACGACGCAGATGTAGGCGCCATAGGGAAAGGTCAGGTTGGGCGGGTCGTAGACGGTCTCGGCGTCGAGTCCGCCTTCGACTCCCGCCGGCAACTCGACCGACCCTCGCGCGGCCATCGCGATCTCCTGGATCGTCGCGCCCTTCTCGGGGTCGCCCTTGACCCGCCACCGTCCCTTCTCCCATTCGAGGTCATCGGGCGAAGCCTCGAGCATCGCCGCCGCGACGATCCGCGCCCGGTCGCGGACCTTGCGCGCGACGAGTGCGGTGGCGGCGCCGCTCACCGGAGTGGAACGCGACCCGTACGTTCCGAGCCCGTACGGCGTTACGTCGGTGTCGCCGTGGACCACGTCGATGTCCTCGGGCGGGATGCCCAGTTCCTCGGCGACGATCTGGGCGAAGGTGGTCTCGTGGCCCTGTCCCTGTGTTTGCACGCTGATGCTGAGCTGCGCCTTTCCCGTCGGGTGCACGCGCAGGGCCGCACCGTCGTTCATCCCCAGCCCGAGGATGTTCATGTGCTTGCGCGGGCCCGCGCCCACCGCCTCGGTGAAGAAACCGACGCCGATGCCCATCAGCTCGCCGCGGGCGCGCACGGCCGCCTGCTCGCGGCGTAGCTCGTCGTAGTCGGCGAGCTCGAGCGCCTTGCGCAGCGTCCGCTCGTAGTCGCCGGAGTCGTACACCCAGCCGGTCTTGCACTCGTACGGGAACTGGTCGGCCCTGATCAGGTTCGCCAGGCGCAGCTCGGCGGGGTCGACTCCGAGCTCACATGCGAGGCAGTCGACCATGCGCTCGACCAGGTAGACCGCCTCGGCGATCCGGAACGAGCAGGCGTACGCCACGCCTCCGGGCGCCTTGTTCGTGTACACGCCCCTGACGTGGCAGTGGGCCGCTTCGATGTCGTAGGAGCCGGTAAAAACGTGGAAGAACCCGGCCGGGTAATTGGTCGGCTGGGCGGTGGCGTTGAACGCGCCGTGGTCGGCAATCACGTCGACCCGGACGGCGAGGATCTCGCCCTCACCGGTGGCGGCGATCGCGCCGCGCATCGCGTAGTCGCGCGCGAATGCCGTCGACATCAGGTTCTCCGAGCGGTCCTCCATCCACTTGACCGGTCTGCCGGTGTCGATCGCGGCGATGATGGCGCATACATAGCCTGGGTACACCGGAACCTTGTTCCCGAACCCGCCGCCGACATCCGGGGAGATCACGCGGATCTTGTGCTCGGGCAGTCCGGTCAGAAACGCATACACCGTGCGATGGGCGTGCGGCGCCTGCGTCGTGCACCAGACCGTGAGCTTGCCCGACACCTGATCGAACTGCGCGACCGCGCCGCAAGTCTCCATCGGGGCGGGATGCGAGCGCGGGAACACCAGGTCCTGCTCGACGACCACGTCGGCGCACGCGAACACCCGGTCGGTCGCCGCCCGGTCGCCCGACTCCCAATCGAAGATGCGATTGTCGGTTTGTCCGGGCTTATCGTCGCGGATCAGCGGCGCGTCGGGATCGAGCGCGCGGCGCGGATCGACGATTGCCGGGAGCAGCTCGTAGTCGACGTCGATCAGCTCGAGCGCGTCGCGGGCCGAGTAGCGGTCGTCCGCGACCACGAACGCGACCTCCTGACCCTGGAAGCGAACCTTGTCGGTGGCGAGCACCGCTTGGGAGTCGGCCGAGATCGTCTGCATCCATGCCAGGCCGCGGGTCTCGAGGTCCCGGCCGGTGATCACGGCGTGGACCTTCGGGTGCTGGAGCGCGGCGGACGCGTCGATCGAGACGATCCGGGCGTGCGCCACCGGGCTGCGCAGGACGGCGCCGTGGAGCATCCCCGGGAGCTGCACGTCGTCGACGAAGTGGCCCTGGCCGCGAATGAAGCGGGGATCCTCCTTGCGGGTCAGTCGGCCGAAGCCGATCGGGCGGTCGCCGTTCGCGCTCACGGGGCGGCAGGCCGTTCGGCGTGGTCTGCCGCCCACCGGATCGAGCGGACGATCGTCGCGTAGCCCGTGCAACGGCAGATCTGCCCGGAGATCGCCTCGCGGATCTCGGCGTCCGTCGGATTCGGATTGCGATCGAGCAGCGCGCGGGCGGTCAGCATCATCCCGGACGTGCAGAACCCGCACTGCAGCCCGTGCATCTCGGTGAACCCCTGCTGAACCGGGTCGAGCACCCCGCCGGCCGCCAGCCCCTCGACTGTGCGGATCTCGTGCCCCTCGGCAGTGGCCGCCAGCACCGTGCACGACTTGACCGGCTCGCCGTCCATCAGCACCACACACGTGCCGCAGTTCGAGGTGTCGCAGCCCCAGTGCGTGCCGGTCAACCCGAGTTCATCCCGCAGGAAGTGCACGAGCAGCATCCTGGGCTCGACGTCGCGCGTGTGCTCGCGGGAGTTCACGGACGTGGTTACGAGCATGGCGGCCAATGATGACGACCCGGGCCCGCCGGCCTCGGCTTCGAGATCACGTATCCCTGGACGAGGTCGCATCGGAGCCCGGTGAGCAGCCCCAGGCAGCGGTCGTCCTCGACGCCCTCGGCGACCACCCGCAGCCCGAGCGAATGAGCGAGCTCGACGGAGGTTTCAGGCCCGGTGCACGGCCGCCAGCAACCCGGCGTAGGAGCGGACGAGCGCCGCCCGCTCCTCCTCGATCAGCGGACTCGAGAGGTCGCAGCCCTCGCGCACCCATCGATCCGAGTGGCGCATCGCGAGCGCCCGCTGCTGGGCGGCGACGGCGACCTCGGCCCGGTCGACCCCGTACACGTAGGCATACAGGGCTGCGAGCGCCGTGATCAGTGGCCCCTCGCCGTCGTGGCCCACGGGCGAACCGTCGTGCTGATGCTCGCGATGCACCCGCCACCACTCGACCTCGAGCTCCGATGCCCTGCGGGGATCGAACGTGTCGTCGTGGCGCTCGGCGACGAGCCGGTAGAAGCGCTCCATCGCCCGGCGGGCGCCGTCGGGATCGTTGTCGGGGTACGGGGCCCAGAGTTGATTGGCGCGAAGCACCAGCCACGCGCCGTGGACGGTCGACGGCCACGGGAGCCCGAATGTGTGGCGGGTCAGCGAGACCGCTCCGTGGAGGAACGGCAGCCATTCGCGCCGGTAGTAGGCGACCCACACGCCCGCCTCGAGGTCGCCGACCCGGCGGGGGTCGAACGATCGGTGCGGCTTGACGGTGGCGGCGGATCCGGGCCGGCGGCGGCGCCTGCGCCCGCGCAACTTGTTTGGCATATGCACTGCCGACCGTAACCGATCCGCGCGCGCCGGTGAGCGCCCGGCCGCGGGTGGCGGTCGGCACGCGACCGTGGGTGGCGGTCGGCACGCGAGCCGGGTTCGGACGCCGCCGGCGGGGTGTGGGCATCCCCACCAAGGGGGGCTATCCAGCCCGGGGGCGCCGGCTTAGTGTCGCTCAATCGACGTCCAATTGAGGAGCATGAGCGCATGACCCGCATCACCGACCCAGACTTTCGCCTGCGCGACCACTACACGCCTCCCACGCTGCCGGCGTCGCCCAAGACGGGCCTGAAGCTCGGGACGCTGCACAAGCCGGCGCTGAGGCTGTCGGACTACATACACGCCGAGCGCAATCCGCCGATCGCCGTTTCGCGCCCGCACCCCGGCTTCCAGTGGGGGATGCTCGCGAACGACACGATCGGCGACTGCGTCGTCGCGATGATGCTCCATTCGATCGAGGACTTCCATCTCGACGCCGGCACCGTGCCGCCGACGTTCACCGACCAGGATGCGATCAGCATCTACTCGGCGATCACGGGCTATGTGCCGGGAGACCCGAGCACCGATCGCGGGACCGACGAGCGCGCCGCCATGCGTCACTGGGAGCATCCCGGCCTGGCGACCACCGACAACGGCACCCACACGATCGTCGCGACGGTGGCGGTCGATCCGAGCAACCTGAACGAGTGCCGGATCGCGATCGACGAGTTCGTCGACCTGCAGATCGGCATCGCGCTGCCGCTCAGCGCACAGGGGCAGACGGAGTGGACCGTCGTCGGCGACGGCAAGACCGGCAGCAGCGCTCCGGGCTCGTGGGGCGGCCACGGCATCCCCTACCGGGAGTACGACGCCGAGACCTTCAAGTGCGTGACCTGGGGCGCGGAGCTGCTGCTCACCGCCCCCTTCCACCGGGACTACGCACAGGAGGCCCACGTCGTCGTCACCCAGGAGATGCTGAACAAGCAGGGCACCGGTCCGTCAGGAGTCAACTGGACCCAGCTCGTCGCGGACATCACGGCGCTGCCCGGTCACCGAGGCGCGGCTGACCCTGCGGGGGCTCCTCAGACGACGCTCGCGTGAGCAAGGCCAACGCGCTCGCGTGAGCGAGCGTGAGCCTGCTTGCATCTTGAGCGGTCCGAGGACTGCGGAGAAGACCGCGGGGAGGCGCATGTCTCGATGCGCCTCCCCGATCCGCGTTTGATAACGCTGCATCGCTCCTGATCGCTTGACATTCCTCGCGGGGTACGGGCGCGACTCGCTCGCCGATGTCCTACGCTGGCGCGATGCGCTGGGAGGCGCACCGAGCTGGGCCACGAGCCGAGCGCCGAATCCAACCGACCAGGCAGGGAGCGGGGTATGCATTGAGCGTCAGGAGCAGCGTTGTGATCACGACCGGACTGGTCGCCATGTTGGCGCTGGCGGCGTGGACGAGTGCGTCGGGCGCGTCCCGTGCGCCCGGGCCGCCGCCGACGGCGCACGCGGCGGGCCAGTGCACGTCCGGCGACACGGGCCTGCGAAACCCGGCCAACCCGCTCGACACCCCCGGCTTCACGGGGACCGATCCGCTCGACAATGCGAACCTGTTCATCGAAAGCCCATGGCAGTACGGCGGCGACGCCGCCGACGCGATCGCGAGCGAGGTCGGCCTCGGATACCTCAGCACCAAGGAGAGCGGAACCCCGATCCCGTGGGCACGCTTCGAGGCGCGCGTCAACAAGATGCACCTGTCCCGAGCCGTCTCCTACCACGTCCACATGCTCGAGAAGATCGGGAACTACCCCCAGGCCCACCAGTTCAGCCTGTACACCGCGGGCGGCTCGGGTCCCGCGATCTTCACCCAGGTCCAGAACTACTTGTGCCGGATGCAGCGGACCGATCCCGGCGCGGCGGCCGAGATGACCACGTACTTCATCAAGCACGGTGGCGGCTGCAACCCGGGAACCAACCCGAACTTCGAGGCCGAGGTCAACGCCTTCAAGGACGCCGTGGGCAACTTCCCGGCGCTGATCTTCGTCGAGGAGGACGCGATCGACACAATCTGCTGGAAGAACCCGGCGGCGATCAGCGATCGGGAGGCGCAGCTGAAGTACGAGATCGACGAGCTGTCACAGCTGCCGCACGCGCTGTTGTACGTCGAGGGCGGTACGTCCGATGCGAACTCGCCGGCGGAGACGGCTCGCGTGCTGAACGCGAGCGACGCTTACAAGATCCGCGGCTTCTTCACGAACGACACGCACTTCAACTGGGCCTACAGGGAGATCCGGTACGGGAACAAGGTCTCGGCGCTGACCAACGGACTGCACTTCGTCGTCGACACCCGCGCCGACGGCAACGGCCCGCTGCTCAACCCGCACCCGGTCACGCAAGGGATCGAGCAGCTGTGCAATCCGCCCGGCCGCGGGCTCGGTCCGAAGCCCGGAGCGAGCAACGGGCAGCCCTACGGGATGTACTCGCCCCACCTCGACGGGTTCGTGTGGGTCACGACCCCGGGCGAGAGCGCCGCGCCGACCTGCCCGGGGCGCCCGGCGCATTACGCCGCCTCGGGAATCTTCGACGAGGGGATCGCGATCGGCTACGCCTCGCGCGCGAACGACCGGATCGGTCCCGCGCCGCGGTTCAAGAGCAGCAGGTGGTGAGCCGCGGCGGACCGGCTCGGACCTCGGGAGGATGATCCGAGCCGGTCGCTCGCGGACGCTGCGTCACCCCTGCTGGACGATCATCAGCGAGTTGCCGTCCGGGTCGCGGAACCAGAACATCGGTGGCACGGGGTCGCCCATCCGCGCGACTTCCGCGTCGACGTCGACGCCGCTCGCCTGAAGCTGGGCGTGGGTCGCGTCGATGTCGTCGCTGGTGAGGATGATCCCGGTCTCGACGCCGGTCCGATCGACTCCCGGCCGGGGCGGCGCGAGCGCGATTCCGGTGGTGCCGCTCGGCGGGTACACCTCGACCCAGCGGTACTCGTCGCCGAACGGGATGTCCGTGCGCTTCTCGAAGCCGAGCGCGTCGTAGAACTCAATCGAGCGATCCTGGTCGGTGGCCGGGACGGCCACCAGGCTGATCGTGCCGATCCGGCTCTTGGTGGTGCTCACTGCGGACCTCCTGGGGAAGTGGGTTCACGCGCTAGGACCCTCACCCCGATCAGAAATCATCGGTCCTCCACCGCGCGATCAACCTTCCGCACGGTGGAGGACCTGACTGCCCCCGGTTTCCGGCTGGTGCGTGTCTGCCCGCGCCGTAGCCGGCGGGAACCTACGAGCCCGGGCGACCGCGGGTAATGGGGTCGAGCCCCCATCTTCGGTGGCGCAGGGTGGTGTGCGCACCGCGAGTTGACGTGTGGGCACGGTTGCCCTGGCCCGGCGCGGCCGGGAATCTTGGCTTGGTGGCTCGCCGGACCAAGACTGCATCCTCGTCGCGCACGCCTGGCTCCGCACGGTGGCGCTTCCGCTCCAGAGGCGCGAGCGCAATCGTGCTCGACGACGCACCGGTCATCGCCGGTGCGCCGACGGCTCCGCCGGTCCAGGCCGCGGCCGCGGATCCCACTGCCGGCGACGCCCGACCGACCGGCGCGAACGACTCGGGGGTCGCGTCCGCGCCACGTCCGTACCCCCCCGGGCGTCCGCCGGCGGCCCGGGCGAAGAGCGGCAGCGGGACCGCGCTGCTCCTCGGCGACGCGGCGGGCGCGTTGCTGCTGGCCAACGAGGCTCGGTACCGCACGCTCGAGCGGGTGTTCGGAATCCGGCGGGAGGACGCCAACATCGCGACCGCGATCGGACTGTTGACGCTGGCCAACGCCGTCTACGAACGGTCGCACCGGCCGACAGTTCCCAAGCCTCCAACCGCGGTGGCCAACTTCACCATCGGGATGGGTGCGCTCAGGGAGTCGATCTACGGCGTCGCCGGACCGGCGGCGTCGGACACGCCGCTGGCCGGGACGCTGATCGCGATAGCGGTCCTCGGGGGACTTGCGCGGCAGCCCGTGACCAGGGGAGTCCACGGCATGAAGGCTTCCTCGCACAAGCTGAAGAGCATGTTCCGCGGCAGGTACGGGCACCTGGTGAACGTCGAGCGCGGGAACTGAGGGACCCGGACCCGTGAGGGGCGGGTCAGCGCTCGTCCGGGGGAACATCGCGGAGTTTCTCCACCAGTTCCCGCACCTGGTGCATCGAGTAGCGGAGACTGCGCCGGCGCGTATCGGGGGGATCGTGGACGAGCCCGGCGCCGTCGCGCCAGGCCCGCGCGGGCCGGATCGGACGAGGCGCGAATCCGCCTCCACAGTTGGGACACACGTTGTGCAGCGTGTTCTCGACGCAGTCGGCGCAGAACGTGCACTCGTACGTGCAGATCCGCGCGTCGGGCGCCGCCGGGGGGAGATCGACATCGCATAGTTCACAGTTGGGGCGCAGGGCGAGCATGGTGTGGGACCCTACAAACCATGAACGTGCTGATCTACGGAGACACCGAAACCTCGCCGGCGCTACGGCATGAGGTGCCACTCGCAATCGGGGATGGGTTCCTCTACCTCGAGACCGACGGCCGGCGCGCGGTGCTGACCAACGCGCTCGAGGAGGGAAGGATCGCCCGCGCGGCTCCCGACCTCGAGCGTTTGCTCGGCGAGGCCTTCGGGCGCGACGAGCTGATTGCGGCTGGCCATCCCTGGTGGGAGATCGACCAAGAGGTATGCGTACGGGCGGTGACCTCGCTCCAGATCAGCGAGGCGGTCGTGCCGCCGAACTTCCCGATGGCGCTGGCCGACCGGCTGCGGGCGGAGGGCGTCGAGCTCGCGGCGGCCGGAGCGCTGTTCGCCGAGCGCCGGCGGCACAAGACCGACGCCGAGATGGCGGGCATCCGCCGCGCCACGGCGGCCGGGGTCGCGGCGCTGGGCGAGGCCGCGACGATCCTGCGCGAGGCGGCGATCCGCGGCGACGACCTCTGGCACGGCGACGAGCGCCTCACGTCCGAGACCGTGCGCGGGCGCATCCGCGAGGTATGCGCCCGGTTGGGAGCGCCGGCTCCCCCGGACATCATGGTCAAGCCGATGGGTCCGGATCCGCACATCGGCCATGACCCGGGTTCCGGGCCGCTGCCCGCGCACGCCCCGATCCTCATCGACCTCTGGCCCCAGGATGAGGCCTCGAGTTGCTGGTCGGACATGACGCGGACGTTCGTGCGCGGCGACATCAGCGATCAGCTCGGCGACCTGCACGCGCTCGTGATCTCCGCCCACGAGCAGTCGTGCGCAGCCGCTCGAGCCGGCGTCAAGGGGATCGAGCTGTACGGGATCGCCTGCGACGCGTTCGAGGCGGCGGGACACCCGACCGGGCGCACCAAGCGGCCCGGCGAGACGCTCCGTGAAGGCTTCTACCACGGCCTCGGCCACGGCGTCGGCCTGGCGGTCCACGAGCCGCCGATCCTCGGCAGAACCGGGACCGCGCCGCTGATCGCGGGCGATGTGATCGCGGTCGAGCCCGGGGTCGTCGACCGCGCTGTCGGCGGCATCCGAGTCGAGGATCTGCTGGCTGTCACCGACGACGGCTCCGAGAACTTGACCGGCGGCTTTCCGTACGGGCTCGCGCCGTGACAGCGACCACTCAAACGATAAGACGCTGAGGCCGGGGCGGCCGGGTAGGCCCGGGGCACGACCTTGAGCGGCTGGTTGGCGAGGTGGGGGTGGACGAGCCGGCACCCGGTCCGCCCGAGCGCCGGGGTGCTCGCGGGGAGCCCGTCGGGCGGTGGGAGCCGGGGCGTCCGCTTTCCGCACCCTTACAGCCCTAGCCTGCCGGCGCGGGTCGGATGTCACGTTAAGCAGGTCCGTCGGGGGATTGGGGCTGATGACGAGTTCCAGGGCAGCACGGTCATCAACGCCAACCAGCAGCAGTTCTCCACCCGCAACAGCAACGTCGACGGCTGATCTGGAACCGGGTGATCCTCGGCGACTACGGTGCGCCCGACGACACCGTTCGGCCCGGGGCCTCGCGTTCCTCGCCGGCCAGCTTCGCAGGGGCGTGAAGGGTGAACGGCGCAGCGAATGTGACCGATAAGGTGAACGGCGGTGAACCGGTTGTGACACTGGGATCGCCGGCGGCGTCGGTCACGATCTCGATGAGCTCGGGCGGCGCTGAAGGTCACCACTCGGGTTGGCGGCCAACGCCGCGAACAAGAAGGCGGGTACGT
>Ga0335080_10001192_pt1 | contig 25111 bp, 22 predicted proteins | sample Lox_Sample_34_FD_206720 | JGI IMG/M metagenome (GOLD analysis project Ga0335080, IMG submission 206720) | Soil microbial communities from Loxahatchee National Wildlife Refuge, Florida, United States - Lox_Sample_3.4 | ecosystem: Environmental > Terrestrial > Soil > Wetlands | place: USA... | reverse complement strand
ACGCAACGCACGTACGGCACGGCCTTGCCCTTGCCCACCACCTCCATCGCGAGATCGAACATGGTTTCGAGACAGTCCGCCAGGCCGATCAAATAGGGCTTGCGGAGCGTGGCTGACTTATCCACGAACTTGCCGGCTTCCGCGCGTATTCCAGCGATCGCACCTGGAAGATTTATCGCCCGCAGGTATTCTTCCAGCGCTTCCCGATCCACACCCTTGCCGGCAACGCCTCCGGATTGGCGCAGGCGTGCGGCAGCGGGATGGGTATAGGCGGGGGGCAGGGGTTCGTCGGAAAACCAGGAGTCAGCGATGAAGCGACCGGTGCCCGAGGGGCACATAACGTCGCCGCCCCAGAGGGTATCGATCGCAAGGACGGCATCGGCGACGTATCCTCCTACGGCATCTTTCTTCAGGGTGGCTTGACTTATCGAATGCATTAGATCTCCTTCTCCTTTTTCAGGGAACCGTACCAAACGTAGATACAGAGTGCAATGAAACCAAGCGCAGAAACGGACTGAGAAACCAGATCGTTAGAATAAAAAGGCAGTTGGATGAGGTCTTCCCGATACCAGTGGAACAGGCGCAAGGCCGCGCCGATGACACCGCCCAGCGCACCCCCGGCCATCAGGCCTGAGGCGATGATGATGCCGCGTTCGCGAATGGTATTGCCGCGCTGGCCGCCAATGCTCTCGCCGCGTTTGTTCACCAGGTGGGAGAGGAATCCGCCGGCCAAAATCGGCGTGGTGAGCTGCAGGGGCAAGTAAATTCCCAGGGCGAATACCATGGAAGACAGGCCGAGCATCTCGAGCACCACGGTGATCATAGCTCCGATGCCGAACAACATGTAAGCAACCGGTTGCCCGCTCATGAAGCCTGACACAACAGCTTTGAGCGCGGAGGCCTGGGGCGCGACCAAAACCTGCCGCACATCGCCTGGCGCGGCTTCTCCAAACTGAAAAGCCTTGGCCAGCAGGATGATGGTTAACCCGGCGGTGATTGCAGACGCAACGACTCCCACAAATTTGACCTTCTCTTGTGCGGAAGGCGTGGAGCCTAGCCAATAGCCAGCTTTCAGGTCTGTAATGAACTGTCCGGAGGCGCACAGAGCTACACAGACCATCCCAGCCAGCGCCATCACGAAGAACATGCCGGTGGTCCCGGAAAGTCCGAACCGCAACAGCACAACAGCGGAAACGATGACCGTCAGCAACGTCATGCCACTGGCCGGATTATTAGCGGTTGTGGCGATGGCATTGGCCGCCACTGTAGTAAAGAAGAATGAAAACAGCAGCGTGAGAGCGAGGCCTGCTGCGACCACGGCCCAAGAGACATGAAGAAATCCGAAGAATGCGGCGACTGCGAGTGCGCCCAGAACGACACCGAGAAGAATGCTGACAATGGGAATGTCGCGGTCGATGCGTTCCATCTGCGGCGCTTCTCCGTGGCGGAAAGCATGCAGCGCGATGCCAAACGATCCCACAATCACGCGCAGCGACTTGAGAATTCCGACGAGGCCGGCCGTCGCAATCGCGCCCACGCCGATAAAGCGCACGTAATAGCGATAGATCTCGGCGGCCGTCATGTGCGATATGGGAATGGACGCCGGATACACTGTGACATCACCCATGTGGCTGCCGACAAACCAGATCATAGGGACAAGGACAAAGTTCACAAGAATGCCGCCGGCGCAAAAAATCAGGGAAATGCGCAGGCCCATTACGTAACCCAGGCCGAGGACGAAGCCCACGGCGTCGAAATTAAAGATCATGCGCCCGCGGTCGGCCAGGGCCCGCATGGCAGGCACGAACTGGAAATTTAAATACTCCTTCCACACGTGGAAGGTCGTGACAAAGAAGTCGTAGACGGCGGCAACGATTGTGGCCTGGATCAAGAGCCTCGCCGGAGACCCCCCCTTCTCGCCAGTGACAAGAACCTCGGTGATCGCGGTCGCCTCCGGAAAGGGAAACTTTCCATGCATCTCGCGAACGAAATAGCGCCGCAGCGGAATGAGAAATAGAATGCCGAGGCAACCGCCGCTCAGGCAGATAAAGATGGTCTGCAGCGGATGCGGGTCAAGGTGGAGAATATACAGGGCGGGCACTGTGAAGACCGCTCCGGCCACCACGCTGCCGGAGGCTCCGCCCATGCCCGTGATGATCATGTTTTCGAGGACGGTGGACCGCCGCCGGTAAACCCGAGCCAGGCCGATGGCGAGGATGGAGATGGGAATTGCCGCTTCCATTCCCTGCCCAACCTTCAGAGCGGAATAAGCTGACGCTACGCTGAAAACAATGCACAGGAGAGTACCCCAGAGCACCGCCCGCCAGGTCACTTCCGGAACCGTCATGCCGGTGGGCACCAGCGGCACGTAGAGTTCCCCGTCCTTCAGCGGCTGGTAGGCATTCGCGGGAAGGGACTTGGTCTCGTTCTCACTCGTCGTCTCGGTCATTGTCTCGATCCTCTTACTCGCTAATATCTGAGCCGCTTATTCGAGCGGCGTGGCGAACTCGAAATTCGAATCGTCTCTGGGCAGACGTCGGACGGATGCCCGCGCAGGCAAGACGCATGCAGTTGAGCACTGCCCATGAACGGTAGCAAGTGTGGACGTCACATCGAGCAGTGCCAGCCTACACGTTGGAGCGTGACTAGTCACTTCCAAAAGGGGGTCGGAAGCCGGGCATCCATACCGGCGAGAGAGTTCAGAGCTACAGGCTCGGGACGGGTATCAGTTCTTTGCGGCCAGTCCTTTCCGCCAGCAGAGAATTTAGCTTGGCAATGACCTGAAAGGCATCGGCAATGTAGAGGACGTCGGCTTTCCCTCGAGCCCAGCCGCAGTTCGGGTCAAGGTTGATGGCCCGCCGTTCATTGATGAAACGCCAGCCGACCACATGTGGCTCTTCGCCGTGGCAGCAGGTGGAGAGCCCTTTCGGATGGCGCGGGGTCGCTCCCGTCTGACCGATCTGATTGAGGTGAGTCATGAAGCCGAGAACAGCTTGGTTCTCTCCGGATTGATCCACCAGCGATTTGCTGCCGCCCAGCGAGGCGCTCGAGGAGCGCAAAAACTCAAGAATGATCTTCTCAGCCTCGGGTAGGTGAGTCTGACCATCGGCCTGTTTCTTGCTCCAGCCTGCTCCGGCGACGAAAAGCAACTTCGCATCCGGACGAATGGTCTGTGCGCCGGTATTGGGCACACGCACTTCGGCATATGCGGTGCGCTTGAGTTCCGGGGGAATTGAAACATCAATGATCTGAACTTCGGCCATCGCCGGCGATGCGGCCCAGGCCGCGTGACATCCCGAATCCAGCAGAAGGATCCAGGGCCGCGCCTCGCGCTGAATCACCGCCTCAAGGCGCTGGCGGTAGAACCAGCGCCGGGCTGTGAGCAGACCCTCGAGCAGTTCGAGCGATGCGATGTGGGTATCCACACAGCCTTTCAGGCGATGTGCAACGCCGGGCAGCACCCGGTTAAAGCGTGATGTAGCCGGCGCGATCACAATGTCAGGGGAAGCCTCGCGGCAGATTGCCTCGACCGCCGCCGCATCGGTGGCATAGCGGGGATGGGCAAAATCCCCGCCACATACTCCTAGAATGCGCGCTCCGGAGGCGGCCACTGTGTTGGCGGCATCCTGAACTTTGTCACCTACAAGCCCGATCGCCACCGTACCGCCGAGACGGGCAGCAATGTCGAACGCCGCACCGAGGGCATCGTATGCGGCCTTCGGAAGCGTGGTTCCGGATTCGTCAACGTGCGCCAGAAACAGAATGTTCCGTGACATATCTTCTTTCCTGATTCCTGAAATTCCAGACTCCCAGCGGCGTCCTCGCCGAGATTCACAGCCGCAGTGGCGGGGACAAATACCCTCGAAACTGAGGCAAAACGGCCGGTGCTAGTCTCGCGCGATCCAATCCAACAGCTCGGCAGCAATCTCCTCTACCGGCCGGTCCTTCACGATTCGCGTTTGCCGCTGCTGTTTCGGAGGTGTCACGCTCAAGTAGCGCACTCCATGTGCCGGCAATACGGTGAGCTTGGTCTTTTGCAAAGCGGGCATGATCGCGCGCATGTTCGACATCCCAACCTGCGGATTGTTTTTCGGCTCGGGCAAGTTGCCCGTGGCCCATCCAAAAAGGGCCGGCGGCCCCTGACAGGTTGAGACCAGGTGGCGGCCACCTTCAATGCGCTCGAGAACCTCGAACATGCCGTCAGGCTGCACCGTAATCTGGTCTACGCCCTGGAACTGGTCAAAGATTCCCAGTCGCTCGCCCACCAACTGCATGGTTGCGCCCGCCCCGCGAGAGGCTGATTCCCAGCCGCCGAAAACCAGGAGACGGGAACGGTCCAGACCTGCGATGGATTGAATTGCGTCCGCCAGCAGTCCGGCGACCTGGTGCGCATCCGCGAATCCGTTGGCAGGAGCGTCGATCGGGACCAGTTCAAAGCTCGCTTTCTGAGCCACATTCATCATGACCTGTTGCAGCTTGGCCTTCGGCGCCCCACTGACCAGCCAGAGCTTACTGCCTCCGCAATGAGCGGCCAGGTTAGCAGCTTCATACAATGCGTGCCCAGCCCACGGGTCGAGCACGGCGGGCAGCATCATTTCATTTTTCAATCCAGGGCCGCTCGCGTTCGCGACCGGCTCCAGCGTCTGCAGTGGATCGGGCACGATCCCAGCGCAGACAACAATGTGATAAGTGTTATTCATAGGCTTGAGAGCCTCGCCGCTTTCAGTATGTGGCAGTCATCGGGTCAGGCTTTCAGGACCTTCCCCTGCAAATTGCCCGCAAAATATATGGATGCCCGCTGTTCTCAAACTTTGAAACCTCTGCCAGCTGACCCTGATGACTCGGTCAGTTCAACGCCGAGTGCAATCCGCCAGCGCCGGCACGGAATTCAATGTTCCCCTTCTCGCCATCAGCACTGGTGCGGCAGTTCCACAAGCAGGCACCGCAATACACGCACTTTTCGCGATCGAACGATGGCACGCCATTCTCCCCCCGGGTGATCGCCTGTCCGGAGCACATTTCGACGCACAGTTTCGGCTCGCAGTTCTGGCAGTGCTCGGGATGGAGAAAAATCACATGATTGGCATAGCCAGGCGCAGCTTGCACGCTGCCGCCCATGAGCAGGGCATCCTGGTGCGAAATCAGCAGGCGGCCATCGAATGGAATTTGCGGCCAGCCACAGCGATCCATGATGCGGTCGTGCAGCGCCTTTCCACCGGCGGCGCACTCCTCCTGGATCCGCTTCAGTTCCGCCGGGGAAATGCGCGATCCGTAAATTTTGTTGAGCGAAAGTGTGCTCTTGGGAACCGCCTGCTTTCTGGCCGCGACTGAGATTGCACCACGCGTAATGCCCGCGGCTGCCATCCCTATCAAGCCTGTAACCACGCCTTTTTCAAAGCCGTTGCGCGAATCGGCAGCGATTCTTGATTCGGTATCCACCCAACTCTGGCGGCGGCGGCGAATGTAGGCTTGCTCGAGATTCTCGCGCGTGAACGGTTTTTTCTGCTCCAGCAATTCGACCGCACCTTCGGCCAGTTGGACGCCTGTCGTCCAGGCTTCGTCCACACCCGAGCCTGCCAGCACGTTCGTGCTGCCGGAGCCTTCCCCAATTCGGGCATAGCCATTGCCAGCGAGAATGGGCTCGCCGTGACGTCCCGATTCCTGCAGAGACTTTGCCCCCCAGGACTTAAGCGTTCCGCCTTCGAGATACCGCCACAAGTAAGGATGAAGCATGAAATGCTGCAGATAGCGGTATCCCGTGCGAACGGGGCTGCGGAGCCACGACGGAATAAAGATTCCAACCGACGCAAGGCGATCCGGGTGCACGTAAAGAAAACCGAAGATTTCGGGCTCGGGAAATCCCAATGTATGCAGCACCGTTCCAGTCGCGAGGCCGGAGTCTTCACGCAGTTCGACTACCATCTTCATACCGAGGGCCCACTCGCGCTGCTCATGGCCGGTTGGCAGGCCGAAGTGAGCATCCAATTGCCGCCCCACCGCGCCCACGGGTCCATCGGCAACTACCGTGAGAGCCGCGCGGACATCCATTCCCGGCATGAACCCTTCGCCCGCCGCGCCCTCCAGGCTCACACCCTGATCTGCCAGCCGAATTCCGCACACGACGTCGCCCTCGGCCGTCCTTTCGATGATCGGCTCGCTGACCGGCATGCCGGGCCATAGTTGAACCAGGCCCGAAGCGGTGACCTGGTCGCTCACCCACTGATTGAATTGGCCGAGCGACAGCACCACACCATCATGTTTGCGCATGAACTTCGGCGTAAACGGCAGTTCCACCGCGTCGCGCGTTGACCCCATCAGTGCGCCCAGCAGCCGGACCTTCCAGTCTGCAATCCGCATTGCCAGGGAACGCCGGCTCGCTCCGACTGGATCGAGCAAGTAAACCAGCTTCTCATCCGCGACCGGAACAGCCATCGGAATATCGCCAAAACAAAGATTGGGAAAACTTGCCCGAATCCCGCGCGCCCGCGTAACAGCACCGGAAACGCCAAATCCCATGCCATCCGCGCGCTCATAGCAGATGACCTGGAGTGGCAGACCCGGTGAAGCAGCACTTTCGAGGCGCGGCGTACCATCCTCCTTAAGAAGATGGCGCGACAGCGTGGTCAGAAATCCACCCATGGCGGGCCCGAAGCCTACCCCGGCGATGTCCACGGACATCTGCGCACGCTCCATGGGCTCGGGTTCCTGTTGGGCGGACATGCTCATGCCGGATAGTCCAGCGCTTCGGGAATCATGATTTTCGAGACCGCCTCGGCCGCGCGATCTTTGGCCAGACGCGAACCGGTGAGGCAAGAGGCAAGCTTGGCATGCAACGTAAGAAACGGCTGCGACCCATGGCACTTCACGCAGGGCCCGGCTTTCTGGGGATGCGAACCATCACTCTGCACCACATCGAGCGCATAGGCGTTGAAACCGGGGATAAGACCTTCGATCTCATCCAGCTCATCCTGATGCCAGCAGCCGCGGGTTCCCTGCTCGTCCCAGGCGGGATGACGATCGTAGCCAAAGACCAGCTCGGCGCAGATGCGGCCGACTTCGCCGCTGGCACGTGCGGATTGCACATGGCAAAGATCAGTGAGGAAGTTGATGAGGCCAGGCAGGCCCTCGGCCAGCGAAGGGTCATCCGCGCCGTTCTGGCGCAAGCGGAGCACGTCCATAATCTGGCAGCGCGCCGCGACCAGCCAGCACAACGCATCAGCCAGAGGGAACGTCACGCCCTGACGTGCACTCTGGTATAGCTTGCCACCATCGGCGTCTTTGGAGTGCTGCAGGTGGTTCAGCGTCCAATGCCACATGGTCATCGCGGTGGCCAGCGCGCATGCGCCAGTGCCCGGGTGCTCGGAAGCAATAGCGCGCATTTCGCGAATCCACTCGCGGAACTGCGCCAGGAAAACCGGGTTGGTCATGGTCACAGAGAGCTGCCGTCGCTGCACCGCCTCCGGCCCCTCATACGTGGCTTCCAGTTGTGCGTCCATCCACTTGTTACCGAGGAATCCGGGACAATCCTCGGTGATGCCGTAACCGCCCATCAAACTCACCGCTTCCCGCATCATCTGCGCGCCCCAGCCTGTGTTCCAGAGTTTCGCGGCCGGGCAGAGCACGTCAGCCAGAGAGTCGCGGGTAACAAAACGCAGCAGCAAGTCGGAGCTCAGCGCTTCCCTGCGGGCGTCAACCCCGGGTAACTGCATGAGAGCAACCGCCTGGTCGGCCGCCTCCCGCAAGAGCTTCATCCTGGCCTTGCCAGTCATGAGGCCCCGCTCGGCGTATAGCTTGTCCATTTCTTTTTCAAGAGGATCCAGTTCGTCAAAGGCGCGAGCCGCAGCAAAGCCCAGCGAAGCACTGGCTTCTCCGGTAGCCCACACATCGGTTAACCGATGCAGTGCATCTTCACGCGCCTGCAGCCCCAGTTCGTGCCGCACGGAGCCCGGCGTGGCGCTTTCCGCACCCCGGAATCTTCCCCGCTGATAACGAATCACCGGCTCGACGGCCGATAACAGCTTGGCCGCCGTCATCACGCCCACCGTCACGCGCGTGCGCCGGAAGACGGCCTCGATAACTTCGCTGTGGCTGTAGTGCGGAACAATGATGCCGTCTTTAACGTCGTAGCCGCCTACGATGCGGCTGGCTGGTACGCGCAAGTTGAAAATCGGATCGCCGGTGGAAGAAAGCTGGTGCACCATTTTTTTCGTCGGCGTGCCTCGGTCGAAAATACCGGGATCCCCCTCTTCGAGAATCACGATGCAACTGCCCTTGATGCGCTCGTCACCGGAGTCCACCGCCGCGGTCACAAAATTGGCGAAGCCGATATTGGTGATAAACCGCCCGCGTTTCTCGACTTGCAGGATCGGTTCTTCCCCCGGTTTCCACTCGACGATGCGTAACTTGCCGTTCAGCATGCCGGTGTCGACGCCAACGTAGGGGATGGGTTCGGTTAAACAGAAGGCGCCGCGCAATGGTTTGCGGTCTTCGCCGGGTTGTGCCGGCGCCGCGAGCCGCATGTAGTGGCGCTGCTGCTCTGCGGTGCCGCGCTCGTGAATCGGGGCCAGTGCCAGGCACCCGGCCAAACTTGCCGTGGCCGCGCCGCCATCCACCCAGGCCAATTCAAAGGCCACCAGTGCAAGCGCCAGATTCTTGGGGCCGGAAAACAGTCCGCCCTCTTCCGGTTCCATGAAAACGCCGGTGATGCCGGCGCCGTCAAATGCCTCGAGGAGTTCGGCCTTCTGTGCTGTCCATTCATGCGAGTTGCGGCCACCGCTGGCCACCAGGCGCGCGACTGGCCCGCGCGCAACGGCGCGAGTGGACTGCACAAGCAACTGCAAGTCGTAGCGGTCGGCAAACCCCCACTCGACCTGTCGTGCTGCATCCGAAGGCAGCATTCGCAGAGTCTCGGGCTGAACTGGAATCGCCGTCGCCATAGTTTTCCTCGTTTTGCGGAAGATATCCGTATGCGATTCTGCCGCTCGATGAACAATGGGTCTGTGACGAGCATCACGAGGGGCTATGATCTTGGGGTAGGGCGGAAGTGCGATGAGATTTATTCGGACTACTGTCTTATCCTCGGGTTCACCGCCGAGTAGAGCAGGTCCGTTAAGAAGTTCACTGCCATGTATGTCAGTCCAATCGCCAGGATGCAGCCCTGCACCAGATAGTAGTCGCGGTTGGAGATCGCCTGGATGGTCAGCCGGCCGATGCCGGGCCAGGAGAAGATCGTTTCGGTCACGATGGCGCCAGCCAGCAAAGCTCCGAACTGCAATCCCAGGACGGTGATGATTGGAATCATGGCATTGCGCAACGCATGGCGATACACCACCGTGCGCTCGGGCAGGCCTTTCGCACGGGCGGTGCGGATATAGTCCTGGCCCAGCTCTTCGAGCATAGAGGTCCGGACCATGCGGGTGAGGATGGCTGCAAGCGCGCCACCCATGGTGATGGCTGGAAGAACTAAGTGGGCAAGAGTGCCGGAACCGGAGACGGGCAGCCATCCTAACCTGACGGCGAAGAACAAAATCAGGATAGGGCCGAGCGCAAAGTTAGGAAACGATAAACCGAAAAGGCTAACCACACTCAGCGTGCGATCGTCCCAGTGGTTGCAGCGGCGGGCGGAGCGGACGCCGGCCGGAATGGCGAGCCCGATAGCGACAAATAACGAAGCCACGGTTAGTTGCAGTGTGAAAGGATAACGGCGAGCAATGAGCGAAGTTACGTTCTGGTTAAAGCGAAGGGATTTGCCGAGGTCCCCGTGAAGTACTCCTCGCCAGTAGTTCAGATATTGCCGCCCGACGGGAACGTCGAGTCCGTAGGCATGACGCGCGGCCTGGATGTCGGCCCCGGCTGCGCCTTCTCCCAGCATCTGCTGGATAGGATCTCCGGGGACAAAATGGATAAGCAGGAAAACGGTCGAGACAACGAGCCAAATGACGGGGAGAGTATAGAGGACGCGACTAAGAATGTAACGCATGAATCAGTTGGCAGCTCTCAGGTGTCGGTCTCCAGTTTCAAACTTCAAGTTCTAATCTCCCGCCGCTGCATCACTACCAGCAGCACCGGCAATGGGCCGGAGGGCTCGGCACAGCTACCGTCCGTGCTTCGGAGCCGGCGATGCCGGTGCCGAACCGGGCAAAACCGACGGCATCGACTGGCCATCGTCATTCGCCGCCTCGATACGCACCTGCGCAACGCGATGGCCGTCCATCTTCTCGATCACGAATCGCCGGCCTTGATGTTCAAAGGATTCCCCGCCGGAGGGCATTTTCTGCAAACGCGACAGGATAAAACCGGCCAGCGTCTCGTAACCCTCATCCTGCGGCAGGGCCAGATCGTACTGGCTCTCGAGATCGCGGATATTAACGGAACCGTCGAGTCGCAGAACGGTATTTCCATCCATGACAGGGGGAGACCCGGCGACATCGAACTCATCCTCCAATTCGCCGACCAACTGCTCCAGTATGTCTTCGACGCTGACGACTCCTGCGGTAGATCCAAATTCGTCCACGACCACGGCCAGGTGCCGTTTACGCTGCTGAAATTCAGCCAGCAACTCGAACAGCGACTTGGTTTCGGGTACCACCAGCACATCATGCATGATCTGGCCGATCTTCATTTGTGAAATACGCGCCACCGGGGGACCGACCATGTTGGAAGCAAGCCGCAGCCGCATCCACCGCATCAGGTCCTTGGCATAAAGCACGCCAACGATGTGCTCCGGGCCGCGCTGCGGGTCAAAAACAGGAATCCGAGAGTGCTGCTCGTCGACCACTCGGGCCAGCGCATCCTCCAGGCTGAGATCCGACGGGAGGGAGAAAATACGGGTTCGCGGCACCATGACCTGCCGCGCGGCGATGTTGTCGAGTTCCAGGGCGTTCAGCAGCATCTCTTCCTGCGCAAACGAAAGCTGACCCGAGGTGCGCGCGGAACTGATGATCAGCCGCAGCTCATCGGGCGAATGGACCGACCCGTGCCGGATTTCGTTGCTGCCAAATGCACGCAACACGAACCCGGCCGCCCGGCTCATGAGGGTTGTGACCGGGCCGGAGATTGTGAGAAAGACGTCCATGGGCGCGGCCACGGCAAGCGCAACTCGCTCCGCGCGTTGCAGCGCAAGTGACTTGGGAACCAGTTCCCCGAAAGTCACGTGGAGGCCGGTGATGAGGAGGAACGCTACCGCCACGGCCAGGGCGTGCGCATACAGAAGTGCGTGCGGGATGCTCCCGATCCAGACTTCAAACAAGCGCGCAAAGAAGGGCTCGCCCAGCCAGCCCAGGGAGAGACTCGTCACCGTGATCCCAAGCTGCACTCCGTTGACGACCCGGGCAAGTTGTTGGTGCAACTTAAGGACGGTTCGCGCGCCCACACGGCGAGATTCGATCAGTTGGAGAATACGCGTTTCGCGAACGCTGACCAGCGCAAATTCAGCAGCCGCAAAGAATGCGTTGGCCGCCACCAGCAGCAGGATGACAAACACCCGCAGCGGCACGAAAGCGATCATTGAGGTGCAATTCTAACATTCCAAAGGGGGTAGTTTCGCCACAATCGAGGCCCGCACGGTGCGCGGTACAATGTGCAGTAGAACTAACCAGCGCGCCCCAGGTTGATCGCTTTCCTTTTGCCCGCTTGCGGGTCTAATACCGTGAAACTCGGCCTGCCTTATATTTTGCAGGAACAATTCCGGGGTCGATCGCGTAAAAAGAGATGAAGGCCAGTTTCGATCTTCCAGTGCGGGCAGGAGGTAGTTGTGAACGGCAATGGCAACGGTAAAAAGAAGCGTCGCAAAAGAATCATCTATGGCGTAATCGCAGCGGTTGTCATTTTGCTCGTCGCTGGCGGGGTGATTGCCGCCACCAGCGGTGGTACCAAGATCGACCCCTCGAAGCTGGCAAAGGTCGAAAAGGGCGACCTGGCGAAGAGTGTGGTGGCGACCGGCAAAATCGAACCCATCACCAAGGTTGAGGTCAAGTCGAAAGCCAGCGGCATCGTGAAGAGGCTCTACGTTGACTATGGCGACCAGGTCAAGAAAGGCCAGACCCTGGTGGAACTCGATCGCGACGAAATTCAGGCGCGTGTGGACCAGGCGCGCGCACAACTGGAGGCCTCGACCGCAAGCCTGAACGGGACGCGGGCCGATCTTGTGCGGGCAAGAGTCGATGCCGAGGGCCCAGACGTTCCCTTGCTCAAACGCGCCTATGAGAGGGCCCAGGGCATGGCGAAGGAGGGAGTCGTTTCGGCCTCCGCGCTTGATGACGCCCAAAAGAATTATGAACTCGCATTGAACAAACAGAACGTCGCCAAAGCCCAGCTCCAGGTCCTGGAAGCGAGGATCGGCCAGGCGCAAGGGCAGGTTTCACAGGATCGAGCGAATTTGAAGCAACTCGAAGAGCAGCTTAGCTACACCACGATTGAATCCCCCCTCGACGGCATCGTGCTCTCGCGCGACGTGCAGATTGGTGATGCGGTCAGCTCGATTCTGGTTCTCGGTTCGACGGCCACGCTGGTCATGACGCTCGGCGATACCAGCGAAGTCTATGTCAAAGGCAAAGTGGACGAGAGCGATATTGGCAAGGTGTACATGGGGCAACCTGCCAGAATCAAAGTGGAGTCATTCAAGGACAAGACTTTCACCGGGAAGGTCACCAAGATTTCTCCGATGGGCGTCGAGAAAGACAACGTCACCACCTTTGAAGTGCGCGTTTCCATCAACAACCCCGAAGGCGTCCTGAAGGCGATGATGACGGCGAATGCCGAGATCATTCTTGACGAGCACAAGGGAGTTTTGCAGATTCCCGAGGGCGCGATCATCTATGACAAGGACAAGAACGCGTCGGTGGAAGTGCCCGACCCGAAAGCCAAAGATGGCAAGAAGAAGATGGCCGTCAATATTGGCATCTCAAACGGCGCCAAGACCGAGTTGCTGAAGGGTCTGAAAGAAGGCGATCAGGTGGTACTACAGTAAGTCACGTTCGCTGTTCGTTAGTTGTTTGAGGACCAGACTGTCGCTCATTTGGAGGCCCGTTATGAACCTTGGTTCTGGGGTGAGAATTCGCATGGCTATCGTTCTGGCGCTGGCCGGGGCGCTTCCGAGTTTCGCTTCGGTCGCGGGGACATTTGACCGCTCTTATCAAGTGACAGGCCCGGTCGATCTGGAGGTGCTCAGTCGTTCCGGCGACATCACCATTCGCAGCGGCGCAGCCGGTACGGTTTCGATTCACGGCAAAATCCAGGTGGGCACTTCGTGGCTCTTCAGTGATCGTAAGGCGGACGTGCAGCAGATTGAAAACAATCCTCCCATTCGGCAGAGCGGGAACAACATCCGCATCGATTACATCAACATCAACAATGTTTCCATCGATTATGAAGTCACTGTCCCTGAGAACACAGCAGTGCGTGCTCATACGGGGAGCGGCAACCAAAACGTCGAGGGGCTGAGAGGCAACGTCGACCTGGAAAGCGGATCGGGGGATATGAGACTAGCCCGGCTCACCGGTGAAATGCGCTTTCAGACGGGTTCCGGCGACGTTCGCGGCCACGATCTCTCTGGCCCGACGCGCGCGAAGGCCGGCAGCGGGGACATCGAGATCGAGGAGACGGGTCAGGGAGACGTGGAGATTCGCACAGGCTCGGGCAACATCACCGTGAAAGGAATCCAGGGTGGGTTTCACGCCGAAGCCGGTAGTGGAGACATTCGCGGCCAGGGCATGCCGAAGAATCTCTGGAGCGTGCGCACTGGCTCTGGAAATGTGCATCTGCAGGTCCCGTCCGAAGCGGGATTTGACGTCGATGTTTCTTCCAGCTCCGGGAGAGTCACTCTGAACCACCCGGTAGAGACTACGGTACAGGGGCGCGTTCCGGAGTGGCACAAGAGTGTGATCGGCAAAGTGCGCGGCGGCGGTCCTACGATCTCTGTACACACCGGCTCGGGCGATATAGAAGTCGACTGACCCTGGACGTCGCCGGCCCGGAACATCCACCTATGCCAAGGGCTCGCCGCCTGGCGAGCCTTTGTTGATGAGGTCCGCTTGACGTTCCATCCAGTGACACAGGATACTTGCCTGAAACTCTGGGAGCTTTACGAGGCAACGGATTGTCACACGCGCCGATTATTACTCTGACCACTGACTTCGGACTTAACGATCACTTTGTGGGCGCAATGAAAGGCGTCTTGCTGGAAATCGCGCCCGATGCGCAACTGGTGGATATCAGCCACGCGGTGCAACCGTTCGACATTCTCGACGGCGCCTTAACGATCTCGCAAGCTTACTCGTACTTTCCCACCGGAACCGTCCACATGGTCGTCGTCGACCCCGGCGTGGGCACCGCGCGCCGGCCCATCGTTTTGACCGCCGAGCGGCATTTGTTTGTCGCGCCCGACAACGGTGTGCTCTCTCTGGTCTATGATCGCGAGGAAAGGATTTCGGTGCGGCACATCACCGCCGAGCATTACTTCCTTCAGCCACGCAGCAATACCTTCCATGGCCGTGACATCTTTTCTCCCATCACCGCCTATGTTGCCAAGGGTGTCGACCTCGAGCGTCTCGGCGAGGAAATTACCGACTACGTCCGCTTTGGCGTCCCACGGCCCAAACCGGTCGACGAGCGCACACTCCGCGGCGTGGTCCTCAAGGTGGACCGCTTTGGCAATCTGGTCACCAATATCGCGCCGGCCGACATTCCCAAACTGTTCGCACCGGCGCGCGCCGCCTTCAGGATTACCGTGGGAGCCAAAGGCCAGGTCACGCGATTGTGTGCCAATTACGCGGAAGGCGGGCCGGGCGAAGCCTTTGCAATTTTGGGCAGCATGGGCTTTCTGGAGATTGCGACAAATCGTGGCTCGGCTTTTCAGTTGCTGGGTGCGGGGAAAGGCAGTGAGGTCAGCATCGTGGTCGAAAGCAGCTAGTGGCCTCGATTCCAGGCCAGTTTGCTTCCATTGTCGGGCTAGGTTCTTTTTGCCTTGGGATGGACGTAGCGGTCCATTTCCCCTGTCCATTTGAGGAAGTGCCAGAGATTCCCGCGTTCCCGCCACAGAAACTCCCAAAACTCGAGAAATCCGATCTGTGTCATCTTGACGCCGGTGTAAGTCTCGATCCGCCACAGGAGATAAGGGCTGCGCCAGGGTGCAACACGATGCCCACGCGTGGCATTCCAAAGAAAACGAAGCATTGGAAGCATTGAATTCAGTATAGCTGGAAGCCAGGCATTTTATGCCAGCGCGCTAGCCCAGATTCAAACCGTGGGCCATTCAATTCTGCTTCTCCTGGTGGGTCAGCGAGAAATGAGGCCGATCACCGCGCTCTGCATTAAACAGTCCAGCCGTGTTAGCCACAGATTTCTCCAAATCTAACTAACATCAGTTGAAGGATAGCTGCGCACTTCGTTTACAATTCCTGCGAAGGAGAAACGAGTTCTCCCACCTTAGTTAGTCAGCAACTTTATGAACTACTCGAATACTGGAGGCTTCGCCATGAAAACAGTTCTCGCTGTACTTATGTGTTTCTTGTTGGTGGGTTCTCTGCCCTTGGCTGCCAAGAAATCACGGGATTGGCAGCATGGGCAAATTATCGATTATCAAACAAGTGAGTGGGTAACCAACTCTGGCAGCAAGTCCATCGACGGTGGCGGAGGCGCAGGCGCCCTCACCGCGAACCCGGTTTGGGCGACAGAGGAACATCACCCGAGATGCGAAGTTATGGTCGACACTGGGGATTACACCTACCGCGCCAACCGCATCCTTTGCGCTTCCCTCTGCAAGTGTCCCGCACTTGTCAAGAATTCCGACGTGAAGTACGCGGTTGAGAAAGACTCTTTGATCCTCCTGGATGACAAAGGCAAGGAATTCAAGATGCAAATCACGGAGCGCGAGCAGAAAAAGAAACCATAAACAAGGTACACCCGCAGGCCAGCGCTTTCTGTGTCGCTCTTTGCTATCGAAATTGTTCGTCATATTGCCGCAGGAGAGGATGAAGAGTCGATCGGGGCCTACCTGCCAGGCTTGGTGTCCTGGCTCGGAGTGGCCTGGTTCGACAGGCTCCCGAAGGTTAAGAACGACGTCGGGACCCCGATCGGTCTTTCGCACTGAGATCCAACTTGAGAGACCTATTTTTCGCTGATCTCCACGCTCGCCCGCGTGTTCTCCCACTCCATGCGGAGCGCGCACGTTTTGCCGCTCGGTTCGAACGCTATTGTGAAATTCTCAACCGGCCCTGACGTCTTCGCAACGGCCATCGTCACGCGCGCCTCATCTTCTTTCTCGCCGGGATAGTCCGTTCCCCACTCGCCCGTCTTCTTGCTGATGATCAGCGTCCACGCGTCGGCATTGGGAATCGCAAAGATCGTGTAATTCCCCGCCGGCACCGCTTTGCCCCCGACGGTCAGATTGGTATCGGTCACAAATGCAGTTGCTTCGTTCGCGCCGGCACGCCAGACCTTGCCGTAGGGAACAAGGGCTTTCTCGTTCTCGGTGCCAAAGATCTTTCGTCCCTTGGCTCGCGGGCTGGAGTAATCCACCTTAACCATCTTCCCGTCCGAAAACTTGCACTCGGCATTCGCCGGCGGACTCGGACGCTTCGCCTTGTCGCCGCCCCCCATCTGCGCTGTCGCAAAGGTTGCCACCGCCAACAACCCCACCGGAATCAATAACCGCTTTTTCATGGCGCCATTCTCCTGAACATTTTTTGCTTGCCGATTGCCTCAATAATTATACGCATTTCCCGGCTAGAATCTGGGCATGAGCGTCTTCAGCGAAAAGCAAACCGAGCTTGAACACTTCGAAACCCGCATGGGCGTGCCCCGCGGACGTCTTGCCGTCACCATGGACCTCGTCACCGACGCCATGGCGCTCGTCGGCCAGCACGGCGTCTATTGCCAGAGCCAGCGCTGGCCAGGCAAACCGGTCATGGATGTACAGATCATTATGAAAAATCTGACGGACGCCAAGACACTCATCCAGAGTGTTATGGAAGAACTTAAGCCGAAAGCCTGACGGCAGCCTGGCCAAGGCCCGCCCCCGGCGGCACCTTTGCACGTAACCGAAGTTTGTCGGGAGCGCGGAAGCCAGGTTCATCGGCGCCTGAGAAGAACTAGAATTGCGGGGTATGGAGCGCAAGATCTTCTGGACCTCCTTCACCGTTCTCGGGATCCTCGCCGATGTCGTTCTGCCCCTCTGGTGGGCCTTGGGCGCGACCATTCCCATCGTCTACGTCTCCTGGTGGGTCGCCTACCGCAGCGGTTGGTTCGAATAGCCCGTTTTTCTTTGCTTCATTCCTGAAACGATCGTTTCATGTATGGTAAACTCTTTCCACCCGGGGACAACGCCGAAACCGTTCGGCGCCATATCGATCAAAAATCTGGAGGAGCAAATGACACCCAAGTTTTCCCTCGCCCTGATAGCGCTGTTCTGTCTCACCCTCACCGCCGCTTTACCGGCCCAGACCGCCGCCAATCCGGCCGCGCCCGCCCCACCCTCCCCGGCCCCTGCCACCCTCACCCAGGCCGAACGCGATGCCGCCCTCAAGAGCCTGCAGGAAACGCACGATGCCTTCCTCAAATCGATTACCGGCTTATCCGAAAAACAATGGACGTTCAAGCCCGCTCCTGACCGTTGGTCTGTCGCCGAGGTCTCCGAACACATCGCCATTTCCGAGTCCACTATTTTCGGCCTCGTGCAGAAGCAATTCATGGCCTCCCCCGCCGCGCCCGAGCGCCGCGCCGAGGTGAAGGTCACCGATCAGCAGATTCTTACCATGGTTCCCGACCGCAGCCGTAAAGCACAGGCCCCAGAATTTCTGAAGCCAACCAACCGTTGGCCCGCACGCGAAGAGCTGGTGAAGGCGTTCGAGCAGAACCGCACCGCAACCGAGAACTACGTTCGTACCACGAACGACGATCTGCGCGACCACTTTGGACCCCATCCCCTGCTTGGCACTATGGATGTCTATCAGTGGATTCTGCTGATTTCCGCCCACTCCGAACGGCACACAAAGCAGATTGAAGAAGTGAAGGCGGACCCGAACTTCCCGAAGGAATGATCCGCGAGATCGGATCGTTGCAGTCGGAGAAGACTCCATAAAAACTGAGCGGTATGATTCACCGGCGTGAGTCATACCGCTCTTGAATGTCCCGATCCGCGATCTTTACGCCAGCCGATACTTCCCGGCTTCGATTGTTTTCTGTGCGATCTGCTGACGCAAAGCAATCGAGTTGAAGGCTTCCCGCTTAGCCAGGCGCCGAACGATCGCCAGTTGCGTTCGCAGCATGTCGCCATCCGCCACATCGGCAATTACTTTCCTCGCAGCGGCTTCGACCCTGTCGAGTCCCTGCATAAGGTAGACCTGCGACATGGCAATGGGCAGGACAGCGGCCGATTCGCCTTTTTGCTCCGCGATCTTCTGTGCGCGCAATACCGCCGATTCCATCGCGTAAATCTCGATTGTCATGTCGGCAATGGCGCCCATCACTTCCTGCTGGTCCTGAATCGCCGCCATGTATTTCTGTGTGGCAGCGCCCGCCGTAAACAGGCCCAGTTTCTTGGCGTTTGCCACCAGTCTGCGTTCTTCAGCGAGCGGGCCTTCGATCTCCTCGCCCATCGAGGGACCGCTTAGGACCTCCTCCATCAACTTCTTGATCGCCGGCATGAGCGGCAACTGCCCGCCCATGGCCCTCTTTAGAAGGAAGCCGGTAATAATGAGCCGGTTGATCTCGTTGGTGCCTTCGAAGATGCGATTGATGCGGGCATCGCGGTAAGCGCGCTCAGCGGGATACTCTTCGACAAAGCCGTAGCCGGCGTGGATCTGGAGCGTCTCGTCGACCACGTAGTCGATCATCTCCGAGCCCCACACCTTGATAATCGAGCATTCAACCGCATACTCCTCGATGGCCTTGCGAATTTCCTTGGCGGCATCGGGGCTGCCCTTGTCAATCTCGCTGAGCAACACATCCATCATGCCGACCGTACGATAAACCAGCGATTCGCCGACATATATGAACGTGGCCATGTTGGCGATCTTTTCGCGCACCAGGCCGAAATCGCCAATGACTTTGCCAAACGCCTTGCGCTGTTTGGCGTACGCAACTGCATGTTCGATCGAAAGGCGCGCTCCTCCCAGGCACATGGCGCCGAGTTTGAAGCGGCCGATGTTCAGAATGTTGAAGGCGATCGTCGCTCCCTTGCCGATTTCCCCCAGCAGGTTCTCAACCGGCACCTGGCAGTCGTTGAGAATCACCGGGCAGGTCGATGATCCGCGAATCCCCATTTTGTGTTCTTCGGCGCCGGTCGAGAAGCCGGGGAAGGTGCGCTCAACCAGGAAAGCAGAAAATTTTTCGCCGTCGATTTTCGCGAACACCGTGAACAGGTCGGCAAAGCCCGCGTTCGTGATCCACATTTTCTCGCCGTTGAGAATGTAGTGCTTGCCATCGGCTGATAGAACGGCGCGAGCACGGCAGTTCAGCGCATCGGAACCGGAAGTAGCTTCGGAAAGCGCATACGCTCCCACGATTTCTCCGGTAGCTAGGCGCGGCAAGTATTTCTTCTTCTGAGCTTCGGTGCCGAAATAAACCAGCGGCAGCAACCCGATGCCGCTGTGCGCGCCCCAGGTAGTGGCAAAACCGGCGTACTTGGCGATGTGGTCGGCGATGACAGCGGAAGTCACTTTGTCCATCTCGAGCCCGCCATAGGCCTCGGGAACCTCCACACCGCTTAATCCGAGTTCGCCGGCCTTTTTCAAAAGATCACGCGAAACGGAATAGTCTTTGTTTTCCATTTTTTCAGCTTGCGGCAGAATCTCGTTGATCGCGAACTCCTCGGTCGTCTGGCCGATCATCTGCTGTTGTTCTGAGAAGTCCTCGGGAGTAAACACTTCAGCGGCGGCGCGTTCTTCAAGCAGAAAACCGCCGCCAGGGATCTTGGTCTTTGGGAGTGCGGTTGTGGTGGCCATTTCGTAGACCTCGAAGTTTAGTTTGCTATGAAAGCCGCTGAGTGGAAACCGGACGAGCGGCAACATCATTCTAGCGCGGGCGCTCCGGAACTGGGGGTTACGTTCGACCGGGCGACCGCGCAGCGTTTGAGATACCCTGGCGGCAGCGCACTCCGAATCGATTGCTATTACCCGAATATGTCGACAAGTCTTTACTGTAAACGCTCAAAAATGCCGGCCGCGCCCATGCCGCCCCCCACACACATGGTCACCATGCCATAGCGCGCTTTGCGCCGCTCCAGTTCGCGGATGACGCTCGCCGTCAGCTTTGCCCCGGTACATCCCAAGGGATGCCCCAACGCAATCGCGCCCCCGTTCGGGTTGACGCGCTCCGGGTCGAGGCCGCCTTCCTTTATTACTGCCAGTGACTGGGCTGCGAAAGCCTCGTTCAGTTCGATTACGGCAATATCGCTCAGCTTCAGTCCGGCGAGTTTGAGGGCCTTCGGGATTGCGAAGACCGGTCCCAGGCCCATTTCTTCCGGCTTGTATCCGGCCGTTGCGAACGAGACATAGCGCGCCAGCGGCGTGATACCCAGTGCTTTCGCCCGATCGGCCGACATGACGACCGCCGCCGCCGCCCCATCCGACATTTGCGAAGAGTTGCCTGCCGTCGTCACGCCCTTAACGTGAAATGCGGGCTTAAGGGCGCCGAGCGCTTCGAGCGATGTATCCGCGCGCGGCCCTTCATCCACTTTGAAGGTGATCTCCTGCCGCTTCGGTTTCGAGCCATTGGGCGTCGTGAAGCTCACCGGAACGGCCACCGTCTCTTCTTCGAATTTTCCCGCCGCAATTGCCGCCATCGCTTTCTGATGGCTGCGCAGCGAGAATTCGTCGCACTCCGCGCGCGTGATCGAGAAGCGCTGCGCCAGCCGCTCGGCCGTAAGGCCCATCGATAGATATGCATCGGGATAATTCGCAACCAGCCACGGATTGGGCGAGATCTTGTTGCCGCCCATCGGGATCATGGACATCGACTCGGTTCCACCGGCCAGCATCACTTCCGCGCCGCCGCTCATGATGCGCTCGGCAGCCATGGCAATCGCCTGCAGTCCCGACGAGCAGAAACGGTTGATGGTAACCGCAGAGACCTCGACGGGCAATCCGGCGCGCAGCGAAGCGATGCGGGCGACGTTCATTCCCTGCTCGCCTTCGGGCATGGCACAGCCCAGGATCACGTCTTCAATTTCTTTCGGGTCAAGCTGCGGTACGCGCTCGAGCGCGCCTTTGATGGCTACGGCAGCAAGTTCATCAGGACGGGTGGCCCGCAGGGTTCCCTTGTAGGCGCGGCCTACCGGAGTACGGACAGAAGAAGCAATGATGACGTCACGCATTATTTAGTTCCCAGTTCTCAGTTGTCGGTTCTTGGTCAAAGCCGGTCCGCTGACCGCTGTCGAAGTGCAAACTATCATTCTAATTCGATGCGGCGCCGTCCGGCACGATCCGCATTCGTCTTCGCGCTGCCACTCGTTCTAAAGCTCATTTCGTGGCGTAGAAATAATAGTCGGCGGTATAGCTGCTTTTTGTCTCGGCGTCCTTGCGCGAGCCATCGCAGCCGGTGGCAGGAGCCTTACCTCCACGTGTGTGAAGACGCTGAATTGTCGTCACCTTTGCGATTACGCCGTTTCCGTCGTGGCTTACGACATTCACCAACAGCCACGGGATCGAGTCGGGATCGGGGGAATCAGCATGCGCCGCAGCCTTGCCCGTAACTTTGCTGCCATCGTTGAGTAGCCAGGACGGCCCAGCACCATGATGGCCAATGACCTTGCCACTGGCATCCCGCAGTTCAGCATCCGGAGCCTTGAGCGTCCAGGCCAACTTCCCGTCGGCGCCAGCTTGGCAGGTATAGATCTGCGAGCCGGAAGCATGCGTAATGAGAACAAGGGGCAAATCTGCTGGCACCGCCAGACCGGTGGGAACATCGGAAGGTAGCGGCAGGCTTGCCTGGGCGCAAGCGAAGCGCGATCCTGCAAAAAGCAGGAACACCGAGAATAGCGGAAGTTTGAATGGCGTTTGAAATCGGCGCATCGACGAACCATCACCTATCAAGGCAGCGCTAATTATACTCAGGAACCGCTTTTGTTCTTTAGCTGCTGCTTCCAACCCAGAATCCGCGCCTTGTTCCCTTCCTCCTCAGCTTTGGGGATCATGCCTTTCTTCTGGTACAGGATCGAAAGGCTGGTATGCGCAAGGACATCGTCGGGATCGAGGGCAGAGATCTGCTTCGAGACTTCAATCGCCTCATCCAGCCGATTCAGGTTCTGCAGCGCTCGGCTTAGGCCGTGGAGTGCGTCGGTAAAAGTGGGATCGGCGGCGAGGGATTTTTTGTATTCGTCGATCGCGAGCTCGTCGTGGCCACCGGCGACGTGGTCGAGGGCGGCGTAGTAATGGGACTCGGATTGGGCGCGGGCGGGCGGGGCGGGTTGATCGGTCATTCGAGGAAAATCTTAAACCACAGAGGAGCGCAACGTACCACTAGGCCAGTCTCCAACCCATTTCTTCCTTTAGGTCTTGAAAACATTCGGGGCAGATCCAACGGTTGTCTTCGGTGACATATCCTTCGGTTAGGGTCTTGGGCGAAGCTGTCTCCATAAACTTGGCCCAGCATCCTTCACAATGATCGTGCTCCCAATCCTCACGCGGAGCAGCATATTTCGCAAAGCGCAGAAGTGCTCCCCGAGCCCGCTTCGCGTTGTCGATGCGCCAATCTGCCAAGCAGCGCTCCTGGACAGCCGAGGGCTGCCGTCCCTCCCTACCTGGTTTCGGGTTTCCCCGCATCTTCGGGCTTCCAGCGGAGGACTGGTTTGCGGGCGGCGGCCACCTCGTCCAGGCGCGAGATGCGCGTGTTATGCGGCGCGTCGAGCACAAACTGCGGGTCTTCTTCCACTTCATCCGCAATGAACTTCATCGCTTCGATGAATAGATCCAGCTCTTCTTTTGGCTCGCTTTCGGTGGGCTCGATCATCAGCGCGCCGGGGACGATCAGTGGGAAGGCTGTTGTGTACGGGTGGAATCCGTAGTCGATCAGGCGCTTGGCGACGTCCATCGTGCGCACGCCTTTTTTCGACTGCACCTTATCGCTGAACACAACCTCGTGCATGGACGGCGTCGAGTACGGCAGATCGTAAACGCCTTCCAGGCCTTTGCGGATGTAATTGGCGTTGAGAACCGCATCTTCCGTGGTCTGGCGCAGGCCATCGGGACCGTTGGCGAAAATGTAAGCGAGGGCGCGGACGAACATTCCGAAATTGCCGTAGAAAGCCCGAACCCGCCCGATGGTTTGCGGGCGGTTGTAGTCGAAACCGAGCGTGCCGTCGGGCTTGGTGATCACGGTCGGCTTGGGCAGGAAGGGCTCGAGAATTTTCTTGATCGCCACCGGACCCGAACCGGGACCGCCCCCGCCGTGCGGTGTCGAGAAAGTCTTATGCAGATTGAGGTGCATGAGGTCGACGCCGAAATCGCCAGGCCTCGCCTTGCCGACGAGCGCGTTCATGTTGGCGCCATCCATGTAGAGCAGGCCGCCTTTGGCGTGCATGATCTCCGCAATTTTGTGGATGTCATGTTCGAAGACGCCAAGCGTATTGGGATTCGTGACCATGAGCGCAGCCACGTCTTCGTTCATCTGCGCAGCAAGCGCAGAAACATCAACCATGCCTTGTTCGTTCGACTTTAGATTTTCGACCGCATACCCCGCGGTTGCGGCGGTCGCCGGATTGGTTCCATGAGCGGAGTCGGGTATAAGAACCTTCTTCCGGGCGTTGCCCTTGGACTCGTGATAAGCACGGACCATCAGCAGGCCGGTGAGTTCTCCGTGGGCGCCGGCAGCCGGCTGTAGCGTGATGGCGTCCATGCCGGTGATTTCGACAAGGCAATCGCTGAGCGTTTTGAGGATGCGAAGCGCGCCTTGCGAAATTTTCTCGGGTTGATAAGGATGGCCGTTGGCGATGCCTTCGACGCGCGACACGAACTCGTTGACGCGCGGATTGTACTTCATGGTGCAGGAACCGAGCGGAAACATGCCGAGGTCGATAGCGTAGTTCCACGTGGAAAGGCGCGTGAAGTGGCGGATGATCTCGATCTCGCTGACTTCGGGCATGGAGCCCAGGTCTTTTCGCTCTTGCTTGCCAAGCAGCTTTGCGGTGTCCACTTCGGGAACGTCAAGCGGCGGGAGTTTCCAGGCGGCTTTGCCGGGCGAGGATTTCTCGAAGATCAGGCCTTCGTTCTGACTGATGTGGCGTGTGGCTTTGCGAGTCATGTGCTTCATGTGTTTTTCTTTCGCCCTAAGGGGCTGTAACCTCAGCGGCTAAAGCCGCATTCAAAACGCGGGCTTAATCGCAGCGCTGAAGCGCTGCGCCACCCAGAATCAGATTCTTCGGCGCCGCTAACGCGCGTAGACCTCATACAAGAAGTAGCTAATGAAACAAACACCAATGAAATAGAGGGTTACAACGTTCTCCCAAAATTCCTTCCGTTGTTTAGCGCGGGAATAAACACGACCATAGCGTGCCCACGTCTCTCCGGTACATGTCGAAATTACGCCCGCGGACACGGAGATGAACCCAAGGACCAAGAAAATATATGGCGGTCTCAGAAGCGAGTGCAAATTAGGCATGAACGACACACCATCCCCTCCCCCTCGCCTCTTGGTTCATCGCGCCACCTCTTCGTGCTCGGGTTCGCGCATGGTGCGGTCGGCGCGCTCGCTGTCGGCGACAAGGCCGACGGCGGTGTCGATCATGGAGCGAGTGGTCAGTTCAGTGCAGCACCAGAGCGCGGCATTGCCCAGTTCCGGATAGAACTTCTTCAGCGGCAGGCCGCCAACGATTTTGTGTCCGAGTAAGCGCGAATTGATGGCAGCGGGATCTTCGCTGGTCTCGACCACGAACTCGTTGAAGCGTGGTGCGCCGCTGAACTTGACCCTGGCGTGTTTACCGAACTGGGATGCCGCATATGCCGCCTTGGCAAGGTTCTGTTTTGCCAGTTCGCGCAGGCCGACCTTGCCGTAGACGGTCATAAAGATGTTGACCATGAGCGCGACCAGCGCTTGGTTGGTGCAGATGTTCGAGGTCGCCTTCTCACGGCGGATGTGCTGTTCCCGGGTGGCGAGGGTAAGTACGAATCCGCGCTTGCCT
>Ga0335080_10001190_pt1 | contig 25127 bp, 18 predicted proteins | sample Lox_Sample_34_FD_206720 | JGI IMG/M metagenome (GOLD analysis project Ga0335080, IMG submission 206720) | Soil microbial communities from Loxahatchee National Wildlife Refuge, Florida, United States - Lox_Sample_3.4 | ecosystem: Environmental > Terrestrial > Soil > Wetlands | place: USA... | reverse complement strand
GGAGTCCACTTCTGCCAACGCCGACAGCGCCGGTGCCTATACCATTCCGCTGCTCCGGCCCGGCACCTATACGCTGACCGCCACCGCCGCGGGCTTCAAAACCTACGTCCGCGACAACGTCGTCCTGGAAGCCGCCAAAGCGCTCGGATTGGATATCTCTCTCGAGCTCGGCGCCATCAGCGAGAAGGTCGAAGTCACCGCCGAAGCCCTCGCGCTCGAAACCCAAAGCGCGACGCGCAGCGGCGTGGTCACCGAACAGCAGGTGGCCGAAATGCCGCTCAATGCGCGCAATCCCTTCATGCTCGGCGTCATGATGTCCGGCGTCAACTTCAACGGCGCGGCCATCTGGCAGCGCCCCTTCGATAACGGCGCTATCGCCCAGTGGTCCATCAACGGCGGCCGCGATTCTTCCTCCGAATACATGCTCGACGGCGCCGCCAACGACGGACAGATGGGCAGCAACAACGTGGCCTATGTGCCCATCGTCGATGCGGTACAGGAATTCAACATCATGGCCAACATGTACAACGCCGAGTACGGCCACACCGGCAGCGGCATCATGAACGTCGTGCTCAAAAGCGGCGGCGCGCAGCATCACGGAACCGCGTACGAATTCATGCGCCGGTCGCAGTTGGATGCCAATACCTTCCAGAACAATGCCATCCCGGCGACCGCCGCCAATCCCACCGGCGGCGCGCCCCGCCCGGCGCACTACCTCGATCAATACGGCTTCCAGGCCGATGGGCCCATCTACTTTCCGAAACTGCTCACCAAGAACAGCCCGGTGAAGCTCTTCTATATGGGCGCGTTCGAGCCTTATCGCGAAGGCACGCCCAACCCGCTAATCGTCTCCTGGCCCACCGCTGAGATGCGTACCGGCGACTTCTCCAAACTCGTCAACTCCCAGGGGCAGGCGATCACCATCTACGATCCCTTCACCGCGCAGTATGACGCCGCCGGCAACACCATCGTGCCCCGCCAGCCGTTCCCCGGCAATATCATCCCGGCCAACCGCATCAACCCCATCGCGGCCAACGTGACCAAGTACATGCCGCTTCCCAACCAGCCTTCCGCGCCCGGATGCCGTTACGCCACCTGCGACCTCTACCTTCCCGCCTACTACGACAAAGACAAGTTCTACAGCCTCATTCTCAAGTTCGACTGGCTCTTCGGCAGCAAACACCGCGCCTTCTTCCGCCACGTCTCCAACGACCGCACCGAAGACCGTGCCGTGAACGGCATCGACAACAAGCCCGGCACCGACGGCCAACAGCCGTTCCAGCGCATCAACGACGGCTACGTAGTGGACTGGGTGGGCACCGTCTCGCCAACGTTCATTTTGAACGCGCGAGCGTCCTACAATCGGTTCATCGAGAAAGGCTACGGTGCTGCGAATGCGGGTTTCGACATGACCAGCCTCGGAATCTCGCCCGACCTGATCAAACAACTGCCCAACCAGGACAAGATCTACTTCGGCATTTGGAACTTCGAGAATTACCAAAACCTCGGCCGCAGCCAGAGCAATAACTACACCAATACCTATCAGGCGATGTTCAACGCCACCAAGGTGGCCGCCAACCACACCCTGAAGGCCGGCGTGGACATCCGCCAGATCAACTACGAGATTCAGAACACCGGCAACATCCTGAACTACGTGGGCCGGTCGACGTGGACACAGAACGCCTGGACCAGCGCCAATGCCAACTCGGGTGATGGCTACGCCTCGTTTCTGCTGGGTATCAACGGCGGCGCCGTGGACAACTTCGCATCCTCGAATTACCCGTTGTTCCCGTGGTGGAAGCAGCGGTACTATGCCTTCTACCTCAACGACGATTGGAAGGTATCGCGCCGCCTTACCTTGAACCTCGGTATTCGCTACGACTATCTGACGCCTGAGTATGAGAAATGGAGCCGCCAGAACGGGCCCTTTAACCCCACTGTGAACAGTTCCATCACATCGGCTGTCATGGCCAATGTCGCCGCGCTCGGTTCTCAGATTCCAGCCCAGTATCAGTCGCTCTACAACAACCTGGCAAACCTGAAAGGCAGCCTCACGTTCGCCAGTAGCGGCGGATTGGGGCAGATCCCGTGGTCCACGTACAAGCAAGCCGTTCAGCCGCGCGTGGGACTCGCCTACCAGCTCAGCGAAAAGATGGTGCTGCGCGCCGGCTTCGGCGAATACTATTCGAACCCGACCAACGACTTCCAGCAAACCAACGGCTTCAGCACCAGCACCACCGTCGTAAACTCGCTCGACGGCGGCCGCACTCCCATCGCCACCAGCCTTTCGAACCCGTACCCGACCGGCATCCTGTCTCCCACGGGATCTTCCGCGGGTTCGGCGACCTTCGTGGGCCGCAACCCGAGTTGGTTCGACAACGGATTCATCGTGCCCAGCGTCTGGCAGTTCTCCGCTGGCTTCCAGTACCAGCTCAACCGGAACATGATGGTCGACGCTTCCTACGTCGGCAGCCGCAGCTTCAATCTGAACATGAACGCGCAGTACAACATCCCAACCCTGGCCGTGCGCAAAACCTGCAACCTGCTGGAAGGCGGCCTGCCCCCCAACTGCGACGCGACAGTCCCCAACCCGTTCAAAGGAATCGCCGCCTTCAACGGCACCAGCTATTACACGTCCAACACCATCTCGGTCTACAACCTGAGCCGTCCCTTCCCGCAGTTCTCCGGCGATATGACCCAGTATGGGCGCAACGATTCGAGCATCTGGTACAACTCGCTGCAGATCAACGTGCACTGGCGGAGCCGCGCGGGACTCACGCTGCTGGCCAACTACACGCTGTCCAAGCAGGTTGAAGAGTGGGGCTTCAACGATACTTTCACCAAGACTTACCAGCAGGGCCCGTACACGCTGGATCGCCCGCAGATCATCAAGCTTACGGCGATTTACGATCTGCCCTTCGGCGAGGGCCAGCATTTCGGCGCCAATACCCACGGGATCGCCAGGAAGCTGATCTCCGGCTGGCAGTACAGCAACTTCATCCTCGATCCGCTCAGCGGCTATCCGGCCAACCTGCCCAGCAACGCGATCATGCTCAAGGATCCGCGCACTCCGGGCGGCGGCTTTTCCGGCGAGGTCAACTGGAAGGCCTACATCGTCCGCGAATGGAACCCCTGCGTCCTGCGGCAGCAGAACGATGGCTCCATCGCACCCACACCGCAGAGCCTCGCCCTCGGCTGCGGCTCCGATTGGAGCAACAACTGGGGCAACTACGCCTGGCTGGAGACCGCCAGCTATGCCCCGCGGTTTACCCCCTATCGCTCCGGCAACATCCGCGTCCACCACGCCCTGCAAATGGACGCTTCTATCCTGAAGCGCACAAAAATCAACGACCGATTCTCCTTCCAGGCCGGGTTCGAGGCTTTCAACATCCTCAACCACAACTACTACGGCCGCGACAACATCAACACCGATCCCAACAATGCCAACTTCGGCGGCGTCATCCCCGCCAACGTTTCCACCCAGAACATCCTGCCCCGCCAGATCCAGGTGCGGTTCAAGTTCTTCTGGTAGAAACATACTCTCGCGGGGCAGGTCCAAAGCCTGCCCCGCTGCCATCCTGATACCATCCTCTTGGAGAGATTTTTCGTATGCGATATACGCTCGTGGCGCTCTGCGCCGTCTCCGTCTATGCAGCCGACCTGACCGGCCGCTGGACCGGCCCCGCATCCACCGCCGACAACGGGCAGGAAATGGTCCTGGCCCTGAAGCAGGCCCCCGGCGGCGCCTTCACCGGATACATCCTCGGCCCGCGCTCCACCGACACCATCGTCGGCGGCAAGCTCGAAGGCAATACCCTCACGCTCGACGCCGAGCGCCCGGGACGCAATAACGCCGTGCAGAAGGTCGCCTACACCGGCGTCCTCGAAGGCAACACGCTGAAGCTCACGCTGCCCGCACCCTTCGGACGCGGCGGACCCGGCGGTCCGGGAGGTCCTGGCGGCCCGGGACGCGGCGCTCCCCCGGCCGGAGGCCCTCCCCCGGGTGGCCCTCCGCCTGCGATGAACCGCCCGCCCCAAGTAGTTGAGCTCGCGAAGGTCTCCAGTGAGCCTCCCGCTCCCCTGCCTCCCCGCCCCGCGCCGATCTCTCTCCCCATGCCCCAGCCGGTGAAGTCCAACGGCATGGCCAAAACTCCGCCCATGGGCTGGAACAGTTGGAACAAGTTCCGCAACCAGGTCAGCGACAAAATGATCCGCGAAATCGCCGACGCCATGGTCACCAGCGGCATGAAGGCCGCCGGCTACATCTACGTCAACATCGACGACACCTGGGAATCCGCGCATCGCGATGCCCAGGGCAATATCGGCACCAACAACAAGTTCCCCAACATGAAGGCCCTCGCCGATTACGTGCACTCCAAGGGCCTCAAGCTCGGCATCTACTCCGGACCCGGACCCAAGACCTGCGCCGGCTATGAAGCCAGCTTCCAGCACGAGGAGCAGGACGCCAAAACCTGGGCCGCCTGGGGCATCGACTACCTGAAGTACGACTGGTGCAGCGCCAGCCAGGTCTACGACGAGGCCCAGGCCACCATGGCCGCCGCCTACGCCAAAATGGGCCTCGCCCTCCTCAATACCGGCCGGCCGATCATGTACAGCCTCTGCCAGTACGGCCAGCGCGACGTCGGCGAGTGGGGCGAAAAAGTCGGCGGCAACCTCTGGCGCACCACCGGCGATATCTCCGACCGCTGGCAGTCCATGGAGCGCATCGGATTCGAACAGCAGCTCGGCCGCGAAAAGTTCGCCGGCCCCGGCCACTGGAACGATCCCGACATGCTCGAGGTCGGCAACGGCGGCATGACCGACGAAGAGTACAAGACTCACATGAGCCTGTGGTGCATCCTCGCCGCGCCGCTCCTCGCCGGCAACGACATCCGCGACATGAAGCCCGCCATCGCTGAGATCCTCATGAACAAAGAGGTCATCGCGGTGGACCAGGACAAGCTCGGCAAGCAGGGCGTGCGCGTCGCCAAGACCGGCGATCTCGAAGTCTGGTCCAAAGAGCTCTCGGACGGCGGTCGCGCCGTAGGCCTCTTCAATCGCGGCGCCGATTCAGCCAGGGTCTCCGCGAAGTGGAGCGACCTCGGCGTCACCGGCTCGAAGTCGGTTCGCGATCTCTGGAAGCACGCCGACCTCGGCAAGATGTCCGATGAGTTCAGCGCCACGGTGCCGAGCCACGGCGTCGTCCTGGTAAAGGTCAAGTGACGCGGGCCTCCTGGCCCGCCCACGCGCCGCAGGCGCGCCTCCTGCCGCGCCAGCCGTAGACCCCCGCGATCAGCATCGCGCCCAGGCTCAAACCTCGCGTGATGAGGTGTTCCACTCCGCCGGTGTACCGAAGCGACACCCGGCACGGCCCGGTGCAGTCCGGTTCGACCACCATCTGACCGATCCCGTCGCCGTGGACGGGTTGCTTTCGCCCGTTCGCCCATGCCTGCCAGCCTTGTTCGTACGTCATCTGCACGGCGATCGCCTGGCCGCGATCGAGCGTGGTCCGGATCTCAGCCTCGCTGAGGCTCTTCCACTCGAAGGTGGCGGCCGGATAGCGCGGGTCGTCCAGGGCCGCGACGAACGCCTCGGCGGGCGCCGTGTCCAGGCCGTGGATCGGACGGCGCGCCACCAACGCCGCTCGCGGGATCACGTGGGCCAGCGAGGCGGAGCGCGCCGGGACTTCGTAGATCGAGTCGTCCCCCTCGCGCCACACCAGCGGCAGCACGCCCTCGAACTTGCGCGGGTGGACGAACGGCCTGTAGTAGTCGTCGCTGGCGGGGCCGGGAACGGAAATGAAGTGCGCGCCGAACGCCTTCAGCCAGAAGACGGAGTATTCGGCGGCGCGATCCCCCGCGTTCGCGTCGCTGTAAATGGTGTAATCGACGATCGGCAGGAACGTGTTGACCGTGTGCTGATTGTGCCCGCCGGTGATCTGCGGGTTGTCCGTGAACATGTTGTACAGGAACCCGGCCGAGCCGGAGATGAAGCCCTGCTGGCCCGGCCGATGTTGATCGAGCCAACGGGCGACTTTATACCCGCCAAGGCGCGCCGGGTCGGCGGCGCGGATCAGGTGGCGGGCGTAGACCACCGAGTAGACCGTCTGTGCGGCCAGAACGGCAAACACGCCGGCCGTGACGGCGGCGCGCACTCTCCGGGCAGCGCGGTCCAGCAGCACGGCGCCCGCGAACACGATGGCCGGCGGCAGTGCCAGGTCCATTTCGAGCTGATACCGGTGCGGCTGGGGGATGATCGCGATGTTCCAGGCCGTCCACGCGACCACGAGCGCCGTGGGCACGTAGGCGAAAAGGAGAAAGAACCGAAGGTATGGCGGCAGGTTGCGCGTCAGGTATGCCGCGAGCAGGAACAGGACGAGAAAGGCCGCGAGCGCGATCCAGCTTGCAGCCGTGTAGCGATAGTCGCCGCCCGTGACCGCCGAGTTGGCGCGGATGGCGCGAATCATCGCTGGGCTCAGCCAGGGCGAGACCCATGCGCACGCCAGGATGACGATGGCGGCAGCGGCCGGCCCGGCACTCCTGCCCCGCTTGCCCTGCGCGATCGTCCAGCACACCAGCGCCGCTGGCAGCATGGTGATGCCGAACGCATTGCTCAGAAACACGCCCGCGGTCAGGAGGCCCGCCAGAAGCTTCCACTTCACCGCCCCGCTGCTCGAGGCGCGCCAGAAGCAGACCATCGCCACCGGCAGCAAGGCCAGGGCCAGCGTATGAGGAGCTTCTCCGTAATAGACCAGGATCTGGAGACGGCGGAGATTCCAGGCGCCCCCGGAATCGGTGGCGATCGCCGGCACCAGCAGGGCGGAGACGGAGACGCAGGTATACGCCATCGCCGCGATCAGGCTCGCAATCGGTCGCCGGCTGAATTCCAGCGCCATCCAGAACACGCTGAGAGCCCCGCAGGCGTAGACGGCCGCGGTGACAACATGGAACGAGCGGGCGGCGTTGAGGCCGGTCGCCAGGCTGAAGCCGGCCACCGCCCATTGCTGGAGCGGCAGGTACGTGGTCTCGAATGGCAGCCCTCCGTTCCAAAAGGGCCACCATTGCCACTGGCCCGGATACTTGTTCATCAGGCGGGCCAGCGCGATGAACGTGCCTTCGATCGACCCGTTGTAAGCCGAGTACTCGACGCCGAACAACGTTGCAACGATCGCGAGGTTAACTCCCAGTAACAGCAGTGCCCCAGGCGCTGCTCGATTCGAGCTCATCGCAGGCCCATGCGCGCCAGGCATGAGTCGAACCGGGGGTCCGCGCGGAGGTCGTCCCATTGCGGCCCGACCGCAAGGTACACGAGGGAAGGGTCGTGACTCTCCATCGCGCGCTCCAGGTGCTGGAAGGCGGCATCCAGGTTGCCGGCTTCCGCGTGGTGGATGGCCAGCACGATCGCGGTGTTCGGGCTCTGTTGTTGAGAGGCACGGTCGATGGCCAGGTTCACGATGGCGCGGCGGCCGCCCGAAGCGTAGACCTGCTTCAGCGGCTCCAGGGCCTCGGGCGGTGCTCCCGCGGCCTCGGCGTGCCGCAGAACCTCCGCCATGTGGCGATCGGTATCGCCCATCTTGAGGAACGCGCCGGCCAGGACCTCGCGCGCCAGCAGGTGGCGGCGATCGAGTTCCAGCGCTTTATTGGCCCAGCAAATCGCCTGGTCGTACCGCCGCTGGCAGAAGTATGAGAGGGCGATCTGCACGTGTACCTGGGCGGAGAACGGATCGCGCTCCAGCGCCTTTTGCTTGCTTTCCAGCCCGGCCCGAAGATCGCCGAGCGCCTCCAGCAGGCGCCCGTAGAGCAGGTAGGCCTCGGTGTGGTTGGGGTTGAGCTGGAGTGCGCGTTCCAGGCTGCGCCGCGCGCCGCTCCAGTTCCAATCGCTGAGGAAGAGGACCGCGCCAAGCGCCGCCTGGGCGTCGGCGCACGCGTCGTCCATGGCGAGCGCGCGCAGCGCGGCGGCTCGGGCGTCGCCGTACGCCTCGGCGGCAGGCATGAGGCGAAGCTCGGCCTGTGCGCAATGTGCCAGTGCCAGCCCGGCGTGGGCCTCGGCGTATTCCGGCTCGAGTTGCAACGCGGCTCGAAACGCCTCGATGGCCTTGGGTACGTCAAATAGCGATGCCGAGAGCAGGTGCGCCCGCCCCTGGCCGAAGAGCTCGTAGACTTCCGGGTGCGTGATGCGGCGCGGAGGCCGCAAGGTCGTGTCGCGCCTCGTTACAGAGGCCGTGAATCGGTATCCGGAACGCGGCACGGTATGGATCGCGTCCTCGCCGAGCGCTTTGCGGAGGCTGGAAACGTGGACCGCGAGAATGCCCTCTTCGACGAAAGAGTCCGGCCAGACCAGGTCCAGTAGTTCACGCTTGCTCAGAAGCCTTCCGGCATTCTCCACCAGCGCGACCAGGAGATCGTAGGCCTTGGGCGGTAACGCCACGGGCCGCCCGTTGCACGCCAGCGTCCGCTCGGAGGCATCGAGAAAGAACGGGCCGAAATCGTATTGTGCGCGCGCAGACACCGGGATTAAGCGAATCTTAGCAAAATCTTCAGGACCGGCCCAGCAGGCCGCGGATAGTCTGGTTCAAAGGAGAGACAGATGCAGGATCCATTCGTGGGAACATGGAAGCTCAACGTGGAGAAATCGGCCTTCGACGCCAACCACCGGCCATCGGCAGGCACGATGGTCTTCGAGCGGGACGCGCAAGGGTGCTATCTGATGAAAGCCGAAGGATTGAACGGACAGGGCCAGAAAGTGGCCGAACGGCCGCAGAGATTCGTGCCCGATGGCCATCCGCAGCCGATACCCGATCTGCCGGGGCTGGTGGCGGTAACGACTCAGCCCGTGCCGAACAAGCTTCAGAGCGCGGCGCGCAGGGAGGACGGGTCGATCGCAGGTGAGGGGACATACGAGGTGTCCGAGGATGGGAAGACATTGACGGCGAGCGCGGCGGGTTTCGACACGCAGCTCAGGAGGTTTGAGGTGCGGACGGTCTGGGATCGGGCGTGAGCGCGGCGGGACTACTTGCGTAGCTCGTTGTCGAGATCGTCGAGGACTTCGGATCTGCGCTCGCCTTCCAGGTCCCGCTCGAGGCGGCGCAGCGCCACGCCGACTACGTCGCGGTGGTGAAGGCGCGACCCGAAGGCCTGTTGAAGCCGCAGCCACAACTCGTGCGCGCGATCCAGGTCCTCCGGCCACAGGCGCGGAGGGTGAGGGCCGAGATTGACGTAAACGCTCGGGCGCCCCGGCGTGATGATTTCGAGCGAGAAGGCGTGGCGCGGCTCGGGCAGGTTCTCCCAGGCAAGGCCAATCCGCCGCGCCAGTTCTTCGCTGTCCATCCGCGCGGAGACTCCCGTCACCAGGCGGGATGCTTTCAGCTTGGCCGCGGTCTGCACCATGGCGTCGAATGGGTCCACGCCCGGGACAACCAGGAGGTCCGCGGTCTTGCCCTGCTTTTCGGCCATCGACACGACCCGGGAGAGCAGCTCCTTCTCGTAGTCGGAGAAGAGCTGCTGATCGCTCAGCTCGTACTCGCCGGCGCCCGCGGAAACCGGCCGCACGGTCATCACCACGATATCGTGCCGGCGCGGATTGGTCTTATGGAGCACGCTCTGCAAGTGCGCCATGTGGTTGTAGTCGCGGACGGCGACCAGCACGCAGCCGGGGCGGGCATGCACACCCGCGGGAGTGACGTCGGGCTGCATGTCCAGATTGAACTCTTCCAGGCCGTGCTTCTTATCCGCCATCTTCCTCGCGTTGATGCGCTCGGAGATGGTGAAAATGACAAAGAAAACCGCGGTGAACGCGACACCGCTCTTGGTGGCGACTTCCTTGGAGAACAGGTTGGCGATCGCCACCAGGAAAAGGGTGAGCGAGGTCACGGCCAGGCCGATGGGCAATTCGCGGCCGCCGATGTGCAGGTTGAACGGTACTTTGTATTCCTGGTCGTGGCGGTGGTAGCGCAGCACCAGTACGCCGAGCGACTTCAGAAAGAAACTCCAGACCACGCCGAACGCGTAGGCCTCGCCCAGCAGGTAGACGTCGCCGCGGCTGAGCAGAATGGTGAAGATCTGCAGCAGGACGATCAGGTTGATGATGCGGAAGGTCGTGCCGAAGCGTCTGTGAGGCTTGCGGAACCAATCGATTAGAACACCGTCCTCGGCAATCCGGTTCATCACGCCGTTGGCGCCGATGATCGACGTATTCACGGCCCCCGAGAGAATCAGCGTGCCCACGATGACCACGAAGATGTGAAAACCGAGACGCAGGTACGCGGGGCCGGCAAGGTGCATGGCCAGTCCGCCGAGCAGGTTGTCCACGTAGGCGGCGCGCTGCGCATCGGGGATGATCATGCCCGCGAACAGGGTGATCACGCCGGTGCAGAACACGGCATAGATGCAAACCAGGTTGCCGGTGTAGCGCAGGTTCTTGAGCTTGGGATAGGCAATTTCGCGATAGACCTGGGCCAGGGTTTCAAACCCGCTCATCGAGAGCAGCGAATGGCCGAAAGCGATGATGATCGCCACGGCGCCGATCTGCGGCCAGAAGGTTCCACGGAACCATCCCAGCGCCTCGGGAGCGAAATGGAAATTGGCGGGCGTGGGTGACGGCGGCAACGTCACCTTGGGCATGAGCAGGAGGGTGATGGGGCACCAGAGCAGAAAGGCGACCACCATTACCGTGGTGATCTGCATGATGCGCAGGGCGGCGCTGCTGGATTCGTGAATGCCTTCGATGTTCTTCCACCAGAACCATATGGTTACGACCACGGCGAACCCGGCTGCGAAAAGGTTGGTGTTGATGTGCGGCCCCAGGCTGGTCATATCCGACACCTCATTGACGAGGTGCCCGATGTATTGACCGGCTGTAACCACGCTGATGGGACCGGTGAGGATGTAGTCGAAGATCAGCGAGGAGACCGAGATCCGCGCCACGAAGGGGCCCATGGCGTCGCGGACCACCACGTAGACGCCGCCGCGCACGAACATGCTGCTCGATTCCATATACACGGAGCGCACGGCGAAGCTGAACAGCATCACGCCGAGAATGAACCACGGAGCGCTCTTGCCGATGGCGTGCTCGGCGATGCCGCCGGCGTAGAAGGCGGACGATGCGAGGTCGCTGAGTACGATGGCTGCGGCACGCCAGAAAGAAATAAATGAGAGAGCAACGGTGGTCGCGACCACTACCTTAGCGGTAGTGGACCGTGGCGTGTCAGCGGGCATACGGTTCCGATTTCAGTTTAAACGAGAGGCGAGCCATTACCGAATCGAAGAAAACGGGAGCGGGGTGACCAGGTAATTGCTGATATTCGAAACGATCTCGGCATCGCTCAGGCCGGGAGTGACGCGCAGTTTCTGCCATTCCGGGTCGGCGCCGAAAGCCTTCCAGACCTTGTCGCGGCCCGCGAGGTCCTCGTAGGAAAGCATGTAGGTCAGGCTGGGTTGGTTGGGTCCGGCAATGGTTTCTCCGAAGAAGACCGGCTGGCCTCCGGCGCGTTGGAAGGCGCCGATTTCGCCGTCGTTGAACATCTTGACCTTGCGGCGCAGGGTGGACGTGTTGTTCGATTCGTAGGTGCGCACCTCGAAAAGGCGGGCGGGGCGTTTGCCGTCGTTCGGAGGGGAAACCACTGCCGGGTAGCCGTCGAAAGCGCGCAGGAGGCTGCTCTCCATGCGTTCGTAGTTGAGGCCGGGCTGGCTGTTGAAGGCCTCAAGGGCCTTCTGGTAGGCGGCGTCGGCGGCAAGCCTGGCGTGAATCTGTTCGATGGCGCCGAAGGAAGGGTAGGTAACAAGTGTAAGCAGGAACGGGCCGGCCGGTGCGATGCTAGAGACCCATGCGCCGGTAGGTCCGGCTTCGGCGCGTTGAAACGCGGCGAGTTGCTCCTGGAGGAACTCCGTGTTGCGCTGCCGCTGGTTCTCCGGGGAGTTGCGGAGTTGGATCCGTCGCAATTCAAGGATGGCGTTCTTCGGCGCGTCGGCGGCGCGGGCGAGGATGGCCGCTCCGGCGCCGCTGGAAAAAAAGGCTCGGCGGTTCATAGAATGAGCATGTTATCAAGCTGGGCGACCCCCTATGCGGTGGCTTAGTGCCCCGGCTCCTGGACTTCGCGGATGATATCGTCCAGAACTTCCTGGGCGCGGGCCGAGTTCAATTCGGCATTCATGCGCCGGAGCGCGACGCCGATCACGTCGCGATGGTGCAGCCGGGCGCCCGGTCCGCGGGAGCTGAGATCGAGCCAGAGCTTGTGGGCAAGCTCGATGTCTTGGGGCCAGAGGCGCGGCGGATGCGGGCCGAGGTTGAAGAAAACCACGTCCTTCTCGTTCTCGAGCACGATCTCGAGTGAGAGCGATGGGCGCGGCTCGGGTAGCGATTCCCAGTAGACGCCGACCTGCGCGCCCTGCTCGGAAGGCGTCAGTTTGGGCGAGAGTCCCATCACAATGCGTGAACTCTGGAGGCGTGCGGCGGTCTGCACCACGGCTTCGTAAGGATCGCTGCCCTGCACCACCATCAGCTCGACGTGCTTTCCGGCCTTTTCGGCCAGTGAGACCACCTCGGTGAACACTTGGCTTTCGGCGTCGGCGAAAATCTGGGCCGTATCCAGACCAAACTCGCCGCTGGCAGCCTGGGTCACGCTGCGGACACTGAGCACCAAGATATCCATCTTGCGGGTGTCGGTCTTCTGCAGGATGCGCGCCAGGTGCTGGAGCCGGTTAGGATTGCGCACCGCGACCAGCACGTTGCCGGGGCGGACGTTCACGACTTCTTTGTTGACGTCGTCGTGCGTGTCCAGGCGGAACTTTTCCATCTCCTGCGCGTGCCCGGCGCGATGTTTCCGGTTGTAGAGATCGCTCACCTCGAAGACGACGAAGAAGATGACGGCGAAAGTGAGGCCTGAAATCGTGGCGACTTTCTTGGTGAGCACGTTGATGACGGCGAGCGCGAAGAGAGCCACCGTGATCAGGAACAGTCCGACGGGTATCTCCGTCTTGCCGATGTAGAAGTTCAGCGGCACCTTCCACTCGCGGCCCGCGGGCTGCCGGTAGCGGAGCACCAGCACGCTGAGCGCCTTCATGGCGAAGCTCCAGACGACGCCGAAGGCATAGGCTTCGCCGAGCATCACCATGTCGCCGCCGCTGATGATGATCGTAAAAAGTTGCAGGCCAACGATGAGGTTGATCAGGCGCGACGTGGTGCCGAACTTCTTGTGCGGGTGGCGGAACCAATCGGGTAGCACGCCGTCTTCGGCGACGCGGTTGAGGACGCCGTTGGAGCCGATGATCGCGGTGTTCACCGCCCCGGAGAGGATGAGCGCTCCCACGAGCACGACAAATCCGTGGAAGAGAAGACGCAGCGACACCGGCCCGATCAGGTACATCGAGAGCCCGCCGATCAGGTTGTCGAGGAACTGCTGCCGCGGCTGGTCCGGAATGATCATCACGGCGAAAAAGGAGACCAGCGACGTGAACAGCATGCTGTAGATGAAGATCACGAAGCCCGCACGCTCCAGGTTCTTCAGCTTCGGGTGCGCGATCTCGCGGTTGACCTGGGCCAGGCTTTCCTCGCCGCTCATGGCCAGCAACGAGTGCCCCAGGCCGATCAGGATGGCGATGGCGGTAATGGACGGGGCGACCGTTCCCTTGAGCCAGCCGAGCGCATCCGGATTGAAGTGGAGGTTCTCCAGCGTGGGCAGCGGAACCGGCTGATAGCCGTTCTTGAGGATCGTCGCCAGGCACCAGACGATCAGGATGACCACCATGGTGGTGGTGATCTGCATGATGCGCAGCGCCTTGGTGCTGGATTCGTGGATGCCGATGATGTTCTTGCGCCAGAAATACAGGGTGACCACCACGGCGAAGCCCGCGGCGAAGTGCGGCGGGTACACTTTCAGGCCGGGGTTGTGGATGTGCTCGCCGAGCTCGTTGATCAAGCCTCCGAGGTACAGACCGGCGCTGACCGCGCTGATCGGACCGGTGAGCACGTAGTCGAACATCAGCGCGGAAACGGAGAACTTGGCGAGGGTTCCCCCGAGAGCCTCGTGAACAACCTTGTATACGCCGCCGCGTACGAACATCGAGCAGCTCTCGATGTAGATGGCGCGCACGGCGTAGGAGAACAGCATGATCGCCAGAATGAACCATGGCGCGGCCTTCCCGATGGCGCCCTCGGCGATTCCGCCGACATAATAGGCGCTGCTGGCCAGATCGCTGAGGACGATGGCGGCCGCGCGCCAGAAGGAGATGAACGACAGCATTACGGTGGTGGCGACTACCACTTTGACCGCTGCCGGCCGCTGCTCGGATGTCACGGACTTGACTCTCCCGGTTCACCCATGGGGGTGACTTTCAACTGCGCCCGCGAGGTTAGCTGTCGGGCTGGAGCTTGAAAGTACTCCGTCCGTTGCGGACTGCGCCCCAAAATCTCGGGTCCCCCGCCTCCAGGTGGAGTTCGGCGCACTTAGTTTAGCATGGTGCCCGGTCACACGCTGAGGTGCGTTCGCACCACGTCGTCGGTGAGCTCTTCGATTGACCCGGCGGCGACCCGCCGGCCTTTGCCGAGAATGCAGAATTCGCTGGCCACGCGACGGGCGAAGGGCAGCTTCTGTTCCACGAGCAGCACGGTGAGTCCCTGTTCCTGGTTCAGCTTCAGGATGATGTCGCCGATTTCATGGACGATATTGGGCTGAATCCCCTCGGTGGGCTCATCCAGGATGAGGAGCTTGGGCTCCAGCACCAGTGCCCGGCCGATCGCGAGTTGCTGCTGTTGGCCGCCGGAAAGATCCCCGCCGAGACGCTTCAGCATCGTCTTCAGAGCCGGGAACAGATCGAAGATCCGGTCCGGGATGGAACGCGGACCGTTCTTGCGAACGCCGAGGCCGACGCGCAGATTCTCCTCCACGGTGAGATGCGAAAAGATCTCCCGCCCTTGAGGAACATAGCCGACGCCCAATTGCGCCCTCGCCTCCGCCGGACACTTGCGAAGGTCCGCGCCCTCAAAGCTGATACTGCCGGAGCGGACAGGCTGCAGCCCCATCAGGCATTTGAGGAGCGTGGATTTTCCCATTCCATTCCGCCCCATCAGGCACATTCGGGAACCGGCACGCACATCCAGATCCACGTCCCAGAGAGTGTGGCTGCCACCGTAGAAGTGATTGAGGGCGCGGATTTCCAGCACGCTCATTCTCCCAGGTAGACCTCAATCACTCTAGAATTGGCCTGGACGGCATCCATGCCGCCCTCGGCGATGACGCTGCCCTCGTGGAGCACGATCACGCGCCGGGCAATAGAGCGAACGAAGGCCATATCGTGCTCGACCACCACGACCGAGTGATCGCCCGAGAGGGAAACCAGCAATTCGGCGGTCCGCTCGATTTCCTGCGGCGTCATGCCGGCGACCGGTTCGTCCACGAGCAGGAGTTCCGGATTCTGCATCAGCAGCATTCCAATCTCGAGCCACTGCTTCTGCCCGTGGGCCAGAACTCTCCCCGGCACGTTCTGCTGCTCGGTAAGGCCGATGATGCCGAGCACCTCTTTGATGCGCGCTCTTTGGGCGGGTGACGTGCGCGCCCGTAGTGCTTTGAGAAAGGAACGGTTCCCGGCCAAGGCCAATTCGAGGTTCTCGGCGACCGTCAATTGTTCGAACACGGTCGGCTTCTGGAACTTCCTCCCGATCCCCGCGGCGACGATCTGGGCTTCGGAGAGGGTCAGCAGGTCGATTGTGTTGCCGAAAAACACCGTGCCGGAATCCGGACGGGTCTTGCCGGTAATCACATCCATCATGGTGGTCTTGCCCGCTCCGTTGGGACCGATGATGCAGAGCAGCTCACCGGGATCGACGTACAGCGACAACTGATTGAGCGCCTTGAAGCCGTCGAAGCTGACTGTCACTTCATCCAGGTACAGCCTGTGGTCGTGGGTGCTCATTTATTCTGTACCCGGCCCGGGGAAAGACCCACCAGGGCGCGCTTCGGCGAACCCTTCTCACCGTTGCGCTCCGCCCGGCCGGGCAGCAGGCCGGCGAGCCCGCGTGGCAGCAAGAGCGTGACACACACGAACAGGGCCCCGAGCGCGAACAGCCACACCTCGGGAAACGCGCCGGTCAGATAAGTCTTGGCATAGTTGACCAGTACCGCGCCGGCGATGGCTCCGTATAGAGTGCCCCTGCCTCCCACCGCGACCCAGATGACGGCCTCGATGGAATTGATAGGCGCAAACTCGCTCGGGTTGATGATCCCCACCTGGGGCACATAGAGCGCGCCCGCGACTCCGGCAATCGCCGCCGACAGAACAAACGCCCACAACTTGTAAGATTCCACCGGGTAACCCAGAAAGCGCGTCCGGCTCTCGGCGTCCCGGATGGCGCGCATCACGCGTCCGGCGCGGGAACCGGTCAGGTAGCGGCAAAGGAGATAGCTTCCCGCGAGCGCCGCCACGGTGAGGACCAGCAGCACCACCCGCGTGCCATCGGAATGCAGGTCGAAACCCAGGATGTCCTTGAAGTCGGTGAACCCGTTGTTCCCGCCAAATCCCATGTCGTTGCGGAAGAAAGCCAGCATCAGCGCGTAGGTCAGTGCCTGCGTGATGATCGAAAAGTACACGCCGCTCACGCGCGAGCGGAAGGCGAACCACCCGAACACCAGCGCCAGCGCGCCGGGTGCCGCTACCATCATGATCAGAGCATAGGGGAAATGGTTGAAGCCCTGCCAGAACCAGGGTAGCGATTTCCAGTTCAGAAACACCATGAAGTCGGGGAGGATCGGATCGCCGTAGACGCCGCGCGGACCGATCTGCCGCATGAGATACATGCCCATCGCGTATCCGCCCAGGGAAAAGAAGGCCGTCTGGCCGAGGCTGAGAATTCCGCAGTAGCCCCAGATCAGATCCACCGACAGCGCCAGCATCGAGTAGCACAGGTATTTTCCGATGAGCGTGATTCCGTAAGTGGAAAGATGCAGGCTGGAGGTCGCGGGCACGAACAGGTTGAGGACCGGTGCGGCGAGGGCCACCAGTGCGAGCACCGCCGCAAGCCAGACCTCACCGCGTTCCGCCGCATGCCAGAGGCGCGAGCTCACTACTCGTCCTCCGCCGCCCGGCCGGTTTGGGGAAACAAGCCACGGGGCCGCACCTGAATGAGAAAGATCAGCCCCACGAGCAGCAGGATCTTGGCGAGCACGGCCCCGGTGTAAGGCTCGAGCAGGTTGTTCACAAGTCCCATGGACAACCCGCCGATGAGTGAGCCCCAGAGATTTCCCACGCCGCCAAACACCACCACCATGAAGGAATCGATAATGTAAGACTGACCTAGGTTGGGGCCGACGTTGGTTAACTGGCTGAGAGCGACTCCGGCCACGCCGGCGATGCCCGACCCCAGGCCGAACGTCATCGCATCCACCCATTCGGTGCGAATCCCCATGGCCTTGGCCATGGCACGATTCTGCGAAACGGCGCGGATATTGAGGCCCAGGCGCGTGCGCTTGAGCGCCAGCACCACCGCCAGAAAGACGATCAGCGTGAACAGGACGATGTAGAGGCGGTTGTAAGTGATGGCGAGCGCGTCGTTCACTCGCAGGGAGCCGCTCATCCAATCAGGGGTTACTACCGAGCGGTTCAAGGCCGAAAAAATGGAGCGGACGGCTTGCTGCAGAACCAGGCTGACGCCGAACGTCGCCAGCAGGGTTTCCAGCGGCCGTCCATAGAGAAAGCGCACGATCGAGCGTTCCATCAGGATGCCGACGAGTCCTGAGACCAGGAAGGCGGCCGGAATCGCCACCAGGATCGAGATGCCGATGTGGCCGGGCATGGCGGTCTGCACCACGTAGGTGGTGTAGGCGCCGAGCATCATGAGTTCCCCGTGGGCCATGTTGATGACACCGATCACGCCAAACGTGATGGCCAGCCCGATGGCAATCAAGACCAGCACGGAACCAAGGCTCAGACCGAAAAACATGGTCTCGATGGCCCCGTAAAACCCGCGCCAACTGTCGATTTTCGCTACTGCGGCGGAAGCGGCGCTGCGCACCGCTGCGTCATGTTCATCATCCACCAACCGAGCGAGACGGTTGCGGACATCCTGGTTCAAACTGCCGCTGAGACTGCGAACGGCTCTGAGACGGGCCTGCGCATCGTCGCTGTCCAAAGCTCCCATCGCCAGGCTGACGGAGATTTCCTTCCGGACGCGTGCATCGGTCTCCACGGCGTACCGGTCGCGCAGGAGGAAGAGGGTGTTTTCGTCAAGCGATTGCGAGATCTCCCGCACGGCGTCCAGGCGCACCGAAGCATCCGGGCTCGCGAGCGAATAGCGGGCCAGGGCGGTACGAAGCGTTCGCCGCAGGGTGTTGTTGGTGCCGACTTTGGTGATGGCATCGGCAGGGGCCTGTCCGGCGTCCTTTAACGTCAGCGGATCGATCAAGACCGCCGGATCGCCCTCGGCCGACTTCAGGATAAACGCGCGATTGTCCGAGTTTCGAAAAGCGAGACGGTCCTCCAGCAGGGCCGTCAGCGTAGCCCGAACGCGGGGGTGGCCGGTGTTGATCAGCCTCTCGGCGATGGCTGTCTTGTCGGAATACGTCGCTTCACGCAACTCGGCGACGGCCGCCAGGAAGGCGGCATCGTCGGTCTTTTGTGCACGTCCGGGAACAACCAAAAGGGCGGGCAGAAGGAGAAGATGCCACCGCCCGCCAGTCCACCGTTGCCCTATTTGTAGTTTTGGCCCGAGCACTTCTTGGTTATCTTATTGTAGTTTCCGCAATTCAGGGTCACCCAGTCGGCCTCGATGTCCTTGCTGCCCGGCAGGTAATCAGACCAGGCATCTCCCGGCACTTCTCCAGACGACTTCCAGACCACATTGAACTGCCCATCGGCCTTCACTTCGCCGATGAGAACCGGCTTGGTGATGTGGTGATTCGGCAGCACCTTCGCCGTGCCGCCGGTCAGGTTCGGAGTCTCCAGGCCCGGAAGCGCGGCGATCACCTTGTTCACGTCGGTGGTCTTGGCCTTTTCCACGGCCTTTACCCACAGGTTGAAGCCGATGTAGTGAGCTTCCATGGGATCGTTCGTGGTCCGCTTGTTGTTCTTGATGAAGGTATGCCACTGATCGATGAAGGCCTTGTTGACCGGGTTGCTAACGCTCTCGAAGTAGTTCCAGGCGGCCAGGTGGCCCACCAGCGGCTTAGTGTCGACACCCGACAATTCCTCTTCGCCCACCGAGAATGCGACCACGGGAATATTTTCCGCGGAGATCTTCTGGTTGCCAAGCTCCTTGTAGAACGGCACGTTGGCGTCGCCGTTGATGGTGGAGACCACGGCAGTCTTCTTGCCCGCCGAGCCGAACTTCTTGATGGCGGCCACACGCGTCTGCCAGTCGGAGTAGCCGAACGGCGTGTAATTAATCGAGATATCGTCTGGCTTGACGCCTTTCAGGTGCAAATATGCTTCAAGGATCTTATTGGTAGTACGGGGATAGACATAGTCGGTGCCCTCCAGGACCCACCGCTTGACGCCGACCTCCTTCATGAGATAGTCCACCGCCGGGATGGCCTGTTGGTTCGGAGCCGCGCCGGTGTAGATGACGTTCTTCGAGGACTCTTCGCCCTCATATTGCACCGGATAGAAGAGGAGGCCATTGTCCTTCTCGAAGACGGGCAACACGGATTTCCGCGACACGGAGGTCCAGCATCCGAAGACCACAGCCACCTTATCTTTTTCGAGCAGTTGCGCCGCCTTTTCGGCGAACAGGGGCCAGTTCGACGCTGGGTCGACCACGACCGGCTCCAGTTTCTTGCCGAGCAAGCCGCCCTTCTTGTTTTGGGCGTCGATCATCATGAGGATCGTATCCTTCAGCGTCGTCTCGCTGATGGCCATGGTCCCCGATAGCGAGTGAAGGACACCTACCTTGATCGTATTCTGGGCCAGGGCGGCCGTTGAGAAGACAATGCCGGCCGTCAGCACCAAAGCGATCGTTGCTCTAGGTTTCATGGGTAATTTGCCTTTCGTAATCTGCCTTGCGATAAGTTACATCTGGAGCTGCAGGCCCACTCCCGCCTGCCAGGAATCAGGCTTGCCGTGATTGAAAGCTGTGTGCTTGTAGAAGGTCATCACGCGAGCGTTGAACTCCTTGATGAGATAGTTCAGGTTCACCTCGGTGGTCTTCTGGTTGTAGCTGGGGAGAGCGCCGCGAGTAAAATCGGCCTTGGCGTACTTGCCCAACAGTTGAACTTTTCCGGGACCCACGGCCTTCGGGAATATGTAGCTGGCCAAACCGTATTCGCCCTGGCTCTTGGGATATCTCGGATCATAGCCCCCCAGGCGGTTGTAATTGGCATATTCACCTTCGACGGTGACCACGCCCATGTTGGAGAGTTTCCGCTCCATCACGAAATCGACAGTGGTCGCCGTGGCGCCGGATTGCACCTGGGTGGCACCGGCAATAGCCAACAGGTTCTTATCGCCGTAGTAAGTGCTGTTCAGGTAGTAACCGTCCTCCTTGTCCCAGAAATCCAACTGGGTGCGGAACGCGCCGATGACACCCGGCCTGCCGTCGGCCGACTGGCCGTCAAAGGCCCCGGCGGATACCTTCATCACCTTATTCAGGAAATCGCCCCAATAGACTACGCCATTATCGCGGCCCTGGAACACGGAAGGGTGGCCGTTCTGGATGCCGTCCGTGTACACGGCCCAGTGGTTGTTGAAATACGGTCCGGCCAGATTGGCGCGATCGCTTGGCGGCAGCACCCGGCCTGCCCAGATGTTGAAATGGGGAGAGAACTCGAGACGCCCTACGGCGTCCAGTACGCCGATCTTGTTGGTGGCGCCATCGTATTCTGTGTTGAACATGATCTTGATCTGGTCGGTAACGGAGCCGTTCACATACAATCGGGCGCTATCCAGGCTGAACTTGTCGGTGGGATCGCCCGAGTCCGGTTCGGTGTGGGTGTAATCGGTACGCAGCCCTCCGCCGATGGTCACCGGCCCCAGTTTGATCTGCGCCGTTAAGGGAAGGACCAGAGTCGTCAGGAAAAAAGACAAAAGCAGTTCTCGGCTATGAATCCTCGTCACTATTCCTCATTTCCGGCAGCCGAAAGGCTGCCAGCGGTGATCTGCGGGGCTTTCACCCAGTGCCGGCAGATCCCGAATCATGCGGGCGGCAGACAGAGCCAGATCAAGCGTCGCTACTGACGAGGAGCGGCTGAATTTACGGGGGGGTCGGTAAACCCTCGAGTTTTGGTATGGGAGTAGACTATCACGGTCCGTTACAAATCAGTCAACAGATCTTCTGATACCCGCGCCAAAAAATTTTTATAGGGGAGAGGTCTTAACAATCCGGGATACCATGATGGAGTGTTGCTCGAGCTGCTTCAACTGGCGGACTCCGCGTTGCCCGTGGGCGGCGCGTCCCATTCGTTCGGGCTGGAAGCACTGGTGGAAGAAGGCATTCTCGAGCCCCACAACCTGACCGCCTTCCTCTGCGATTACCTCGCGGAAGCCGGCCGCATGGAGGCCGCGTTCGTTCGCGCGGCGCGGCGCGGCGGCTGCCCGGAAGTGCTGAGCGCGGAACTTGGCGCGCGGCGGCCGGCGAGAGAGTCGCGCGAAGCGTCCTTGAAGATAGGAAGGCGATTTGCCGGGTTGTTCCAGGCGCTCACCGGCGTGTGCCTCAGCCCGGAGCTCTACTATCCGGTCGCATTCGGCGCGGCGGGCGGGGCGCTGGCGATTCCCGAGGAGCCGCTCGCACAGGCCTATCTTCAGCAGTCGGTGACTGGGCTGGTTTCCGCCTGCCAGCGTCTCATGCCGCTCGGCCAAGTGGCGGCCGGGCGATTGATCTGGAATCTCAGACCGGCGATCCTGGGTGCCGTGTCAAAATCAGAGGGACTCGAGTGCCCCTGCTTTACTCCCCTTCCCGAACTGGCCTCGATGCGGCACGCGTGGATGGAGACCCGCCTGTTCATCAGTTGAAGGCGCGCCTGGAGCTTCGATTCGAAACTTCCCGCGGCAAAACGCGGCTGCGGCTCGGCTCGCAGGAACCGCCGTGGAGAGTCATTCGCGCCTTCCCGCTTGCCGACGGCGGCGCGCTGGTCCACCTGCACAACGTCTCCGGCGGCGTGCTGGCGGGAGACACTCTGTCGCTCGACGTTCATGTGGCACCTGGCGCGCGCGCGCAGATCACTACCACTGGCGCCTCCAGGCTGTACCGGCACCGCCCGGGTCTGGCCGATTCGGAGCAGCAGGTGACGATTTGTGTGGAAGAAGGAGGACTCGTGGAGTATCTTCCCGATCCCGTGATTCCATTCGCCGGATCGCGGCACGCGCAGCGAACCAGCATCCGGCTGGCGGAGCGCGCGGCGCTGTTTGCGTGGGAAACGATCGCGCCGGGCCGCCAGGCCATGGGCGAGCAGTTCGCCTTTGAAAGCCTGCGGCTGCGAACCAGGATCGAATCAGCTCAGTGCCCGCTGATCTTAGAGGACTTCTGCCTCGAACCAGAGACCGCGCCGCCCGACTCCCCGGCTCGCCTGGGCGGCTACACGCACATGACGAGCTTCTATGCGATCCAGGTGGGCCGGTCCGCCACGGACCTGCTGCAACTCGAGCGTCAGCTAGGGGAAATCGCGATCCGCGAGTCACGCCCGGGATGTACCATATGGGGAGCTAGTGCCCTTGCCGCGGATGGAATCATAGTTCGGGGCTTGAGCACCACGGCTAGTAACGTACCGGCCACACTCGCTGGATTCTGGAAGGCAGCCAGGCGTTTTCTCACCGGCGAAGAGGCAGTGCCCCCGAGGAAACTCAAGTAGGAGATGGAATGCATCTGACCCCGAGAGAGCAGGAGCGGCTGCTGATCTATGTCGCCGCCGATGTCGCGCGGAAACGCCGCGCGCGAGGCCTCAAGCTCAATTACCCGGAAGCCATCGCTGTCCTGACGGCGGAGATCCTCGAGTGGGCTCGCGACGGCAAATCGGTAGCCGAGATCATGACCCTGGGAACCAGGATTCTGGCCGGCGACGATGTGATGCCAGGCGTCGCCGAGATGGTCCATGAGGTTCAGGTCGAGGCGACCTTCCCGGACGGCACCAAGCTGGTCACCGTCCACGATCCCATTCAGTGAGTCCATACCAATGAAACCAGGCGAATATTTTCTGGAAGCGCAGGCCATCGATGCCAACGTGGGCCGCCCGACTGTGAAGGTCACCGTTCGCCAAACGGGTGACCGTCCGGTTCAAGTGGGCAGCCACTATCACTTCTTCGAGGTCAACAACGCCTTGCAGTTCGACCGCGCCCGGGCGCGCGGCATGCGGCTGAACATCGCCGCGGGGACTTCCGTGCGATTCGAGCCCGGCGAGGAAAAGGAAGTCGAGCTGGTGGAATTCGGCGGAGAGCGCCGGATCTTCGGACACCAGGGCAAGGGAAACCAATGAGCCTGTCCATCCCACGGCGCGTTTACGCCGATCTATACGGGCCGACCACCGGCGACCGGGTGCGCCTGGCCGATACCGAGCTGATTATCGAGGTGGAAGAGGATTTCACTTCTTACGGCGACGAGATCACCTTTGGCGGCGGCAAGGTGATTCGCGATGGCATGGGGCAGAGCGCGCGGGCCACGCGGGCGGAAGGCGCGCTCGACCTGGTCATTACCAACGCGCTGATCATCGATCACTGGGGAATCGTCAAGGGCGATATCGGCGTTCGCGACGGCAGAATTGTCAAAGTGGGCAAGGCGGGCAATCCCGACACGATGGATGGTGTCGATCCCATCCTGGTGGTGGGTGCTTCGACCGAAGTAATCGCGGGCGAAAACCTCATCGTCACGGCCGGCGGCGTGGACAGCCACATCCACTTCATCTCGCCGCAACAGGTCTACGAGGCGCTCTCGAACGGCATCACCACCATGATCGGCGGCGGCACGGGGCCTGCCACGGGCACCAATGCCACTACCTGCGCTCCCGGGGCGTGGAACATCGCCCGGATGCTGGAGGCGGCCGACGCCTGGCCGGTGAACTTCGGATTTCTCGGCAAAGGGAACGCATCCACGGAGCCGCCCCTGGAGGAGCAGGTCCGCGCGGGCGCCTGCGGGTTGAAGCTCCATGAAGATTGGGGCACCACGCCGGCGGCGATCGATGCCTGCTTGCGAGCGGCCGACAGGCTCGATGTGCAGGTGGCAATCCATACCGACACCATCAACGAAGCCGGCTTCGTGGAGGACACGATCGCCGCCATCGCCGGCCGGACGATCCACACCTACCACACGGAAGGCGCGGGAGGCGGCCATGCGCCGGACATCATTCGCATTGCGGCGCTCCCCAATATCCTGCCGTCCTCGACCAACCCCACCCGGCCATACACCGTCAACACGATCGCGGAACATCTGGACATGCTGATGGTTTGCCATCATCTCAATCCGCTGGTGCCGGAGGATGTTGCGTTCGCGGAGAGCCGCATCCGGCCGGAAACCATCGCGGCCGAGGACATCCTGCACGACCTGGGCGTCTTCAGTATGATCTCGAGCGACTCCCAGGCCATGGGGCGTATCGGCGAAGTGGTGACACGAACCTGGCAGACCGCGCACAAAATGAAGACCCAGCGCGGCGCGCTGCCCGAGGACTCCGCGCGCAACGACAATTTCCGGGTGAAGCGCTACGTCGCCAAGTACACCATCAACCCGGCCATCACGCACGGAATCGCGAGCGAAGTCGGCTCGATCAAACCAGGCAAGCTGGCCGACCTGGTGCTCTGGAAGCCCTCGATGTTCGGCGTCAAACCCGAGATGATCGTCAAGGGAGGCTTCATCGCGTGGAGCGTGATGGGCGACGCCAATGCATCCATTCCGACGCCGCAGCCCGTGCTCTACCGCCCGATGTTCGGGTCCTTCGGCCGCGCAACGGCTTCAACGTCGCTGACCTTTGTCTCCAGGAGCGCGGTGGACGCCGGGATCCAGGCGCTGATGAAGAAGCCGGCGGTTGCGGTGCGGAATTGCCGCGGCATCGGCAAGCGCGACCTGATCCACAACTCGGCCGTGCCGATGATCGAAGTGGATCCGGAAACCTACGAGGTTCGCGCCGATGGCGAACTCCTGACGTGCGAACCCGCGCGCGAGCTTCCGCTGGCGCAGAGGTATTTTCTGTTCTGAGGAGAGACCTGCATGACGAGGGCATACCGTGT